>Ga0164242_10002300_pt1 | contig 22180 bp, 12 predicted proteins | sample OricomgcompostMG_FD_108783 | JGI IMG/M metagenome (GOLD analysis project Ga0164242, IMG submission 108783) | Miracle-Growth compost microbial communities from Emeryville, California, USA - Original compost - Miracle growth compost (MG) ... | reverse complement strand
ATAGTTTCTGTTTTTAAGTTTAATTAAAATGTTTTGCAACTTTAAATTACAACTTTTGACAGAAACTATTTTGTTGCCAACTTATCAGGTTGATTACCAGTATAGATTCATACATACAACCTATACATAAACAACTACTACTCAGCCGGCGCAATAAGGAAACTATAGCGTAAGGTCGCATTTTTGGGCATTTCATACTGCTTCAGTGGCTGCGGTCCACAGCTGGCATTACCCAGGCCGCGTTGCAGACAATCCAGTGTTAGATATACCTGGGGTTGACTTACACTATCCAGGGCAAAATCATGGAATGCTTGCCATGCGTCGTTATCGGTAAAATGCAGCGCACTGAAGCTCAAATGATCCAGAGAAACCACTTTAAGCCCCTTGTTTTGTGCATTCGTTAAAGATACCCATCTGGTATCTTCTCTTTCACCCATACTCTGTGCATGAACATAATGTTCGTGTCCCATCTCTGTCACAGTTTTGTGGTAAATACCTAAAAATGCACCTGATTTACGGTCCGGGTAGTTTTCAAAGGGGCCGCGGCCGTACCAATTGACCTGCTCTGACTGCGGCACCAGACTCATCCTAAGACCAAACCTAGGCGGCATATAGCCATCTCCAGTGTGAAAAGTGCTGGCTACCTTTATTTTCCCATTAGGATAGATGGTATAAGTCACCTCGTAAGGGAAAACAGCCTTCTCTCTAGTGATGTCTGCTTCCATTTTGGTTTTTACCAGTATTGTTTTGTCGGTAGCGTTCGTGCTGACGGAAAAATCCTTAACACGAATGTTAGTCTTACTAAATCTGCGTACATCATTATCAATACTGCGGTACCAATTGAATACAGGTCCCTCGGCATTATATATCTGTTCCTGATGATTGTATTGCAAAGAAGTCAGCAGACCACTTTTCTTATTAAAGGTGATGGCAAAGCCAGGGCCTGTAATAAGCAGACTGTCATTAGACTGCGTCATAGCGGCAGGCGCAGCAAATGCCGCCCTGTCGTAAATTTTATGAAAACGCGGCTTTTTGGAAATAGGAATTTGTTCGGCCGCAACCAAATAACCAGCGTCCGCCCACCTGGAAGGAGATTTTAAGGTCGCTTTGATATTTAGTAAGAGTTCATGGCCATTGGCATCCATTTCAGGTAATGCCGGCTGGAAGCTAAAGCTACTGTCTGGTGCTACAGAAGGCACTACTATACTGGCTGAATCTACAGCTACGCCATCCTTTAATAAAACCCATTTAAAATCAAACTGATTTAAATTCAAAAAGTCATATTTATTTGTGATCGTAAAGGCCCCGTCGTAACTGAATTTAATATATTGGTATACCTTTTTTACTTCCATTAATTTGGCAGTCACTCTTCTGTCAGGTGTAGTAAGACCGTCATTACAAAAAGTGCCATCATTGGGTTTATCGCCAAAGTCGCCCCCCAGATAGTAATGATTCAGCGGTTCGCCTTGTTTTACCAGGCTCTGATCAACCCAGTCCCAGATACAACCACCAATCATCCGTTTTGAATGTTCAATATAATCCCAGTATTCCTTTAAATTACCCATGGCATTGCCCATAGAGTGATCATATTCACAAAGAATAAAAGGTTTATTCGTATTTGCTTCATCGACCCTTTGCATATCCTTTAAAGAAGGATACATCCTGGAATCCACATCCGCTACTTCATTATAACCTTCATAATGCACCGGCCGACTGGTGTCAATATCCTTAATAGCTTTATAAACTGCTTTAAAATTCTGACCCGCACCGCTCTCATTGCCCATAGACCACATAAAGATAGAAGGATGATTCTTATGCTCCAGAACATTGCGCACATTTCGATCTACATAGGCTGGAATCCAATCCGGATCATCACTGATGGATTGATTGCCATGGCACTCCAAATCAGCTTCCGCGATAACATATAAGCCGTAATAATCATACATGGTATACATCCTCGGGTCATTAGGATAATGACTGGTTCTGATGGTATTGATATTATGACGTTTCATCATCAGAATATCTTTTTGCATAAGTGCTACCGGTACGGCTTTGCCGTACCTTGGATCCAGATCATGGCGGTTAACACCTTTGAAAAAGACTTGCTGCCCATTGATAAAGACCCTTTTATCCTTAATGATCACGTCTCTAAAACCAAATTTGCTGCTAAGAACTTCTGTATTCTGTCCTTTGTCGTCCTTTAAAGCAAATATGGCTGTATAAAGATTAGGCGTTTCTGCAGACCAGAGCAGTGGATGTTCAATACGAGCACGAAGATTCACTACACCCTGGCTTTCTTTGTCATTAATAGCCACCTTTGCATTAAAGGTATGAACCGTCTTACCGTTTGGATCCAGAATAGTCACCATTATTTGTCCGGCCTTATTTAACCTGGCTGCATTATTTTTTAAATAAGTATTAATGGTGAGTTGAGCGCTGCTATAATCACCACCGGGAAAAGTCGTTTTAATGAAAAAGTCCCTGATATGCAATTTAGGCGTAGCAAATAGATAAACCCGGCGGTGAATACCGCTGAGCCGAAACATATCCTGATCCTCAATATAACTGCCATCGCTCCAGCGGTAAACCTGCACCGAGATATCATTTTTGCCCTTTTTTACATAGTTAGTGATATCAAACTCGGCACCATTATTGGCCCCCTGGCTATAGCCCACCTGCTTGCCATTGATCCAGACATACATGGCGCTATAAGCCCCGTCAAAGTGCAGAAAAATATTTTTACCATCCCAGTTGGCAGGAATATCAAAGGACCTTTTATAAGATCCGACTGGGTTAGGCTCTTTTTCACTGGTCCAGCCTTTGACTGGTTTTATAAAAGGCGGATCATTTTTAAACGGATAAGTAATATTGGTATAAATAGGGGTACCATAACCTTCCTTCTCCCAATTAGACGGGACAGGGATCTCTTTCCAGCCAGAGACATCGTAATTTTTTTTGTAAAAGTCTACAGGCAGCTCTGAAGGCTGTTTTACCCAATTGAATTTCCAGTTACCATCCAGTGATTTCCAAAGTGCTGATTTTGTTTGCTCCCAGGGAAGGGTATAAGTGGGATCCTTTTTTAGCGCCTCCACAGAGCTAAATGGTATATATAAACTATGGGCTGGAAGCTTATTGACCCCAATAATCTTTTCATTTTCCCAATTTTCTTTACCAACTGAAGGCGGCAGATCGATTTTTTCTTTGACCGCCACAATCATCCACTGTTGATCGGCGCCCGCAGCACCCTCATTTAGAGGTCTTTGGGATAACTTATTGTCAGCAGGTCCGGCAGTAAAAACCAGGCGGTTTTCACTATGGCCCTCAATTAGAAAAAGCGCTCCATCGGCAGTTGATGAGCCAACTGGTTTAATTTGCCACTGCTGATTGCCATTGCCTTTACTTTGTGACCAGAGCAGTAGCGGATTGCCTTGACTAGGCGACTGATTGCCATTGTCAATACCCAGATGGGAGAAAGGGTTACTAAAGCAGTAGCGACCCCCAGCTGTCTTTTGAACCAACCATAATTGCTGCAAATCACCTTTTTTTTCCTTACTTAAGAATATAGGGTCATTATTGCCAGCATTTTCTCCTATGGTGGCCACACGACCATCCCGGCTGACCAGGCGATAGAACTGATCTGGTTTAAAGGACTGGCCAAAGCCAGTCGCTGCAAGGCAAAGCATCATAATGAGCGTACCCAGCCTTAAAGACCCGAATAAGCCCCATCCTGATAAGTAGTTTTTCTGCATAATTGTGCTTTTGTTTGATGATTTGAGTGGACGAATAAAATTTTTTTTGGTGTTGATTTGAAAATCTACAAAAGGTAAATATCGGAAAAAATATGATTTATGCAAACGTTTATCCTAAAGTGCCCTAAAATTAAAGAGAACCTTGTCAATAAAAGGCGGCAGAGGGAATTATTAGATAGACGTTAATTTCAGGGCGCTTTTTTGTCCCAGCAAAAGAAAACCCGTATAATTGCGTCAAATGGCAAGTACCCATATAGCGAAACCTACCCCACAGCGCATAAAAGCTAAAGAACGTAATACAAAGAAGTCTTTGGCTAAAATTCTTATGGGTTTTATTGCCCTTATATGTCTGCTGCTCTCTTCCTGTGTCATAAAATCGCAACTGAAGCGTTATTTAGGGTTTAGCAACGAAAGCATTTTTCTGTTAAGCTCCAGTAACACTACCAAAAAAACGAATCAGTCTGAGCATCAGCAAACCGCCCTAACCTCCACTTTCAATTTTTGTCAGCTCCATGCCCCTTCAACACTTTTATCAGATGGCGCGCACATTGGCCAGGGAGCCCAGCGCCTTTTAGGGCATGGTTTTACCTTATTTCTATCCAGTACATTTCTGCTACTAATGACAGGACTTACCAGTCCAAATGATTTGCTCAAGCGACAGTGCAGCGAAAAGTGGCCGCAGCCAGCCGCCATGCCCTTATTTATTCGCCATAGACGGCTCCTTATATGATATTAATTTGATACCAATATCAGCTTTTCAACTCCTCTTTGAATCGTAATACGACTAATCCATCACGGCCAACCTAGATGGCTAGGGACTTATTTGTTTAAGCAGCGGCTAGCAGCAATTAAGAGTAAATAGCAGTAAATAATAGCCGCTAAATAAAAGTGGACAATAGCAGGAGCAATCCGCCCACATTTAAGTGCCGCTGTTATGTTGCCAGTCTAGCCCATCAAAAGTAGTTTATATACAGGGTGCAAGGAGCGCAAATAAAGTTCCCCTACCTGTCTAAAAAGCCACTGGGCTATTGGGCTGCAAAAATGACCACCTACCAGCCTGATGGCTGCTTCATTAAAATAATAATTTAAAAAACCTAATATATATTATGCAACAAGTACAAAAAATATACAACAACCAATGCCCTTTTGATGAGCATGACCTTATACTTCCTCGGTTCTTAAATAAGCAAAAAAATACAAACAACATTAGCAGTGTAAAAACCAGTCTCATGGAACCTTTATTCAAGCCTCAGCCATTGAAAAAAATATTCACCTTAATAATGGGATTATTTTTCAGTATAGCACTACTTGCCTGCCAGAGCGGCCCTGAACAAACAAAAGGACCGGATAAGAAAAATGCGCCGGCCACAACTAACTCCATGATTGATAAAAAGAAGGAGGCAGACCAGATGCCCGATCTGAGGCTTGAAGATGCAAGCGGAAAGGTGGTTCAGATAAGTAATCTGAAGGGTAAAGTCATATTTATTAACTTTTGGGCGACCTGGTGCGCGCCCTGCAGAGAAGAAATGCCTACCATAAATAAACTCCGTGCTCACTTTAAGGACAATAAAGATATTATATTTTTGATGGTGGATGTTGATGGGAAAGTTGAAGCATCCTCAAAATATGTTAAAAACAAAGGATATGACCTTCCTGTCTATAAAGCCGCTGGTGCTATTGCGCCGCAATATCTCGGGCAGGCCATCCCAACAACCATTATACTGGATAAACAAGGCGTCCTTGCCGCCAGAATTGAAGGTGCGATGGATTATGGCACTACGGAGGTCGTAGAAGCGATAAACAAATTGATTAATAAATAATCCTAAGGTAGGGTAAAAGCGAGTGTGCTAAGAAAGGCTTTTTTTAATGCTTATAAAAATAAAAAATGGCAATAAAGAATAGAAACAAAATCCAGCCGATTGATCAAAATAATAAGGAGACGGCACGCAGTCCGGCAGTGCCCCAAAAAAAGGCTGCCAGAAGCGTTTTTACCCATCGCCTTAGAAGCCGGTTAGTTAAAATAACCCTTATTGTTATCACTGCCGTTTTGCTGTTTAGCGGAGATGCAAAGACCTGGTTGCTGCAAAAATTGATGCTTACCGGATTATTCAATGCACGCATCGACCAGGCAACCGGTCAAGCATTCTCTAAAAGCCCTACCAAATCAGATGCATCTTATTATGATGCATCTGATTTTACCTTCCAAAATGAAAATGGTCAAAAAACGCAGCTTAGTGAACTTAGGGGAAAAGTCGTTTTTATCAACATATGGGCAACCTGGTGTCCGCCCTGTCGGGCGGAACTGCCGTCCATAGCGAAATTATACCTTGAGTTTAAAGACAATCCCGAGGTCTTTTTTTTACTGCTCAATGAAGACGATATTATGGATTACCAGAGTGGCAATGTACAAGCATTTTTGAAAAAGAGTGGTTATACCCTCCCTGTTTATCGATTAATTACTACCCCCCCGATCTTTTATAAAGGAACGCTGCCAACAACCATAGTATTGGATAAAAAAGGACGGATCCGATTCAAAAAAGAAGGCGCCCATAATTTTTCAGGGGACGGATTTATAAATGATATGGCCGCACTTATCAGAGAGTAGCGGAGGAGATATGCGCTGACGACCAGCTATTTTCGTGCTATTTCCCTCAAAATAAAACTACCTGACAACTCCTTATCCTAATCAGGGAGCCCTTGAATTTAATTTGCTAAAATATTTAATATTTTTTGCACAAAAATGTGTATTTTGGAAGTTTATTTTACCATTATAAAATTGTATTTTTGTTGGTTTGAACGAGTTAAGATTTAAACGTTATTTAAAAAGATTAAGCATCATTAGACTAAATAGTTGATTGGTAAGGGGGTCTGCCTTGTAATAGGTCGTTTTTAAGCAATTTTGACCGACACTTCTACCAATATTTATCATTTTTCCAACTTAAAATGAATTACGAAAAAGCATTATCCTTATATAAAAGTGATAAAACCCTGCAGCTACTCAGGGCCGAGCATTTTCCTTTATTAGTCAGTTTTTTTTATTTGGCTTTTAAGCAAAAGGAAAGAATCGCCTACCTGGAAAGTGAGTTACAAAGTCTGCTAGGTGACTTTTTATATGCATTACAGCAAAAACAGATAACAGATTATCCCAAGTCGCCACAGGATTATTTAATCAGATGGGCAGAACAGGGTTATTTACGCCGCTATTATGAAACAGCAGACGAACCCATGTTTGAACTTTCCGCCTCCGCAGAAGGTGCATTAAAATGGTTGGAAGATCTAAATAAACAGGAATTTATCGGGACACACAGTCGTTTGCTGCAGTTTTTCCAGCTGCTCAAACAAATCGTCAGTGGTACCGCCGGACCCCAGGAAAGATTAAAAGAATTGGAGGCAGAAAAGCAGAAGATTGAGGATGAGATGACGCAGATCCGGGCCGGTAATTTTGTCAAAACATCCAGTACACAGATTAAAGAAAACTATTATTTAGCGGTAGAAACCGCCCAAAGATTATTATCTGATTTTAGACAGGTAGAAGAGAATTTCAGGATTTTAGATAGACAAACCCGGCAAACCATTGTCAAAAGCAATCTGGCTAAAGGGAAACTGCTGGATCAGGTATTTGAACAGCAAGACTACCTCTGGAATACGGACCAAGGTAAAAGTTTTAAAAGCTTCTGGGAATTTTTGATGAGTCAGCAAATGCAGGAAGAATTAGAAGAATTGCTAGAGAAAGTCAACGATTTGCCAGAAATCGAAGAAGTCAAACGAGATAAAATAGTCGATAAGATCAAAATCAATCTAGTCGATGCTGGCGATAAAGTCAATAGAAGCAATGACGGCCTGATCGAACAACTCCGTAAGTTTGTTGAACAAAAAAACCTGACTGAGAGTAGAAATATCATCAAAAATATAGAAAAAATAGAAGCCTTATTACTTGATTATAAAGAGCAGGTGGCTGACCAGCCTTGGTTAATGGAAATTGACGGCTTTTATAAACCGGATCTTATAATGGGAAGGCCCCTGTTTAGCCCACCTGTAAAGGTAGCCTTTACAGGCAGTAGCGTCCAGCAAGGTCAGGCAAATGTGGATACCAATTTATTATTCAACCAGTTTTATGTAGATCTGGAAGTGCTTAGAGGTAATATCAGCCAAGCGCTAAAAGCCAAGCCCCAGGTATCTCTGGGCCAGCTCATTTCCTTATTTCCCATAAAAAAAGGTGTGGCAGAAGTGCTGGGTTATCTTCAGATAGCCACCAACCACAAAAAACACCTTATTTTACGCGATCAGGAAGAGGTATTAGATCTTGGCGCAAAAAATAAGGAGGATATTGAGGCCTTGGCAGTTAAGGAGATGAACCTGGAAGACTTGACTTTAAGGGAGAATGCAATTGAGCAGACACCTAAGCTACCTGGAGCTGGCAGGTATCAATTAAAAGTGCCAGTGATCTTATTTAACCGGTAACATTCGTATTGCTTATTGCCTTTAGTAAAAAGGAGGCTTTGCAAAACAAAAGGCAGAAAGAAGAAAACGTACATAATATAAGAAAAGCAAATTCGCTTTAAGTAGTAAAAAAAATTAAACGCGTAGAATTTAATTTATATGGAAGCAAATTATTCATTGAGCCTGATTTCACTTTTAAAGGGCATTGTATATAACCATCAAAAAGAGGTCTGGGAGAATCTGCTTCAATTTGAAGCGGATATAAAAAACTATTTTAAGGACCTGAGTCTGGAAGTATACATTGACAAAACAGAAGGGTACAGCTTTTTAAGGCAATATGAATGGGAGGATGAGCCTGAAGGTGCTCAGCTCCCCAAATTAATTGAAAAAAGACAATTAAGCTATCAAATCTCTTTATTATGCCTAATCCTTAGAAAATATATGCTGGAGCAGGACGCGCAGGGCGGCGCTGTCAGGGTTATTATCACTGAACCGGATATTATTAACCGCGCCAGACTGTATCTGCCAGCAGCAGAAGATGAGGCCAAGCAACAAGACAAGATTGTCAGCACCATTAAAAAGGTCATTGAGTTAGGGTTTTTGCGTAAAATTGGCAGCAATGAATACGAAATACACCGCATTATCAAAGGTTTTATCAATGCAGAGGTAATAGAATCAACACTTAATGCCTTACAAAAATACGCAACAGAAAAAAATGAGTGATTGGGGCAGACCTATTAATCGCTACAAACTTAATAATTAGAAAGACAACAAGTTATCAACGATAATATATATATTTAAAAATGGGACAGCTGGAATTATTTAACGCAAGTGGAAGTGCAATTGGAGAACCACTTTCAGGATATAGACTCTGGTCAATGGAAGTGCTTAATTGGGGAACTTTTGACAGACAGATCTGGTCGCTGGGACTGGAAGGTCACAATGCTCTTTTGACAGGGGATATTGGCTCTGGCAAATCCACCCTGGTAGATGCACTCACCTGCTTATTGGTTCCTTATAAAAAGATCACTTTTAACAAAGCTGCCGGCGCAGAGGGCAAAGAGCGTGATCTATCCAGTTATATAAAGGGGGAATTCAAAAAGGAGAAAGAAGAAACGACTAAAATTGCTAAAAAGGTTTTTATAAGGCCAGATAATGATACCTATACGGTGATTATCGGTCATTTTAAAAATCAAGGCTATAACGAAACCGTTTGCCTGGCCCATATTTATTGGATTGGAAAGGATAATAAAGTAGAAAAACTATTTATAAGCAGCAGCACACTGCTTACCGTATCCAGGCATTTTAACGGTTTTGCAGATGTAAATGAACTAAGGAAAAATCTTAGGAAAACCCCTGGAGTCACTTTATTTAATGACAACTTTACGCAGTATAGTGAACATTTCAGACGGCTATTCGGTATGAATAGCGAAAAAGCGATTGATCTGTTTAATCAGACCGTCTCCATGAAAGCTGTCAGCAGCCTGACCAACTTTGTCCGTGAACAGATGCTGGAGAGAACCGATATTCAGGAAGAAATCAAATCCCTGCTAAAACGCTTTGAGGATCTAAAAAAATCCCATGAGGCCGTCGTTCATGCCAGAGAACAACATGCTATCCTGAAGCCACTGGTGGAAGCAGCCGTGAGTTATGGACAGGTAAGCGAGCAAATCGAACAAGTTGAAAAGTTATTGCAGGTTGCTCCTTATTGGTTTGCAGAAAAGAAACTGCAATTGATTATTACAGCCATGGAAGTTATTGAAAAGGATCTGGAAAAGCTGGCGGCCAAAGAATTACAGCACACGCAAAGAGAGCAGGAACTGGAAACCAAAAAAGAAGGCATAGTTCTGGAAATTGCGGGCAATGGCGGCAAGCGTATTGAGCAAATTGGCCAGCAAATTAAAACCCATGAAAAAGACAAGGCCATTACGCGCAAAGAATATGAAGATTATGATAAACTAATCACCCGGGCCGGGCTTAGGAAAACAGAAAGTGAGGCAGATTTTTACCATAATCTGCAGCGTGCAGAGCGAGATCAGGGTGCCTGTCTGGCATTAAAAGATACACTGCGTTTAGAGCGTGACCAGGCTGTGTCCCTGCTAAGAAGGCTAGAAGGTGAACTAATAACAGAACAAGCGGAACTAAAATCTCTAAAAGCCAGAAGAACGCAAATACCTGCCTGGCTGATACAATTTAGAACCCAGCTTTGTAGCGATCTGGAAATTGATCAAACCGATTTACCCTTTGCCGGTGAACTATTACAAGTACAGGCAGCTGAAAAAGACTGGGAAGGGGCCGTAGAGCGACTACTACATGCAGCGGCCATCAGCTTACTGGTACCCAGTGAGTTTTATAAAAGTGTCAGCCGGTACGTAAATGACAACCAACTTCGCTCCATAGATGGAAGAGGTATAAAACTGACCTATCTGGAAGCTGATTTAAGTAATGTGAAATCCTTAAGTCAGCAACTGGATACAGACAGCGTATTCTATAAAGTGGATATTAAACCAGACAGCCTTTTTTGTGACTGGCTGGAAGCGCATATCAAGAAAAACTTTGGTGATTATATCTGCACAGACGTGGACGGACTAGCACATGTGGCTTATGGACTTACCAGGCAGGGGCTGATTAAAAGTGGTCGCATCAGACATACCAAGGATGACCGTAGTAATGTACTTGACAGACGCCATTTTGTGCTTGGCTGGAGCAATGAGGACAAAATTAAATTGATGGAGTGCTCGGTAGAAGATCTTGAGCAGCAGTTAACCCAGGCTAGTGAAAAGAAGTCCGCCATTGAAAGCAAGGAAAATAAAAATGAAGATCAATATAATATTTTAAATAACATTCTTTTTTTGAAAGATTATGCCAGGATCAACTGGCAGCTGCATGCTGCCAGCATCCATGAATTGGAAAAAGAAAGAGATGAATTGCTTTACAACAACGACGTGTTGGCCAGATTAGAGGAGAGCAAAAAAGAAGTTATTGCCCAAATTGAAGCCAGTAAGTCGGAAGGGAGAGCCATGGTGGAAAAAAGAGGAGGTTTGAAAGCTTCCTATGATCAGTATTTGGATGAATCCGCGGCGCTGAGATCTGATTTGCGGGAACTAACCCAAAGTGAAAAAGATGAGTGGTTTGCCCAACTTGATCAGAGGCTGGCAGCCGTCCAATTAAACCTTAGAGGTATTGACAAACGAAAAGAGGAGTTTATTAAACAATACAGAGGTGATAGCGGGGAACTCAAAAAGCTCACAGGGCGTCAGCGGGGATTTGCGACCCATGCTGAGAATAAAATGCGTGATATTAAGACGCATTCCCCGGCAGAATATGATGAACTGTCCGCTACCATAGAAAACCGGGCAGAATACATTAAGAAATTTGAACAATTAACCAGGGAAGATCTAAAAAGACACGAACAGCGTTTTAAAACCCAGCTCAATACAGATGTAATTCGCAGTATTGCAGTATTCCATAATCAGTTACTGCGCTATGAACAAGATATTAGAGAGAAAATACGGACCATTAATCAGAGTCTTGAACAAATCGTCTATAACAGCGTACAGGATACCTATATCACCATTCTTATGGATACCACCAGCCATAAAGAAGTGCGCCAGTTTAAAGAAGATCTTAAAAACTGTTATTCTAATACCCTGGGACAGAACAGTGATCTCTATACAGAGGAAAAATACGAGCAGGTAAAAACCATCCTTGACCGGTTTGCCAGCAGCGAAAATATTGACAAAGAGTGGACCTTAACCGTGACAGATGTTAGAAAATGGTATGAATTTAATGCCATGGAAAGATACCGCCAGGATAATGCGGACAAAGAATTTTATGAAAGTTCCGGCGGAAAAAGCGGCGGCCAGAAAGAGAAATTGGCCTATACCATTCTAGCCAGTGCCTTGGCTTATCAGTTTGGCCTGAATATAGGAGAGGCTAAAAGCAAAAATTTTCGATTTGTCGTAATTGACGAGGCATTTGGTAAGGGGAGCGATGAGAGTACTAGGTATGGACTGGAGCTATTTAGAAAGCTAAATCTGCAGCTTTTAATCGTAACCCCATTGCAGAAAATTCATGTAATTGATAACTATGTAAATTCATTCCATTTTATCAGCAATCCGGACGGCAATAATTCTCAGGTTACAACGCTGACCAAACAGCAGTACTTACAGGAAAAACAAAAGCGGGAGGGTAGCGCTGACATGGAAGAAACTGAAAATAATAAAAATATTACTGAGACAGAAGATTTGGGCTTGGCGGGTAAAGCGCAAAGTGACGCCAGCAGTGGAGCAGTTCCTTTTGTCGGGGCAGATAGGCAAGAAATCGAGCCGGGCTACCACCGGCTAAATGAAGGGTAAATTACAGCAGAAACTACTTCCTGAATATCGCCCGCTGGTGCCGATCAAGATATTGCTGGGCACCAGCCAGTAGGTGAATCATAAAAATAAACCAAAGTGATTGGTCCAGAAGAAATAAAAAAGCAAGCCTTAAAATGGTGGCCTGAGTTGTTAATAGCAGCGGTTAATGGACAAGATTATTTCCCAAAAAGCATTACCCGGATCGGGAAAATCCAGCCGGGTGATATTTTAGGCAGTTATGCTGCAATACAGCAGCAGTTATCTGCTTTATTGCAGCATGCAAAACCCAATATAGCCAAAAGTTATGTGGTCCACCTAAAAGACTATCATTTTCAGAAAACAGGGACGCAAAGATTACCTGATTTTATTGAATTTGAAAGCCTGGAGGATTATTTGAATTTCACAGGTAAGCTTAAAGAGTGGCAGGCCTTTCAAATTCATTTACCGTTGATTGAAAATACAATGCCAGCCCTCAAAGATTGGGTATTACTAAATGCGGGTTGGTTAACCAATCCTAATGTGCATTGGACAGCTATTTTACAGGTATGTCTTTATTTTGTGGGTTGCCCACGGCCTAATTTATATATTCGGCAATTGCCTATTCAGGTACATACCAAGTTTATTGAACAAAATGCGGCTTTAATAAGTTCGCTGCTTGATTTTCTACTGCCAGATGATATTAGAAACCCTAAAGAGCACAGAGTAGATAGAAGATATTACTTAAGATACGATGAGCCGCTTATCAGAATAAATAATTTGGATAAAAACCAAAACCTGCTTGAAATTAAGCAAAGAAGCGCAGGTCATTCAGGTCAATCAAGCCATTCAAGTCAATCAGGCCTCAAATTGGCTGATATAAGTATACCAATTAGTGATTTTAATCATTTGGTATTGCCAGTAAATCACGTACTAATCACGGAAAATAAAATGAATTTTCTGACGCTCCCTGATTTGCCAGGCGCCATATCCATCTGGAGCGGAGGGGGATTTCAGGTGAGTAGCTTACGAGACGCGAAGTGGTTAGGAACAGTAAATATTTATTACTGGGGTGATATCGATGAACATGGTTTTCAGATACTGCATCAGCTCAGAAGCTATTTTCCGCATACAAAAAGCGTTATGATGGATGTAGTAACCCTGGAAGCCTTTAGTGAGCATCAGGTAACAGGCGCAAAAAATAAGGCAGAGACGCTCAGCTTACTTACACCAGCGGAACAAAAATGTTACCAGTTAATTAAAAGCAGTTCACTTAATCGTTTGGAACAAGAGAAAATTGACCAGGTATATGCAAAAAACTACCTACTGAATGAGATAATGGGAAGGTCTATATAACCTTACTGTTATGACATTCTTACGGACCAAAATACCGGTAAAATTATGTTTTTGCAGCCATATTAGCACGTGTGGACAGAAATATTTTAAGTCGAATTAAAAACGGCAATTGGGAATAAACCTGTTTTATAAATGCCTGGCTTTATTCCAGTATTTTTGCCATGGCCTGCTCCATTTCCTTAGGATCGTTCCTTAGAAATAGCTCGAAACTTACATGTAGCGGAAAGTAAAGCAGATTTTGCCAAACTTTTTGCATTACCTTATATTCTTTGAATTCAGGTATATGCGTCAATGCTTTATATAAACGCCATAAAGTGCCAATATTTGTAGCGCAGGCTAATGAATTTCCCAGGGTGAAATAATAAAAAAAATATTCTCGATAGTTAAATTGCTTTTTTTGCGCCAAATGCTGTTCTAAAAGGCAACCCTGCGCCAAAAAATTACTGATTAGCTCATCGTCTCCGGAAAGGACAATATCCGCAAAGTAATAAATTAGCCACTTCGAGTTTTTAGGAAGTAATTTATGGTAAGTTGAAGACACCTCCAATGCTTTTTGCTGCTGATTTAAATTTTTATAGTAAGTATGCAATAGTATCTTGAACTGTGGATTTTGAGGATATTTTTGAATCATCTCTTCTAATATGGCTACCATCCTTAAAGGAACATTTTGTCCAGCTGTATCTTCAATGCCATACCATAGTGCATTTTCTACCAGCCATTCATGACTTGTGCTTTTATAGGTTAATTTGTCTGGAAACATAGTTAAATTGGCAGGGGAACTTTCAAGTATTGCAAGGGCGTTGTCCCAATCTTTATACCTGGGCCACTCCTGCAAAAATACTTTTTCAAAGGTGTAAGCAAGCGGTATAAACCAGTCATCAAATATCGCGGCCTTATCATTGGAATTGGCCATTAATTCTAGTTGAAAACTTTTCCAGTCAGCAGTTGTCCATTGTTGAACGGTTGTTGGGTCATATAAAACAGCTTCATTATCTGATAATTCGTTATCTGAAATATCGTCTATATCCTCCCATTTTTCTGGTAATTCAGCTGTGTTTTCTTCAGTCTGGACCACCTGAAAAGTTGCTAGCTTTTCAAGGCTGATTTCTTCCCAGCCTTCCAGCTGGTCCGGTAGGATACGTTTTGCAATATTAAATTCCTCCGGTAGGTTCTCGCCGAAGCAATGAACACAAAGTGCGGCGTCATAGACTAGCTGTTCCAGCGCTTGAATCTTGTCAAATGGGGAAAGTTCATAGTCCTTAAATAATTCATCAAAGTCTTCCTGAGATAAATTATAGTCATAAAATACATCAAATAATTCCCCAAAATCATCAGAAATACCAAAATAACCAAACGAAATATTTCCTGTGACATGTCTTCTGGTAAAGACAGCCATTAGGAATTTATCGCCTTGGTCTTTATAATGGCCAAAATAACATCTATCAAAAGGTAAATTACGCAGCCTTTCAGATTCAAAATAACTACGCTTACTTACGGTAGGGGTGGGAACCATCGTTTTTGATTTGCCTTTGCCGTTTTTCTTCTTGTTTGATTTTGCCATGGCACAAATATAATAATATGAGCGTTACAATCTATTTTGCCTTGTAATTGTAATAATTTACTACATGTTTGGTGCGGGCAAAAATTATAATTTAAACAAACAACGATCTTTTTGAGTTCAATTTGATATTACATTTTAAGTTGGTTTGGATGTCTACATTTTTTGTAGAACATTGACTTAACCGGTAACTCCCTGATCCCTTTTTTTTGCCGGCTTAAATTTCCGCTGACAATACGCAGGTCCACCATTCATCTTACGCCTTTTCTTTCACCAGCAAATGACTGATAAATCCAATCATAACCGCCGTCCAGGTGATAATTGCAAAAAAGATAAAATACTTAGGTATAACCTTCAAAAAGGTCAGATCCAGGGTCTCTGAAAGCCGAAAGGTACACGCCGTATACATGCCTAAAGGGAAAACAAATGCCCAGTAAGTAGGGCTATAGCCACTGGACGAGATCGGCGGCTTTACCTTCCGGACGCCATGACGCCAAATGCCCAGCATGATCAGCAGAGGTATCCACCAAGTGCCTGCCGACCAAAATAGCAGAGTTAGGCCTTTAATAAAGGGAAGTAATGCAACTATCAAATGAAATCCTTTGCCATTTAATAGGAGCAAAGAACCAGCAAGCGTAGTAATGGCAGTAGCCCCCATATTAATCCAATAGGCGGCCCCCAGATCTTTGGCATGCAACTCAAAAAAGGAGATTCTGTAAACAATGAGCGACATCAGATAAAGATAAAACACACAGCCTGTGAAAAATAAACAAGTGGCGACAAACATGGCAGCCTCACTACTGGGAGCAGAGTAAATGGTCAACACTGCAATGGCTTGTATAGAAACCACTGTTAATAGCCAACTGCCGCTGATGCCCTCTTTCAGGGTTTTTTTGTGGTTGGTTGTGGTAACATAAAAGAAAAAACCGTAGTTAATAATCAACCAAAAAATAACCGCAAAGGTCAGGATTATTTTCCCTAGGCCAATCCAATTATTAAATAAAATAACTTCATTGCCGATCATGCACATTGCAATAACAAAGGTGAAAACACCGGGTCCTTTTTCATAACTTTTAAAATCCTTTATAAAAGTAGGCCATTGGAATAGTAGTCTTTGCAACATGAAAATGAGCAAAAGAACAAAAAGCAAAACATCAATTACAAATAAAGACCAGGCCAGCCATGAATAACCCTCGAGCAATGCAGCAATCGCTATTATTCCGGTAGCCATTACCATGGCAAAATCAATTGGGGAGAAATAATTTTCCGCTCTTGTCCAAATGTTAAACGGCTTCTTTACTGATTGGCTACTTTTGTGTTGAGCACGATTCATCTTTAGGTTTGTCGCCATTAAATTTGCTTAAATTTTGGAGAAATAAATGCACATTATTATCTAGTAATTTATCATGAGCCTTTTTCTTTCGCGTAATGTAAGGGCTATTTGAATTAATTGACAATGGTATATATATTGTGTATTTTATTATTTAATTCTATATTCAGAATTTGCCAGATTTTTAAATTGAACTCTACAAAAATACCAAATGTGGTGGAAATATGATTTTTTTGTTGAAGTAGTATCTAAACAGCATTTAAAGTGGCGGAATTGTCAATAAATATTAAATTACCCGACTGTTTTATTTTTTTTAACAGAAAAGCTTGGCAAAATAGAAATTAATCTTAACTTTCCGTGCAAAACTTGCAGGATAAAATACCTCAAAATTGGTCGTTCATCCTGATTGTCTTGATTTTAAAACTTGATTATTACCCCAGATTGGTACAATAATGGAGACAAGCGAAGAAATTCTCATTGCTCAATTGCAAGATGGCACGGAACAAGCCTATAAATACATATATGATCATTATTATGTATCGCTTTGTCATTTGGCCAATAAGTACCTTAAAGACAGTGCACAAGCTGAAATGATTGTGGGGGACACCATATTTCATCTCTGGGAAATCAAAGAGAAGCTCCAGATAAAAACCAGCTTATTAGGCTATCTGGTGAGCGCAGTCAGAAACAGAAGTATTAATTACTTGTCCCTGGCACGGGTCAAACGAGAAGTCCCTGTCTCTCAACTTGCTGGAGAAGCCTACTATGAAAATGATCATTACGCGACTTCCTGTGATTTTGCACTTGAAGAAGTCTATGAAAAAGAATTAAATCAGGAATTAACGCAAGCACTTAATTCATTACCAGCCGATTGCAAAACCGTTTTCTTAAAAAGCCGTTTGGAAGAAAAAAAATACGAAGAAATCTCCGCAGAACTTGGTATTTCGGTCAACACCGTAAAATACCATATCAAAAATGCCTTAAGGCATTTAAGGGAGCAAATCCATAAGTACCCGGCAATTTTCGTATTATTATATATTATTTTTGAAAACGACTACCCGCCCTTCTGATTTTACTGTCTTAAATAAAAGCCAAGTAAAATCAGACAGGAAAACCAATATATCGATACCTTAATAGCAACCTTTCTAGGCAGTGGACTGAGTAAGGAAGATATGCGCTTACTCACTCAGTGGATTAACCAATCCAGTGAAAATAAAGATTATTTTAATAGTAAACTCCAGGACTGGGCTAGTAAAACAGATACCGCACAGTCTCATTATTATAATAAAGATGAGGCTTATGCCCGGTTTGCAGAAAGGGTGAAATCAGCACAGCGACTCTTAGAACCTCCTGCCAAGCCAAGGAGTAAAGTTCCCGTCCATCCACTGTCAACCAATAAACAAAAACTATATTATAAGTTAGCCAGCGTTGCAGCCGTTGTTGTTCTGATACTCGGCATAACCTTTTACCTTGGACAATATACCCCTGGTAAAAGCAAAAAGGGATTGGACACCAACCAACTATCCTACAAAGAGATTAAAGTCCCTGACGGGTCCAGGCAAAAGTTGGTTTTGCCCGATAAAAGTGTCGTATGGATCAATGCAGGCTCCTCCTTTAAATATCCTGCTAGTTTCAGCGGGAAAACAAGAACAGTATATCTAAACGGGGAAGGATATTTTCAGGTGGCAAAAGATGCCAGCCATCCCTTTATCGTCCGTACCATCAAAGGTGACATCACCGTTACCGGAACGACCTTTGACGTATACGCTTATGACAACAAACCCCGTTTTGAGACTGCGCTGTTAGAAGGACATGTTCACGTGCAAACGCCGGATGGACAAATCGTTCATTTATTGCCCTCCCAAAAAGCCGAACTAAAAAATACCACATTAACTGTCTCCCCAATAGAAAATCCAGATGAATACAGATGGAGCGAAGGATTAATCTGTTTTGATAATAAAGGAATCACCGAAGTACTAGAAGAGTTACAAACCGCCTTTGGCCATAAAATCAGTATTCGGCATTTAAAAGAACCGCAACTACTGCTCACCGGAAAATTCCGGATAAGTGATGGCCTGGATTACGCACTCAAGGTACTTAAGGATAGCTATGGATTAGAATTTATAAAAGAAAAAAAAGACACGTCATATATCATTATAAACTAAAAAAAATGAATGGATAGAAAATAAGCGGAAAGTGGCTCTGCTCCGCATAACTGGGCCTCTAACAAGTTTTGTTTATGAAAAAAATCAACAGTAGTCAATTGTCATCTGGGAATCATTAAAAATCAAAAATATTCATGAGTAATACAGCAAAATCAGTGCTGCCCGCCCGACAAGTGCGCAGCAAAGCAGGCCATTACCGGTCTATGATGAAAAAGTGGATAAAGATCATGTGCCTGATCCTTGTGATCACATGCTATACACAACTAAAGGCAGGACAGACGACCTATCAAAACGATAAAGTGACGATCAGTGTCCAAAATACACCCTTAAAAGAGGTCTTGAGAAAAATAGAGCAGCAGACCAGCTATCTTTTTATTTACGCTAAAAACATCGATGCGAACAGATCTGTTTCGCTAAGTGTTCAGCAGCAAAGCGTTTCTGTTGTACTGGACCGCTTGTTAGCCCCTTTAAACCTGGGTTATAGAATAGAAGGACAACATATAACCATTATTAACCAAAGAACGCCTGAAAAAAAGCCCGTTTCCATTGGACAGACCAGGCAGCTGCGCGGGCGCATCATCGATGGGAAGACAGGAAACGCCATCTCAGGCGCCAGTGTTCGCGTCCAGGGAACGACAGAAGGAACCAATACGGACAAAGACGGATTATATACCCTGAAGACCACCATAAAAGAAGGCGTATTAGTCGTGAGTTATGTCGGATACAACGATGTAGAAATTAAAGTAAATGGCAAAGAAAACTTTTACGAAGGCGCTTTATATGAAAAGGTGAACGATTTGAATGAAACGGTCGTGGTGGCCTACGGTACACAGCGAAAAATCAGCAATATAGGTGCCCAGGCGACCATGAAAACCAGTGATTTAAAAATTCCTTCCTCCAATCTGACCGCAACACTGGCAGGTCGCTTAGGGGGTGTGATCTCCGTACAACGCTCAGGTGAGCCTGGGAAGAATTCGGCGGACATCTGGATCAGAGGCATTGCCACACCCAACAGCGCCACGCCCTTGATTTTGGTGGACGGGGTGGAACGCTCCTTTAATGACATTGATCCCGAAGACGTAGAGTCGCTGACCATCCTAAAAGACGCCTCCGCCACCGCCGTATACGGCGTGCGTGGTGCCAATGGCGTTATTATTATACGAACCAAACCCGGGAAAATAGGTAAACCCACCATTAATGGGGATTATTATGAATCCTTCATTAAGTTCACCAAAAAAGTAGAATTGACTGATGGTGTTGGTTACATGCAGGCCGCCAATGAAGCGTTGATCAACGATGGACTTACGCCAAAATATACCCAGGATTATATCGATAATACCAGACTTGGAAGAGATCCTTATTTATACCCTGATGTAGATTGGCTGCGGGAGACCTTTAATGATTGGGGCCACAACCGCAGAGCCAATGTCAATGTCAGGGGTGGTAGTGAAAAAGCCATCTATTACGCTTCCGTCAGCTATTATAATGAGACCGGTATGATGGCTACGGACAAAACCATAACCGGATATAATTCCAAAATGAAATATGACCGGTATAACTTTACCACCAATATTGCCATAAATGCCACCGCTACCACCAAAGTGGAGATCGGTGCACAGGGTTATTTAGGCGAAGGGAATTATGCCGCCATTGGCTCCCATGATGTTTATAATTCAGCCATGGGCATATCCCCGGTAGACTATCCAAAAATGTTTTATGTCCGTGGAGAACCCTTCGTGCCAGGCATCAACCCCAATGGAGGCTTTCGCAACCCATATGCAGATGCCACCAGAAGAGGCTACAATAACCTTTCAAAAAATCAGGTGTATTCCAACTTAAGGGTGACCCAGGATCTGGATATGATCACCCCCAATTTGAAACTATCCGGTATGTTCGCCTATGACGTTTATAACGAGGTTAGCTTAAACCAGAGCCGCCGGGAATCTACCTACTACTTTACAGATATCAATGTACCCTATGATATGGAAGGGTATCCTATTTTGACCAAGACCTACACAGGCTCCGACGTGCTGGATTACAGCCAGGGGGCAAAAGGCAATAAAAAGACCTACCTGGAAGCCTCCTTTACTTATGACCGGGCTTTTGGCGACCATAGAGTTAGTGGCTTGTTATTATACAACCAGCAACAACGACTCGAATATCCACAAGGTACCCTGGAAAATGCCATTCCTTACAGAATGCGCGGACTGGCCGGCAGAGCAACCTATTCCTGGAAAGACCGTTATTTTGCAGAGTTTAATATTGGTTATACTGGCGCCGAGAACTTTTCACCTAAAAAGCGCTATGGAACCTTCCCAGCCTACGGCGTAGGCTGGGTGGTCTCCAATGAAAAATTCTGGGAACCAGTAAAAAGCGTCTTCTCCTTTTTGAAGTTCAGATACACTGATGGCCGTATTGGCAACAGTAATGTATCAGACAGACGCTTTATGTACTTAGACCAGATCAAAGGCAATGGCTCATTTGGCTACGTATTTGGCCCCAATGGAGATAAATACGGCGGTTATGAGATTGTCAATAACGCTGTAGACCTTACCTGGGAAGAATCCCGCAAGCAGGATTTCGGGATTGATATGCGTTTTTTCGGAGACGACCTGTCCATTGTCATAGACCTGTTTAAAGAAAGACGCTCCAATATCCTGATTAAACGGGAAAATTCCATACCCTCATTTATTGGCTTTAATATGGCCTCCCCTTATGGCAACGTAGGGATCGTAGAAAACAAAGGGCTGGACGGTACCATTGAATATAACCGGCATATCAATAAGAACTGGACTGTTAGCCTAAGAGGCAACTTCACATACAATAATGACAAATGGGTCAAAGGAGATTTGCCGGAGCAGCGTTATCCATGGATGAACCAGATCGGACAAAAAATCTTAGGACAGACGGGTTATATCGCAGAAGGGCTCTTCACCCAATCGCAGATAGATGATATGGACCGCTGGAATACCCTATCTGAAGAAGATAAGCTCATCACTCCCAGACCCTTTGCCTCTCAATTTGGTAATGTCAAGGCAGGGGATATTCGATACAAGGATTTAAACAATGATGGCAAAATCGACGCCTATGATAAAACCTATATTAACCGAGGCGATGTGCCGGCTATTGTGTATGGTTTTGGTTTTACCGTGAAATACAAAGAGCTTTCTGTGGGTGCCCTTTTCCAGGGAGTAGCCAAGGCACAACGAATACTTAGAGGTAATAGCATCCAGCCCTTTAACGGCGGT
>Ga0164242_10002299_pt1 | contig 22183 bp, 48 predicted proteins | sample OricomgcompostMG_FD_108783 | JGI IMG/M metagenome (GOLD analysis project Ga0164242, IMG submission 108783) | Miracle-Growth compost microbial communities from Emeryville, California, USA - Original compost - Miracle growth compost (MG) ... | reverse complement strand
TATGGAAAAATATCGAGAAGGACAGACAGGATGAAATAATGAAAAACGAAGTTAAAATTTAACTCATGGATTTAGGAATAAAGAAAGCAGTTGGGAACGGTCAGGGTAGCACCATAATTTACACCGCCCTTTTGGGTGCTGCATTAGCACAATTTTTGCCAAATCCCGGAGACGCTCTATTTTTTTATTTACAGGAAAAGAACACCGACAAGCTAAATAACGGCGAAATTACGCCAAAGCAATTCTGGGTAAGGGACGTTGCCGGGTACTATGGCTTCAGCGCAGGATATTACACGTTGGTTCTTTTAACCGTTGCTTCTATTGGTGGAAGTTACAAAACAAAGGCTCGGATATTGGCCGGATTGGTGGCCGGTGGCCTTGTTATCGGTGTTGTAGCCAAAAACATACAAAAAGACACATTGCAGCAAAAACAGAAAAATAAGGTATCTTAGTACAAATTTCTATATGTCTAAAAATAAAGGATTTCTGATATTTTCCACCGCCGTGATCGCATCCGGCGGACTGGCATATTTGTACATTCTGAAACAGAACAAAAAACTTCTGGCCCAGAATGCACCTGACCCGGCTTTGGATATTCCGGCCAATCAGTATAATCCGGCTATTCCGGCACAGGCTGATACCAGTTCACCGAATGGAACTGGTGATTTCCCATTGGCATTAGGCAGCAAAGGCCCGGACGTTACGGCCCTACAAAAGGCATTGGGTATGAGTAGCGATCAGCAAGACGGAATATTCGGCCCAAAGACAGAAGCGGCTTTATTGGCCGTTACCCGGCTTAAAACGGTGGCTTCGCAGGCGGCTATTGATGCGATAAGCGTGAAAAACGTCCAGAATAGTGCTGATGCTTCCCGGTACGCACTGGCCGAAAGCCTGTTTAATAGCGCAATGATAGAGAAAAACAGCCCTCCTAATTTCAGCTATTCTTTAATGCCGAATAAGAATTTGCAGGTTTACCAGTCTAAAAAGGTATTGGGCGATCTGTTTGTGCATACCAACGAACGTTTAACCAGTTCGCCTTATGACTATGCCGATTACGTTCCATATCCGACTGTAAGCATTGTTAGTGTCGATAAGAGTGGTTTTATGCTTATGTATGACAGTAAGTTGAAAAAGTATTTTTACACTTCTCCCTACGATTGGGTTATATCTAGTTGATATGAGTACCGGCGGAAAAATAATATTAGGATTGGCAGTAGGCGGTAGCTTTGGCGCACTGGCCTATTGGCTATTCAAAAAAGCACGTAAATACCAGACAGTGAAAACGAATGAAAAGGCCTTTGACTTTACCGATGCCCTAAATATGGTAAAGCAGGAAGAAGGATTTAGGGCTACGCCGTATTGGGATAATACGCAGTGGACTTGGGGATATGGTACGGCCGCCGGGTACAACAAAAGTCAGAAGCCATCCGGCACTATTACTCAAGCCCAAGCAACATTAGACGCACTGGCTTTCCTGCAAAACCTGTATACAAAGATTGGAATGCGCCTGACCGTCCCGGTTAACCACAACCAAATGACCGCCCTTCTGGACTTTGGATTTAACCTTGGCCCGGGAAATTTAAATACGGTTCTGGATAACATTAACGCCGGATACACCCCGCAGGAAACGGCGGCCGAAATTAATTTGTATGTGAATAGCGGCGGAGTGCCAAACGATACGTTAATTGCCCGGCGTGGGCGTGAATCCGACTTGTACCTAAGCTAATGACTATTGACTGGCAACATAAGATTCTTTCTGATCTGATATACGACCAACCGGGCCGTATCGAAGATTTATTAGCTAAACACGGATACAAGATTAAAGGCAAAACCACCTACCCTAAGTTAAATGAAGGAACGGTAAAACTGGCTAATTCTAATTCCGCTTTCCGCTCTGAACTTACTGGACTGCTAAACGAGTACGGCTCCTATTGGATAGGCCATAACCAGTATGATTTTGACAGCCAAAAAGCGGCCGGAGACAAAGGGTTCCAGAACTTCATAGACCCCGTGTCTTTGGGATTGGCAGCGGCCGCTTCATTGACGGCGGTCGCTTCGTCAGTTGTTGGTGCTATTCTACAAAAAAAAGTAAGGGAGCAACAACAAGCCTTAGCCCTCCTACAGCTAAACCAGAATGCCGCTATGCAAAAGGCGGACATTGACGCAATGGCCGATAGTAAGAAAAAGGAGATCATGCTAAATACCGCCATATCCTACAAAAACGGCCTAGACCTAATTGCTTCCAAAGATCGAAACCAAGAAGTGGCCTTGGTGTTTTTTGCAGTGGCCGGAATATCGACCGCTTTTTTTATCCGAACGTTAATCGTAAGATTTTAAGCTATGCCTGACGTATCTAATGTAACATCTTCTGCCTCATCCGCATCTGGCAGCCTTGGGCTTGTTAGCCAAGGAACCCAGATTGCCGGGCAAATAGCTACGGTTATTGCCGGGCTATCCAACCAGAAGCAACAATTAAAGGCCCAACAAGCCTACCAAGCCTTATCGCTACAACAACAAAATGAGCTGAACGAGCGTATTGCCGATGCATCTTCGGATAACGAGCGGCTACAGATTATCGTGAATGCCCTTGTAAATGCCAAAACAGCGTCCTCCACCAAGGCGGCCAATAGTTGGCTTGTTCCTACCCTAATAGGGGTGGGTTTTTTGGCGGTTCTGGTTACGGTAATACTTGTGTCTCATAACGGCAAAAACCCGTCAAATCGTAATATATGAGCCTTGAAGGGGTACAGACCGGGTTAAATATAGCAAATACCGCTTTCGGGGTGGCCGGAAACGCCGACCCGACCATAAAGGTCGGCCATATTTCCGGTGAAATCGCCGGAGCGGTCATTACTACCTTTTCATCAATAACCGATCAGAAACAACGGGCGCAGTTCGAGCAAGCGTTTAACATGCTGTCCGCCTCCCAACAACAACAAATAGGGGAGAAGTTGCTACAGACGAACGATGAACTGGAAAAACTTCAAATTCTTTCGTCCGCTCTGGTGGCCACCAAGTTGAGTAAATCGGCCAACGCCACCCAAAATACCAATCGATTTGTAATATTGGGTATTTCTATTATATTTGTTGTCATAATCATTACAGGCGTGGTAAAACGCCATAAACTCAAGACAAATGACTAATACCGGACGTAACGCCCTTATAATTGGCTTCATATCGACCGGACTGGTGATTTACGCCGTTCGGGTTAAACCGTTATTTAAGAGCAAATCAAAGGATAACCCGACTGCACCGCCCGCCACTTCTGACGATAACGCCGTGTCGGACAAGCAGAACGCAAAGACGGCGGCCGATGCGCTACGAATTGCCGTTGCTTCCGATGCGCCCACCGAGGATTTACAGCAATTAAAGACCGATGTTTATAACGATTACGGGCTGTCTATGAGCATGGACGGCCAAAATAACGTGATTGTGAAATCCCGGTCAGGAAACACCATTTTGAATGAACCGCTAGGCGCATAAAATGGCTTCTTTTACCCCCACACTAGTTTCTGGCGGTTCGGCGGCCGTTACGGTTACGATGCCGGGATATTCCTATTCGGCTTTCATCAACTCCATGACAAGCCTTTTTTACTTTCTGTATTACTTGAGCGTGGATGCATCCGACTGGTCGCAGATACAGCAAAATTACAGTTGGAACCTTTACGATGCGGAGGGTAACCTGTCAACTGACGTTATCCCCTATGCACCAGACCCAAATGCCATACAGCCAACGGCCGATATATTTTTCCGGGATAAGCAGTATATCTTGAACGGCCGGGCTTGTCTGGACTTCGATTTGCTTCCACACCAGTCAATTACCCTTACTCTCTATGCCATTACTTTTAATCCCGCTGACCTGCTAGAGAACGTGAGTACTGGCAAGCGTGGTTTTACCTTCATTAACGACATTCAGAACTACCTACATAACTTTTCGCAGGAAATACAGCCGATGATAAATTACGCTGCCAAAGTAGATTTACCGCTACCATGAAAGAACAAACGTCCGAAATAAATCTGATGTTCAAGAACAATACTGCCGAAACGCAGCATCTGAATTTGTTCGACCAGTCAGACCCGGATTCCGGCGGCGTTTTCACGGGCGGTGGTCAGCGGGTGATAAACTACGATCTTAGCACTTATTCTTTTCATGCAGGCACTTTATTGGTCAACATGAACTTCAATTCTACAGAAGTTCCTATAGATTCATCTTCTTACCAACCATTTGGCATTTCAAGTATACAAGATTTGGTTGACTTACTTAATACGTTGGGGTTGGGTACTTTTGTCTTGGATGGAACTACCAATATACATAGTGACCCAAACTATGCACTTGCTTCTGATAACGGAGGGCTAGAGGGTGCGGTATTGCTATTGGCAGATTGTGGAAATGCAACCGTAAACATTTCCGGAAATGCAAACATGCCGATTCCTAATCCATTCATCCATGCCATTAGCAGCCTAACCAGTGATTGGAATTGGGATCAAGGAATTAGCCCGGGATTTAGTACCTCATTAAATCTAATTTGTCAGAATGATATTCCGAACACCCAATCATTTAGCATTACGGGAACCGCTACCGATTACTGGGGAATAACTATAAAGATAAACGGGGTTATCGTTCAGCAATATGATTCGGGCGTGGCCGGGACAGTAAATTGGGAATCTAATCAAATGAGCGTTGAAATAGGAGATTCGGTTGACATTACGGTTTATTTGGTTAATGCATAAAAAACCGGGCCTAATCAAAGGCCCGGAAAAGGAATTACGCACTTGCCCGCAGGGACGTTGTTCGCCGGGCTGCCCCGGACAACAAATATACTACTTTTTAGAAAGTTGCTGAATTACATGCAGGCATACCAGTTTTTCAATATATGACTTTGAATCGGTGGCTTCCTTTTTGCCGCTGTCTTTACGGCGTTCGCATTCTACTTCAATAGCATCCAACGCCCAGACGGGAATGTCCAATAACTTTCGTTTTGATTCGTCTCTTTGCTTTGCTTTCCGGCCCATTATTCAATCGTTACGGTGATGGTAAGGTTTTTTCTTTTGTGAACTTCGGATATTAGCTTGCTTTCAAGCCCCTCTATGGATTTTGGTAGATCAGTGACGGCAATTTCCTTACCATCGTAAGTAGTTCCTACCCAACCGTTATCTAATGCCCGGAAAGCTATTTTCCAGATGGTTTTAGGGCATTTATGGGTTATTCCCCCTTTAGATTGTTGTTCTTTCATGGTTTATGTTTTAGGGTAATAAATAATCCGGTACGTTAAACATTCCTTGCTGACCTTTGTACGGTATTGGATTGGCGTATCGGATAGGATTTTCTAATATCCAACCGTAACGACCTAATGAATAATCTCCAAAAGCATATTCTTCGGAATCGGTAAGAATGAGTTGGTCACCTACAATATGGTGCGATTTGATGGCAGGTATTCTGTCACGTAGGGAACTAATTGAATGCATTCCAACCAACTGAACTTCTCCGACAATGGCCCCGTAAGGGAGATTGGCCAACGATACGTATTTGTTAAACGGTGGCTTATGGCAGAACGCCAAAGCGGTGTCCATGCGCTTTGCAGCATGGATTAACAAACGGCCACGATACGAGCATTCCCATCCACGGGTCTCGATTTTCTTTCTACCCATGACTATTAGCGAAGCCCAAGGCTGCCATAGGGTAATACACTTTACGGTTTCATTCATATATTTGATTTAATAGGTTCAGTTGACTTTGTGTTATGAAGTGTTATTTTTTCGCAGTTTCCACACTTAACTATCAATCCGTAGTCTTTTGAAACAGATACCGACATTGGTTGCTCACTTTTACAATTCATGCAATAACAATTTGCTTCCATTACCCAATTTGGAACCCAATCTTTCTGCTTTACAAAATTTAGGGTTGATTCCAGTTCTGCTATCTTCTTATCTAGAACCTTCAATTCATGCCTAGCATTATTTACATCGTCCCTTTGGTGAACCGAAAGCCAATAGAACTTGTCACGAAGCACGGGTGTTAACTGGTTTTTTATATCTCGCTTATGCAGAAAAGGCGGCTTTTTTATAACCTTAAAGCCATTTCCGTAGCTACCGGATTGAAGGTAGATAAGTCCGGCGTATGGCGGCACTTCATCCGGCGTAATTAGGCCATCTGGTACGGCATACAGGAATTTATGCGGTAAAAAGATATTGTCCAGTTTTTTAATGTGAATATTTGTACAAGGGTATTTATCTTGCATAAAATCTTCAATTATTTTTTCTTCCTTTAATTCCCAACGGGAATCCGGTTTACTGCCAAGTGGCTCCCGAGCGTTATGAATAATGTCTCGACTTCTGCCATCAAAGGCAGACGGCAAACGCCTGTCTATGTATGTACGCATCCATAACTTACCACGGTATGGAGGGCCGCACACAAAACCTTCGCTCCCCCTATAAATAAAATGAGATTTCTTATTATAGATAGCGTCAAACAGCAAATGCTTGCCTTTTTTGAAGTCAGCCTTAAAATCAGAACGGCTTATTTTTACTTCAACTTCAACGGCGTACCCGGACTTTGAACAAAAGAAAAAATCGCATTCCCAATTAAAGATAAAAGAATTGGCTATCTTATAATCCGAATTATAATAATACTGCCAAAGTGCCTTGTATATTTCTGCCGAATCCATTAATAAACGTTGTCTTTGTAATAAGATTTTTTGTATTTTCCGCCGTCTTTGGTTCTAATATATAGGTCGAAGTAATTGCGTTTCTTTTCGTCCCACATCATAACGCAAACCAAAGAATAGTTTCGTAATTTGAACCGCCTGACGTTCCTACGCAGTCGGTTCGTTACAGTCTTCAATCGGGCCATATATTCTAGGGGTGGGTGTATGGAAAAAGGTTATTACGTCCAGTACTTTGTCGAATAGCCAATTTACAGCCGTAAATCCAACGCAATACGTATCGGCACCGGGGTAGTCTTCGTCTATCTTCTTTGAAATAGAATCCTTGACCATAAAAGCATATCCGTTTATTCCCAACATGCTTGCATAATGGGTGAATCCGAGTTGTTTAGCTTTGCGTGGTGTCATGGTCAGGCTTGTTAAATTGAGATAGAAAAGATACCCGTCTGTTTAATACGACTTGGATGAAATGCAATAAATCGTGCCTTTCGGCGATAGTCATTGCACCCAAGTCTATTGTTTCGCTGTTTACAATAAGTTTTAAAGTGGCGTTCATTTTCCCCCTAGCCTTTGAAAGTCTATCCGATTCGGATTTTAGACTAGTATAAAGAGTGTTATTTGCCATGGATAAATTCTTAATGTTTAAAAAAATATACTGCTACCCCTACCATTACACCAGCCGATCCGGAAAGTGCGATTGATAAGATAATGAACACAACAAAATCCCAGAACGTGCATGTCATGTGCCTTGCATACTGGCGGAATACCTTAACTAGCCCGATAAGCATGAATATAATCGCTAGTGCAAATACAATGGCGGCGGATGCTTGTAATATTTGAAGTTGTAGCATAGGATGGAGTTACTTGAATTAATTAAGAGAAATAATCAGTACAAAGCAAACAATTAAAAGAAACACGTCTGACAATAGGGATAAAAACTCAAATAATGCTGACCTTTCCGGGTCACGAAAGCATAAATCTTTTGCTATAAGAATTATAGCTACTAACAAAATCAAATGAACTGTTTTAGCAATAAAAGACATACTATTTCAATATTGTTAGCACGTGTCGGAGCAAAAATATCAGTACAACAAGCAATGCTATGTATGTAAAATCTCCAATGAAGTAAATGGGTCTTGAAAGTTTATTGCCACGTATCCGGGCTATAATGCTTTCCAAGAAATACCCGATAAATAGCGCAGACAGCACAATGGCTACAATCGTTACAGTAACCGGATTCATAACATAGATTTAACGAAGTTGCACATAGGATGAAACCAATGAGACCAAAAGTAGAAAACAAAGGCCACAAATGCAAGATAATTTATTAGAAATGGTATGGTTAGAGTAAATAACCAACCACAACCAAGGTCGCCTCGAATGTCTGAAATGGCTTCTTTAATCCAATCCCAAAGCAGTACACCGGAAATCCATAAAACATAGGAAAATAAGATACTAAATGCAGCACCTATAATAAAGTTTACCATGATAAAATATTGAAAACTGATTGGTAAAGAAAGAACGTGAAAATGGTCAGGATGAAGCAAACAAAGGTTAGCCAAGCGGGCGTAAAATAATCATGTACCTTTCGGGATAGGCTTACTTGTCGCACATTGGTGTAAATGGCGAAGATATACACCCCCGTCCACCAAACTACGATAACCCATTTTATTATCTGGTACATGGTTAGTCTTTTATTACCTCGTCAATTTGTGTTTTACCACGAATGATCCACCGATGCTTACAATTTTTGCATTTTCCCTCAAGGTGATGCGGATCTCCCGGTTCCATGCTTCCGTCATTCCGATCAAACTGGCCCCCTATTTGTTCCCACGAGATTGAATGACCAACCCAAACCTCAATAATAAATAAATTCCTTGATCGACATTTCGGGCAAGTAACGGAACTGATAACATTTCTGGATTGATGGAACATGATTTATCAATTAGCAAAAGCGGTGATAAACTCTATAACGACCATCATCTATTGCCCGGGCTATCCGTTGTTGAATACTTCTCGGAGTTTTGGGGTTATTAAGTTTATTTTTCATGGCCCGGTCACAGTCTTCTTCATCAATACATTCCCACACATAACCAGTTGCCATTCCGTGACGAACCTCACCTACACGTTTTAATTGCGTATCTGGTTTACGAACTCGTTGACACATCCTGCATTTACCCGTTTTAGCCGGGTGAATTATTCCGTTTGAAGCCATATCATTTCTCTTTTAACTGATAAAAAATAACTGCATCGTTAAACACGTTTTTTTCGTCTTTTCGCCAATCCTCCATCTTAGCCGCCCAATATACAACCTTAACCGAATACAGTGCATCTCTTGGGTTGAGAAATCCGGGATGGGGAGTTGGGTTATGCGGATAGCATCTATTTTTGGTCAAAAGCGTATCTAACGAATATGAAGCGTTATCAGTAAATTTATTTTTTGTCAGATAGTCCCTATAGGCACAAGTTCCCTGCTTGTCAATATAAGGAATTACCAACTGCGCATTATGCTCTTTTATGTTTCCATATCGGCCTAAATAATTCCATGCGCCGTATGGATATTTGCCCCGTGGGAACTGACTTTTAAACAGTGTGAAATACGCTGCCATACCGCTCAGGCCATCTCTCAATTCCAGATATTGCGATTCACGGTTCCCATTGCCATATCGATACATGTTAATAGAGATGGCTGTACTTGGAATAGCAGAGATAACCAGAATTTTCGCCAAGTCCGTTTCGACCAGTTTTGTTTTATGATCTGCCATTGGTCATCGATTTTTCGGGTGGGAATAATTTATTAACCGTTTTACTACAGTTTTTAATGGAAATTCTACTGGAAGTACTCAACGCCAACTCCATATCTATCTCCATTCGGGGGTGATCTTTAATTATATCCCAAACAGAACAAAGCGGCCCGTCTTCCCGTGTTTTCCATGCAACAAGATGGACGTTTTCGGAAAACATTATCTTATGAATAAGGTAAAGGCGGATAAAAAACCGGGTAAAAGCGTTATCTTTTTTCATATTATACGTTTAAAGCATTATAACGAATAAACATAGTTCTTGTAGGGCAATACAACGGGTGTTTAGGGCTACCATTTTTGTTTTTTGCTACACACAGTGCATACGGGAATTTGTTCTCAAAAATCTTATCCATTCCTGACGTGGACACGATTTTAAAATTACCCCATGCGAATACTACGTCTTTACATTCGCAGGAATAATATCCTATCAGCATCATATTATCGTGGTGCCTGCCTCCCGTATCCGTCAAGTCTTCTGGATTGGTAGCGATCATGGGGAAGCAGTTGACCATATAGACGCCGCCATATCCATTAAACCGAGAAATAGCGCAGACCTTTCGTATGGTATTGTCATCGGTATCTGCATCGGCCGTAGACGGATTTAGGCCGATAAACATTACTTTTGGGAGTTTCTTGTCCCAGACACGCCACAAAGCGAAGCGGTATTTTCCATCAACGGAGAACCGGGCACCAGATATATCGCTCATTATTGCTCGCTTAATACAATGGAAAGTTCGGTTGCTAAAACCGGGCCGGTCGGGTTTTCGCAGAAGTCAATTTCTCGACACGTTACGCTGTTAACCAACCCGAATTTAAATTCAGTGTATCGTTCGTCTATAAACACGTCCATCGTGTCTGGATATTTGGACAATGCTTCTTTTATTTCCTTGACTGTCATTTTTCCTCCTTTATGGTTACTGTAATTCCATTATGGGTATTTACCTCAGCTAATACCTTTTGGTCAGACAAGTCAGTGCCTAGTTCTTTCATTTCCGATTCAGACAGGGTGTTAATAAAATCTATTGCGAGCATTAAACCTTCGAAACGTTCATAATCTTCTTTGGTGAGAAGGTTTTCACCGCATTTTGGACATGGCTTGCCTATCCAATCGGACATTTGCTCTCGGGTTACGGTTTCGTCTTTCCAATCGCATTTTTCATTGTCGCATTTTATGCCGCCCGACCTAACTACCTCAATATTTTTCATTTGAGTTATTTTATGATGTTCAAAATAGATTCTTCATCAACAAATGCAATGGAATCGTCTCGTTCGTCCTTTTCATAGACAATTTTCGCTCGCTTTGCCACTTCTTTTAATAATTCTTTGGCGTACATCCTAGCGGCCATGTCAGCAAACAGGGATACCACTTCTTTTGTCGTTCTTTCGCTCGTAACCATGTCAAACCATGATTCATAGCCTTGGCTAACGGCTACCGAATGTTTGCAATCGGAGAAGGTCTTCATGCTTTCTTTCTTTTACTGGTGTACAAATTATAAAGGTCTTCCGGTACATTTCCACTATTAGCAATAATCTGGTTTTGTTCCAAGAACTTTAGAAACTCTATGGATTCCTGCTTTCTGGCAGCTATCATAGCGTAATAAACTGCCAATGCTTCTGGCCCGGATAACTCCCATTTCGTGAATTGCTCGTCAGTCATCCAAGTAAAATGACTACGTAGAATGGCTCTTAGGCCTGGCTTTTTTTCTTCCATTTTTACTACAGGTTTATTTTTTTCACGTAAGGTAGCAGCACATGACTTGGAGCAACACCTAGCCCATCCCCGGACGAAATTCCGGTCTTCAACTTTGTACAGATGTCCACAATTATCACATTGACGTATCATAATTTCCAATCTTTATGTTTTTCAGATACTAAAACCCAATGAGATTTCAGTCTGGAACCGCCGTCCGACACCTTAAACCCATGAGAATCGGAGGTGCCCATTATGGTCAACTTGTGAAACTCGAACATATACTGATGAATCTGAACATAGAGGAAGCCAAACCAAACCCGGTAAATGGTGGTTATGCGAACCGGCATACCAGTCACGTAAGTAGCATTAATGGTTTCTCGCCTTATTCGGGAAAGTTGCATAGGTTTCTTTTAGCGATTCAAAAATACTCAAAATAATGCGTATTCCAAATTTATTTTGACAAACGGCTAATTTTATGCACGGCCGGTCAGGACAGGTTTTCGGTGGTTTGCATAGCCTTGACGCACCGATAGCGATAATTATCTCTGCACTCTTCCCAAGTCATGCCAGAATGACTTATGAACTTGGCAATGCATTGTTTTCTAGTAAACTGAAAAGACTTTGGAATAATTACGTAGTCTTTTCTACTGTAAGAAGGGCCAACAATTACCCACCCTCGTTCTGTTAATCTCATAAGTTGTTTTTAAATAATCGTTTCTTAAAATGTTCTAAATGAGAAACAGCGTCAGCTAACATTTGCTCCATAAATGCTTCGTGCTCGTCAATAATTTCCATAAGGTCTTCATCGGTACGGGCAGCGTCCATCTTGTCGTATTGCCGTAATGAACCGCCATAAAAGTCTTTGTAGGCGTACATTAACTCTTTTTTCTTGGATAGTGTCATTGTCTTATTTTGGGAATTGAAGTGATAATTGCAATGTTTGTTCTTTGAATCGATTACACCCATCGTTAAAATGAATTTCGTCTAGCTCCATACCCCAATAATCAAACTCAAGTTGGTGAGCCGCTATTCGAGAAGATTGGCTTCCCATATGGGTATCTAATATTTTATCTCCCGGATAACAAAATTTATCTAGCAACCATTTGTACAACTGAACGGGTTTCTGCGATTCATGGATTCTGATTTCTTTATTTTTCATGTCTCCTTGTAACATTCCGTGCCATCGAAATTTGAACCTTCGAACTGCCTGATGAAAGGAAGTCCATGCTAATTCGCAATCTGAAAATGATACATCTCCATTATCTTTATCCCAAACCACCCAACAACTTGAGTTCGCCTTGGGTATGTTTTCAATAAAATGGTTAGCTCCCCAAATTATTTGATTTTTACTGACTCGAAACAATTCTTCAAAGTATACCTTGTCCGGAGGAGGAAATTTCCAAAGAGAATGTTGATACTTGGTAGCCTTGGCTATGCCCCCCCCATTTCCGGAGGAATAACCACCAATTATATTTTTACTTCCATATGGCGGATCGACTATTGAAACATCAAAGAAATTGTCTGGGAATCGCTTCATTCCGATTAAGCAATCTTCATTATATACTTCACTTACAGGCATAATGGATAACTTTCGGTAAAAAAACAGTGTGTACATTCATATCTCGTTATTCCGCTCGGAGAAACTAACCCAACCTGTACCATCTCGCCGATTTCACATTCTGGACAAGGGTTCTCCCTGTTTTTTACAGATTTTAGACGGACAACGGCGGTAATCCTTTTCCACCAGATCGCACAATGCATAAATCTGTCGGGCTGCATGACCTCCGCTAATAACCACACACCTTTCACTTCCTGACGTATGAATTTCATCCCAGGCCATGTTCCGTATGGAAGACAGCCAGAAAATTCCGGTAGACTATAAAATTCCAATTGCGTAAGCGTTATGGAGTCCATGTTATTCTGCTTGATATTGTTCCAATTTTAAATTTTCCAGTTCTAGCCGTAGGCTATTGATCGAGCACTCTTTTTCTTTTATTTTATTAACTGCAAACTGATAGGAAGGGTCATCTTCTATAGGAAAAATTTGAAGGGTTTTATTCCAATCGTCTACGTATCGTTTTAGTTTGTTCTGGTACTCAGTTAGTTTTCGCTTTGCCGCTATCAGTTTATTTTCAGTGTTATTCTTTTTGGTTCGCTCGCTAGCTTTTTCATTCCCCCAACTCATATTTACTTCCGCTCTTGGGTTCTTGACTTGCATTAATGCCGCCCGGTACTTAAAATACCAATCCCATTTTAGGCGTTGGTCAAACGTCATGCCGTCCCAATATAATAGATAAATTAATTCTCCGCCCAATTTGGTATGTGCGGTTATCTTAACCCAATGCTCTATTTCTCCGACATTTAACGGCATGTTACTCGTAATTTTTCAAATAATGAAAACAATTTTTGCATAAATAATGCCCATCCCCTTCGCAATCTTTAAAGTCGTATACGTCCCGGTTTCCCGGTGCATAATATTCGCATGGCGATTCCGAGTCTCTTTGGTGAGGAATGCCAACGGGCTTAATCTTACTTGACTTAACAATCCTAACTATGATACGCCAAAGGAGTATGGCTATTCTTTGTCTCATTCCGGTAACTTTAAATACATGAAATGGGTTATTTTAACGATCTTACTGCCACGAACCCAAACCACGCCATCAAATTCTGCAAGAAAAATGTTAGTTCCATCGGTGCAGCACATAGGCGTTCCTAATAAGGCATTTCGGGAATCCTTCACATCAATCCAGTCGGGGTGATCTTCCCGGTATTTCATGCCATCTATAAAGGCTAATTTAATGTCGTGCTTGGGAAAGGGATACCTGTAGTTTCGATCAAAATACCAATCAGCTATTTGTTCGGGTGTCTTTGTCATTTTTCCAGTTCTTCAATTTCTAATAAATATTCGGATATTTCATTTTCCATGTCTTGTGCATCAGTTGTCAGGCCGTCAAATTCGCTGCCATCCGTGTGGTCTGGATGGGCCATCATGGATAACTTCATGCGATTGATAGTTAACCGTGCATCGGCCAAAATCCGCTTTGCGCTTTCGACGTATATAACGTTTTCTATGTTCATAACTTTTGTTTAAGTGCGTTATAATCTGGTAACTTCCAAACACGGCTCTTTATCTGTCTTATTGATGTCAGCATATCGCCTGACAATTGAGCGGCAAATAAGCCGGTAAGTTGGGAAATTCTAGTATTGCAATATTCAATGGCTCGGGCTACGTCTCGATTGTCAGTAAGGTCACTACCCTCCAAACTATGATAGGAGTTTAAAAGCGCAATTACTTCCGCCCGTTCTTGCTTTAGCAGTTTCCGATAAGTCAATGGAATTTTCATATCAATATTTCATTTAACTGAAGCTCGGTTAACTTTGTTAAATCTGTCTCATGGCTAAAAGTATGGTGAATAATGAAGTCCGGAAGCACTCGGCCAAACTTTTCTATCGAATAGCCAATTAGGAACATAACGTTTCGTACATGTTGCTTTTCGAATGTACACGCAAAGTTTTCAATCTGCCGGGCTAACTCCACGTCTCGTTTGTAATATTTTATGTTCTTGTGTTTTCGGAAGCATTCGACTATAACCATAATGACTGTTACCATGCCTATAATAGCGAATCCCACCAGTACTATCGTCAGTGGTTGGTTCATTAGCTAATGACTTTTTGCGTCAACACCTTCCATAAAGACGCACACTTAAACTCAAAATCAATCGTTGTCTGGACCGTTAGGTGACCGTTGCTATAATTTCCTGCTGACAGCGTAATTAATTCTAATCCGGGGCCTAGGTGGTTTAGATAGGCTTGTTTAACCTTAACAAACCTATGTATTACGCCGGACGGCGAAAGGATAAGATCATCCGGTTCAAATGGGCAAAATTCTGCCAACTGCTTAACAATGTCATCCCGAACGGATTCCAACGTCCGAACTACTTCTTTTGCCTTTTCAATCTCATTACCGTAGTGTATAATGGATTCTAGTTTTTGTTTTAAAAGTCTGTCGTTCATAAGGCTTTGGTTGTAATGTATTTTTGAAAACGTGCCAGTTGCTTTTTGAATGTAGCCGGGGGAATGCGGGTTAATTTCAGATCGGCCAAATTGAAAATAAGAGAATCCGGGCTGAAATATGCACGGCCATAACCATCAATCGAAAAAGAAATTGCCTTGGCCGGTACATAATATTTTTTTTCTCGTTCGTCAAAAACGGAATGAATATAGTCGATTTCCGTTAGATACATATATTCATCCCACGCCATTGCCGGGCCATCTGAATCTTTCGGAAATTCCTTTGTAACCCGATAATAGTGTCCAACCAGATCACCAAACATTAAAGATATATCCCGCCTAAGCAATTTCTTCTCACCCGCCTTTACTAGTTCTAATTCGGCTTCTAATGCTTTCCGTCTTTGGGCTAATAATTCTTTGTCTTTCATTATTTTTTTTATTAAAGTTACCAACCGAAAATACGAGCAAATATGCCTTTCTTGGTTTTTGAACTGATAGGCAATAAGCCAGAATCTACCATTGCGGAAAATGCTTCATCGTGCCGGTGCTGGGCCATGTTTTCTTCAGTTAGTTCTTGAATTAATTCCACTTCCGACAACTTGAACTCACCACCGCAGCTATGAGGGTTTATAGAAGTGCAGCTACTTGACCTGGGCCTACGACTAGTATGGTGATTTTCACACCAACCAGAAGCAATTGTGCCTATTTCTGTGTGAATATGCCCTGTCCAATGCGTAGCGGGTCTACCACAAACAATGCAATTCTTAGTTTCCATGTTAAACTTTTTCAAGGTGAGAAATGGCTACGGCTGCGGGCTTGCCTTTTACCATACAGACTAATTGTCCACTTACTTTAAAGGGGAGGGAAGTTATTTCGGTGGCAAAGGCACCGTATTTTTTACCGTCAATAATGGCACTATAAAAGATTACTTTGATGCCTACTACAATGTCTTTCTTTTTCATTTTATTTCTTTTACAGATAAATGGTAGTTTTTCCCTTCATATTCAAAGTTCATTCCCTTATTGAGACGAACAAAGTGAATGGCAACGGCAGAAATAGCCGATTCGGTAACGTTAAATTTATTGCCGTCTTCATCTTCAATGGCTTTGCCATCTGCCAATACATAAATCCGGTTCATTAGGGCCGATACGGCCAAAGAAAGTTTATCGGGTGCTTTCATATCAAAAAGGTGTTAAGTTAAAATCTATAGTTTGGTCTTTATCGGCCACAAAGACAGGTTTCCCGGTCAATGTTTCAATTTTCTGCTTAAACCCCGCTGCATCCGAATTGCTGTCGCTAAGGTGTATAAGAACGATATTGCGCACGGCTGACGTGTTATTTCGTTGTAGAAATTCGGTAGCGGCCTGTATGCTATGGTGAGAATTTAGAATACGTTCTCGTAAGTTATAATTTATGCTGCCGTTATCCAACTTTTGGTCTATAATATCTTCGCAAAAGTTGGTTTCAATTATGATCTGATTAAGACTTTCAAAGTTATAGGGGATATAGTGCGTATCGGTAACAAATAACACGTTACCACACTCTGGATGAAAGATAAGGAAGTTAACGGCATCTAATCCATCGTGTACACTTTCAAACGGCAATACACGAAATTCATCAATATCATAATACGTACCCGCTTTAATTACTTTTGCTCGTCCCCGACCCAATGTTCCTTTTGCTTCGTGAGTTCCTTTAGTGGCGTAAACGTCAATTCCATTGGCAATTGCAGCACATAGGCAAAAGGCATGGTCATTATGGAGATGCGAACACAATGCACTGACATTCATGTAGTTATAATCAAGTGCCCGCATTATTTGATTGAACGTTACGCCAAGTTCCAAAACCAAACTGCAATTTTTCGCCTGTAGGATATAACAGTTGCCTTTGCTACCGGAATGTACTACGTGCAGTTTCATCGTAGAAATTAAGGGCGTGACGTTTGCCACGCCCGGTTATTGAAAGGGGGGGTTATTTACTAAAAAGATCGCCGGATTCCTTGGCTGATGGATTTTTGCCGCCAACCCATTCGGGCATTTTAGCCTTATCCTTCTTTTCTGGTTCTGATGGGATGGACTGCCTTACTTCCGTGGGTTGCATTTGCACGGGCTGATTTTCGGGCTGACGGGCGGCTACTTCCATGCTCAAGGTTTTCTGTCCGGCGTTAGCTTGGCGTATCTCAATTGCGTTTTCCTTCACGATTTCAGCATAACCCAAGTCCTCTGTTTCGTCATCGGGCACCATCAACATTTTGTCGGATGACGTGCGAATCATAGGCTTGGTGTGCCTGTTATACACTGTTTTCATAGCCATCTGGTCAGGAAAGTTTCGGTGTGCTTTTGTGCCGTTTTCGCCATATCCATAGCCTTGCTTCCAAGAATTAATTACTTGGCCCATGCTCATCACTTCGCATGAAGTACTTCCGTCTTCCATTACAGCTATCGAGTAGACAAACGAAATTTCACCCGTGCCAATATTTTCGTTGTTTTGGATATGCTCAACCAGTTGCCTTCGTCCGGTGGCAGGGTCTACCCGGGTAGAAAATGTCTCGCCCTTGTAAACAACTTGGGCATTAATTTCTTTCAAACCTGCATACCGCTTTGCCATAGCGATATTTCCAGTATACTCCGGGTTGCAGCGAAGTTTGTTGCCATAAGCAATGAAGTCGCATTGCTTTTTCATAGGATTTAAGCCCCAAACCACCATCTTCATCAGCGCATTGGCGATGCTGTCCGGGGTGCATTCTTCTAGCACCGGCTTCTTATCTTTAGTTTCCGTCTCAAGAAGTACAAACCACGCAGTGGTGACGGAAGCACCTACATCATAATCTTTAGGAATGGTTAGCTCTCCTTTTTGTTGGTACTCTTTAACCTTTTCAAAAACTCTATCAGTAATATTAGCTTTCAAAACTGCCAGATTAAAGCCATTCCCAACGGGTTTATTAGGGTCTAGCGTGTCATTTGCGGGAGCGGGAGTTTTAGCCGCTTCGGGTGTGTTGTTTGCCATAATTATTAATTAAAAGTTAACTTTTCTACGTTTCGGTCGGCTTTTAGCAATATTAGCTGACTGGGGGAATAAATGTCCGTAGTTACCGATTCGTAATTGTCTACGAATAGCGGCACCGTCACTCCGTAGTGCCTGCAAAGGGCGGACACAATATCAATACCTGCTAGAACCTTGTTTCCGGTATTCAGATTGGTGGAATAGGGAACGCCGTCTATCATGCACTCGCAACATTCCTCAAAGCCGCCATTATTTAACTTCTTAAACATGCGGAATTTAACCAACGAAAACAGCGAGTTAATCTTATCCTCCAATAGCGTAACTTTACGCTTGTTAAGTTCTAACATCGTGTCCAATACCCGCTGCCAATCTGCCACTTTCTGGGCAGTTGATTTTTTCTCCCCTTCCAGTTGGGAAATGCGAAGGTCAACGTCCTTTATCTTTTGTTCGGCCGTTAATTTTACAAGGCAGTCCTGCACTATTGCATTATGCTCGTTAATCTTTCGGCTCAAGTCGGATATTTCCGTTTCCAGATTTTGGGTTTCGGTTTGGGCGGCTTGCTTTGCCACAAGATTGGCTTTAGCAACTTCCATTTGTGTCTGCAACTTCTGGTAATCCAAATTATTACCTATTTCAGCGGCACAAAGGGAATACAGGTCTGCATCGGCCGGGTACTTGTCGGCCGCTAGTTTCTTTATGGCTGCATCTTCTTTGAGTGCCCGTATTTTTTCCTGTATTTCGGTTAGGCTTTGTGCTACGCCCAGAAGTCCTTTTTGGGCCAATTCCTTGGACGCAATTACCGCCTGCGCCTTGGCATTAATAGCGGTAAGCCGCTTGGCCTTATCGGTATCGAAATTTTCCTTTTGCTTGGTTCGTTCTGCTTCTATGTTTTCGGGGTCAAAATCTCGGTCGCAAGCGAAACATTTAAACTTATTTTCGTCAAATACTACGGTTTCTTCATATACATTACTATACTCTATTTTAAGATCGGAAATTTCCTTTTCCCGGTCGGCGATAGACTGGGTGTAAAACTCAGATTTATTTGAAAGGTCTTTGGCTTGTAGTTCCTGCGCCGTGATCTCATTTGTCACGGTTTTTAACTCAAACTGGGCCGTGCTGCGCTGCGTCTGAACTCGGGCCTTAATACCCGATACGATCTCATTCGCCCTTTGTTCTAATTGGGCGTACTGGTCGGCTAAAGCCGAAATTTCTTTAGATTTCTCTGCCCGGGACAATGAAAGGTCTGCTATCTGGGCTTGCAGAGTTTTAATCGATTCTTCGGCCGCTGCCTTTTGGGTGCGAAGAACTTCCCAGTCTTGCGGCTCGGGCTTCATCCGCCGGTTTTCTTCGATGCGGGGTTCAAACTTTGCGAGTTCTTTTTTAAGTTCGTTAAGGGCATAGCTTACTTCCTGCTTGTACTTTTCTTCACCCTTAGTGGCATATTTTTGAAGCAATATAGCGTACTTTTCATCCCCTCCGGCCAGTTCTTCGTTAGATAATTCGCCCGCCATTTCAAAGATCAAAGACCGCCTTTTCTTCCAGTCATAAAAAGAATCGTTATTGAAATAACTGGGGTCGCTTAGTAGGCGAAGTACCTCTATTGGCAGAATGTTATTTATTTCGTCCGAATATTCCCGGGCCGTTGCCAGATAGCTGCCGTCAAAGAAGAACTTTCCTTTGTCTCCACGATAGGTTTCAGTTACTTCGCCCCGAATCTTTTCCCAACGCTGAATTAATTCCCGCCGAATGGTGATCGTGCGATTAAGCCAACTTACCCATAATTCGATTTCGACCTCGTGGGATAGATGCTCAATAAACTGGTTATTTTCGTCCAACGTCTTAACTTCGAAAGCCGCTTTTCCGGATGAATCTTTACCTTCGGTAAGCCAGTGCCATGCGTCTTGTATGGTGGATTTTCCGGCCCGGTTCTGGCCGGATATAATATTTCTGGATGGGTCGAATGTGTGATCGGCTTCTCGAACGCCTTTGAAGTTCAGAATCCGCATTCGGCGGATTTCAATACGTTTGGTAAGTTCCATTGAGATACATAGGTTTTAGTAGCACACAAATATAAATTCCTTTTCCGTATATACAAAATTAATTCGTATATATTTTTTAGGCTTCTGTAGTTTCGGCCGGTTCTTCGTTTGCTTTGATAACAATTTCCTTCAAAGTGGCGTAGAGCGCATGTTCGGGCACAAATACTTCTTTGCCGGTAATATGGTCGGGCCTGCGAACCAGTCCCGCTTTGACGGGATATAGTCCGTTTCGCTCGTTAAGGAGTGCGCAATACTCGTCATTGGGGTACATCGTCAGGAACGTGTCTAAGTTTCTGGGCGTAGCGTCCACTACTTGGTAATTCCCGGGCTGCGGGAAGTGAATTGACTGTACATTGACCTTACGGCCCCGGTTGGTGGTGATCTGGAACATTGGTTTGGATTTAAGATTAGGAAATTAATTTGCGTTCTGGTGCCTTTGCGGCGATAGGAGAATTTAGGGAAATGGCCCCGGCCGCATCCTGCCCGGCAGAATAATGTGTACTATCCGCTTTCATGCTGAATTTACGACCTGTGGACATTTGAGGATTATGGGCCAAAATCCATTTTGATATATTTTTACTTTCAGACTTCACTATTGCATTGGATTGATCGGTGGCCTTATCCGATAATTTTTCTTGAAGTCCGGCCACCGCCCCTATTAAAAAATATCGAATTATTTTTTGCCTTGATTTTTGTGGGTAATCGCCACTGACCGAATGCCAATGCTTTCTGGATAACGATAATATTTGTGTCCTGACGAAGTTGAAAAGAAAAACGCAACACTGGACATTCTGACCATCACCAACAAATTGGATGGTTTGTGTAACATATCTTTTCTTTTTCCATTCTCGATTCCGGAGAACATTACAGAAAGAATAGTGTCCTATAACCGCCGCTAATTGTCGTTCCCATTGTGGTTCTCCCGGAGTTGCCTTAACTTCTTCCGAAAAGGCATACAAACTTTCATTCTTCGCGCCCAGTTTACTTTTGTCTACGTTGTATTTGGCGATTAATTCCTGTGCCTTTGCCATGAATATATTGGCTTCATTTAGGCTGCCTATTTCCTGTGCGGATTCAGCTTTTTTAATTAATGCGGTGATTTTCTCTATAATGTCCATTAGATAGGTTTTGCAAGTCCTTTATTTAATGCAAGTGCGATTCTTTCGGGGGATAGGCCAAAGACGCATCCGGGTAGCAATGTATACAGACTATCTCTGAATCCTTTGCATCTTACGGTTACAATATCTTTGGCCGAATATATTTCGTAGTTGGTTAAGAATTGTACACTGTCTGGCAGGTTGTTTCTTGTATACACCATTAGCGAAGTTTTTTGAAGTTAACAGGCTTGCCGGATTTAGGTTCATGGTCAAATCTCAAGATTGGGATTCCATTTTTTGTAATAACCCCTTCCCATCCGTTTGAGGATTTCTCAACAAAATCGATTACGTGTGATAACTGCCACCATACGGTACTAAAATGATGGTCTGGGCATTCTACGCTGTAATAGTCATCCGGTTGCTCTTTCCCGTACAGCATGTTAACTGTAAGGTCTTCATTTTGAATAGGGACAACGTAGTCAGGTAATTCGCATTCTCCATAATGACCTGCAAATTCATATTCCCGCTCTTTTAGGTCTTCAATCTCCATACCGGCCAATGATAGAGCGGTGGACAAAAATTTTCGATCTGCCCCGTGGCGTTTCAAAATTACCAAATAGCCACCTTCATCAAAGGCCCCATAGCTTACCACTTTTGGATTAGGAATGCTGTCAAACATTAACAGGATTTTGTCGTTTTTCGTGAGTTTCATAATTATTTAAATTTGTTTGTAATGCCATTTAGAACCGAATTTCTCCACTATTCCATCATGCTTTAGCCAATCATATAATTTAATCTTCCAAAGGATTATGACCGGGCCAACCTTGCCCAACCTTGCCACAAAGAAAGGGTTATTCATATCGTTATTATGATC
>Ga0164242_10002298_pt1 | contig 22189 bp, 21 predicted proteins | sample OricomgcompostMG_FD_108783 | JGI IMG/M metagenome (GOLD analysis project Ga0164242, IMG submission 108783) | Miracle-Growth compost microbial communities from Emeryville, California, USA - Original compost - Miracle growth compost (MG) ... | reverse complement strand
TACGGCACCACGGATCGTCATCCACGATGCGGCGCTCGGCCGCCGACCGATCCGCGTCGGAGTGCTCGCACGGCGCCGAGGCCGAGCTCGTCGAGGCGGCAAACGTGGTGAGGCAGGTCACGCGGCGCAGGAGTCGCTGACCACGTCGAGGTCGTCCGGACGGACAGCGTAGGAACTTCCACTCGCGAGAGGCGTCGACCACGGTCCAGCCATCGCTGCCCGAACCTCGGATACACCTCCAGGTGCGAAGAGCCCCCCGGGTACCCGCCGGGGCGTCGCGCGAAATGCCGTCGGTCACGGGTGGACAAGGATGCGGCTGCCGGTGCCTGCTGACGAAGGCCTCTGCCCGCCGAAGGAGGGGGACTGGATGGGCCGACGCTTCGACCGACGACATGTCGAGGCACTTCTCGAGTCAGCTGGACGGCATCGCCGCTTCCTGGCCCTGGGGATCGGCGCGGCTCCGACCTCCGCCGGCTTCGGGACGTAGACTTCGCCAAAGAATGAGATGCCGGGCTCGCACTCGCAGCGGGGCGCACCTCTGACGCGAACACGTGGCAGTACTCAACCCAGCTGACGGCTACGAGTAGGATTTCGACCTACATTCAAACTGAGCTAAATTCTCCGAAGAAAAGATACGCGTAGCTATCTTGGATGGATCACAACACCGCAGCGAATCGGCTCACGTAGTTCCGGCAGTGACCTTTGCCTACAGCACACAAGAGCGACAATCCGTAGCTACCTCACCCGGAGACGGCGTCATCTACGCTGTCCCTGTACCTGTACCTGGGTGGAGCTTAGGGGAATCGAACCCCTGACCTTTTCATTGCGAACGAAACGCTCTACCAACTGAGCTAAAGCCCCATCGCCGGCCTCCCGGCGTCAACCAGTGTATCCGAGTCCAGGACCAATACCAAAATCAGGCGTCCACATCCTCGTCCTCGCTCATGAGGTCGCGGGCGGCCGCGTACTGCCGCTGGATGTAGGCCTCCAGCTCGGCCCGTTCCACGCGCCAGATGCCGCGTCCGCCCACCTTGATGGCGGGGAGGTCCCCGGCGCGGACCAGTGATCTGGCCTGCTGGATGGACACGTTCAGTTCATCTGCCACGTCCTCGAGACGCAGGAAGCGCGGAGAATCCATGCCCCTCAGCTTAGCGCCGTTGCACCCGCCCGGCGGCCCTCACGCGTGCGCCTGGGGAAAAGCTCAGTAGCCGGCGCCGGTCATGCTCTGCTGCAGCAGCGTCGGGTCCCCCATCGCCAGTGCCGCCCAGATCAGGCCACCCGAGATCACGGCGGCCGCGCCGGTCCAGATCCCCAGGATCTTGGCCATCCAACGCACGTCGGCGCGCTTGAGGGAGAGCTCGTCGCGCCGGTACCGCTCCCACGTGCTGAGCACCTTCACGGCGGGGATCTGCTGCCCCATGGAGAGGTGGTTGGGGGCGAAGTCCCAGGTGCCGTCCGCGAGCCGCGCCAGGGTCAGGTCATGCCGCTTGTCCGTACGCCACGTGGTGATGGTGTCGCCGTGCCTGGCCAACAGGATGTCCGCGCCGAGCGTGGAGGCGGGGTGAACTGTCTTGTGCGGCACGGGCAGACCTTTCCTAGCTGTTGATCCTTCTACGCTAGTTCGCTCAGGGCACACGCGGGCGGGAACGTCGCGGCGCTCACACGAGATCTTCGCCACGAGGGCGTGGGATCCACGCCCGAGTGCCCGACGCCGCGTGGCCCGGTTCCGCGCGCCGCGCGTGGGAGGCAAGCACGCGGCGTCGTGCATCAGAATGCACCCGCCTACTCGCTGCGCCCCACCAGGTGGTCGAAGACGAGGGAGGTGCGGGTGTTGGCGACCGCGGGGTTGGCGGAGAGGTGGTCCACCACGAAGTCGCGGACGTCCTGCGCGTCGCGGACGCTGACGTGCAGGAGGAAGTCCTCGTCGCCGCCCAGGAAGAAGACCTGGCTCACGCCGGGGATGGAGCGCATGGTGGCGCCGAAGTCGCTCATGAGGTGGCGTGCACCGGGCCGGATGCGCACGAAGACGAGGGCCTCGAGCGTGTGGCCGAGCGCGGCGGGGTCCACGTCCACGGTGAAGCGGCGGATCACGCCGCGGCGGCGCAGCCCGGCGATGCGGGCCAGGCAGGTGGACTGAGCGATGCCGAGTTCGGCCGCGAGGGAGGCGTTGGTGCGGCGCGCGTCGAGGGTGAGCAGGCGCAGCAGGGCGCGGTCGGTCTCGTCCAGGGGTGCCAGGTCCCGCAGATCCTTCACCATTCGCTTCCTCCGCCTGTCTCGGCATCGCCACCTCGACGAATTGTCGTGGCATTTTCCGAGGATTCTACGGGATCCGTTCCGACTGGCCGCAGGAGTTTCTACGCTGGTGACCCGAGCCACAGCCGCCCACCACGACAAGGGAGTCATCATGCGCATCGGCGTGCCCACCGAGGTCAAGAACAACGAGTTCCGCGTCGCGGCCACCCCGGCCGGCGTCTCCGAGCTGGTCCACCACGGCCACGAGGTCTTCATCCAGCGCGGGGCCGGCGTGGGGTCCGGCAACCCGGACGCGGACTACGAGGCGGCCGGCGCCACCCTCCTGGACACCGCGGACGAGGTCTGGGCCAAGGGCGATCTGCTGCTGAAGGTCAAGGAGCCCATCGCCGAGGAGTACGGACGCCTGCGCTCCGACCAGGTCCTCTTCACCTACCTGCACCTCGCCGCCTCCCGCGAGTGCACCGACGCGCTCGTCGCGGCCGGGACCACGGCCATCGCGTACGAGACCGTCACCCGCGACCGCGCCCTGCCGCTGCTGGCCCCCATGTCCGAGGTGGCCGGCCGCCTCGCCGCGCAGATCGGCGCCGTGACCCTGCAGCAGCCCAACGGCGGCTCCGGCGTGCTCATGGGCGGCGTCCCCGGCACCCGCCCGGCGCGCGTCGTGGTGATCGGCGCCGGCGTGGCCGGCGAGAACGCCGCCGTGGCCGCCGCCGGGCTCGGCGCCGACGTCACGGTGGTGGACATCAACCTGTCCCGCCTCAAGGAGCTGGACACCGTCCACCACGGCCGCATCAAGACCATGTACTCCACCAAGCTCAGCATCGGCCAGCTCGTCGCAGACGCGGACCTGGTGGTCGGCTCGGTCCTCATCCCCGGCCACGCCGCACCCAAGCTCGTGACGCTGGACATGGTGTCCCAGATGCGCCCGGGCTCCGTGCTGGTGGACATCGCGATCGACCAGGGAGGCTGCTTCGAGGGCTCTCACGCCACCACGCACACCGACCCCACGTTCCGCGTGCACGACGCCGTCTACTACTGCGTGGCCAACATGCCCGGCGCGGTCCCGCAGACCTCCACCGCCTCGCTCACCAACGCCACGCTCCCCTACGTGCTGCGGATCGCCGACCGCGGCTGGGCGGACGCGCTGCGCGCCGACGCCGGCTTCGCCTCCGGCCTGAACACCTACGCGGGCAAGGTCACCAACGCCGCGGTGGCCGAGGCACACGGGCTCCAGTTCGTGGCGCCAGAGGACGTGCTCGCCACCGTCTGATGTGTCCGGGCCGTTGGTCCGAACTGCGGCCGCGCTCTTGCGCCGGTTCCGGGATTCTGCGCGTGCGTTGAGCGCTTCAGTTCCTGGAACCGGCGCAAAGTGCGTTTCGGCGCGCAGATCGCTGCCGGGTCCTTCTCTGCCCGACGCCGTGGGGCCGGGTTCGCGCCGGGCCTAGGGGCGGTCGCCGGTGCGAGTCAGACGCGGGCGCCGAGGCCCAGCGCGATCCCGCCGAACACGACCAGGGCGATCGCCACGGTGCTGCACACGCCGAGCAGCAGCGGGCGCAGGCCCAGCTTCACGAGCGAACGCACGTGCACGCCGAGCCCGAGTGCGAACATCGCGGTGGCCAGCAGGAACTGCTGCACCCACGTCAGCGTGCTCAGCACCGGAGCGGGCACCCAGCCCGTCGTCGCCACGAGCACCATCGCCACGAAGCCGAGCACGAAGAGCGGCACGAGCGGCGGACGCTTCGCGCCCGGCGCCGCGGCCTCATCGCCACCGGCAGCCTCGGCGGCCTGGGACCGGCCCAGGGAGCGACGCTTCACCAGCGACACCCCGGCCACCACGGGAGCCAACAGCACCACACGGGCCAGCTTCACGGGGACCGCCACGGCCAGGATGCTGCCGCCCCCGGCGATCCCGGCCGCTGCCACCACCTGAGCCACCTCGTGCGTGGCACCGCCGATCGCGGTACCCGCATCGCCCGCGCCCAGGTGCAGCGCCGCCACGAGCGGCGGCATCACCGCGATCATGACGGTCCCGAAGAGCACCACCATCGCCACGGCTGCAGCGACCTTCTCCTGCGTGGCCCGAACGGCTCCCTGCACGCCGGCGACGGCCGCGGCCCCGCAGATGGAGAAGCCGCCGGCGATCAGCACGGTGAGGTCCCGGTCCACGCCCAGTGCGCGGCCGATCCCCAGCGTCGCCAGGAAGGTGATCCCCACGGCGCACGCCACGATCAGCAGCAGCCCCGGTCCCAGGTCGAGGATGGCGGGCAGCGAGAGCTGCAGCCCCAGCAGCACCACGCCCCAGCGCAGCACGCGCTTGGCGGAGACCCCGATCCCGGGTTCCAACACAGCTGGCACCGGAGCCAGGTTCCGCCACAGTGCCCCCAGCACCACGGCGGCGAGCATGGCGCTCAGCCCGGGCACCACCTTGGCCAGGCCGAGGCACCCCAGTGCCACGAGCCCGCACACGAGCAGTCCCCACCAGATCACGCCCTTGCGCTGGGTGGGTGGTGCGGAGACGGTGGCGGCCTGCTGCTGCGATGACATACCCCCATCCCACCCCCGCGCCGGGTCTCCCACCAGTCCCCAAGTGCACATGAGGTCATACAGTTCCGACATGACCTCTTCGCTGGACCGGCTCCTCTCCCCCGCCACGCTGCGGCTGATCGTGGCGGTCCAGGACCTGGGCGGCATCGGTGCAGCCGCCCGTTCCCAGGGCATGACCCAGCCGGCCGCCTCCCGTTTGCTCTCCGCCGTGGAGCGCGGCGTGCACACCCGCCTGCTGACCCGTTCCCCGCGCGGCACCCGCCTCACCCCGGCCGGGCTCGCCCTCGCCGCCCAGTCGCGCCTGGTCCTGGCCGAGCAGGATCGACTCCTGCGCACTGCCTCCGAGCTGGCGACGCCTGCTCCTGAGCGGCTGGAACTCGCGGCCAGCCGCACCGTGGGCGAACACCTGGTGCCGGACTGGCTGGGAGCCCAGGCGGCGGCCCACCCGGACACGTGGGTGTCCTTCCGCTTCGACAACTCCGCAGCTGTCATCGGCTGGGTCCAGGACGGCACCGTGCCGCTCGGCTTCATCGAGGACCCGGCTCCGCCGCGGGGGCTGCATTCCGAGGAGCTGCTGCAGGACGAGCTCGTGGTGATCGTCCCGCCCGCGCATGGCTGGGCCGGCGCCACCGTCACGCCGGAGCAGCTCGCCGCAACGCCCCTCGTGGAGCGCGAGCGCGGCTCCGGCACCCGCGCCACCCTGGACACGGCGCTGCCGAAACGGGCCAGGCCCGTCGCCGTCCTGGACTCCAACCCGGCCATCGTGCGGGCGGTGGCCGCCGGCGTGGGGCCGGCCGTGCTCAGCACGCTCGCGGTCAGCTCCGCGCTGGGCTCCGGGCTCGTGGCGGCGGCGGACTTCAGCGGGCCGCCCCTCCGCCGCCCGCTGCTGGCCATCACCCGTCAGGACGCCGCACTCCCCGCCCCGGCCGCGGCCTTCCTCGACCTCGTGCGCACGGCGTCAAAGCCCACCACCAAGCCCAGCGCGAGCGGCACCGGCGCCTGACGCGACCAGCCGACCGCGCGACGTCGAGCACCGAAGCGTCGACCACAGCGACGTCGGGAGCCGCGCGCCACCGGCGCCTGGCGCGCCCGACCCGACCCAGCGGCGTCGGGCATCGCGAGGACTCAGCGCACGGACTTGATCCGGTACACCGACGCGGCCCCGAGCAGGCCGACGACGCCGGCGCCCACGAAGAGCACCGTGTAGCCGCCCAGCCGGGTCACGGCCAGCCAGGCCAGCCCCAGCGCGAAGATCTGCGGCAGGGACGCGGCGATGTTGATGAGGCCCATGTCGCGCCCGCGTGCGGCGGAGGAGGGCAGCACCTGCGTCAGAAGCGCGAAGTCGACGCCGAGGTAGGCGCCGTTGCCCACGCCGAGCACCGCGGCGGCGAGGACGGCGAGCCACAGCTCCCCCTCGCCCACCACGGGCGCGCAGGCCATGAGCAGCGCGGCCACGGCGATGAGCACGGAGGACGCGGCGACGATCGGGCGCCGCCCCACCCGGTCCGAGACCTTCCCGGCCAGCGCCGCACACGCGAGCGTCGCCACCGCATAGATCGCGGTGAGCAGGAAGACGCCAGCTGTCGGGTCGGGGTGGTGCAGGCGATCGCGCAGGTAGAAGAGCAGGTACACGATCACCAGCTGCACGGCGGAGAGCATGAGCAGCCGCCCCAGCCACGCCCACGCGAAGTCCGGGTGCTTGCGCGGGGAGACCCAGAAGCCGGCCAGGAACTCGCGCCAGGAGAAGGGCTCGGCGCGCAGCAGGACCGGGTCGTCGCGCTTGGTCAGGTACGGGACGATGCTCACGGCCAGCACCGCCACGGCCAGCGTGTAACCGAGCCCCACGCTGCCCGCCGCGACCATGCCGATGCCGGAGCCGACCAGCACGCCGAGCGTGATCCCCGTGACGACGATCCCGCCCACGAAGCCGCGCTGCGCCACGGGTACCCGGTCCGGGACGGTGGCGGTCACGGCCGCCATGACGGCGTTGAGACCGGCCTGCGCCACGGCCCATCCCAGGCACAGCGCCACCACGCTGTGCGCCTGGCCCAGCACCAGCAGTGCCACGAGCGCGAACACGGTCCCGCCGATGATCCACGGCGTCCGCCGCCCCAGCCGCGACGTGGTGCGGTCGGAGAACGCCCCGACCACGGGGTTGACGATCATGGCCACGAGCACGCCCACGGTCCCGGCCACGGAGACGGCCTCCTCCTTGTGCGCGTCCCCGGAGATCGCGAGCGCCTGCAGCGGCAACAGCTGGTTCAGGGTGGCGAAGATGGCCGTGTTGACGCCCACGTTGACCAGCGTGACGCCGCTGACCCAGCGGGCGCGCACGGGGCGGGTGGGCTCTGCGGTGGCCTGGTTAGCATCGGCCGGCGGGGGTGCGGTGCTCACCGCCTCACCCTAGCGGTGCGTGGGTCCTCGCCCCAGATGCACGACGGCGGCGACTCGCCTTGAGTCGCCGCCGTCGCGGTGGGTGCGAGGTCGGGTGCCGCTACGCGGCCCGCTCCTGCGACGCGGTCAGTCCGCGTTGCCGAGCAGGGACTCGGCCTCGATGAGCTTCTGCTCGCCCGTGGTGGGGGCCGGCTCGGAGCCGGGCTCCCCTGCGCCCGCCTGCTCCTCGGAGGAGGCGAGGGAGGCACCCTGGCCCTCCGCGGCGTCGGGCAGCGGGGTCGCGGCCACGTGCGCACGGTCGGCCGTGACGAGGAAGCGACGCAGCGCGAAGAAGAGGATCAGCGCGACCACGAGGGCGCCGCCACCGAAGAGGTACGGCGAGCCGGAGGTGAAGGCCGCACCGATCGCGGAGCCGATGGGCGGGGCGATGGCGCCGCCCAGGAAGCGGATGCCGGAGTACGCGGAGGAGGCGACCGGACGCGGCAGGTCCGTGGACTCCATGGAGGACTCGGTCAGGACCGTGTTCATGATGCCAAGGATCAGGCCGGCCACGATGATCAGGATGACCAGGGCCACGATGTTCTCGACCAGCAGGAAGGCCAGCACGAGCACCACGAGCAGTGCCACGAGCCCGCCGCCGACCACCGTGGTGCGGCGGAACCGGGAGGTCAGGGCCGGGGCCGCCACCACGGAGGTGATCGCCAGGCCGACGCCCCAACCGAAGAAGGTCAGGCCGATGCCGAGGGCCTTGAAGCCCAGCGGGTACGGGGACCAGGCCAGGACCACGAAGAAGGCCATGTTGTAGAACAGGGCGATCAGGCCGAAGGAGAGCAGCGACGGGTTGCCCAGGCCCTTGAAGGCCGCGAACACGGGGGTGTGCTTCTTCTGCACGGAACCGGAGTGCAGCATCGTCACGATCGCCACGAAGGCGATGGCCATGAGCACGCAGGTGCCGATGAACGGGCCGCGCCAGGAGAGGGAGCCGAGCAGGCCGCCCACCAGGGGGCCGAGCGCCATGCCGACGCCGAGGGCCGCCTCGTAGAGGATGATGGCGCCGTCCGCGTTGCGGGCCTCACCGATGATGGTGGCCAGCGCCGTGGAGATGAACAGGGCGTTGCCCAGGCCCCACACGGCGCGGAACGCGATGATCCACGGCACGGAGGGCGCCAGCCCGGAGGCCAGCGAGAAGACCACGATCAGGCCGAGGCCCAGCAGCAGGGTGTTCTTGGCACCGAGGCGGCCGGAGACCCAGGACGTGAAGAACATCGCGATGGCCGTGATGAACAGGTAGGACGTGAACAGCAGCGACGTCTGCGTCGGCGTGGCGTTCAGCTGCTCGGAGATCGCCGGGAGGATCGGGTCCACCAGGCCGATGCCCATGAAGGACACGGTGGCTGCGAACGCCACGGCCCACACGGTCTTGGGCTGCTTCCACCACCCCGATGAACCGTGGGCGGGCGCATTGACGGCCGCCATCTCCTCGCTGGTCTCGACGCTCATGCAAGCTCCTTCTGGGGGTGCGACTGCCTGGCCCGCGCTGGCAGGGCGGCAGTCATGTGATGGGTCAGGACGTCGGCGGCGTCCTGGAGTGTGCGGCGTTCCGCGTCCGTCAGCGAACCGAAGGTGGGCAGGACGGTCTCGACCATGGCGGCCTTGCGCTGCGCCAGCGCGGCCATGCCGGCCTCGGTGACCTCCACGAGGGTGGCCCGCGAGTCCTCCGGGTCGGCGCCGCGCGTCACGTAGCCCTCGCCCTCGAGCTGGTGGACCGTCTTGGTCATGCCCGGCTGGGAGAGGTGCACGGCCGCGGCGAGGTCGCCGACGCGCATGGCGCCGACATCCTGCAGCAGGCCGATGACGCGGTAGAACGTCGCCGAGTGCCCGGGGATCCTTGCCGACGCGGTGCGGTTGAGCGCGTGCAGGCGGTCCAACAACGCTGACAACACCTCGGCGGTGGCTTCTGGGGAACTCATGGCAACCAACATATCACCGGGTTATATAACGTGGCGATCCATGTGACGCGGGACTCACTCCGCGACGCCTCCGACCGGGATCTCCACCCTCCCTCCACCCTGCGGTGGAGCCGCCACCCGGCGCCCGAGACCAGGCTGGGATCACCGCCGAAGGACGGCGGGGAAGGAAGTGGACCATGTCACCGCAACAGCTCCTGGACATCGCCCTCGTCATCGCAGCGCTGTGCTTCATCGGCGTGCGCCAGTACCGCTGGCAGTCCGTCGACGCAGCCAAACTGCTGCGCGCGCCGCTGGTGCTCGGCGTGATCGGCGTGGTCCTCACGGCACAGGGGACGCAGAGCCTCGGGACCGCCGAGATCGCGGCGCTCGTGCTGCAGCTCGTGGTCGGCCTCGGCTCCGGCGCCCTCATGGGCGCGGTCTCCTCGCTGCGCCGCAACGAATCCGACGCGGCCACGGCCTACTCGGCCCGCCCCGGTGGACGCGGCCTGGCGATCCTCGGCCTGCTGATCGCCGTCCGCGTAGGCCTCGGCTTCCTCCTCGCCGCGCTCGGGCTGCACGCGGCCATGGCCACCGGGACGATCCTGCTCATGATCGCGGCGAACCGCGCCGGCTGGGGTCTCGTGCTGCGCCAGCGCACCCAGCCGCGTCCGCTGGCCGTCCGCTGAGCCGCGGCGGGATCATAGGGGCATGACCTTCCTCCAGCGGTGGCTGCGCCTGGTGCCACTCGTGGCGACGGCCGCCGTCCTGTGCGTGTGGAACGCCGCCTCCGGGCGCCCCGCCTGGTTCGTGGTCGGCTCGACCCTGGTGTTCGCGGCCTGGGTCGCCACGACGCTCCTGCTGCGCTCCGGGCGGCCCACCGCCGGACTCGCCGTGGCCTTCCCCGCCCTCGCGCTCGGCTCGTTCCTCGCGGCGCCGGGCGAGGGCATGCTCCTGGTCCCCGTCACCGTGCTGCTGCTCCTGCTCCTCTCCCGCGAACAGGTCCCGCTCACCGCGGGCCTGATCGCGGCGGGGATCGCTGTGGTGGGGCTCGCCGTCGGCCTGATCGCCTTCCGGCCGGACGTGGGGATCGGCGGGCTCGCGGCCATGGCGCTGGCGATCGCACTCGGAGCAGTGGGCGGCGTCGCACGGCGCCGTGACGCGCTCTCCCGCCGTGCGCTCGAGGCGGCGAGGGAGGACTCCATCGCGGCGCGGGAGGCGGAGGTCCGCATCCGGATCGCCCGCGAGCTGCATGATGTCCTGGCGCATTCGATGAGCGGACTGATCCTGCAACTGGACGCCGCCTCCGCCCTGTTGGAGGCCGACCGTCCGGCCGAGGCGCAGGCCCGCGTGGCCGGTGCCGCGACGCTGGCGAGGGAGGGCATGGACGACGCCCGCGCCGCCGTCGCGACGCTGCGCGCACCGGCGGTCCCCGCCGAGTCCGCGCCCGTGGACCCCTCGGCGCGGATCGCCGATCTCATCGCCACCCACCGCGCCCTCGGTGCCGAGGCCGTCACCACCGTGACCGGGACGCCACGGGTCATCGACGGCGCCAGCGCCGGGGCGATCACGCGGGCCGTGCAGGAGGGCCTGAGCAACGCCCGCCGGCACGCCCCGGGCGCCACGGCGCAGCTGGGGCTGGACTGGTCCGGCTCAGCCGTCCGGCTGCGGGTGGCCACCGCCCTGCCCGAGGGCCGGTCGGACGCCGTGGCCGCCGGTCGGTCCGCTGCCCTCCCCTCCGACAGCCCCGCCGGCGACCGTTCCCCCGGCCGGCTTCCCGGCCCGCGTTCTGCCCCCTCCCCGGACCGGGGCGGGCTCGGCCTGGTGGGCATGAAGGAACGCTTCTCCGCCCTCCCCCACGGCGGCACGGCGAGCGCCGGGCCCGTGGGCGGGGAGTTCGTCATCACGGCGGAGGCCAGGCTGTGAGCGGCACCGTGCGCGTGGTGGTCGCGGATGACCAGGAGCTGGTGCGCGACGGGCTGGTCACCATCCTCTCGCTCCTGCCGGACACGGAGGTCCTCGGCGTCGCCGAGAACGGCGAGGAGGCCGTCGCTGCCGCGGTGCGGCACCGCCCGGACGTGGTCCTCATGGACCTGCGCATGCCCGGCGTGGACGGCGTGGAGGCCACCCGCCGGATCGCCACGGCCGCGCCGGACGTGGCCGTCCTGGTGCTGACGACCTACGGCGACGACGAGTCGATCGTGGCCGCCCTACGTGCCGGGGCGCGCGGCTACCTCACCAAGGACGCCGGCCGGGAGCAGATCGCCTCCGCCCTGCGCTCCGTGGCGGCGGGACAGTCCACCTTCTCCGCCGAGGTCGCGGCACGCGTGGTGGGGGCCGTCCGCTCCGCGGCACCGACGCCCGCGGAGGAGTTGCGCTCGCGCTTCCCCGCCCTCACCGCACGCGAGGCGGAGGTGCTCGCCCTCGTGGCAGACGGGCGGAGCAACCCGGAGATCGCCGGCGAACTCTTCCTCGGCGTCTCCACCGTGAAGACCCACATCAACGCGATCTTCGCCAAGCTCGGCGTGCGCACGCGCGCCAGGGCCGTCGCCCTCGCGCGCGGCTGATCCCGCTCGGGCGCAGTGCCCGACGGCGTTCGCCCAGGTACTGCGCGCACCGCACCTCAGCGGCGCAGCAGCTCCCGCGCCGCCACCTCGGGGTCGGCGAGCGCCGTCGCGTCCACCGGGGTGGCGCGGTCGATCAGCCGGCGGCACGCGCGCGCCAGCCGTGCATCGCTGAAGGTGACGGCCCCGCGCAGTCTCCCCGCGGCGTCGAGCACGAAGACCCCGCGCAGCCCGCGGGCGTCCTGCCGCGTGATGACCGTGCCGGGCTGACCCGGCGTGCCGACCACCTCGACGTGCTCGCCGTGGCGGTCGGACCAGAACCAGCGGGCGCCGCGGGTCTCGGCGTTCTGCCCGAGCAGGGCAGCGACCGCATCCTCGGCCGAGTGCAGGGCGGCCTCCCAGTGCCCGGTCCAGGGCTCCCACGCCCCGTCCTCGCTCACGCGCCGGGTCACGTCCCCCACCGCCAGCACGGCGGGGTGCGAGGTCCGCCCGGCCGCGTCCACGAGCACGCCGCCGGTGGCGTCCTGTGCCACGGCGATGCCGGCCGCCTTGGCGAGGGCACCCGCGGGGACGGCACCGCCGGCATCGATCACCACGTCCGCGACGAGCACCTCGCCGGAGGAGAGCGTCACCTCGACCTCACCGGTGTCAAGGGCCCGCTCCCCCACGGCCACATCCGTGGAGACCGCGATGCCGCGCTCGGTGTGCCGCGAGTGCAGCACGTGCGCGGCGTCCACGCCGAAGCTGTTCACGGACGCCGGCTCGGAGCGGTTCACGAGGCGCACCTCGGCACCCGCCTCCAGCGCGGCGGAGGCGGCCTCGGAGCCGATCAGCCCGCCGCCCAGGACCACCACGCGCACGCCGGGACCCCACGCGGCACGCACCGCGTCGGCGTCGTCCGCCGTGTACAGCGGCAGCACGCCCGGCACGCGCGGGGCGGTCGCCGCGGCGCTCACGGGCACGGCGCCGGTGGCCAGCACCACCAACCCGGCGGTGAGGCTCTCACCGGACTCCAGCAGGACCGTCCCCAAGTCCGGGTCCAGGGACACGGCCCGCCCGGTCACCACCGTGACGTCCCGCTCCGCGTACCAGTCGGCGTCCCTGAACTGCAGCTCGTCGCGGCCCATGGCCCCGCGCAGGTACTCCTTGGACACGGGCGGCCGGTCCGCCGGCAAGCCCTCCTCGGAGACCACCGCCAGGGCGCCCGCGTAGCCGCGCAGGCGCAGCTGATCCACCACGGTGTACGCGGCCGGTCCGCCGCCGATCACCAGGACGGAGGCGGGCACGCTCACTTGGTCACCGCGTCCGGTCGCGGCTGGTCCGGGTGCAGTATCACGCGGCCGTCCTCGACGCTGACCACGTGGGTCCTGGCCGGTTCGGTGGCGGGCAGGCACAGCGCCTTGCCGGTGCGCAGGCAGAACTCCGCGGCGTGCAAGGGGCACTCGATCCTGTCGCCCTCCAGCCAGCCGTCCGCGAGCGAGGCCTCCTCGTGCGTGCATTCATCGTCCAGCGCGTAGAACTCGCCGTCCTCCGCGTGGAACACCGCGATGTCGCGGCCGGTGGGGTTCTCCTCCCCCGCCACCACGATCGCCTCGCCCTCGGGGATGTCCTCGACACCGCCCACGTCAACACCCTGCTCCATCGACCCCGTCCTTCCTACAAGCGCTCGCCTCCACCCTAGTGGGGGGGGACATTAGGGTGGAGCGCGGACCAACAGGAGGAACCATGCAGCCCACCGGCAACGCCAAGGACGCCGCGACCGTCCTGCTCCTGCGCCAGGGCGCGCAGGGGCCCGAGGTGTTCATGCAGGTGCGCTCGCCGCGCATGGCCTTCGCCGCGGGCGCCGCCGTGTTCCCCGGCGGCAGCGTGGACCCGTCCGACCTGCTCGGCACCGAGGACTGGGGCACGCCCGAGGTGCCAGGAGCCCTGCTCGCCGCCGCGATCAGGGAGACCTTCGAGGAGTGCGGCGTGCTGTTGGCCGCGCCAGCGTCCTCGCTGCCCGACGCCGCTGGGCCGGGTGCCGCCGTCGCCTCACCGGGAGCGGGCGCCGAGAGGGAGGCCGGGTCCGGTGTCGTGGCCGTCGGCGCCGATGCGGCGTGGCCCGGTGCCGCCGAGCGCGCGGCCCTGACGCGCCACGAGCGCGGGATCGCCGAGGTCCTCGCCACCGCTGGCCTGCTGCCCGAGCTCTCCGCGCTGGCCCTGGTGGACCGCTGGATCACCCCGGAGGGCGAACCGCGCCGCTACGACACCCGCTTCCTCGCCTCCGTCCTGCCCGAGGGCGCCGAGGCGGACGGGCTCACCACGGAGTCCGTCTCCTCCTTCTGGGTGCGCCCGCAGGACGCCCTGGCCCGCTACGGCAACGGCGAGCTCTCCCTCATGCCGCCCACGTGGGCGCAGCTGGAGCGCCTGAGCCGGGCCGGCGACGTGCAGGAGGGCCTGCAGCCGGCCACCACGGGCGTCACATGCCCGACCCTGCGCCAGGAGAACGGCCGCATGATCGCGCAGTTCTGGGGCACGCCGGAGTACCTGGCGGCCGGGCCGGCCTGACGCGCGGCAGGACCGAACCGCGGCCGAACCGCAGGCCGCGCCGCGGTCCGGCCGAGCGGGCCGAGCGGGCCGAGCTCACCGAGAGCCCGGCCCCGCGCCCCGCTCAGCCGATCGCCTGCGCGGCCAGCCGCACGGGTGCGTCCGCGGGACCGTAGCCGGTGTACCCGTCCACGCGCTGGAGCACCTCGAGGAAGAGCCCGCCCACAGTGCGCGTGTAGAAGTGCAGCAGCCCGCCGGAGGCATCCGCGTCATAGAGCACACCCAGCTCCCGCCACGTGGCCAGGGTCTGCGCGTCCACCCCGTAGCGGGCGGCGAGGTCCTCGTAGTAGTTCTCCGGGATGGGCAGCGGTCGCAGCCCGGCCCGTGCCGCGGAACGCGCTGCGGCCACCGCATCGGGCACCGAGAGTGCCACGTGCACGGGGAAGCGCTCGGAGCGATGCGCCAGGGCCTCGGGAACCTGGTTGAGCACCCAGCGCACGCCGGCATCGGGCGACTGCAGCACCTGCGAGCGGATGAGGCCACGCCGGCTCGGGACGTCCACGGGGTCCTGGCGCACCAGCCGCAGCACGGACTCCAGCAGCAGCACCGTGGCGGTGAAGCGGCCCCGCTCCTCAGTGAGGTTCAGGTGATCCAGCACGAGCGAGGCGCCCGCGTTGCTCCCGAGCCCGTTCCCGACAGCGGTCGCCCCATCGCCAGCCGTCTCGGCGTCCGAGCCGGCGTCGGCGGCAGCCCCGGCCGCGAGCGAGTCCTGGGTGTCCCCGAACTCGCGCGTCCAGCGCGCCAACTCCGCGTCCACGAAGAAGAGCTGCCAGCGCCCGGCATCCACGCCGGGCAGGGCGGCCTCGTCCGGCGTGACGGGCCGGGCGGCCCGGTCCGCCCCGAGGGCTTGGGCCCGCTCCGACGCGGCACCGGCGTCCGCGACCACCACGGCCACGGAGGCGATCCCCGTGCCGCCGCCGTGACGCGGCGTGATGACCACGCGCGTGTCCCCGGCGCGGAAGAGCAACGCGTCCTTGCGGCGGTGCCTGCCCACCAGGGTGAAGCCCACAGCGGCCAGTTGAGCGCCGAGCTCGTCCGGGGCGTCCGTGCCGATCTCCACGTGGTCCACGGCCTGCACCGGTTCGATCTTGGGCAGCGCCGTGAGCGGCTCCCGCAGCGGATCGGAGGGGTCGAGCGCTCCGCGCACGCGCTGCTGCAGCCAGCGCAGGCTGCGCTGGCCGTCCACTACGGTCACGGCCGGGTCGGCCTCGCGGAAGACGTCGTTGAAGATCTCCAGGGACAGCGGTCCCGTGTATCCGGCGCGCAGCAGGGCCACCACGAAACCGACCAGCTCGAAGCCGCCCTCGCCGGGGAAGAGCCGGTGGTGCCTGCTCCAGGGCAGCACCTCCATGCCCAGTGGCTGCGCGTCCGCGAGCTGGACGAAGAAGATCTTCTCGCCGGGGATCTGTGCGATCCGCTCCGGGTCGTCCCCCTTGGAGAGGATGTGGAAGGAATCGAGGCACACGCCCACGGCGGGGTGATCGGCCGCGCGGACCAGTTCCCAGGAGTGCCAGTACGTGTTCACGTGGGTGCCCCACGCGAGGGCCTCGTAGGCCAGCCGCTTGCCGCGGGCGGCCGCGAGTTCCCCCGCGCGGCGCAGCTGGCTCGCCACCAGCTCGTCGTCGTCCACCGAGTCCGGCGAGACGGTGGAGCAGACCAGGAGGGTGTCGATGCCGAGCCGGTCCATCAGCTCCAGCTTGGCGCCCAGCCGGCCAAGGGCCTTCTCGAACAGCGGCTCCGGCAGCCCCACCAGGTCCCGGAAGGGCTGGTAGAGGTCAAGGCTCAGGCCCAGCCGCGCTGCGCGGGCCCGGATCTCCTCCGGGGTGGAGGCGGAGGTGATCAGGTCCTGTTCGAAGATCTCCACCCCGTCCAGGCCGGCCGCCGCGCAGGCGTCCAGTTTCTCCTCCAGGGACCCGGAGATGCACACGGTGGCCAGGCAGGTCCTCACGCCGCTTCCTCCTCCGCCGCCACGAGCTGGGCGAAGACGTCCCGCATGCGGGTGACGTCCGCGCTGCGGCCCGTGACCAGGTCGAAGGTCGCTGCGGCCTGCCCCACGGCCATGTGGCCGCCCTCCATGGTGGGGGCGCCCAGGGCGCGGGCGGCCTGGATGAGCTGCGTGATGGTGGGCCGGTACACGGCATCTGCCACCCACAGGTCCGGGCGCAGCAGGGAGGCCTGCACGGGGATGCCCGGGTGGTGGTGCATGCCGATGGGGCTGGCGTTGACCAGGCCCGTTGCGCGGGCCGCCCCGGAGGAGGCCGCCTCGGAGGAAGCAGCGCCGCCGGCAGCGGCACCGGCACCCGCCCCGAGGAGCCCCGGGACGTCGTCGGGCGTGGCCGTGTCCACCACGAGCCCCGGCTTGCGCACGCCCTCGGCGAGCGCGGCGGCGCGGTCCGCGTCCAGGTCCACGATGCTCAGGCGCTGCGCGCCGAGGCCCGCCAGCGCGTGGGCGATGGCCGCCCCGGCGCCGCCCGCGCCGATCTGCACCACGTGGGTGAGGTCGGCGTCGGGGATGGCGTGGCGCAGGCCGCGGGCGAAGCCGATTGCGTCGGTGTTGGAGCCGAGCAGGCGCCCGTCCCGCAGCAGCACGGTGTTGACGGCGCCGATGCGCGCCGCCTGCTCGTCCACCTCATCCAGGTGCTGAAGCACCACCTGCTTGCAGGGGTGGGTGACATTGAAGGCGTCGAAGCCGAGCTCGACGCCGGCGCGCAGCAGGCGCCCCACGTCCTGGGCCGGCAGGCCGAGGCGGGTCAGGTCCACCGTGCGGTAGATGAGCTTGAGCCCGTGGGCCTGCGCCTCCGCCTCGTGCATGGGCGGGGTGAGGGAGGCGTCGATGCCGTCGCCGATGAGTCCGAGCAGGTAGGACCGGCTCACTTGGTGTCCTCCTTCCGATCAGCGCTCAGGCCACGGGCGCCGCGGACGCCCCGCGCACCGCCGGCGGCACCGGCCAGCGCGGAGACGTCCGTGAGCTCGGCGGTGTCCGCGGCCTGCACGCGGTCGATCTGGTTCAGGTTCAGGTGTGCGGTCTCCTTGGCGGTCAGCGCGGCGACGGCGGCCACGACGCACATGGCTGCCGTGAACAGGGCCGGGCCGACCCAACCGGTGAGGCTGCCGCCGGAGAGGGCGGTGGCGGCGGCGGGGGCCACGCCACCGGAGATGGCGAAGCCGATCTGGGTGCCGAGGGCGATGCCGGTGACGCGGACGCGGGTGGGGAACATCTCCGCGTAGAAGGACGGCCACACGGCGTTGGAGCAGGAGTAGAGCAGGCCGGACATGGCGATGCCGAGCAGGAAGATGGCCGGCCAGGAGCCGGTGGTGATGGCCCACAGGTAGGGGAACATCAGCGCGGCGGAGCCGAGGCATCCGGTGATGAAGACGGGCTTGCGGCCGATCCGGTCGGAGAGCTTCCCGGCCAGCGGGATGGCGGCCAGCGCCACGAGGTTCACCAGCACGGGCACCCAGAGCATGGTCGGCTTGTCCCGCCCGAAGCCGTTGGCTGCGAAGGAGATGGAGAAGACCGTGAAGACCATGTTGACGGTGTTGATCATGGCGGCGGCGGTGATGCGCAGGACATCGGCCCAGTGGTTGCGCAGCACCTGCGCCAGCGGGGTGGCGCCGGAACCGGTCTCGGTGGCGCGGGCAGCCTGGAAGCTCGGCGGCTCCTCCAACGTGCGGCGGATCAGGTACGCGACCAGGACCACCAGGGAGGAGATCCAGAACGGCACGCGCCAGCCCCAGGACATGAGCGCCTCGGTGGGCAGGAACGCGGTGAAGGGGATGAAGACGAAGGAGGCGAGCAGGGTGCCGAACTGCGTGCCCTGCAGGGTCCAGGAGGTGGTCAACCCGCGCTTGCCCTCATCGGCGTGCTCCAGCTGCAGCGAGATGGAGCTGGCCTGCTCGCCCGCGGCGGAGAGGCCCTGCAGCACGCGGCAGAGGATCAGCAGCGCCGGCGCCAGGACGCCGACCTGCGAGTAGGTGGGCAGGCAGCCCACCAGGAACGTGGCCCCACCCATGCAGAAGAGCGTGAGCATGAGGACGAAGCGCCGGCCGAGCCGGTCACCGAGCGGACCCATGAACAGGGCGCCGAGCGGGCGCACCACGTAGGCCACGCCCACGGTGCCCATGGAGAGCAGGACGGCCACGGCCGGGTTCTCGTCCGCCGGGAAGAAGAGCTTGTTGAGCACCAGGGCCGCGGCGGTGCCGTACACCGCGAAGTCGTAGTACTCCAGTGCGGAGCCGATCCAGCCGGCCAGGGCCGCCTTGCGTGGGGTCCGGCGCGGCGCCGGAGCGGGGGTGGTGGACATGGTGGGTGCCTCCTTGCACGGTCCTGACATTCTGCGCTGCGCCGGTGACGCTGTGCCCGACGCTGCGGTCTCCCCGTGGGCGGGTGCGTTGCGTGTGAGCGGCGGGTGCGTTGCCAACATGTGGCAACGGGTGTTAAATAGTGACTACGATAGTGTGCAGTGACGCGCATCACCAGGTCAAGGCCCCTGCGTCACGTTCGCCGACGTCGCGTCATTTCCGACGGGGCCCGCGGCGCGGCATGCTGGGACACGCACCGCAGCGACAAGGAGGCACCCGGATGGCCAGCAGCACCGTCCTGAAGGCGCTGGAACTGCTGCGCACCGTGGGCGAGTTCCCGCACGGGGCCACCGCCGCCCAGATCGCCACCGCCAGCGGACACCCCTTCTCCACCGCGTACCGCCTGCTCGGCACGCTCGTCGAGACCGGATTCGCGTCCTACGAGCCGGCCTCCAAGACCTACGCCCTTGGCCTGGAAGTCTTCACCCTTGGCCAGCGCGTGGCCCACGCCCGCGGCTTCGGCGGCACGGCCGCCCCCGTCCTGGAGGAACTCACCGCCCTGACCCAGGAGTCCAGCGTCCTGGCCGTGCTGGACGGCACCCGCACCCTCACCGTGCACACCGTGGACGGCCCCCAGTTCCGCAACACCACCGACCCCGGCGACCATGGACCCCTCAACACCTCGGCGATCGGCAAGGCCCTGCTGGCCTGGCAGCCGCCCGAGCGCAGGGCCGAACTGCTCGCCGCCACCGAGCTGGCCCACCTGACCGCCCACTCCGTCACCGACCCGGAGGAACTCGCCGCCCAGCTGGACGCCTCCGTGGCCCGCGGCTGGGTGGAGCAGCACGAGGAACAGGACATCGGCATGAGCGCCGTGGGCGTTCCCGTGCTGCGCCCCGACGGGACGCTCCTCGCCTCCCTCGCGCTCGCCGCCCCGGTCTACCGGGCCGACATCGCCGCGCTGCGCGAGCACGTCCCCGCCCTGCGCAAGGCCGCCGACCGGCTCGGGGTGCTGCTGCCATGAGCCCGTCACCGGGTGAGAGCCCACCGCCGCGACCGCGCCCACGCGGCGGCTGAGCCCCTCCCGGACCCGGGCCCCGCAATCGGGCCCCTCCGCAACCGAGCCACAGCGCAACGACACCGCTGCGCACCGACCCCGCCACGCGGCATCGGGCACCAGGAACCCCAGACGAAAGGCACCCATCATGGCCACCCTGTACGTCCTGAACGGACCCAACCTCAACCTGCTCGGCGTGCGCGAGCCGGAGCTGTACGGGCACGAGAGCCTGGACGATGTCGAGTCGCGCTGCCGCCGCGTGGTGGAGGTCGCGGGCCACGAGCTCGAGTTCCGCCAGTCCAACCACGAGGGCTTCCTGGTGGACTGGATCCAGGAGGCGGGCCTGGCCGTGAAGGAGGGCACGGCGCTCGGCGTGGTGCTCAACCCCGGCGCGCTGACGCACACCTCTGTGGCGCTGCGCGACGCGATCGCCGGGCTGGACGTGCCCACCATCGAGGTGCACCTGACCAATGTGCACGCCCGCGAGGACTTCCGGCACCATTCCTACATCTCCCCGGTCGCCGCCGGGATCGTGGTGGGCGTGGGCACACTCGTCTACGAGCTCGCGCTGCAGGCGCTGCTGAACCGCGCCTGAGGCACGGCGGGAGGCCCGACGTCGGCGCCGCTCAGTTAGCGCGCCGGCGCCATCAGTTCGCGCGCCAGCGCGGCGCGTGCTCCGGGCCCGGCCGCACGCCGGCGGTGGTGGAGTAGAACCACTCGATGTGCTCGCGCAGCAGCTGCGCCGCCCGCTCCCGCTCCCCCGCCACCACGGCGGCGAGGATGCCGCGGTGCTGGTGGCGCAGCTCGTCCGCGAGCGGCTCCCACACCTGGTCATCCGGGGCGGAGGCCGCCACGTAGTCCCTGATCGCGTCCTTGAGCGAGGCCATCATCGCGTCCAGCACGCGGTTGCCCGCCAACTGGGCCAGCACCACGTGGAAGCGGGTGTCCAGCGCCTGGAACGCCGCCCGCTCCAGCTCCGGGTCATCCATCACGTCCAGCAGTGCCTCCGCCTTGGCCAGCAGCGCGGCGCCGCCGTCCGGGTGCGCGCCCGGATCCGCAGCCGTGGCCGCCCAGGACTCCAAGAGCGAACGCACCTCCACGACGTCCTCCACGCTCAGGCCGGACGCGGCCAGGTGCAGGCGCAGCAGGCTGGCCATGCCCTCGGCCGGGGCGGAGATCAGCACGGCACCGGCCCGCGGGCCTGAACCGGCCGAGGTGCGCACGAGCCCCATGACCTCCAGCGTGCGGATCGCGTCCCGGACGCTGGAGCGGGAGATGCCGTGGGCCTCCGCCAGCGCGCGCTCGCCCGGCAACTGGTCCCCCAGCTTCAGGCGCCCCTCCCGCAGCTCGGTCTCCACCCAGTCCAGGACGCGCTGGTAGGCACGGTCGCGGGCAGGCGGGATCGGAGCAGTGTTGGGCATGTCCCCATCCTTCCCGATCCCGTCCCGGTCCGCGGAGTGCATGGCGACCCCCTCGGAGCCGCTCCGATCTGTTCGGTGCTGCTCAGCTCCGCTCAGGAGAGCAACGTCGCCTCGATACCCACGATCAGGCACAGCAGCACCAGCATGGCCACGGACCAGCCGATCACCTTGCGCAGGATCACGGACTCCTGACCCTCCATGCCCACCGTGGTGGCTGCGAGCGCCAGGTTCTGCGGGGAGATGAGCTTGCCGACCACGCCGCCGGAGGTGTTGGCGGCGGCGAAGAGGTGCGGGTCAACGCCGATCTGCGTGGCCGCCGTGGCCTGCAGCTTGGCGAACAGGGCGTTCGCGGAGGTGTCGGAACCCGTCACTGCGGTGCCGATCCAGCCGAGCACGGGCGAGAGGAAGGCGAAGAAGCCGCCGGCCGCCGCCATCCAGGTGCCGATCGCGATCGTCTGCCCGGAGAGGTTCATGATGTAGGCCAGGGCCAGCACCAGGATGATCGTCAGGCACGCGAAACGGGTGCTGTGCAGCACCTTGCCCAGCTCCGCCGCCGCCCCGCCCGGGGTGAGCTTGTAGCGCCCGTTCGCGGTGAAGATCGAGAAGACGATGGTCACCAGGACCACGGTGATGAACAGCATGGTGCCCGGGTTGGACAGCCACGGGAAGGTGTAGATCGCCGAGGGCGAGGGCGCGCCGTCCGCCGTGAGCAGGTGCCCGTAGAGCCCGGGGAAGCGCACCTTCACGTCCGTGGAGCTCAGGGCGGCCGGGATGTTCACGCCGAGCTTCCAGAGCTTGCCCACACCGAAGACCACCACGACCAGGACGTAGGGGAACAGGGCCATCCAGACCTTGGCGCCCGTCAGCTTGGCCGCCTCGGGGGCAGCGTGACCCGGGGTCACGAGGCGCTCGCGGGCGGCGTCGGCGTTCTTGGGCCGGTAGAAGCGCAGCAGCACCACGGCGGCGGCGAGCGCCACGAGGGAGGCGACCACGTCGGTGAGCTCGTAGGAGAAGTAGTTGGAGGAGAGGAACTGGGCCACGCCGAAGACCACGCCGATCACCACGGTGAACACCCAGCAGGCCTTCAGCCCGCGCACGCCGTCCAGCAGGAACACGAGCAGG
>Ga0164242_10002297_pt1 | contig 22197 bp, 23 predicted proteins | sample OricomgcompostMG_FD_108783 | JGI IMG/M metagenome (GOLD analysis project Ga0164242, IMG submission 108783) | Miracle-Growth compost microbial communities from Emeryville, California, USA - Original compost - Miracle growth compost (MG) ... | reverse complement strand
GTGATCGGCACCGGCGCCTCGGCCATCCAGCTCGTCCCCGAGGTCGCCAAGGTCGCCGGCCGGCTCGACGTCTACCAGCGCACGCCCAACTGGATCATCCCGCGCAACGAGCGCCGGTTCTCCCGCCTGGAGAAGCTGGCGTTCCGGCACGTCCCGTTCGCCCAGCGCGCGGTCCGCGCCGGTGTCTACGCCACCCTCGAGGCCCGCGTTCCGGCGTTCACCCGCTTCCCTCAGCTGATGGCAGCGGTGGAGAGGCAGGTCAAGGGCAACATCGCCAAGGGCATCTCCGACCCCGAGCTGCGGGCCAAGGTCACGCCGACCTACCGCGCCGGCTGCAAGCGGATCCTGGTCTCCAACAAGTGGTATCCCGCGCTGGACCGCGACAACGTCGACCTCATCACCGACGGCATCGAGCGGATCACCCCGGCCGGGATCGTGTCGCGCGACGGCAAGGAGCGCGAGATCGACGTGTTGATCATCGCGACCGGCTTCCACGTCACCGATCCGCCGATCGCCCAGCACGTCACCGGCCGCGAGGGTCGGACCCTGGCCGACGTGTGGAGCGCGACCGGCATGCGCGCCTACAAGGGCACCACCATCCACGGCTTCCCGAACCTGTTCCAGATCGTCGGCCCCAACACCGCGCTCGGGCACAGCTCGATGATCTTCATCATCGAGTCGCAGGTCCGGTACGTCGTGGACACGGTCCGCTCGATGCGGCGCGACGGCCTGGCCTCGGTCGAGCCGACGGCGCAGGCTCAGGAGGAGTGGACCTCCGCCGTACTGCGCCGAATGGCGGGGACCGTGTGGACCACCGGCGGCTGCGCGTCGTGGTACCTGGACCAGTTCGGCAACAACACCACTCTCTGGCCCGGGCAGACGTTCACCTTCCGGCGTCACCTCTCCCGCTTCGATCCCGACCAGTACGACGTCGTCGCCCTCGACGCCGTACCCGACGACAAGGGCAACCCGACCAAGGAGGCAGTCTCCGCATGAAGAAGTTCAAGGACAAGGTCGTCGTCATCACCGGCGCCGGCTCCGGCATCGGCCGGGCGCTCGCGCTCGACTTCGCCGGCCGCGGCGCCAAGCTGGCGCTCTCCGACATCAACGAGGCAGGGCTCGCCGAGACCGTCGCCGCGGCGGAGGCCAAGGGCGCGGTCGTGAAGAGCGACAGGCTCGACGTCGCCGATCGCGCCGCCTTCGAGGCCTACGCCGCCGGTGTCATCGACCACTTCGGTGGCGTCAATGTGGTGATCAACAACGCCGGCGTGGCGCTGGCGGGCGATCTGGTCGACCTCGAGTGGGACGACATCGACTGGATCCTCGGCATCAACTTCTACGGCGTCCTGCACGGCACCAAGTTCTTCCTGCCGGCGCTGATCGAGTCCGGCGACGCGCACCTGGTCAACATCTCCTCGCTCTTCGGGCTGGTGTCGATGCCGGGGCAGTCGATGTACAACGCCGCCAAGTACGCCGTCCGCGGCATGACCGAGGCGCTGCGCGAGGAGATGCTGATCGGCCGCACCGGTGTCGGCGTCACCGCCGTCCACCCCGGTGGTATCAAGACCGCGATCGCCCGCTCCGCCCGCACCTCGGCCAAGGAGGACCAGGCGGCCACCGCGAAGTTCTTCGATGAGAAGCTCGCCAAGACCACGCCCGAGAAGGCGGCCGAGGTGATCATCCGAGGGATCGAGAAGAGGCAGGCGCGCGTGCTCATCGGCCTCGACGCCCACGCGGTGCACAACTTCGGCAAGTTCACCGGCTCGCGCTACCAGGACCTGATCGCGCTGGGCGCGAAGTATGTGATGCCGCCGAAGCGCTGACCTCGCGGGCGCCAACCAAACTGTCACCGTGACACTTCGAAACTGTCACGGTGACAGTTTGCGTTTGAAGTGACACCTCAAACGTGCACCCGCCCCGCCAACTATCACGGTGACACTTTGGCGACCGCTTCAGCGCAGCCCCGGCAGTGCGTCGGTGGCCTCGAACTGTCCCATGCCGGTGATCTGCAACAGGTCGACCACCACCGAGCGCAGCTGCAGCAGCACGCCCTCGGCATTGAGTACGTCGGAGCGCGGCACGTCGGCGGTCGCGGCGCCCAGTGCGACGAGCTCCGTCTGCACGGCGCTCGCCATCCGGTTGGCGCGCAGCTCCTCCGCGATGTGGTCGGTCGCCTCGGCGAGCCGCCGCGCGAGGTCGGCGTACTCCTCGGGGATCGGATTGCCACGATAGGCCGCGACAGCGACCTGCCGGACCAGCACGCGCGTCGAGCGCAGCGCCCGGTCGAGCGGCTCGATCAGCTCGCTCATCGCACGGAGCTGCTCGCGGTGCCTGCCCCGGAACGGGCTGGAGGCGACCACCGAGATGCCCTCGTCCGCGGCGGCCTGGAGCTCGCGGACGAGCGGGTCGGTGCTGCGGGCGTCAGCGAGCACCGCCATCCCGTGTACGGCGTCGGCCTCCTGGATAACGTCCGCGGCGGCACGCAGCAGGGTGGACATCTTGCGCACCACGACCGCCGCCTGCTCGCGTGGCCGTCTCAGCGGCGCTGCCGGCACGATCGTCGCTGCCACCAGGGCCACCACACCGCCGACCAGGGCCTCGGTCCAACGGGTCCAGATGCCGTTGTTCCCGGGCAGCATCGCTGTCACGAAGATCGACTGCACCGCCGCCTGGTTCTGGAAGACCACGCCACCGTCGAGCAGGATCGCCACGCTGAACGCGAGCACCACGATGACGGCCAGCTGCCAGGCGCCCTGCCCCAGCCCGGCGACCAGGAGGTCGCCGACCAGGACGCCGAGCGAGACGCCGAGCGAGACCTCGGCGACCCGGCGCAGCCGCTGGCCGTAGGAGGTGCCGAGCGAGGCGACGGCAGCGATCGGCGCGAAGACCGGGGTCGTGTGGCCGAGCACGTGCTTGGCGATGAACCAGGCCGCGGCCGCGGCGATCGCGCACTGCACGATCTGCCAGCGCTTCGAGCGCCAGCGGGCCAGCCGTGCCTTGACGGACGTGCGTCCCCGGCTCAGCAGCAGGTCGCGCTCGATCACCGGACGCACGCGTCGGTCCTCTCCTCGAGTCCCCCGCCGACTCGCTCCGCCACCGCGCGCAACCTCGCACGGGTGATGTCGGCGACCGTGGCCAGGCCGGCCAGGTCCGCGTTCGAGCCGGGGCGGACGGGCTCGGCGTGATTGACGGACACACAGGTACGCCGCCCGCCGTCCTCGGCGTTCTGCAGCGCCACCGCGTGCCCGGTCGTCCCGGAGCCCGCGAAGAAGTCGAGCACGCGGGCGTCCTCCGGCATGGTCAGCAGGATCCGGCGCAGCAGGCCGGTCGGCTTGGGTGACTCGAAGACGTGCCCGATGAGCTCCTTGAGCTCGGCGACAGCGACGTCGGTCGAGCCGATCTCACCGGCGGTCCAGATGGTCCGCAGCTTCTTGCGGCGCGGCTGCCCGGCCTGGCCGGAACCGCCGCCGGCGGTGTGCAGCCAGTCGCGCTGGTAGATGTCGACCCGCTCCCCCAGCCTGCCCTCGACCCGGCGACAGACCAGGTCGTCGGGCCGCTTCCCGACCAGGGGCGCGCTCCACCGCCACACCGCCGGCGAGCCGTCGCCGAAGACCGGCTTGATCTCGACCCCTCCGGCGAACGGTGCCACGCTGACCCGTCCGGTCTCCGGGTCGCCCCAGAGGGGGTAGTGCAGCGTCGGCGCGGTGATCGGGTTGAACTTCTTGTTCGTGTTCCGCAGCGGTAGCCGGCGGTAGCGGCGGCCGTCGGACGCGGTCAGCGGGAAGTCGCGGGCGTCGACGAGGTCCGGCGAGGACGCGTCGAGGACGCAGCGCCTGGCATCGAAGGCGTAGACCAGCAGGTACTCGTGGAACGTCGCGAACCCCTTGCCGAGTTGGCGTCCCTTGGCGTTGAGGTTGACCACGATCTGACCGAGCAGGTTGCCCTCGCCGTACACGTCGTCCATGAGGAGGCGCAGATGGGCGGCCTCGTTGTCGTCGATGGAGACGTAGATCGCGCCGGTCGGGGCCAGCACCTTGCGGGCCGCCTCGAGCCGCGGCCGCATCATGGCGACCCAGGCCTCGTGCCGCCCCGCACGCCGGCCGTCGGTGCCGCGCAGATCGTCGTGGTAGGCGAAGGCGCTGCCGGTGTTGTAGGGCGGGTCGATGTAGATCAGGTCGAACGTCTCGCCCGTTTGGGCGAACCCGCGCAGCACCTCGAGGTTGTCTCCCTCGATGAAGGTGTTCCACGGCACGCCCAAACCCTATGCGACAGCGAGACGTCAGCTACGGCGGCTCGAGGAGTCAGTTTCGGTGGGCCGAGTCGTCACGTTCCGCGGCCGTACTTTTCCCGGGGCGGCAGGATTCCCTCATGGGCAGAACGGTCCGGCGGCAAGGCCTGGTGACGTCGTTGCTGGTCGTCGTCGCGCTGGCGCTGAGCGCCGCTGCGCTGCTGGTCGTGCCGACACCACTCGGCGCCCAGTTCCGCACGCTGCTCCACTTCCACGCGCCCCACCGTCTGCTGCCCGCTGTCACCGTGCGGCACGCCGCCGGACCGTACTCGTTCCTGCAGACCGAGCCCGGCACACACCAGCCGGTGACCTACAACCCCTGCAAGCCGATCCGGTACGTCGTCAACGCCAGCGACGGACCCGCCTACGCCCTCCAGCTCGTCACCGCGGCGGTCGCCAGGATCAGCAAGGCCACCGGTCTCGCGTTCGAGTACGACGGCACCACGCGCGACACCGACTTCTCCCATCGCACCCAGAGCGATCCGGTGCTGATCGGGTTCGTCGACCCCGGCGAGCTCAAGGGCATGACGGTGGAGAGCAACCACATCGGCCTCGGCGGCAGCACCGCGTTCGGCAGTCCGCTGGGGCACCGGACCTACATGACCGGGATGGTGGCGCTGCGGGCGGACTGGTTCCGCGATCCACACACGTCACGAGCCGAGAAGCGCGCGGTGATCATGCATGAGCTCGGCCACGTCGTCGGGCTCGGCCACGTACGCGACTCGCACGAGCTGATGGATGCGGAGAACACCGGCCAGACGACGCTCGGGCCGGGTGACCGGGAGGGGCTCGCGCTGGTCGGGCGCGGCCCCTGTACGTGACCTCCCGATCGGTGTCTGGGAGGGTCGGCGCATGCCTCGCTTCAGCCGCGCCGAGCTCGAGTCGTTCCGGGACGCCCAGGTGCCCGACCTGCTTCCCCACCCCGGCCAGGAGCTCAAGCTGCTCTTCGTCGGCATCAACCCGGGACTGTGGACAGCGGCGACGCAGACCCACTTCGCGCATCCGGTCAACCGGTTCTACCCAGCCCTGTTCCAGGCCGGGATCATCACCCGCCCGATCGACCCGGCGGCCGGGATGGACGAGGCGGACCGCGACCATCTCCGCGAGCGTGGCATCGGCATCTCCAACGTGGTCCACCGCGCCACCGCCCGGGCCGACGAGCTGTCCAAGGCCGAGCTGGTCGAGGGTGGCCTCCAGCTGCAGGCGCTGGTGCAGAAGGTGCGGCCGCGGGTGGTCGCGATCGCCGGGATCACCGCCTATCGCTCCGCCTTCGGGCACCCCCGCTCGGCGGTCGGTCGCCAGCCAGCCGAGCTCGAAGACGCCTGGGGCGGGGCCGAGGTCTGGGTCGTGCCCAACCCGAGCGGCCTCAATGCGCACGAGACCGTAGCCTCGCTGGCCGAGGCCTACGCCGAGGCCGCCCGTGCGGCCGGTGTGATCAGCTGACCGTCCTCAGCCCACCGACGTCGTCCGGGTCTTCTTCTCCAGTACGCCGAAGGTCACCATCCGGTTGTCGGTGTGGAACAGCTCGCTGCACGTGGTCAGCGTGAGCAGCCGCTGTCCCGGCTTCTGCGCAGGCTCGATCCCGCCGTCAGGGTTGTGCGGAAGGACCGGGTCGATCACCCAGCCCGCGGTGAACGGCACGACCAGTGCGCCGCCCGGTGAGGTCAGCTTGTAGGTGTAGGTGATCTTCCGGGTCTCCACGATCACCTCGTCGCCGACACGCAGGTCCGGCATGCCCCGCAGCGGCTCGCCGTGGGTGATCCGGTGGGCGGCCAGGGCGTAGTTGCCGACCTGGCCGGGGCCGGCGGTGCCGGTGAAGTGCCCGAACCCGGTGGCCAGCACCGACTCCGAGGTGCCTTCGAGGACCGGCACCGCGTAGGCGGCGCCGAACCGCGGGATCCGGATCAGCGCATCCGCCTTGCCCCAGTGCGTCCGCACGGTGGCGTCACCCTGGTGCCAGGCGTGCCGCAGCTGCCGCACCGCCTGGTCACGGTGCCGGTGGCTGACCCACGTCGTACCCCAGAACTCCCACGCGACGTAGCCGAGCAGCGCCAGCCCGACCAGGATCAGGCTGATCCCGGGCCAGAGCAGGAGCCTGCGCTTGGGCCGGCGCGGGCGATCCGGGGAGCGGGTCACCAGCGCGGGTGGATCGAGGCTCGCAGGTGGTTGTCGTAGATGGCCTGTACGCCGTCGAGCAGCGCCGGGCTGAGCGCCGGCAGCTCGCCCGCGGCAGCGTTGGCCCGGGCCTGGTCGAGGTTGCGCGCACCAGGGATCACCGTGGTGACGCCCGGCTGCTGCGCGGCCCAGGCGATCGCGACCTGGGCGGGCGTCGCCCCGGCGGGGCCGTGCTCACCCACCAGCGCGGCGAACTCGGTGGCCGCCTGCAGCCCGACCTCGTAGTCGACGCCGGAGAAGGTCTCGCCGACGTCGAACGCCTCACCGTGCCGGTTGTAGTTGCGGTGGTCGTTCTCGGCGAACGAGGTCTCGCGGGTATAGCGGCCCGATAGCAGGCCGCTGGCCAGCGGCACCCGCACGATGATCCCGGTGCCTGCTTCGACGGCGGCCGGCAGCACCTCGTCGAGCGGCTTGAGCCGGAACGCGTTGAGGATGATCTGGACGCTGGCCACACCGTGCCGGATCGCCGAGAGCGCCTGGTCGCAGGTCTCCACCGATACGCCGTAGGCGGCGATGGCGCCGTCGTCGACCAGCGTGCGCAGCGCGTCGTAGGTGGCCTCGTCGTCGATCGTCGCCGACGGCGGGCAGTGCAGCTGGACCAGGTCGAGGGTGTCGACGCCGAGGTTGCGCCGCGACCGGTCGGTCCACGCACGGAAGTTGTCGAGGGTGTAGTTCTCCGGGACCTGGTCGACGCGGCGGCCCATCTTGGTGGCGACCGTGACCGGTGCGCCGCTGTCCCGCAGATAGTTTCCGATGATCTGCTCGCTGCGGCCGTCGCCGTACACGTCGGCGGTGTCGAAGAACGTGACGCCCGCCTCGACGCTGGCCTCGAGGACGGCGCGGGCATCGGCCTCGCTCACCTCGCCCCAGTCCGCGCCGAGCTGCCAGGTGCCGAGGCCGACGATCGAGACGTCCTTGCCGGTGTGTCCGAGGGTGCGCTGCTCCATGCGTCCATCTTGGCCGATCGGGTACCAGGAACGGGAGCGACCCCCGCGGGTAACTCTGCGACCCGCGCAGGAACGAGGAGGAGAGCCATGGCCGTCACCGCCTTCGGCGATCTGCCGCTCGCTGATCGCGACCGCGAGTGGGACGGCGCCGCCGCCGAGAAGCGGGTCCGTGCCTGGGCCAAGGCCGAGGACGAACCCAACGAGCGCTACCGCGACGCCCACGTCTGGTACGACGCGGACAAGAAGGACAACTTCACCGCTTACAAGCTGCTGATCGCGGACGTGGTGGACGGCAAGCTCGTCGCCGTACCGCGCGGCGTGATGGCGGCCGGCAACGTGATGGACGGCGCCCGTGGTGGTATCGACCTGCCCGCGAAGGACATCGACCGGGTGAAGAGCCACCTGGCGAAGTACTACAAGAAGATGGACGACGAGGCGCCCTGGGAGCGCTGAGCGGGCTCAGGCGGCGTTCGCGGCCGGATGGCTGGCGATGAAGGCGGCCACGGTATCGCCGAACGCATCGGCGCTGGCCTGGTCCGGGTGGAGCCCGTCAGGCTGGTAGGCCAGCTCGAGGTCGACCGTGGAGAAGTACGGCACGTCCGCCTTCTTCGACAGCGCGGCGAGGAGCTGGTCGACGCGCGGGACGTACGCCGCCCGGGAGGGTGCCGTCGCCGGGCCGACGACAACCACCGGGTGACCGTGCAGCTCCCTCATCAGCCGGTCGAAGCCGGAGGTGATGGCGGCGTCGGACTGGTCGAAGTCGTTGAGACCGCCCTCGACCACGACCAGCGAAGCGCCGCGCCGCAGGTCCGCGGGCGCGCGGTCCGCGTAGGACACCAGGTGGCAGCCGGAGGCGTGCTCGCTGAAGCCGGAGCCGGGGAAGCCGTCGACGTACACCCGACCGTGGAGGCGGGCGGGCCACGACTGGCTGGGGTTGGCCAGTCCGTAGCCGGCCGACCAGGAGTCGCCGATGACGACCACCCGTTCACCACGGCCGCTGACCGCGGCCGCGCGGGCCTCCTGCGCCGCGGTGAAGCGGTCGCAGCGCGCGACCTGCACGGCAGCGGCGGCGGCACGTTCGTGGTGCTGCCAGAGGGCGGTCATCGAGCCCGCGACGACCACGAAGAGAACACCGACAAGGGTGAGGCGACGGCTCAGTCGCGACCGCCCCGACCAGAGTCGGAGAAGCGTTGTCACAGGGACATGATGCGGTCCCGACCAGTTCGCCGCAGCAAAATTGTCAGACTGTGTACGCCGCCAGCTCGCCGGCCAGGTCGGCGTTGGCCCGACCCGTGATCTCGGTGCCCTCGGCGGTGTGCTCCAGGGCGTCGATCTCACCGTGCTGATGGACCTTGTTGACCAGGTCCCCGCGGTCGTACGGCAGCAGCACGTGGAACTCCACACCCGGTCGCGGCAGGTCCGCCTCGACCGCCGCCAGGGCCTCCTTGATGCCCAGGCCGGTCTTGGCGCTCACGACCACGCTGTGCGGCTCGGTCCGCTGCAACCGCTGGATCACCAGCGGGTCGGCGGCGTCCGCCTTGTTGATCACGACCAGCTCGGGGACCTGAGAGGCGCCGATCTCGGCGAAGACCTCACGCACAGCGCTGAGCTGGCCCTCCGGATCGGGGTGGGAGCCGTCCACGACGTGCAGCACGAGGTCCGCGTCGGCGACCTCTTCCAGGGTGGATCGGAACGCCTCGACCAGCTGGTGCGGCAGGTGCCGCACGAAGCCGACGGTGTCGCTCATCGTGTAGACGCGACCGTCGCTGGTGGTGGTGCGACGGGTGGTCGGGTCGAGCGTGGCGAAGAGCGCGTTCTCGACCAGGACCCCAGCGTCCGTGAGCCGGTTGAGCAGGCTCGACTTGCCGGCGTTCGTGTAGCCGGCGATCGCGACAGCGGGAATCTGGTTGCGCCTGCGGGTGGCCCGCTTGGTGTCGCGGGTCGACTTCATCTCGCGCAGGTCGCGGTTGAGCTTGGCGATCTTGGTGTTGATCCGACGCCGGTCGGTCTCGATCTTGGTCTCGCCGGGACCACGGCCACCGATGCCGGCACCGCCGGCGACCCGGCCGCCGGCCTGGCGCGACAGGTTGCCGCCCCAGCCGCGCAGCCGCTGCTTCATGTAGTTGAGCTGGGCCAGCTCGACCTGGGCCTGGCCCTCGCGGGACTTCGCGTGCTGGGCGAAGATGTCCAGGATCAGCGCGGTCCGGTCGACGACCTTGACCTTGAGCCGGTCCTCCAGGTTGCGCAGCTGGCTGGGCGCGAGCTCACCGTCGCAGATCACGGTGTCGGCGCCGGTGGCGCGCACGATCTCGCCGATCGCCTCGACCTTGCCACGTCCGACGTACGTCGCGGGGTCCGGCGACTGGCGCCGCTGGTAGATGGCCTCGAGGACCTCGGAGCCGGCCGTCTCGGCCAGCAGGGCGAGCTCGGCCAGGCTGTTCTCGGCGTCCTGCGGGGTGCCGGTCGTCCAGACGCCGACAAGCACGACCCGCTCCAGGCGCAGCTGGCGGTACTCGACCTCGGTGATGTCCTCGAGTTCGGTGCGCAGGCTCGCGACGCGTCGCAGGGCGTGCCGCTCGGCCAGCTCCATCGCCCCGAGCGTCTGCTCCTCCTCGGCCGCCTCTTCCGGGTCCTCGTCGTCCCGGTAGCCGACCTCGACGGACTGCTCGTCGTCGTCCCAGTCGGCGGTGTCCTCGAGAGCCTGGGAAAGATCGGGCTCGAGGCTGAAGTCATGTGCGTTCGTCATACAGGTTCAAGAGTACGGCGGCACGCCAGCGAATATCCCTTTCCCGACTTTGCAGAAATGGTGGCCCGAGTCTGCACTGCAGATTCGGACCACCATTTGTGCAAACTCGCGGGCTACTTGGGCGGCATCCGGATGCCGCCGTCGACGCGGACGGTCTCCGCGTTCATGTAGTCGTTGGTGAGCAGCTCCAGCACCATCGAGGCGAGCTCGTCTGCGGTGCCGAGGCGCTTGGGGAAGAGCACGTTCTGGCCGAGGTTGGCCTTGAACTCGTCCGGGTTCGGGAAGCCGTCGTAGATGGGGGTGTCGATCAGGCCCGGGGCGACGGTGTTGACCCGGATGCCGGAGGCGGCGAGGTCACGGGCGATCGGCAGGGTCATGCCGACGACGCCGCCCTTGGAGGCCGAGTACGACGCCTGGCCGATCTGGCCGTCGAACGCCGCCACCGAGGCCATGTTGACGATCGCGCCACGCTGGCCGTTGGCGTCGGCCTCGTTGCGGCTCATCACCGTCGCCGCCTGACGGGTCATGTCGAAGGTACCGATCAGGTTGATCGCCACCACCTTGGAGAAGGCCTCGAGGGAGTGAGCGGACTCGAGCAACCCGTCGCGGCCGATGGTGCGCTGTGCCCAGCCGATCCCGGCGGAGTTGACGCACGCCCGCAGCGGAGCGATCGAGGCGGCCTGCTCGACGGCCTCGGTGATCTGCGCGGTGTTGGTGACGTCGACCTGCGCGAAGACACCCTTGACCTCCTCGGCCAGGGCCTCGCCCTTGTCGGCCTGCAGGTCGGCGATGACGACGGTGGCGCCGCGGGCGGCGAGCTGGCGAACGCAGGCAGCGCCGATGCCGCTGGCGCCGCCGGTGACGATGGCAGTGCTGTTGGTGAGGTCCATGGCCGGACTCTAACCGCTACAGCGGTACTGTCAGTGAGATGCGTGTCACCGCCGGTTCCCGTCTCCTCGCCATCGGCGTACTCGCCGCTGCGCTCACCGCGTGCGGCGGCATCAGCCACTCCTCCTCCGCGAGCACCGCCCCGGCCTCCGAGCCGACTTCTGCGCCGACTTCGGCGCCGGCCGTCACCGCCGCGACGACCTCGCGTGCCGCCACGCCAGCTGTCAGCAAGGTCATCGTCTTCATGGTGGAGAACCACTCGCTGTCCGAGATGCGCAGCGGCATGCCGAAGACCTACGCCTTCGCCCGGCAGCACTCCTATGCGACCGACTACTCCGCGATCCGGCACCCCTCGCTGCCCAACTACATCGCGATCGCCGCCGGCTCGACCCTCGGTATCGCCGACGACGCGAACCCGTCGGCGCATCGGCTGAAGGGCACCAACGTCTTCCGCCAGGCCAGGCAGCATCACAAGTCGGCCAAGGTGTACGCCGACGCCATGCCCCACAACTGCGCGCTGACCAACCACGGCGAGTACGCCGTCCGGCACAACCCGTGGGCGTACTTCGTCAAGGACCGGGCCGCCTGCCGCAATCACGACGTACCGGCGAAGCGGCTCAAGCGCGACGCGGCCGCAGGCAACCTGCCCGACGTCGGCTTCGTGATCCCCGATGTCATGCACGATGCCCACGACGGCACGCTTGCCCAGGCGGACAGGTGGATCTCCCGGAGGATCCGCACGCTCACCGCCGGCCCCGACTGGACGTCGGGCAGGCTGGCGATCGTGGTGACCGCCGATGAGGACGACAAGCACCACGACAACAAGGTGCTCACCGTCGTCGCGACCCATGGTCAGCAACCGGAGGTCGTCGGCCGGCCGCTCGACCACTACTCGCTGAGCGGCTTCCTCTCCGACGTCATCGGCGCCCACCATCTGCGCAAGGCCCGCACCGCCCCGTCGCTGGCCAAGGCGTTCGACATCAAGGTCGGCTGACGCTCAGCGGCCCGATGCTCACAGCGACGCGGTGCCGCTCGCGACCAGCGCGGCCGGCCCGGTGAGCAGTGCGCGGTTGCCGGACGTCCAGGTCACGGTGAGTCGCCCGCCCGGCACGTCGACGGTGTACGTCGCCCCGTCGGCCACATGGCCGTCCGCCTCCATCGTCGCGACCGCCGTCGCGCCGATACCGGTGCCGCACGACCGAGTCTCCCCCACGCCGCGCTCGTGCACCCGCATCCGCAGGTGGGCCTCGGCGACCCGCTCCACCAGCTCCACGTTGACGCCGCGCGGGTAGGTCGCCGCATCGAACGACGGCTGCCGGGTCAGGTCCAGGTCAGCGACCGGGGTATCGACGAGCGCGACCGCGTGCGGGTTGCCCATGTCGACGTGCCGCGCCTTCCAGGTGGCGTCACCGACCGAGACGTCCGACCAGCCGAGCAGCTGCGGCTCGCCCAGGTCGACGGTCCACAGCTCGCTGTCGAAGCTCAGCGTCTTGTCACCGGCGCGGGTGGCGATGGTGACCCGGTCTCCCACGCCCTCCTGCAGGCGCAGGTAGTCGGCGAAGACCCGGGTGCCGTTGCCGCACATCTCCGCGATCGACCCGTCGGCGTTGCGGTAGTCCATGAACCACTCCCCCGAGACCCCGGCAGGCGCCCCGGGCCAGTCGGCCGCATAGGCCGACGTACGGATGACGCGCAGGACGCCGTCCCCGCCGATCCCGGCGTGCCGGTCGCACAGCGCCCGGACGCGCTCGTCGCTCAGGGCGCCGTGCAAGGACCCGTCCGGGTCCGGGAGTACGACGAAGTCGTTCTCGGTGCCGTGGCCCTTCCAGAACTCGTAGCGGTCGGAGCCGGTCATCAGTAGAGCCCCTTGCTGTAGGCCTCGCCGTAATAGGTGTCGAGCTCCTCGAGGGTGCCCGGAGCGTTCTCGAACTGCTTCGCGATGACGGCCCGGCGCGGGATCGCGTCGTTCGGTGCCCAGGACGCGTGGTCCCACAGGCCGCTGCGCAGGAACGCCTTGGCGCAGTGGAAGAAGATCTGCTCGATCTCGACGACCAGCGCCATCACCGGCCGCTTGGCGCGCACCGCCATCTCGTCGAAGAAGTCGGCGTCGCGGACCAGCGTCGCCCGGCCGTTGATCCGGAGCGTGTCGCTGCGGCCGGGGATGATGAAGATCAGCCCGACGTGCGGGTTGGACAGCACGTTGAAGTAGCCATCGGCGCGCTTGTTCCCCGGGCGCTCGGCGATCGCGATCGTGACGTCGTCGATGACGTGGATCAGTGAGCCGGCCGGGTCGCCCTTCGGACTGGCGTCGAGCTCACCGTCGGCGTTGCTCGTCGCGAGCACGCAGAACGGGCTGGCTGCCAGCCAGTCGCGGTCGATGTCGAGCAGCCGGGTGCGTTCCTTGTTGACGGCACGCTCGTTGGGCTCGCCGAGCAGCGCCCGGAGCTCGTCGGCGGTCTGGATCGGCGTCACGGGGTCCAGACTACGGTTCCGGCCGCCGCGATCGCCGGTCCTTTAGCGGCGATGGACGACCAGCGCGGAGCCACCGCCCCGCCGCGTCGGCTCCGCCGCGACGGTGAGCCGCTTCCCGTGGCCGAACTGGATGCCGGTCGCCGCGCCGATCTCAGCGGCGCTGGTGCCGGGTGCTCCGGCAGGTGCGAACTTCTGCCCGTAGGCCCCGAGGGCCGCGCCGTACTTGTCGATGAACGACTGCTCGGCGCTGGTGGTGGCGGTGTTCTGGTTCGAGGCGCGCGGCGCCGCGATCGCCTGCGGCAGGCTCATGCCGAGGTCGATCCGGTCGACCAGCAACTGCAGCACGGTGGTGATGATGGTGGCGCCACCAGGCGAGCCGAGGGCCAGCCACGGCTTGCCGTGGTCGAGGACGATCGTGGGCGAGATCGAGCTACGCGGCCGCTTGTTCGGCTGGATCCGGTTGGGGTCGCTCGGGTCGTAGGCCGCGCTGAAGTCGGTCAGCTCGTTGTTGAGCAGGAAGCCGCGATGCGGCACGACCATGCCCGAGCCGCCGGTCTGCTCGATGGTCAGCGTGTACTCCACGACGTTGCCCCACCGGTCGGCGACGGTCATGTTGGTGGTCTCGACGTTCTCGGTGTCCTTGGTGGCGCGGCCGGTGCCCGCGGCACCGTTGCAGACGCCGTCGTACGACGAGACGTCACCGGCCGGCACCGGCTTCGCCATCGCGGTGTTCGGGTCGATCGAGCAGGCCCGCTCGGCGGCGTACTTCTTCGAGAGCAGCGTCTTCAGCGGCACCTTCACCTTCTTCGGATCGCCGACGTAGGCGTTGCGGTCGGCGAACGCGAGGGCGCTGGCCTCGAGGTAGTGGTGCAGCACCGCCGGAACGCTCATGTGGCTGAGGTCGTAGCGCGACAGGATGTTGAGTGCCTCTCCGACCGTCGAGCCGCCCGAGGACGAGGGCGCCATGCCGTAGACGTCGTGACCGCGGTAGCTCACATGCGTCGGCTTGCGGTTGATCACGTGGTAGCGCGCCAGGTCCTTCGCCTTCAGCTTGCCGGGCATCACCGGGAGGTCGGTGCTCTTGGTCTTCGGCGGGTGCTGGACGGTGTGCGCGATCTGCTTGGCGAGCGCACCGTGGTAGAAGACCTTGGCGCCCTTACGGGCCAGCAGCGCGTAGGTCTTCGCCAGATCCGGGTTGCGGAAGCGGCTGCCGACGGCCGGCGCGTGGCCATGCTTCCAATAGAGCTTCTTGGTCGTCTTGAAGGCCTTGAAGCGCTCGGCGTTCTCGTTCACCTGCTGGTGGAACGTCTTGTCGACCACGAAGCCGCGGCGGGCGAGCTTGATCGCTGGGCGGAGCGAACTGCCCAGGGAACGCGTCCCCCAGCGCTTGAGCGCACGCTGCCAGGTGGCCAGCGAACCGGGCGTTCCGACAGCGGCGCCGCTGGTCACCCGCTGCGGGGTGAAGGGATAGGGCTGGCCGGTGCTCGGGTCGATGAAGGCGTTGCGCGGCATGCCCTTCGGCGCGGTCTCGCGGCCGTCGATGGTGCGCACCTTGCCGGTCTTGTGGTTGTAGTAGACGAAGTAGCCGCCCCCGCCGATGCCGCTGCTGAAGGGCTCGGTCACGCCGAGCGCTCCTGCCGCCGCGACCGCCGCGTCGACCGCGTTGCCGCCGTGCTTGAGGACCCGGAGGCCGACCCGGCTGGCGTCGGCGTCGACCGTGGAGATACCGCCACCCCGGCCCACCATGGTGGCGCGCTTCGGCGTCGGCTTCGCCCGTGCGGTGCTGGCACCCGGATCCTGACCGTGTACGGCGACACCGCCGGCCGCCTGAGCCGGCGCGACACCGACGGTCAGGGTGGTTCCGGTCAGGGCTGCAACGGCAGCGATGGCAAGGGTGTGGGTGCGGCTCATGACGTTCCTCCCGGGGCGGACCCATGTCCGGTGCCCCGTCAGCGCCCTTGTAACGCGGTGTCCACCACTCTTCTGCGGTGTTGCAGCACCGCAGAAGATGACCGAACACCGCGTTACAGCGCGCGCAGGGCGGCGACGGCCCGCTCCACCCGCTCCGGGTCGTCGAAGCGGACCCACACCACCCGCTCGTCCTTGCGGAACCACTGGTCCTGGCGGCGGGCGAACTGCCGGGTCTTGACCGCCGTCTTCAGCTTGGCCTCCGCGAGGGTCAACTCACCGGCGAGGTAGGCGGCGACCTCGCGGTAGCCGATCGCCATGGCGGCGGTGCGACTCTCGAGCAGGCCGTGCTCGAGCAGCCCGGCAACCTCATCGACGAGCCCCGCCTCGAACATCTCCTCCACGCGCTGCGCGATGCGCGCGTCGAGGGTCTCACGGTCGATGTCGACGCCGATCTGGATGGTGCAGGGATCGGCGTACTCCTGCACGGGGAGGCGCGCGCTGAACGGCTTCCCGGTGAGCTCGATGACCTCCAGCGCCCGCACGATCCGGCGGCCGTTGTCCTGCTCGATCCGCTCTCCCGAGACCGGATCGAGCTCGGTCAGACGCGCATGGAGGGCGCGGGCCCCGACCCGCTCCAGCTCCGCCTCCCAGCGCTGCCGGACCGCGGGATCGGTGCCGGGGAACTCGAAGCGGTCGATCAGCGCGCGGGTGTAGAGCGCGCTCCCACCCACCAGCACCGGCGTTCTCCGCGCCGCGCGCAGGTCGGCGATCACCGCCTGTGCGCGCTCCTGGAAGTCGGCCACGCTGGCCGGGTGGTCGACGTCGAGGATGTCGATCAGGTGATGGCGGATGCCGCGCCGCTCGGCGAGCGGGAGCTTGGCGGTGCCGATGTCCATGCCGCGGTAGAGCTGCATCGCGTCGGTGTTGACGATCTCACCGTCGAGCCGCTCGGCGAGGTCCAGGGAGAGGGAGGTCTTGCCAGCAGCCGTGGCGCCGACGACCGCGACGAGGGGAACAGTCAGGGAACTCTTGCCGGTGTGCGTGGTGGGAGACGCTGACATGCGCTTAGTCTGGCAGCCGGATGCGGCACCGCTCGGGGAGCCGCCAGCTACCAAGGGGGATGACATGGGATTTCTCGACGACGCGGTGAACAAGGCCAAGGACGCCGTCTCGGAGCACCCGGACCAGGTGTCGGACGCGCTGGACAAGGCCGGTGACTTCGCCGACGAGAAGACCGGCGGCAAGTTCGGCGACCAGATCGACGGTGGCGTCGACAAGGCGAAGGACGCGCTCGGCCTCGACGGCAACTGACGTTCGGTCATCGACGGCGGGCTGCTCCGGACGGGGCGGCCCGCCGTTCGGTTTTTACGAAGGGTTCGCCTGGACCGCCCTAGCCAGACCGATGCAACCCGTGTTGTGGTGGAGGGAGTCGCGGCGCCACTCGGGGCGTCGTACTCGATTCATGGGGGGAACCATGTCTCAGTTCGGATCATCTGAGCAGGACCAGTCATTCGGCGAGGACCAGGACCAGCAAGGCCAGGGCTACGACGTCGGCAACTCCGACTCCTACAGCCAGAGCCAGGGCGACGAGCAGTCGCAGCAGTCCTTCGGCCAGACCCAGGGCGGCCAGTCGGACTCGTTCGGGCAGACCGACGAGCAATCGCAGGGCCAGGCATTCGGGGAGAGCCAGGACCAGCAAGGCCAAGGCTACGACGTCGGCAACTCCGACTCCTACAGCCAGAGCCAGGGCGACGAGCAGTCGCAGGGTCAGTCCGACTCCTACGGCCAGGACGAGTCGGGCTCGGACAACGCCTACGCTTCGCAGGGTGAGCAGTCCGACGGATTCGACTCGACAGGCGACGACAACCAGTTCTGAGCCGGGTGGGCCGCCGGTGACGTCAGCGGAGCGGGAGCGCTTCGTGGTCGTCCCGGCGGCCTACGTCTATCTCCTCCGTGAAGCCGACGGCCGCACCGAGGTGCTGCTGCAGCAGCGCGGCGACGTGCCGTTCATGGCCGGACACTGGGCCGCCGGCGCAGCCGGCCATGTCGAGGACGGTGAGACCGCTCCGGCGGCCGCGCTGCGTGAGGCCGCCGAGGAGCTCGGTCTGGCCGGGGTCGACCTCGAGCTGCTGACCACGATGCAGCGACGGCAGAGCGACCTGCCGATCGACCAGCGCGTCGACTTCCTCTTCACCGCACGCACGTGGGCGGGCGAGCCGCGGATCATGGAGACCGCGAAGGTAGCCGCCCTCGGCTGGTTCGCGCTGGATGCGCTCCCCGAGCCGATGGTGCCGCACGAGGCCTATGCGCTCGGGTTGCTCGCGGCCGGCGACGTACCGGCGTTGGTGAGCTTCGGCTTCTGAGCCGTGAACGCGTGCTCCAGGTGCGGGTGGCTCGCGACGTAGCGGCGGACCGTCACGAACGCCGCGCTGGCGCCCAGGATCGTGCACGTCATCACCAGCGCCAGCGGGATGGCTGTGTCCTCCCCCGCGAGCCCTCCCAGGGGCGAGACCACGCCCGCGAAGAGGAACATCAGTCCGCCGCCCAGACCGCTGCCGGAGCCGGCCACGTCACGGCTCTGCTGGACCGCGAGCGCACCGGCGTTGCCAGTGATGAAGCCGATCGAGGCGACGGCGACGAAGAGCGGGATCAGCATCAGCGCGCGCGGCAGCGGGGAGAGCACCACGACCAGCAGCGTCAGCACGGCGAGCACCGTCACCGGCAGCGCCCGGGAGATGGTGCGGGCCGGATGGACGTGGTGGCGGGCCAGCCGCGAGGAGGCGAAGTTGCACAGAACCAGGCCGACGGAGTTGAGCCCGAAGAACAGGCCGTAGTGCGCGCTGGAGAACCCCAGGTAGCGCTGGAAGACGAAGGACGAGGACGACACGTAGGTCATCAGGGTCGCGAAACCGAGGATCTGGGTGGCCGCATGCCCCAGGTACGCCGGCCGGCGTACCAGCGTGGCGATGTGGCGGTAGCGCACCGTGGCCGAGCGGCGCTCCGGAGGCAGCGTCTCGCGGATGACCAGCAGGATCACTGTCAGCTGCGCGAGGGTGAAGGCGCAGATCACGGCGAGGACGCCGCGCCATGGGATCGCCGCGGCGAGCAGGCCGCCCGCGACCGGAGCGACGATCGGCGCCACGCCGATGATGGTGCCGAGCAGGGTCAGGGTGCGCGCCAGCGGGAAGCCGGAGAGCCGGTCGGCGACGGAGGCACTCGCCGAGGTGACGCAGGCTCCGCCCGCGAGCGCTTGGATCAGCCGGGCGGCGATCAGTACGCCGACGTTGGGTGCCAGCATCGCCACCAGCGAGGCGACCAGGGCCACGCTGGCACCGAAGAGCATCGGCCGGTAGCGGCCCAGGTGGTCGCTCACCGGCCCCCACAGCACCTGGCCGGTGCCGATGCCGCACAGGAACGCGGTCAGCGTCAGCTGGACCATCGACGCGTCGGTGTGCAGCCCATGGGCCATCTGCGGGAACGACGCGAGGTAGAGATCGGTCGAGATCGGTGCGGTCGCGCTCAGCAGAGCCAGGGTGACCAGCAGCCGGGGCGGGATTCGGTCATCGGTCACCAGCAGTTTTTACCAGTTCGAGCCGAAGTCCAGAGCATCTTCGTCGGAAGTGAGGACGGCCCGGGCTCGCAAAGTGTCACCGTGATAGTTGCGAACTATCACGGTGACACTTTGGCCGCGTTGGTGACAGATTGAAGTGTCACGCCAGCACCTAAGTGTCACGGTGACACTTTGGGTGGCGCCGCGGCCTCAGCCGCAGACCGGCCCCGGCGCCAACGGCTCCGGGACGCCGACGGTGGGCAGCCCGAGCCCGACAGTGCGGGGCTCCTCAGTGCGACCCTGGCGGGCCTCCCACGCGTCGCCCGAGCGAGTACGCCGCACGCTGAGCACGTCGCCGTCCGCCTCCAGGTAGTGCGGTGCCCCGCGGGTGATCTCCACGGTCACCATGTCACCGGGACGAACGCCCTCGGCGCCGACGGCAGAGAAGTGCACGAGCCGGTTGTCGGGCGCTCGACCCGACAACCGCCCGGTGGCGTCATCCTTGCGGCCCTCACCCTCGGCCACCATCAGCTCGACGGTCCGACCGACCTGAGCCTTGTTCTCCTCCCAGGCGATCTCGTTCACCAGGGCGACCAGCCGCTGATAGCGGTCCTTGACCACCTCGGGCGCGATCTGGTCCGCCATCGTCGCGGCGGGAGTGCCCGGCCGCTGGGAGTACTGGAAGGTGAAGGCGCTGGAGAACCGGGCTCGCCGGACGACCTCGAGGGTGGCCTCGAAGTCCTCCTCGGTCTCGCCCGGGAAGCCGACGATGATGTCGGTGGTGATGGCGGCGTGCGGGATCGCGGCGCGGACCCGGTCGATGATGCCGAGGTAGCGCTCCTGGCGGTAGGACCGCCGCATCGCCTTGAGGATCCGGTCGGAGCCGGACTGCAGCGGCATGTGCAGCGACGGCATCACGTTGGGGGTCTCGGCCATCGCCTCGATCACGTCGTCGGTGAACTCGGCCGGGTGCGGCGAGGTGAAACGCACCCGCTCCAGGCCCTCGATCTCCCCGCAGGCGCGGAGCAGCTTGGAGAAGGCCTGCCGGTCGCCGAACTCCACGCCGTACGCGTTGACGTTCTGACCGAGCAAGGTGATCTCGGAGACGCCCTCGGCCACCAGCGCCTCGATCTCGGCGAGGATCTCACCCGGGCGGCGGTCCTTCTCCTTGCCGCGCAGCGACGGGACGATGCAGAAGGTGCAGGTGTTGTTGCAGCCGACGGAGACCGACACCCACGCCGCGTACGGCGACTCCCGCCGGGTCGGCAGCGTGGAGGGGAAGACCTCGAGCGACTCGAGGATCTCGACCTGCGCCTCCTCGGCGATGCGGGCACGCTCCAGCAGCACCGGCAGGGAGCCGATGTTGTGGGTGCCGAAGACGACGTCGACCCACGGCGCCCGCTCCACGACGGTGGCGCGGTCCTTCTGGGCCATGCAGCCGCCGACGGCGATCTGCATCCCGGGACGCTCGCGCTTCACCGACGCCAGATGGCCGAGGTTGCCGTAGAGCTTGTTGTCGGCGTTCTCCCGCACCGCGCAGGTGTTGAACACGACGACGTCCGCCTGCTCGCCCTCAGGCGCGGCCAGGTAGCCCGCCTCCTCCAGCAGGCCGGAGAGCCGCTCGGAGTCGTGGACGTTCATCTGGCACCCGTAGGTGCGGACCTCATACGTGCGCGCCATAACGACGAAAAGGGTACGGCGACGGGCGGGTCGCGCCGGAATCTGCGACTCCGCGGGCGGCCTAGCGGCGACGTGCGACCACGAAGACCCGCCGGAAGGGCATCGGGACGACGCCGTTGACGACCGGATAGGCGGCCCGCAGCTGGGGCTTGAGCTCGGCGACGTACTGCTCCCGCAGGTCGCCGGGCAGCGCCTGCAGGACCGGCCGCAGCCCGGTGCCGCTGAACCAGTCGAAGACCGCGTCCTCGCCGCCGCGCAGCAGATGGAGGTACGTCGTCTCCCAGGCGTCGACCGCCCACGTGTCGATTCCGCTGGCGTCTTGGAGGACCTGGAAGTAGTCGACCGGGTCGTGCGAGACGAGCTGTTCGGCGGACGCGGTGTGCTCGGCGTAGGGACCGCTGGCGGCGAGCTCAGCCGGCAGGGTGTACGACGGCGCAGCCTGGTTGCCCGGCACCTGGAAGGCCAGCCACTCCCGCGCGAGCGCCGCGATCGAGGGCAGCAGCTCGAGATGCTCGGGGAGCCATTGGAACGCCGCGTTGGAGAAGACCACGTCGGCAGGCCCGTGCCAGTCGCGCAGGTCGGACTCCACCCAGGTGAGGTCCGGCTGCTCGGCACGGGCCCGCTCGATCATGTGGGTCGAGCTGTCCACGCCGGTCACGGTCGCACCGGGCCACCGGTCGGCGAGCAGCCGGGTCATGTTGCCCGGACCGCAGCCGAGGTCGACGACGGTGCTCGGCGCGTCCGCACCGACCTGGGCGAGCAGGTCGACGAACGGCCGGCCGCGCTCACCGGCGTAGGTGAGGTAGTGCTGCGGGTCCCAGGTTGGCATGCCTCCACCCTCGACCCGATTTATCTTGAGGTCAAGAGACCTGTCCGCAAGCCGGGCACACGTACTACTTCTTCTTCGGGGTCACGTGAAGCTTGATGACGCCCTCGGCCACCACCGTGCCGTCGTCACGCGTGCCCTTGACCCGCACCTGCAGCTCGCCGTCGGCGGTGTCCCACTGCTCCTGGTCGGTCTCGGCGGTGCAGACGATGTCGCTGGTCGACTTGGCCGTGTACTTCACGTCCATGCCCATCGGGATCCAGCGCTTGTCCGCCGGGATGGTGGTCTCGGCCAGCGCTCCCATCGCCATCTCGAAGCCGTTGCACACCGCGATCGCGTGCACCGTCTTGATGTGGTTGTGGTTGCTGCGCCGGTTGGGCACGACGACCTCAGCGTAGTTGGGGCGCAGCTCGGTGACCCGCGGATGGATCGAGCCGAAGTAGGGAGCCTTCTGACTGAACGCGAACGAGAAGATCCGCTTGCCCACCACAGGGATGGGCGAGGTGGCCTTCCAGAGCTTGTAGAGCGACGACATGACACCATCCTACTTGTCGGTAACTTCTTCGGCGCGCGAGATCCGATGTCTCGACGTCGAGAATCTCGACCGTCTGCTAGCGTCGGCCACATGAGGGATGAGGTCGACGACCTTTCCGAGGACTGGGCCCGGGAGCGGCCCGACCTCGACCTTGCGCCCGTCGCGATCTTCTCCCGCCT
>Ga0164242_10002296_pt1 | contig 22198 bp, 14 predicted proteins | sample OricomgcompostMG_FD_108783 | JGI IMG/M metagenome (GOLD analysis project Ga0164242, IMG submission 108783) | Miracle-Growth compost microbial communities from Emeryville, California, USA - Original compost - Miracle growth compost (MG) ... | reverse complement strand
CGACGTTCTTCGCCTCCCAGGACGACACCCGGCTGGTGGCCGAGTTGCGTGAGGCGACCCTGGACGAGGACCTGGGCATCGCCGTGGACATGTCCGAGATCGCTGATCTGGTCAGCACCCACCCGGCGGTGGCCCGGGCGATGGTCGCACTGCACCGGCGCTACCGGCTGGCCACCACGCAACTGGCGGCCGCGACCGAAGACCGATTCTCCGACGGCAGCGGCAGCGGGGCGATCACCATGCCGCACGAGGAGGTGCGCGACTACTTCTATGAGCGACAGAACTATCTGCACGAATTGGACACCGCCGCCGAGGAATTCATTGTCCGGATGCAGCTGCGCCGCTCGGAGCTGTCGCGGGAGCTGGCCGAGCGGCTGTCCCGGGTGCACGGGGTGCGGATCGTGCAGCGACTGGAGTTGGGCGACAACGTGCTGCACCGCTACGACCCTGCTTCAAAGACCTTGGAGATCGGCGGACACCTGTCCTCCGGACAGTACGTGTTCAAGCTCGCCGCCGAGTTGGCATATCTGGAGTTCGGTTCGCTGATCTCTTCGCTTGTTGCGGAAGGAAATTTCACCAGCGAGGAGTCGGTGACACTGGCCCGAATGGGGCTGGCCAACTACTTCGCCGCCGCGGTGGTGTTGCCGTACGGGCAGTTTCATTCGGTGGCCGAGGAATTCCGGTACGACGTCGAGCGACTGTCGGCCTACTATTCGGTGAGTTACGAGACGGTGGCACACCGGCTTTCGACGCTGCAGCGGCCATCCATGCGCGGGGTTCCATTGTCGTTCGTCCGGGTGGATCGGGCCGGAAACATGTCAAAGCGACAGTCCGCCACCGGTTTTCACTTCTCTTCTTCGGGCGGCACCTGCCCGCTGTGGAATGTCTACGAGACATTCGGCAACCCCGGCAAGGTGCTGGTGCAGATCGCCCAGATGCCCGACGGCCGCAACTACATGTGGGTGGCGCGCACCGTCGAGCGCCGGGCCGCGCGCTACGGGCAGCCCGGCAAGACGTTCGCGATCGGGCTGGGATGCGAACTACGCCATGCCAATCGGCTGGTGTACTCCGAAGGGCTGGAACTCTCGGGGTCGGTGGCCACGCCGATCGGCGCCGGCTGCCGGGTGTGCGAGCGGGACGACTGCCCGCAACGGGCGTTCCCGGCGTTGGGTCGGGCGTTGGATCTCGATGAGCATCGGTCCACGGTTTCGCCGTATTTGGTGAAGCACACAAATCAGTGACTGGACGGGCCCGTGCGTGGGCATAGGCTTAGACGGTGGCTCCCTCGATACTGAAGGTTGACCCAACCCGCCTACGGTCGCTCGCCGCAGAACTGGGTGACGTGGCGGCCGGATTGACAGCAGCACCGTCGCAAACAGCCGACGGACCATCGTGGCAACCGAGCGCCGCGGCGGCTGCTGCCGTGTCTGCCGGGATCGATCACATCGACGGCGAGTGTTCGAAGGCGCTCACCGATTTCGGCGGCACCCTGACCAAGGCAGCCGAAGCCTACGAAGCCACCGATGCGGCCGGCGCCGCGGCGTTGTCGCGGGCAATGCCGGGTCGGTAAGGGGCTGGACCGCACCGGTGTCGATGCCAACGAAGTCACAGATCCAGTCGTGGAATACCGATGCCCTCGAGGCGGCGGCGAAGGCCTGGGATCAACGCGCCACCGCACTGAAAGATGCCTACGACAAGGCGCAGCACCAGTTGGACGGCTCTGGCTGGTCCGGCACCGCCAATGACCAAGCGCGTGCACGACTGAAAGCGGATGCGACGAAAGTCCAGGCCGCCATCGAGCAGATCGAGCATGCCGAAAAGACCGCATCCAACGGAGCGCAGTCGATTGCCGGAGCGAAACGCGACGCGGTCAACGCGATTGAGCGCGCCGAGCACGAGTTGTTCTCGGTCAGTGAGGACCTCGCCGTCACCGATCCCCTGAGAATGATCGAATTCGGTCCCGTCGGGATCATCCGCGACCTTGCGCGCCGCATGCATGAGGCGTTGATCCACGCCCGAGCCATCGCGTTGGCCTCCATCGACGCGCAGGTGGCGGCGGCGCTGCAGCTGTTGGCGACCAAATTGAGCGGCTTCAAACTCGGTGGTGGTCCCGGCAGCGGGCCGGATACCGGCAACCAGGTGCCGCCCAATGGGGTGAAGAACCTCGGCCCGATCGCCGGTACCGGCGCGCATCCCGGTATCCCCGGTATCGGTGCGGCCGACCTCGGCGAGATCGTCGAATTGCCGGACGGCCGATTGGTGGCGGTCTTCGGTGACTCGTTCAAAGGCGACAAAGTCGGCGGCCCGGACAACGAGCACTACCGATCGGTGGCCGTGCCGATCGTGGGCTGGGACAAAGACGGCAGGCCGATCTTCGGCCAGCCGTTCAACAGTCCCGGTGGCCCCGGAACTCCGAACATCCTGTTCCCGCCGCCGCCGGAAGCACTGGCGATCGACCCGAACACCAATCCCCTGCCCGCCGGCTCGTTCCAGGCGAACGGCAAGACCTACATGATGGTCAGCGGTACCTCTGGGCTCAAGCCGACGGCGGGCTCGTGGCTGGTTGAGGTCTCCAACGACCCGTCCAAAGGCTGGCAGCCCGTGCCCGGGTCGTGGCGTCCGTCCCAGCCGGGGGTCGCCAATAACCCGCCGACGCAGATCAGCGGCTACCAGGGCAAGGACGGCATGGTGTACATCGCAGGCGATTCATTCGACCGCAGTCAAGGCGTAACCATGTACCGAGTCGACCCGGCCAATGCGACAGATCGAAACGCCTGGCAGCCCTGGACGGGAAATGGCTGGGGGCAGCCCGGCCAGGCACCGTTGGCCGTGAGCCCAATCGGCGCACGCTACGGCGAGCTGAGCTTCCGGGAGGTCGATGGGCATCCCGTACTGTCCGCCTTCAACAGCACCCCCAACGTCAATCAGGTTGAGGTTCGTGTGGGCGGCGATGTACCAACCGACATCTTCAAAGGCGGCGCTCCGATCGTGGCGGCCCAACAAAGCGCGCCTGCCGCGCCCGGATATGTATTTCAGCCGTACGGTGGCTACATCATGCCTGGATCAACGCTCGATGACTTGAATATCCTTGTCAGTCAATGGAATACCCAAAACGGACCGGACGGCGTGCCGTTGGGAGCCCCGTATGACACCCAGCAGGTGCAAGTCAACGCATCCAGGTAACACCCACGACCGCAACAACGACTACCTATCAGGTACCACTGGAAGGATCGAAGTGAGAACACTTCCCGGAATCGCCATCACGTTCGCGGCAGTCATGACGTCCGGTGTTGCGACCTCAGTCCAATCGTGGGCCGACGCACCGAAATTCCCCGATATGAGCCACTACACGCCGGCCAACGTCACCGACTACACAATCGACGCGTCCACGCCGGGCATTCACGCAACTCAGGTCGTCTTCCTTACGCCCGACGGCATCGTGTGCTCATTTGCCGACCCGCCGGCGGCCGGCTGCTCCGGAAACAACTTCCCCGGGGTACCCCCGGCGTCTCCCCCAGGTGGGACATTGGTGAACGCGATAGGTACTGGCTGGCCGTTGCAACCGACAAATTCGCCGCTGCCGCATGCGAGTAACCTGAAAACTCTTCCGCCGTTCCACACTCTCACCGTCAACGGCGTCACCTGCGGCGTCGACGCTGCCCGTACGACGGCCTGCAAAGACTCCCAAGGACACGGCTTCGTCCTGTCCCCCAACGGGTCCGGTGCGTTTGGCTAGCCGCACCCGAGGTTTCATACAACTCCAAGCGACTATGAAAGCGCCTCGCCCAACGACCGTCACGTTCGTCGCGGTCGCGGTGTTCTGTCTTACGACCCCGACCACGTCCTGGGCCGACACACCGAAATCCCCCGACATGAGCCACTACACCCCCGCAAACGTTGCCGACTACGAAATCGATGCCTCCACGCCAGGCATCCACGCCACGCAGGTCGTCTTCCTCCCTCCCGACGGTATCCGCTGCTCATTCAGCCCTCCCACTGCAGGCTGCACGGGGAACAACTTCCCGTCGGTGCCCCCGGTGACCAACGGTGTCAACAACATCGGCACCGATCAAGGCGCGTACCAGACTTCTGACGGATTCGGGCACCCGGGCAACCTCAAAACCCTCCCGCCGTTCCACACCCTGACTGTCGACGGCATCACCTGCGGCGTCGACGATGCCCGCACCACCGCCTGCAAAGATTCCCAGGGACACGGCTTCGTCTTGTCCCCCAAAGGGTCCGGCTGGCTGCCACGAGTCTGACCTCACCGCCTGAACAACGGTATATCTAGGGGCCGGTATCCACTTACGATGACACCATGGCCAACTCGCTGACCCGATTCCTGCAACGACTGTTCCGAGGCCACGCGCCCGAGGCGGCAGGCCGCAGCAACTACGGCCTGCCGTCCACCCTGTACCCGGTCGCCGCCCGCTTGACTGGCACTCGACCGGGCACCGGCACCATAGCGGCCGGAGCGGTCAAGAACCTCGGCGTCATCGCCGGAACCGGGGCCCGCACCGGCATCCCGGGCATCGGCGCGGCCGATCTCGGCGAGATCATCGAGCTGCCCAACGGCCGGCTGGTGTCGGTGTTCGGGGATTCGTTCCGGGGCAACAAAGTTGGCGGACCGGATAGTGACCATCTCCGATCCGTCGCGGTACCGATCGCCGGATGGGAAGCCGACGGCCGGGCAGTCTACGGTTCACCATTCAACGGCGCCGGTGGCCCGGGAACCCCGAACATCTTGTTCCCGCCGCCGCCCGAGGCGCTGAAACTCGACGCCGACACCAACACGTTGCCGGGCGGCGCGATCGTGGTCGGCGACAGGACCTACATGCTGGTCGCCGGCACCACTGCCTTGATCCCGACGGCGGGCTCCTGGCTGGTCGAGGTCGACGACGACCCGGCCTCCGGGTGGCACGCAATACCGGGTTCCTGGCGATCCGGCGACGCCGCCCCCTCACAAGTCAGCGGGTACCTGGCCGGTGACGGCACGGTCTACATCGTCGGGAATAGCTTCGACCGCAGTCAGGGCGTCACGCTGTACCGGGTTGCGCCCGCATCCGTCACCGACCGCGAGGCCTGGCAGCCGTGGACCGGAACCGATTGGGGCGCAAGGGGCGACGAACCCAAGGTAATCAGTGGCCAGCAGCACTTCGGCGAATTGAGCTTCCGCGAGATCGACGGCCACGCGGTGCTCTCGGGATTCAACAGCAGCCAGAACGTCTGGCAGGTCGAGGTCCGGGTGAGCGCAGATCCGACCAAGCTGTTCTCCGGTTCGGTGCCAGTCACCGTCGTCGCCCAACAGCACACCCCGACCGAGCCCAACTTCGTCTTCCAGCCGTACGGTGGGTACATCATTCCCGGGTCAACGCTGCAGCACCTAAACCTGGTTGTCAGTCAATGGAATACCGGATGCGACGCGTCTGGTGAGCCGCTGGGAGCGCCCTATGACTCGCAACACGTGATCGTCAACGTAGCGAGTGCCAAATGACCGGCCGCATCGCGGTGGTCGCCGTCGGGTTGCTGGCGGTGGGTTGTTGTCATTCTGAATCCCATGCCGACACACCGCAATTCCCCGATTTCAGCAAGTACGCCGCGGTCGATGTCGCTGAGTACCAGGTGGACGCTTCCACCCCCGGGCACCCAGGCAGCCAGGTGGTTTTCCTGACCCCGGATGGCATCACCTGTGCGTTCAGCCTCCCGTCGTCGGCGGGCTGCACGGGTAACAACTTCCCGTCCGTGCCACCAGCGAAAAGCGGAGTGAACTCGATAAGCACCGATTCCCAGTTGGACACCACCAACGCCCCGATCGCGGCCGCCGCAGCCAGAGTCTTGCCGCCACTTCACACCATCACCGTCGACGGGGTGGTGTGCGGGGTGGACGACGCCCGGACTACCGCATGTCGGGATGCTCGAGGCCGGGGGTTTGTGTTGTCGCCCAACGGTTCCGGTTGGCTAGCGCACAGTTGACACTCGCGATTTACACTTCAAACTAAAAGCCAATTTGGTGACGGGCCGGGTTCGTACACTGGCATAGAATTGCTCTCGTGGCTCTCCCCATGCTGAAAGTCAATACCGCTGACGTTCGTGCGCTCGGCGGGCAATTCAGCGACCTGGCTGACGAGTTGAATCGTGCTTCCGCGGTGACAGCTCCGTCCGGACCGTCATGGCAGCCGAGCGCCACTGCGATCGGCGACGTGTCGCGCAGCATCGACCATGTAGGTGGCGAATGTGCGCGGGCACTCACTGATTTCGGAGCCGAGCAGCAGTTCTTCACCGTCAGCGAGGATTTGACGGTTTCCGATCCATTACGCCAGTTTCTGACCGCGACGCAGCGCTTGCAGCGCGAAGCGATGCTGCCTGCGTATCACGCGACCATTCGAGCTCATGCGTTGATCCTGGCCGCGACAGACGCCCGCGTAGCTGCTGAGTTGAAGAGAACCGCGGCCGATTCGGAGAACTTCAAACTCGGCGCCGGACCTGGAGCAGGCCCCGGCGACGGCTGCGGCACGCGGGAGCCGACCATCACCGGGCCGGCCGGTCCCCTGAATACGACCAAGACCAGTACGACCTACAAGATGGCTACCCGGATGGCAAAGGGCCGACGTTCGGCGGCGATCCTCGGTCAGCCACCGACGACAGCCATAAGTACCTGCCCGGACCGAGAAGTCCGGAGTACCGCTTCACACAGTCCACCATCACCTGCACATCAGGACCACCCCGAAAACAGCTGCCCACCGGCAGCAAAATCAACTACAACGCCCAAGGCAAGACCTACTTCACCTCCGCCGACACCAACCTCGTCGCCTGCATCGACGACGACCACCACGGCTTCGTCCTGCAACCAACGCACAGCTGGACCTTCTGAAGAGCACAACACCATGAACCACGACACCATGAACACAGTGCGCATACTTGATCGCGTTGCCCGCGACGGCATTGAGCTGCGCGTCCTACAGCAAGTGCCATCAGCGACACTGGAAAGTCACCGAATTCCGACCTCAGGTGTCGCTCAACGGATTCGGTTGGCTGCAGCAAGTCTGCGGCCCTCCGAGACCGACGAATTGGCTAGTTCTACTCGCACTTTGCGACCCGTTCGTCCGTTTCGGCGGAGTGGAGCAGTCGAGTGACGGTCAACGATGACGCCGAAGCGCTCACTTCCCTGCTGCACGCCTTCACGCTGGCTACCGATCGCGGTGCGACACAGGAGATGGCCGCGCTGATGTGTACCGACGAAGCCAAGCGATTCCTCGACGGCGTCGCAGACCCAGACGACGAAGGCATCGAGGACGCCGCCAGCACACCGATCGAACTGCTCGGCATCGGCGTCTTCGGTGACCGAGCATGGATTCGGTTCACCCGCCCCTACTTTCGCAAGCCGGATGTCGTTACCTGCCGCAAAGAGTGTGGCAGGTGGACCATGTGCGAGGACGTGCGTGAGGAATTGTCCCTCGAACAGCTTACGGACGGCGATGTCCGCGGCGGGGTCAGCACAGACCAGCAACGCATCCACTCCCTGCATTCGCAACCAATCGGTCAACTGACCACGGCGGACCTCGGACTGCTGCTGTCGCATGGTGAGGGTCTCGAGGTTCTGGTGCCGCGGGCCGCAAATGCGCTCCATTGGGAGCCGCTGATGAGTGATGGCCAGCCCGGCGAACTATTGCTTGCAGTGCTCGGAATCGATCAACAGTATTGGGTCGTAGACCAGATCTCACTGGTCTACGTTCGTTCGGTCGCCGAGAAGGTCGACGCCATGGGCGATGCCGCACCAGATGCCGTGCGCCGCCGGGTCACCGCATTCCTCAAAACCCATCCCAGACTGCAGTGACCCATTGACTTGGCCGCTGAACCCGGTCATCGCCAAAGGCAAGACTTACTTCACCTGCGCCGCCGAGATCCACGAAATGGCCAGTTCTACTTGACTTTTGCGGCCCGTTCTTCCGGTTGGGCGAGAGAGGATCAGGTGATGGCGACCAGGGAGATGGTCGTGGTGTATCCCAAGCTGTCGCTGCCTGAGACCGTGGTGACCAACAGATGCGAGCTGTCCGCGCCGAACACGGCGTTGTACCCATCGCCGAAGACCGGCAGCATTTCGCCGATCTGGGCGCCGGTAATCGGGTCCACAACCGTGATGTAGGTGGTGTATCCGCCGGTCTCGTCGCCGGAGATCGTCGTCATCGCCACCCGGCCACCATCGCCGGTGAACGTGCCCCACGTGTAGGCATTGGCCGGATACGTTGTGGTGGCACCTAACTGGCTGCCGGTGTAGGTGTCGAAGAAGGTCAGCGTGCTGCGGGCCTTGGTGGTATCCCAGCCGGAGTCGGTCTCCACCACCACGCGCTGCCCGTCATCGGTGAACTGCGTCCACGCCGGCCAATCGGCCTTGTAGGTATGCGTCGAGCCGAGCTGGACTCCGGTGACGGTACTGATCAGTGCCACCCGGCTGGCATACCCGGAGTCGTCATCACCAGAGAAGGTCGTGATCAGCACCCGGCTATCCGAACTGCCAAGCTGCACCACGGGATACGCGTTGGCATCTGCGGTGTCGACACCGCCGGTAAGCTTGAGCGTCTTGCCGACCTGTAGGCCGGTGGCCAGGTTCAGGATCGCCACCCGCGTGCTGTAGCCCTTGGCATCGCTACCGCTGAACGCCGTGATGACCGCGGTGCCGCCGTCATCGGTGAATACCGGCAACATGTCGACGCCGTCGACCTGCACGGTGCCGGTCACGCTCAGCGTCTTGCCCACCTGCTGTCCGGTGACGGTATTCACCACGCCGAATTGCGTTGTGCTGTCGGACATCGCGGTAATTACGGCTCGACTACCGTCGGAGTTGAGCTGGACAACGGCCGGATAATCGCCATCAATTACCGGCGCCCCCGCCACGTTGACGGTGTTGCCGACCTGCTCGCCCGTGGCGGCATCGATAACCACCACCCCGACACTGGTGAGGTAGTTGTACGTACCGTCCGACACCAACTGGTAGGTGGTGACGACCGCCCGGGTCTGATCGGCCGTGAACTGCGGCGACATGTACGTCATCCCGGCTACTTGCACCAGCGATCCCACCTGGGTACCGGTCGCGGTCTCGTAGGTGCCGACCCACCCCACGTAGTCGGCAACGTTGCCACCGGTGGTGGTGTTGATGACCAGCCGCGAGCCATCCGCACTCAATTGGGCCGATCCGGTGCCGTCCTGGTCGTAGGTGGTCATCGCCCCGCTGGCCAGATCGAAGATCGCCGCGGTGGTGTTGTTCACGGTGACCGTGTCGCCGTCTGCGACGAAGTTGGCTACCGCAATCAGCGCACGGTTACCGTCGGCGCTGAGCTGCGCCCCGTTGTAACTCACCCCATCGAAGGTCGCGGTCGCACCCAGCTGGCTGCCGGTACCGGTATCGATGATACGGATCGCGGTGGACGCGGTTTCGGCGACCGTGACGACCGCACGGTTCCCTTGGGCGTTCAATTGCACTGTGACAGAAGAACTTGCAGTGGTCCCGGCGAATGATGCTGTACTACCGACCTGTTCGCCGGTTTGCAGGTTGAGCACCGCGAATTGTGCGACCGGGGGCGCGGAGGTATCGGTGCTGAAGGCAACGACCACAGCGCGACTGCCATCGGAGCTGAACGGCATGGTGCTGTCGATGGTTCCGGTCAGCGTGAGGGTGGACCCGAGCTGAACACCGCTGGTCGCGTTGATCACCGCGACATTGGTGGTGGCGTTGCCGGCGTCGTCCTGGTCGTCGGTGTAGACCACGGCGCGGGTCCCGTCAGAGCTGAACGCCACCGTCCACGGGCTGCCCGAGACCGCGACCGTGCTACCGACCTTCGCGCCACTTGCGGTGTCGATCACCGTGTAGGTCGGCGACCCTCCGTCAGCATCGGTGGTGGTGATGATGGCTCGCGAACCATCCCTGTTGAAGGTCGCGTCGTAGCTGACGCCGCCGACGGTGACCGTTCCGGTGGTCGACACGCTGCCCTGCACCGTCGCCTTCAGCGGCGACACGTTGACAGTGACCGTCTTGGCGGTAATTCCGCCGTGTCCGTCATCGACGGTGACGGTGAAGGAGTCGGTCTTGACTGCCGAACTGGCGCCCTTGGCACCGGCGGCGTAGCGCACCGCATCGGTCGGTGTATAGGTGAACTGCCCGGTGGCCGCGTCGATGGTGACGGTACCGTCCTTGGCGGAGGTCGTGGTGGCCGCGTAGCTGACCGTGTCCTTGTCCGCATCGGTGGCCTTGATGGTCCCGACGATTATTCCCGTTGTGGCGTCAGCTTTTCCGGCGCTCGATCTCACCGACGCGGCGGTGTTTTTCGGCAAGATGTTCACCGTCACCGACTGCGTCACCGTGCCGCCGTGTCCGTCGCTGACGCTGATGGTCACCGTGTCGGTCGTGTCGGCCTCGGTTGCACCGTCAGCCGACGCCGCATGGCGGGCCGCGGCGGTCGGGGTGTAGGTGAAAGTGCCCTTGCTGGTGATGGTCACCTTGCCCTCGTCCGCGGTTGCGGTGTACTTCAGCGAATCCTTGTCGGCGTCAGTGACTTTGATGGTGCCCGTCACCGTGCCTTTGGATGACGGATTGCCCGCCGTCGCGTCGGTGGTCACGGTCGGCGTGGCGTTGGTCCCGGCGATGGACACTGTCACCGTCTCGGTGGTGGTACCGCCGTGGCCGTCGGCGATCTTGACTGTGAAGGTGTCAGAGAGCGCTGAGGCCTTCGCGTTCGTCGCAGACGCCGCATGCATCGCCGCGGCCGTCGGCGTGTAGCTGAAGGTGCCGTCGGTGTCGACGGTGACGGTGCCCTTCTTGGTGTTCGCAGCCGTGTAGGTCAGCGCGTCGCCGTCGGGGTCAGTGGCATTGAGGGTGCCGGTCACCACGCCCGAGTCATCGGGGCTGTTCACCGTCGCAGTGCCCCTGGTGGGCGCCTTGTTCGCCGCCAGCACGGTGACCGTCATCTGCTTGGTGACGACACCGTCTTTGCCGTCGTCGGCGGTGATGGTGAAGGTATCGGTCTTGTCGGACTTGGTCGCACCGGTGATCGCGGCCGCATGCTGAGCGGTGACCGACGGGGTGTAGGTGTACTTGCCGGTGGCCGAGTCGTAGCTGACCGAGCCGCCCTTGGCCGAAGTTTCATCGACGGTGACGGTCACCGAATCCTTGTCGGAATCAGTGACTTTGATGGTGCCCGTCACCACGCCGGTGGTCTTGCTCGGGGTCCCGACGCTCGCCGAGATCACTGGCGCGTGGTTGGCGGCAGTGCTGCCGGCCGCCGGTGCGGCCGCCGTCGCCGCTGCCGCTGTTGCCCCCGAGACGACGGCGGTGCCGGCATCAGCGCTCTGGCCCAACTCCCGCCGGGCCGCGGCCGCCATCACCCACATCGCCGGCGAGATGGCCGGGGTGGTGCCGGTACCAATACCGAGCAGGGCCTTCGAGACCGCCGACAGTGCCGAGGTCGCAGCGGTCGGCGTGGTCGCCGTCACCTGGGTGGCCGTCACCTGGGCCACCGCGGCGGTCGAGACCGCCGTTGAAACAGCCGTGACCGCAACAGATGTCGCCGCAGCGGACGTCACCGCCGGTTTGGTGGCCGTGGCCTTATCGTCGGTGTGCAAGGTTACGGCTGCCGCACCGTGCGAGGTATCGGCGTTTTTGACTGTGGTCGATGCTTTCGCCGAGGATTTGGCTTGGCCGTGAGCGTTCGAGCGGTCCTTGTGCTTGACCGACTTATTCGTATTCGACTTGGCAGCAACAGGTTTGGTGTCACCGTCGGTGGACGATCCGGCAGACGCCGAGCCGGCGTTCGCTTTATCTGTGACAGCATGCGATCGGGACGGATGTGCGGGCCGAGAATGCTTCGACGAGCCCTTCGACGAGGTGCCAGAGGAGGCGCTGGAGTCGTCGGCCCACGCCACACCGCTGCCCACGGTGACCGCGGCGCCCACACCCAGCGCCACCGCCAGACCGCCTACCCGACCGATATACCGCCCAGCACCCACGTGGTCTCCTCCGCCAGCTTTACGAGTACGTCAAAACAGACGCAGATGGGACCCTAGGGCATTCACAGCCAACTCCCACGGGTTTTGCAGTGATTGCTGGCCGGCCGGGATAGTGCTGTCAAGTCAGCGATAGCAACGTCACGTTGGTGCCCGTGCCATCGGTGTCAAGAGTCAGGACCACCGTGTGCGTGCCATCGGAAACGAGGGTCGACGGCTGCAGTGTCGTTCCAGTGGGTTCACTACCAGCGAAGCTCACCGTAGTGCCGACCTGAGCACCGCTGTTCGCATCGATGAAGGCAAGATTCATCGTCGTACTGTTTACTGCCGTGGTCACGATCGCGTAGCCGCCGTGAATATTGTTGACCCCATAGACGAAGTCGTAGATGGCACCCAGCGCATCGCTAGTGCCTGCAACAGACACCGAGGGGTGGACCTGCTGACCGGTGGCGGTATCAAAGGTCGTGACGGCGGTGTTCGTACCGTCGGAGGAGATGGCCACAAGGCGTGTGCCGTCAGAGTTCAGCGCCACCGCGGACAGTCCGGCCACGGTCATTACCGTCGACGCGCCGGTGTTGGAGTCCACAACCCTGATCTCCGGATTCATATGCACTGTGTAATCGTTGGCAGTAGCCGAAATCGTCATGGCGGTAACTACGATATGGCTACCGTCGGCACTGACCGTCGTCAACATCTCGACGCTATTCGACGATATGGTCGTCCCGACCTGATTGCCCGTCGCGACATCGATCAGCGCCAGGTTGGAACTCAGCGAAACCGACCCGTCGCCATTCAGCGCTTGCGCGTAGGTCACCAACATCACCCGAGCGCCCGAATCGATGACTCGGCCGCCCAAGGTTGCTTGCCCATCACTGATGCTCGCAGGCGCACCGGGCAGCGTCACCGTCGAGCCAACTTGACCGCCGGTGGTCAGGTCGATGATCGCAATGGCGGACTGGTAGCCCAGTTGCGCCGAAGGCAAGCTGAGTAGGCTGACGACAGCCCTGTCACCCGTGGCGAACTGGGCCGGTAGTCCCAGCATCACGGCCGGTTGGTAATAGCCGACGAACGTCAAGGGGCTGCCGATTGATTCACCGGTGGTGGGATCGATGATGCGAACTACGGTCGAGAGATCGCTTGCCGAACCGGTCGCAGTATCCCCAGTGATCGCTGAGATGACGGCGCGACTGCCGTCGCCGTTCAATGCAGCACCTGCTTGACCTGTGACCTGCACGGAGGAACCAATGATCTGACCGGTGGCAGTGTCGATGAAGGTCACCGTCGTATGCAGCGATGAGAAGTCCCCGTTGGAGTTGTCTCCGGCGACTGTCGTGATTGCAGCACGGGCCCCATCTGCACTGAACGATGATGAATACGCGTACTCAGTGCCGGGCACGGTCGTCCGGTAGACCACCGCACCGTTGACCAAGTTGATGGAGGTGAGTCCGCTGGAATATGTGGTCTCGCCGGTGGATCCGGCGTCACTCGGCACGGAGCTGACCAGTAATGCACGGGTGCCATCAGGCGTGATCAGGACGGAAGGACTGCTGTATACGCTGCTGAAAACGAGCCCGAGGGCAACCGTCGAGCCGACCTGCGCGCCACTTGCGGCGTCGAACACGGCGACGGAGTCGTCGTTATCTGAGTTCCCTGAACCGCTGATGAGGATGACGGCACGGGTACCAGTGGAGTTGAACTGGATTGTTCCGCCGCTGCCGGCGAGTTCGGCGGTGGCGCCCACCTTCGCTCCGGTGCTCGTGTTGAACGTCGCCACGAAGATGCGGTTGTTGTCCGAGCCCGCGGTCAGTACCACCGCCCGGGTGCCATCCGAACTGATCGCCGCTTGCAGCGGCGTGCCAGAGACCGTCTTGGTTCCCAGGTTGTTCACCGTCGTGGGAGCAGCGGTAACCGCGGGCGCCACAGCCACACCCACCGTAAAGGTGTCACTACCCCCACGCCCGTCGCTGACGGTAACGACGAAGGTGTCCTGCTTATCGGCCGCCGTGGCGGTATCGGAGGCCGCCTGCTGGCGCGCAGACGCGGTCGGGGCGTAGACAAATGTCGACCCACTGATCGTCACCGCACCCTTGGTCGTCGACGCCGGCGCGGTGAACGTCAATGCATCACCATCAGCATCGGTGGCCGACAGCGTCCCGGTGACCACACCGGTGGTCGGATCCGGCGCATTCACGTGCGCAGTCCCGTTGATCGGCGCAGTATTGAGCGGCCCAGCTTTCGGCGAAACACTCACCGTCACAACCTTGCTCACCATCGCACCGTGGCCATCGTCCACGGTGACGGTGAACGTGTCCGACTTCGCCGACGACGGTGCGTTCTTGACCGCCGCGGCATTACGGGCCGCCTCGGTCGGGGTGTAGGTATAGGTACCGGTGGTAGAGTTGTAGATGATGGCACCATCCTTGGCCGACGTCGAATCCACGCTTACCGTGACCGAATCCTTATCCGCGTCAGTGACTTTGATCATCCCGGTCACCGCACCGGTGGACGCATCAGGCTTACCCGCAGTCACACTGAGCGACGGGTTGGTGTTCTTCGGCGTGATATCCACCGACACCGACTGCGTCACCGACCCACCATGACCATCAGAGACCGTGACCGTCACCGTGTCCGTTGTGGGACCGCCAGCCGCCGCAGCATGACGCGCCGCAACCGTCGGGGTATAGGTGAACGCCCCATTACTGCTGACGGTCACTTTGCCGTTGTCCGCAGTCGCGGTGTACTTCAGCGAATCCTTATCGGCATCAGCGACTTTGATGGTCCCGGTCACCACACCCGTGGACGCATTCGTCTTGCTCACACCCAGATCCGTGGTCACCGTCGGCGCCGCATCGGCCGGTGCAATCGCCACCGTCACCGTCTGCGTGGTGGCACCACCATGACCATCAGTGACTTTCACCGTGAAGGTATCCGACAACACCGACGCCTTCGCGTTGACCGCCGACGCCGCATGCATCGCCGCAGCCGACGCGGTATAGGTGAAACTACCATCAGGATCGACGGTCACCGTGCCCTTCTTCGGCTTGGACGCACTATAGGTCAACGAATCACCCTCAGCATCAGAAACATTCAACGTCCCGGTCACCACACCCGTAGCGTCCGGTGAATTCACCGACGCCGTGGTCTTCGGCGGTGCCGTGTTCGCCCCCGCCACAGTCACCGTCACCACCTTGGTCACCACACCGCCATGACCATCATCAACGGTCACCATGAACGTGTCGGCCTTATCCGCCTTGGACGCACCGCTCGCCGCGGCGGCATGACGTGCCGCGTCCGACGCGGCATAGGCGTATTTCCCGGACGCCGAGTCATACGAGACCAGCCCACCCTTGGCCGAGGTTGAATCCACACTGACCGACACCGAATCCTTATCAGCGTCACTGACTTTGATCGCCCCGGTCACCACACCCGTGGACGCATTGGCCTTCCCCGCGCTCACACTCACCGACGGAGCGCTGTTCTTCGGCGTGATATCCACCGACACCGACTGCGTCACCGACCCACCATGACCATCAGAGACCGTGAGTGTCACCGCGTCCGTTGTGGGACCATCGGCTGCCGCAGCATGACGCGCCGCAACCGTCGGGGTATAGGTGAACACCCCCTTACTGGAGACCGTCACCTTGCCATTGACCGCGGACCCCGAATACGTCAACGCATCCTTATCCGCATCGGTCACCGTGATCGTTCCGGTCACCACACCCGTGGACGCATTCGTCTTGGTCACCACCAGATCTGAGGACACCGTCGGCGCCGCATTGACCGGCGCCACCGCCACCGTCACCGCCTGCGTTGCCGAACCACCCTGACCATCCGACACCTTCACCGCGAACGAATCCGACAACGCCGAGGCCTTCGCACCGGTCACCGACGCCGCATGCATCGCCGACACCGACGGTGTATACGTGAAAGCACCCGTCACCGCATCCACGGCAACCGAACCCTTACCCGCCTTACCCACCGTATATGTCAACGAATCACCGTCGGCATCAACAGCTTTCACGCTGCCGGTCACTACACCCGAGGAATCCGGCGAACCCACCGCCGGCGTATCAAACACCGGCTTGTGATTGGCAGTCGCCGCCACCGGCACCACACCCGCCGGCGACGCTGCAGCAGCAACCCCCGTCGACAGCACCTCAGCCTTGGCCGCACCCAGCTCACGACGCGCTGCCGCGGCCAACACCCACGACACCGGAGCCAACGCCGGTGCCCCCGAACCACCACCAAACAACACCGCCAACGCCGACGCCGCCGATGACGTCCCCACTGACGACGACACCGCCGACACCGGAGCAGCCACCGACACCGCACTCACCGGCGCGGGCGCCGACACCGCACCTGCAGCCGGAACCGATGCCAGCGCTACCGCCGCGGCCACGCTCGCCGCACGGGGAGCCGCGGCCGCATCGGCGGCGGCCGGCTTGACCGCGACCACCGACTGCGCGCCCTTACCCTTCACCACACGCTTACTCGCATCCGACGAAGACACGTCCTTGGCCTTGGACTTACGCGACGAACGCTTGACTTTCGAGGTCTTTGGCGTGGGCGAATCCGCCGCTCCCTCGGAAGACGCAGCGGAGCTGGGAGCGCCATGCTCGCGCTTCTCGCTGCGCTGATGACTCTGGTGCGGCGCATGCCTGGCCGGACTCGAGGACGCCGACGATGAGCCCGAATCATCGGCCCAGGCCACGCCGGCACCGACGGTGACCGCAGCCCCCACCCCCAGCGCCACGGCCAACGCCCCGACCCGGCCTACATAGCGTCCAGCACCCATCAGAATCTCCTTTGATCGGCCAAAACAACGTGCTCAGTGCATCTTCAGGCAGACCGTAGGTGATTCACAGGGATTTTTAAATAACTCTGGCGCAAATTCATACCTTTGGCCGACAATGGCTCCAATGGATGCTCCGGCACGCGAGCACCCGAACTGAAGCGCGCACTGTGACAGACTCGAAAACCGTGAGCAACCTCGAACCGGCCCGCATCGAACCCGGTGGTTTCCGCGAACTCGGCCCGCTGAATTGGGCCATCGCCAAGCTCGGCGCCAAGGCCATCCGGGCGCCCCGCTTCACCCTGTTCAACGTCTTAGGCCAGCATCACCTGCTGTTCCTGACGTTCCTGCCCTACTCGGGCATGCTGCTCGGCCGCGGCAAGCTGCCGCGGCAGGAATCCGAACTGGTGATCCTGCGCGTCGGACACCTGCGCAACTGCGAATACGAACTACAGCAGCACCGCCGCCTGGCCCGCAGTCGCGGGGTGGACTTCGCCACGCAGGCAAAGATTTTCGAAGGCCCGGACGCCGAGGGCCTGACCGACCGGCAGCGGGTGCTGATCACCGCCACCGACGAATTCGTCATCACCCGGTCCGTCTCGGATCAGACGTGGAAGTCCCTGGCGTCCCATTTGGACCGTAAGCAGCTCATCGAATTCTGCCTGCTCGCAGCCCAATACGATGGGCTGGCGGCCACCATGGCGACGCTGCGCATCCCGTTGGACTTCCCGGACTAAAACCCCTCCGCATTCTGCACTGCGCCGAGATGACGCTTTTTGACGCGACACGCCGCGCGCTGCGTCAAAAAGCGTCATCTCGGCGCGGCAAAGTCAGAGGTACGTCACCCCGAGCACGCACACGGTCATCACCACCGGCAGCGCCGGAAGACACCAGAAGAACGCCGCCTTTGCAAAGGCCTTGCGCTGCTGAAATTTTCGGGCGAAATACACCGACGCCGCCGCAACCACGACAATCACCGCGGCCAGCACCAACACCCAGGTGCTGACCTCGTCCATGTCCATCGCCAGCGAAATGGCGATCAGCCACGCAATGTGGCCGATCACCAGACCGCCGATCGCGGCTATGACACTGTCGCGCAAGATCAGAAGTTGATCATGTGGCCGGCCAAGCCGTGGAAGCATTCCTGCAGCGCTTCCGACAGCGTCGGGTGGGTGTGGACATTGCGGGCCAGCTCGTTGACCGTCAGATCCCACTTCTGGGCCAGGGTCAGCTCGGGCAGCAGCTCGGACACGTCGGGTCCGATCAGGTGCCCGCCGATCAGCTCGCCGTACTTGGCGTCGGCGATCAGCTTCACGAACCCGGTCGGATCGGCCAGCCCGTGCGCCTTACCGTTGGCGGTGAACGGGAACTTGGCGACCTTGACGTCGTAGCCCTCGGCGCGGGCCTGCTCCTCGGTCAGGCCGAAGCTGGCGACCTGCGGCTGGCAGAATGTGGCGCGCGGCATCATCCGGTAGTCGCCCAGGGCCAGCGTCTCGGCGCCGGCGATGGTCTCGGCGGCGACGACGGCCTGCGCCTCGGCGACGTGCGCCAGCTGCAGCTTGCTGGTGACATCGCCGATCGCGTAGATGCCCGGCACGTTGGTGCGCAGGTAGTCGTCGACGTCGATGGCCTTGCGGTCGGTTAGCGCGACGCCCGCAGCCTCCAGTCCGTAGCCCTCGACATTGGGCGCAAAACCGATGGCCTGCAACACCTTGTCGGCCTTGAGCTCCTGGGTGGCACCGTCCTTGCTGACGGTCACCCTTACCGAACCATCAGCCCCGTCATCCAAAATCCCCTCGACCTTGGTGCCGGTGAGGATCTTGACGCCCAACTTCTTGTACTGCTTCTCGATCTCCTTGGAGACCTCGGCATCCTCGTTGGGCAGCGCGCGCGGCAGGAACTCGACGATGGTGACGTCCACGCCGTAGTTCTTCAGCACGTAGGCGAACTCCATGCCGATCGCGCCCGCGCCGGCGATGATGATCGAGCCCGGCAGGTCCCGCGAAAGGATCTGGGTCTCGTAGGTCACCACGTTGTCGCTCAGCGAGGTGCCCGGCACCAGGCGGGTCGACGACCCGGTCGCGATGATGGCGTTGTCGAAGGTGACCTCTTCGGTGCCGCCCTCGTTGAGCTTGACCGACAATGACTTGGGTCCGGTGAACGATCCGTAACCGTGGATCTCGGTGATCTTGTTCTTCTTCATCAGGAAGTGCACACCGGCCACCCGGCCCTCGGCGACCTTGCGGCTGCGGTCGAAGGCGGCACCGTAATCGAAGCTGGCCTCACCGCTGATGCCGAACGTCTTGGCTTCCTTGTTGAAGATGTGCGCCAGCTCCGCATTGCGCAGCAACGCCTTCGACGGGATACAGCCGACATTGAGGCAAACGCCGCCCCAGTACTTCGGTTCGATGATGGCGGTGTTCAGTCCCAGCTGGGCCGCGCGAATGGCGGCAACATAACCACCGGGACCGGCTCCGAGAACGACGACGTCATAGTGAGTCACGGCCCCCACCCTAGTAGCCCGCGGACTAAGACGGTACGGCGCGCCCGCCCGGTATTGCACAGGCGTCGGCGGCCTCGGCGACCAGGTGGGTGCCGGCCTGGACCGGACGCCGGCCCGCGGCGTACTGCGCCCCGTTGATCGGCTCCGTCAGCGACGCGTACTCCCCTTCGGTGAAGGCCCGGCCGCGCGACAGGAACCGCACGCCCTCGGGGGCCTCCAGGCTGAAACCGCCGCCGCGGCCCGGCACCACGTCGATGACCAACTGGGTGTGTTTCCACGTCTGGAACTGCGGACCCGATATCCAGACCGGCACACCGGTCCCGACGTCGAGCACCGCCAGCAACACGTCGGCGTCGCCGACGATGAAGTCACCATCGGGGTAACACATCGGCGAGGACCCGTCGCAGCAGCCGCCGGACTGATGGAACATCAGCGGGCCGTGCCGCTGCTGCAGGCTGCGCAACAGGTCGGCGGCCGCGACGGTGATGAGGGCCCGTGCTGGCATACGGCCACCCTACGCCGCAGGTAAGAATGTCCAGATGGCTTCCGATTCCCCCGCTGACCCTTATCTCTGGCTCGAGGATGTCCTTGGCGACGACGCACTGGACTGGGTGCGCAAGCACAACGACCCGACACTGGCCGAGCTGCGCGGCGACCGGTTCGATGAGCTGGAACGCCAAGCCTTGGAGGTGATGGACACCGACGCACGTATCGCGTACGTTCGCCGCCGCGGCGAGTACCTCTACAACTTCTGGCGGGACGCGGACAACCCGCGCGGCCTGTGGCGGCGCACCACGCTGGAGAGCTATCGCACCGAGGACCCCGACTGGGACGTGCTGATCGACGTCGACGCACTGGCCGCCGGCGAGGACGAGAACTGGGTGTGGGCCGGCGCCGAAGTCATCGAGCCGGACCTGACGCTGGCCCTGATCAGCCTGTCCCGCGGCGGTGCCGATGCCACCGTAGTCCGCGAATTCGACATGACCACACGGCAATTCGTCGCCGACGGGTTCAATCTGGCGGAGGCCAAGTCCAGCATCGGCTGGCAGGGCCCGGACACCGTGCTGGTGGGTACCGACTTCGGACCGGGGTCGATGACCGATTCGGGCTATCCGCGGATCGCCAAGCGCTGGCACCGCGGGCAGCCGCTGGCCGACGCGGTGACGATCTACGAGGGCCAGGCCACCGATGTCAGCGTCGGCGCCGGATACGACGCCACTCCGGGATTCGAACGACTGCTGGTGTCGCGGTCCACCGACTTCTTCAACCGCGAGCGCTATGAGCTGCGCGGCGAGCAACTGATCCGGATCGACGTGCCCACCGACGCCGGCATCTCGATCCATCGCGAGTGGTTGTTGATCCGCCCGCGCACCGAATGGAGTGTCGGCGCGACCACCTATGCGCCCGGCACCCTGCTGGCCGCCGGCTATGACGACTTCCTTGCCGGAAAGCGGGACCTGCGGGTGGTTTTCGAGCCTGACGAGCACACCAGCCTGGAGAGCTACGTGTGGACACGCGACCGCCTGATCCTGACCACGCTGGTCGATGTGGCCAGCCACATCGACATCGTCACCCCGGGTACCTGGGTGCGCGAACCGGTCGCCGGTCTGCCGCCCAACACCAACACCGTGGTGGTCGACGTCGACGAGTACGGCGACGAGATCTTCCTGGACTCAAGCGGTTTCACGTCCCCGTCGCACCTGTTGTGGGGCCACGTCGGCGGCGAGCTGACCCAGATCAAGACCGCCCCGGCGTTCTTCGACGCCGCCGGCATCGAGGTGAACCAGTACTTCGCCACCTCCGACGATGGAACCAAGATCCCGTATTTCGTTGTCGGACAACGTGACGCAGGCGGACCGCGCAAGACGCTGTTGAGCGGCTACGGCGGCTTCGAATCGTCGAACGTACCCGGCTACGCCGGTGTGCTGGGCCGGCTGTGGCTGACCCGCGGGGGCACGTATGTGCTGGCCAACATCCGCGGCGGCGGCGAGTACGGACCGCGCTGGCACACCCAGGCCGTGCGTGAGGGCCGCCACCTGGTGTACGAGGATTTCGCCGCGGTGGCAAGAGATCTCGTCGCCCGGAACATCACCACCGTGGGGCAGTTGGCGGCCGAGGGCGGCAGCAACGGCGGACTGCTGATGGGCGTCATGCTGACGGCGTATCCGGAGCTTTTCGGCGCCCTGGTGTGCAGCGTGCCGCTGCTGGACATGAAGCGCTACCACCTGCTGCTGGCCGGGGCGTCCTGGATGGCCGAGTACGGCGATCCCGACAACCCGCAGGACTGGGAGTTCATCGCGAAATACTCGCCATACCAGAACATCTCGGCCGAGCGGCACTACCCGCCGCTGCTGATGACCACCTCGACCCGCGATGACCGGGTGCACCCCGGCCATGCCCGCAAGATGACCGCGGCGCTGGAGACCGCCGGCCACACCGTCTCGTACTACGAGAACATCGAGGGCGGGCACGGCGGCGCAGCGGACAACTCACAAGCCGCATTCAAAGCGGCGCTGGTCTACGAGTTCCTACATCGCACGCTGTCCTAGCGCGCGGTTACTCGAACTCGGCACTCGGGTGGAACCGCTTGACCAGGTGCAGGGTGTTCTCGTCGGTGTGGTGCATCTCCTTGCCGGTGGCGGCGAGCTTGAGCACCAGGTCCGAGGTGTAGCTGAAGGTGTCCTCGCTGCGGATGGTGAACTTGCTGGTGAAGCCCGTGATCTCGGCGCGCTCCAGCAGGTACTCGTTCTGCAGCACGCCGAAGCTCGGTGAGCCCGGGGTGGCGTCGAACCGGAACTCGCGGTCGCGCGCCTCGGCCTTGCTGCCGGCCAGGATGGCGATGCCGCGGCCGAACACGACGCTGCGCAGCACCTCGCCGCGGGCCTTGTCCCACAGCAAGAAACCGACCT
>Ga0164242_10002295_pt1 | contig 22202 bp, 19 predicted proteins | sample OricomgcompostMG_FD_108783 | JGI IMG/M metagenome (GOLD analysis project Ga0164242, IMG submission 108783) | Miracle-Growth compost microbial communities from Emeryville, California, USA - Original compost - Miracle growth compost (MG) ... | reverse complement strand
GTGCCGGGTCCGGTAGGTGACGCGGTGGACGGTGTCGCGGCGGACCCGGCCGAACCGGATCTGGGTCCACAACCCTGGCATCCGGTCCCGGGCGTCCAGGGCGTCGGCGATCAGGTTGCGGGCTTGGTCGGGATTCATCCCGATCTCACACCCCAGGCTGCCGGCGGCGGTTTCGGCTACATCGGGGGTGCCGGCACCGCCGAACAACACGGCGTCCTCGCCGTAGGTGTCCAGCCGTTCCTCCGGGCTCAACAGACTGTCCGACGGGTGCAGATCGGCCCACTGGGCGGCGGCGATCAACAAGTCGCAGCCGGCACGTTTCTCGGCCAGCATCGAGGCCCGAGCAGCAGCCAGCACGCTGCGCTCGTCCAACTCCCCCGACACCGAAACCATGATCGCACACTAGCCCGGACGACAGACAGAATCCATCCCTATGTTCGAATCTGTGGATAACCCTTCGAACGCCTCCGAACCCTGTGGACAAGAAGGTCCAACCACTAGCATCAGCGCGTGTTCACTTCGGAAACCGCGGTCGGCCTGGCACTCGACGTCGCGCGAGAAGGCCTTGCTGCACAGGAAATGCCGATCGGTGCCGTGGTCATCTCAGGAGATCAGGTGATCGCTCGTGCCTACACCAAGGAACGCGAACTCAAGCGGCACATCGTCCATGCCGACCTGCTGGCGATGCTCGAAGCCGACGCGGTGCTCGGTTTCCAGCACCGCGACGAACCGCTGATCCTGGCGGTCAATCTCGAGCCGTGCCTGATGTGCATGGGCACCGCGATCACGCTCGGCGTGCAGAAGATCTGGTACGGACTCGAGTCACCCGACGACGGCGCTCACGAGTTGATCAAGCTCTGGTCCCCGCCGAACGAGCTCGCCTTCTTCCGTCGCCCGGCAGAGATCGTCGGCGGCATCCGACGGGCAGAGTCCCAGCAGCTCTTCGCCAAATACGCCGCTGGTGACGGTCCGCGGGGGATGCGCGCGTGGTGCCGGAGCCTGGCCATGCGTCAGTGAACCGCACTGCGGCGGACCCGTACGACGACCTGCAATCCCAGCGCACACACGCTGAGCACCGCCATGGCCGGTGCGAACAAATGCAGCGATCGTCCCATCAGCAAACCGACGGCGGGCGGGATCAGCGCGGCGCCGATCGACGAGGCTGCGGCCTGGAGTCCGACGACTTGATCAACGACCCGGATCGAGGTCCGTTCCGCGGTTGTCAAGATCAACAGCGGATAGACCGGTGCGGTCGCCAGCCCGAAGCACACGATCCCGGTGGTCGCCGCTACCGGCGACGGGATCAGCACCAGCGCGGCTGCAACCAGCAGACCGCCGACCCCGAGCCCCAGCACCCGCCAGGCGCCGATCCGCTCGGCCAGTGACCCGAGCAACAGCCGCCCGACAACCATGGTCGCCCAATAGCCGGAGGCGATCACTCCGCCGATACCTGGCCCGACACCGACAGCACCGGTGAGAAAGACGTACGCCCACAGCGCGGCACTCGACTCGATGCCGGTCTGGATGCCGACGGCCAGCAGGCCGATGCCGGTGTTGATCATGACCGGCCGGGACCAGGCAGGAGCGTCCCTGGACGCCCCGGAGCGATCGACGTCCACCGGTCCCGCCCACCTGCGGACCGTGGCCAGGAAGACGATCGACAACCCGGCCTGCAGCGCTGCGACGATCAGGTAGGCCCAGCGCCAGCTCAGGTGGAAGTGCAGCACACTGGTCACGATCAGCGGTGACACGACCGCACCCACGCCGTATGAGGCGTGTAGGAAGTTGATCTTGCGTGCGCCGAACCGACGGGCGGCGTACGCATTCAAGGAGGTGTCGGTCGCGCCGGCCGACAGGCCTGCCAGCACGACACTGACCAGAAACATCCCGAACGTGGGACTCAACCCACCGAGCAGCAGTGCCACTGTCGAGAGCAGGGTGCCGGCGGCGAGCAGTCGCCCGACACCGAATCGCGTGACCAGGCGCCCGGTCAGGACGGTCGAGACGAGGTTGGCGGCGATGCCGACCGGTGGGACCAGACCGGCTGCGCTGACGGATTCACCGAAGTCGAGGCGCATGCTCGGCCAGGTGACACCGAGCATGGAATCGGGCAGGGCAAGACTGAAGAAGGCCAGGCAGGCCAGAACGACCAGCAACACAGGAAGGAACTCTCACGACGTTGGGAGCCGGCACGCGTCCGACGGATGTGTCAGCGCGTGCCCGAGACGCCGGGTGAGTCCATGTCGGTGACGATAGCAGCCGCGTCGGACCGCCGCAGGGTGATCACCATGCCGACCGTCAGGATGATCACCGCGATCCAGACCATCACGAAACCGATCAGTCGGCCGGGCGACATCTGCTCGCCGAAGTAGAAGACCCCGAGCAGGAAGGTCATCGTCGGCGCCAGATATTGCAGCATGCCGACAACGCTCAGCGGCAGCCGTCTGGCCGCGGCGCTGAAGAGGATCAGTGGCACCAGGGTGACCAGACCGCCGGCGGCGAGCAGCAGGCTGTGGCCCCAGCCGAGATGGCCGAAGGTCAGGGTGCCGCGGACCTGCAGGATGATCAAGAACACCAGGGCCGGCACGAACATCACCCCGGATTCGATCACCAGCGTCTGCAGCGCACCGGCCCGTACCTGGCTCTTGATCAAGCCGTACGACCCGAACGAGAAGGCCAGTATCAGCGAGATCCACGGCAGTCGGCCGTATTCGATCGTCATCACGACGACGGCCGCCGCTGCCAGTGCGACCGCCAGCCATTGCCAGCGAGCCAGCCGCTCGTGCAGCAACACGACGCCGAACAAGATCGACACGATCGGGTTGATGTAGTAGCCGAGCGACGTCTCGGTGACGTGCCCGTGGTTGGTCGCCCAGATGAACGTGCCCCAGTTGATCGACACCACGACCGAGGCGGCCGCGAGCAAGAGCAGCGTCCGACGATTCGCGATCTTGGCGAACCAGTCACGCGGCAATGTGATGAAGGCCAGAATGATCGCGAAGACCAGGGACCAGATCATCCGCATGCCGAGGATCTCACCGGCCGACGCCTGGTCGACCAGCTTCCAGAACAGCGGAACCAGACCCCAGATCCCGTACGCGATCAGGCCGTAGAGAAGACCGGTCTTGTCGACCTTCCTGTCAGTCAACGCACTCTCAGTCGACGGTCCAGGTGTCGCGGCCGTTGATCATCTGCTGCAGTGCGTTGTCGTCGGAGTCGTACTTCTCGGCCGCGGCCGCGACCTGTTCACGGGCCAGGTCGTCGTAGGCCGGCGCCTCGACGTTGCGGAAGATGCCGATCGGTGCCCGCTCGAGAACGCCCGGTGTGGTCAGCCGGGAAAGCCCGAAGGCGTACGCCGGATCGGGATGGTGCTCGTCGTGGACGACGACGTTCTCCAGGCCCACCTCGGCCACTTCGGCGACCTTGAGTTCGCCGGTCTGACGGTCGCGGACCACGCCCAGCCGGTTGTCGATGCCGAAGAGGATCGGCTCGCCGTGGGTCAGCGGGATGATCGCCTCCGCCTTGGTGTCCTTGTCCTTGACGGCAGCGAACGCGTCGTCGTTGAAGATCGGGCAGTTCTGGTAGATCTCGATGAAGGAGGCGCCGCGGTGTTCGGCTGCCGCCGCCAGCATCGCGGTCAGGTGCTTGCGATCGGAGTCGACTGTCCGGGCGACGAAGGTCGCCTCCGCACCCAACGCCAGTGAGAGCGGATTGAACGGGTTGTCCAGCGACCCGTACGGCGTCGACTTGGTGATCTTGCCGATCTCCGAGGTCGGCGAGTACTGGCCCTTGGTCAGCCCGTAGATCCGGTTGTTGAAGAGCAGGATCGTGAAGTTGACGTTGCGACGCAGGGCGTGGATCAGGTGGTTGCCGCCGATCGACAGCGCATCGCCGTCACCGGTCACCACCCAGACGCCAAGATCAGGGCGGGAGGTCGCGACCCCGGTGGCGATGGCCGGAGCCCGGCCGTGGATCGAGTGCATGCCGTAGGAATCCACGTAGTACGGGAATCGCGACGAGCAGCCGATACCGGAGATGATCACGGTGTTCTCACGCTTGATCCCGGCCTCGGGCATGAAACCCTGGAAGGCCGACAACACGGCGTAGTCGCCGCAGCCCGGGCACCAGCGGACCTCCTGGTCGGTGGTGAAATCCTTGCGGTTCAACGGCTCGACGGCGAGCGGTACGCCCGCAAGCCCGGACCGGTGCCCGTTGCCCGACCGGTTACTGGTGGTGCTGATCTCCACACTCACGCTGTCACTCCAAGATCATCAATTTCGGTCTGCAGGTCCTCGGCCAACTCCGACAACGAGATCGGCAGGCCACGGACCCGCGAGTAGGACTGCACGTCGACCAGGAACTTCCCGCGCAGCAGCAGGGCCAGCTGGCCCAGATTCATCTCCGGCACGATCACCCGGTCGTAGCTCTTCAGCACCTCGCCCAGATTGGCGGGGAAGGGATTCAGGTGCCGCAGGTGGGCCTGGGCGACGGACCGGCCGGTCGCCCGCACCCGGCGTACGGCCGCGGTGATCGGACCGTAGGTCGACCCCCAGCCCAACACCAGCACCCGTGCCTCGCCGCTGGGATCGTCGACCTCGAGATCGGGGACGTCGGCGACGATCCCGTCGATCTTGGCCTGCCGGATCCGCACCATCGCATCGTGGTTGGCCGGATCGTAGGAGACGTTGCCGGTTCCGTCGGCCTTCTCGATGCCGCCGATACGGTGCTCGAGACCGGCGGTGCCCGGGATCGCCCACGGCCGGGCGAGAGTCTCCGGATCACGCTTGTAGGGCAGGAATTCGTCGTTGTCGCCGTTCGGGGCGGTCGCGAATGCCGGGTCGATCGGCGGGATGGCGGAGAGGTCAGGTACCTGCCATGGCTCGGCACCGTTGGCCAGATAGCCGTCGCTGAGCACGAAAACCGGTGTCCGGTACTTGACAGCGATGCGCACGGCTTCCACCGCGGTGTCGAAGCAGTCGGACGGCGACTGCGCGGCCAGCACCGGCACCGGTGCCTCGCCGTTGCGGCCGTACATCACCTGCAGCAGGTCGGCCTGCTCGGTCTTGGTCGGCATCCCGGTCGAGGGTCCGGCCCGCTGGATGTCGCAGATCACCAGCGGCAGCTCGGTCATCACCGCCAGGCTGATGGTCTCCATCTTCAGCGAGATGCCCGGGCCGGAGCTGGTGGTCACCCCCAGATGCCCGGCGAAGCTCGCGCCCAGCGCGGCGCCGACACCGGCGATCTCGTCCTCGGCCTGGAAGGTGGTGACGCCGAAGCGCTTGTGCTTGCTCAGCTCGTGCAGCACGTCGGAGGCGGGGGTGATCGGGTAGGCGCCCAGGAAGAGCGGCAGGCCTGCCTTGCGGGCGCCCGCGATCAGCCCGTACGCCAGTGCCAGGTTGCCCGAGATCTGCCGGTAGGTGCCCTTGGGCATCGGCGCCGGCGCGACCTCGTAGCTGTAGGCGAAGACCTCGGTGGTCTCACCGAACGCGTACCCGGTCCGGAAGGCCTTGATATTGGAGTCGCGCAGCTGCGGTTTGGTCGCGAACCGGGTCTCCAGGAAGTTGATCGTCGGTTCGACCGGGCGATGGAAGAGCCAGGACAGCAGCCCGAGGGCGTACATGTTCTTGCTGCGGCCGGCGTCCTTGCGGGTCAGCCCGAATTCCTTGACCGCTTCGGTGGTCATGCCGGTCAGGTCCAGCGCGTGCACCTGGTAATCGGCCAGCGAGCCGTCCTCCAGCGGGTTGGAGGCGTACCCGACCTTGTCCAGATTGCGCTTGGTGAAGTCGGCTGTGTCGGCGATGATCACGCCGCCGCGGGCGAGATCGCCGATGTTGGCCTTGAGCGCAGCCGGATTCATCGCCACCAACACGTCCGGCTTGTCACCCGGGGTCATGATGTCGCGGTTGGCGAAGTGCAACTGGAAGCTGGAGACGCCGGGCAGCGTGCCCGCTGGTGCGCGGATCTCGGCCGGGAAATTGGGCAGCGTCGAGATGTCGTTGCCGAAGATCGCCGATTCCGCGGTGAACCTGTCACCGGTGAGCTGCATGCCGTCGCCGGAGTCGCCGGCGAACCGGATAACAACCCGGTCGAGAGTCTTGACCGCGTCTTCTTGCTGGCTCGCGGCTGTTGTCACTTGGCCTTCCCTACGTTCGCAAGCGGTGAGTTGCTGATGGCAACCCGACCCATAGTAAGTGTGTCCTACCCTGCAAGGCGCAGTCGTCCGGAGGACGGTCATCCGAAGTAGGGTGCGCGTGTGGCAGGAACGCGGTTCTGGGACTGGTACGGGGACGGCTCGACATATGTCGTCGATGTCGGACTGGCCTGCTGCACGCTCGAATTCGAGGCTGCCACGTACGGACGTACGCCTGCCGGAATTGCCCGGATCGAGGATCTGCCCAGCCGCTCCCGTGTTGTGGTGGTGATCTCCGGCACAGTCACCGACAAGCTCACCGGACCGGTGCTGACGATCGTCTCCCGGATCCGGCAGGTCGTGCCGGCTGCCGCAGTCGTCGCCTTCGGCGCCTGCGCCTCCGCCGGCGGGCCCTATTGGGATTCCTACAGCGTGACCAAGGGCATCGATCAGCTGGTCGCGGTGGACGCGTACGTCCCCGGCTGCCCGCCGCCGCCCGACGCGCTGGCCACGATCGTCGACGAGTTGAGCGAGCGCGAGCGTGTCTGAGGTGAGTCGTAGGGTCCCGGCCGCCGAGTGGCACGACGCGGTGGCCGCCGCGAAGGCCGAGGGTTACGACTACTTCGATTGGCTCGGTGCGGTGGACCAGATCGGCCGGCCCGGCGAATTCAGCGAGAACGAATTCGAGGTGATGGTCCGGCTCGTCGACCTCGAGACGGACCGTGCCGTGATGGTGCGGACCGTGATCCCGCGGGACGCGCCGCGGCTGGCCAGCATCGCCGACCTCTTCGCCGGCGCCGGCTGGCACGAACGCGAGTCGGGGGAGTTGTACGCGATCGAGTTCGTCGGCGGCGATCCGCGGCGACTACTGCTCTCCGACGATTACGTGGGGGCACCGCTGCGCAAGGACGCGGTGCTCGCCGCGCGGGCCGGCATCGAGTGGCCGGGCGCCAAGGAGCCCGGTGGCGCGCCGAGCCGGCGACGGATGGTGCCCCCGGGTGTTCCGGAACCGGAGATCTGGGGCGATCGGGATCCCGCCGCCGGCGATCCCGACCCGGAGCAGGTCTCGGAGTCGGCCGTCGGCGGCAGGGTGCGCAGGCGGCGTCCCTCGACAGGCTCAGGAGACTCGACAGGCTCAGGAGACTCGCGATGAGCCACGGCGCGATCCGGCTGATCGAAGCGAACTGCACCTCGTGCATGATCTGTGCGCGCGAGTGCCCCAGTTGGTGCATCACGATCGACTCGCACACCGAGCCGATCGCCGATCTGCCGCCGGGCGCCCGGGAGCGTACGACCAATGTGCTGGACCGGTTCGCGATCGACTGGTCGCTGTGCATGTTCTGCGGGATCTGCGTCGAGGAGTGCCCCTTCGACGCCTTGGAGTGGGCGAGCGATCCGGTCGCCGCTGCGACCCGATCAGGGCGCCTGGTCCACGAGATCGAGGACCTCACCGACGAGCAGTGACCCGTTGGTCGCCTACCAGTCCTCGACGCCGAACAGCTTGCGGCCGAGGTCGCCCATCGCAGCGATCTGATCATCGTCGTACGCGCCCGGTTCGGGCTTGGCGCCGGCGCCCCAGGTCTGGTCCTCGCGGATCCAGCGGACGAAGTAGGCGACCCGGGTCGTGGGGTTGCGGTTGTGCGATGCACCGTGCGGCATCAGATGATGCAGCAGCGCGAAGTCGCCGGCCTCGCCGGTGACCTCGACACTCTGCAAGTGCTTGATCCGCTTCCAGTTCTCGTGCAGATGCCGGCCGCCGCCTCCGGCTGCCCGCGCCTCGGCCTCGACGATCTTGTGGCCGCCGGGGACGACGTGGATGCCGCCACCGTTGGGCTCCACATCGGTCAGGTAGTAGCAGCCGCCGACCTGCAGCTCGCGCTGCTCGAAGGTGAAATCGTCGGCCGAGGTCGGCACCGACGCATCCAGGTGCAGGGTCTGGCTGAGCGGCTGATCGGAGTGTGCGTCGTTGCGGATGGTGATGCCGATCGAACCGTCGGTGACCCGCAGCGCGGTCGAGCCGAGCAGCTGGCTGGCTGCGCCGTAGAGCTTCTCGTTGGTCATCAGCGGTAGCAGTTCGGGGGTGTCGAAGGTCTGCCGGTCCGCGGAGACCATCGGCTTGATCCTGCCGTCGTACGACCCCCAGACCGCCGGAATCTCCAAGCCCGGCGGGATCATCGACAAGATCGACCGGCGGTAGCGCTCGGCCTCGTCGCGGTCCAGCGCGCCTTTGATGATCACGTAGCCCTGCTCGTCGAATTCGGCGAGCTGATCGTCGGTCAGAACCGGAGTTGACGTCGGCAGTGAAGTCATGACTCTTGACGCTAGCTGCTTCAGTCGAGCTTCGCCAGCCTTGCGGCGGCTTCTGCCAGTACTTCCGGCCGCTTGCAGAAGGCGAAGCGTACGTACGACTTCGCCGGGCCAGGGTCGACATAGAAGAGCCGACTGGGGATGGCGACCACACCCACCTTCTTGGGCAGGTCGAAGCAGAAGTCGACGCCGTCGTCGTAGCCGAGCACGGACACGTCCGAGGTGAGGAAATACGTGCCCTGGCAGCGGAAGGGCGGGATGCCGGCGGCAGTCAGCCCCTCGGCGAGTTGATCACGACCGGCCTTCAGTCGTTCTCCGACCTCGGCCAGTCGCTCGGGCGGCAGCCGCAGCCCCTCGGCGACCGCGTACTGCAGCGGCCCGGCGTTGACGAAGGTCAGGAACTGCTTGGTCGTGGTCACTGCGGAGACCAGTTCCGGAGTCGAGCACACCCAGCCGACCTTCCAGCCGGTCACGGCGAAGGTCTTGCCTGCCGAGGAAACCTGGACCGTACGCTCCCGCATGCCGTCGAAGGTGGCCAGCGGCTTGTGCACGCCCTCGTAGACCAGATGCTCGTAGACCTCGTCGGTGATCACGATCAGGTCCCGTTCGACGGCAAGATCACGGATCCAGCCGAGCTCGGTCTCGGTCAGCACCCGTCCGGTCGGATTGTGCGGGGTGTTGATCAACAACAGCTTGGTGCGGTCGGTGACCTGGGCCAGCAGCCGGTCATGATCAAGAGCGAAATCCGGGCCGTCCAGCCGCACCGGCTTGAGCACCGCATGGGCCATCGCGATCGACGCGGCATAGGAGTCGTACGTCGGCTCGAAGGCGATCACCTCGTCGCCCGGCTCGCAGAGCGCCAGGATCGCGGCGGTGATCGCCTCGGTCGCTCCGGCGGTGACCAGGATCTCGCCGTTGGGGTCGTAGTCCAGGCCGTAGTAGGCCAGCTGGTGCTCGGCGATCGCCTCCCGCAGCGGCAGCACACCCGGACCCGGCGGATACTGGTTGTGCCCGGAGTTGATCGCCCGGGTCGCCGCCTCGAGGATCTCCACCGGGCCGTCGGTGTCGGGGAAACCCTGGCCCAGGTTGACCGAGCCGGTCTCCAGCGCCAACGCCGACATCTGGGCGAAGATCGTGGTGCCGAAGGCTCGCATCCTCGTCACCAGGGGCTGTCGGTCAGTGAGCTCGGTCATATGCCCTGCCTATCACGATCGTCGGTCTCGATCAGATTCGTCTCGCGGATCCGCCGGCGCCGGTCGGCCGGCACCCGGAACGTCCGGAACTGGTGGGGCTGCAGCTCGCAGTCGAACGATCGGCCGATCACCGGTAGCCGGATCGACGCCGTCGCGGTGGTGCCGCTGGTCTCCGAGACCCGGATGATCAGGTCGGTGCTGCCGTTGCGGCCCGGATCCTCCGACCCCTTGATCGCGGTCGCGAGCACGTGCCCGCCGTCGGTCGTGATCACCTCGGCGAAGCTCTGCTCCGGCGGCAGCGGGCCCGGATGGAAGCTCTCCAGCATCGCCCGCGGGGGCGCACCGAGCTCAAGCGCGCGACGGGTCGGCTGGACGCTGCGCCAGTCGCCGGAGTGCGGCACCAGCAGGCAGCGCCAGTGCTGCTCACCTTGGGCCTGGAAGCGGTAGATCCCGTCCGGCTGCAACTCGTACGGATCGTGCCAGGCGTAGACCGGGCTGCGTACGGCGGTGATGCCGATGCTCGGATCGGTGTCGGCGACCGGGGAGTTGGCCGGCGAGGCGTCGTAGCCGTGTTTGGCGTTGTTGATCACGACCAGCCCCGCCGGCTGATCACCGACGCTGCCGGACAGGTCGACCCAGGACTGGGCCGGTTCCTCGGAGCCGTTGACCGGGCGCTCCAGGGAGGCGTACGGGATCTCGAAGGTGGCCCGCGGATCGCTGACGGCGATCGGGAAGCGCTGCTTGAGCAGGTGCGCGGGTTCCCGCCAGTCCAGCACGATGTCGACCTCGACGGCGTCCTGGTCGGCGGCGAGCGAGAAGGTCTCGATCATGGTCGAGCGTCCCCAGGCGCGTTCGACCCGGACGGCCACGCGGACCGGACCGGATTCGGTGACCCGGATCCGGGTCACCGGGAAATCCTCGCCCGGCCAGGCGTAGGAGACGACCCGGTGCCCCCAGGTGTCGGTCGGATCCTGGCAGATCTGCCAGTGCGGGCCGCCGCCGGCAAGATCAACTCCGCTGCGCTTGTCCAGCAGCGACGACAGCCAGCCGGTCTGCGGGTCGATGATCATTCGCAGGTTCTGGTTCTCACAGGTCACCGAACCGTCCGGGGCAGTCTGCACCGACACCGCTGCGTCGGGAGCTGCGGTGCCTTCGTACGACGCCGGTCGGACCCGGTAGACCCGATAGCCGAGCGCGGGCAGCTCGGCACCGAAGAGTACGCCGCCGCGGGACCGGTCCGCCGTGGTCGACAGCGGCTGGATCCGTTGGCTGGCGATGATCTCGCCGTTCGCGTCCGCCACCTGGACGCCCGTCGGCTGGCCGCCGTAGTCGATCCGGACCGGAGTGCTGACCGGCCAGGGATGCGGGTTGAAGATCACCACCGGTTGGGTGCCGTCGACCTGCAGGATGTCGATCCGGCGTGCGATGGCGTTGTGGGACAAGGTGGTGATCCGCTTGCTGATCGCAACCGCCTCGCCGAGTTGATCACGGGCGTCGTCGAAACCGGGCTCGATCGCCGAACCAGGCAGCAGATCGTGGAACTGGTTGAAGAGCACCTGTTTCCAGGCCCGCTCCAGATCCTCCCGGGGATAACGCAGCGCCGGATTGGCCCCGCCGTCCAGAAGATCGGCGATGATCGCCCACCGTTCGGCGCCGAGCACCGCGTGCTGGGCCCGACGCTGCCAGGCCTTGATCGGCGAATGCGAGGAGTAACAGCCGGCGGCATGATGCTGCAGGTCGGCGGTCCAGACCGGAAGATCATCGGTGCCGGCGGCCAGGGTCTCGTCGAAGAAGTCCCGTGGTGAGCTCATGATCAACTTCCCGAAGCTGCCCATCCGGTCCCAGCGGTGGATCGAGTCGATGTTGGCCTTGGTCGGCCCGCCGCCGTGGTTGCCGACACCGTAGAAGACCATCACGGCCTCGCGGCTGCGATCGAGTTGGCCGAGCGCCTTCTCGGCCTGCCAGGAGATGTCGCCGCCGGGCGAGCAGTATTCGAAGGGGATCCGCGAGGCCAGCACCCGCGATCCGTCAGGAGCCTGCCACCAGAAGGGAGTGTCGAAGAGATCCGCCTCGTGCGGACCAGGGCGCAGGAAGGTGTAGCTGTCCATGCCCTGGGCCTGCAGGATCGCCGGGATCATGGCGTTGTGGCCGAACGGGTCGACATTCATGCCGACGGTCGCCGGCCGGCCGAATTCGGTGATCAGGAAGCGCTGGCCGTACAGACCCTGCCGGGCGAAGGATTCGCCCATACCCATGTTGCAGTCGGGCTCGACCCACCAGCCCCCGACATTGACCCAGCGGCCCTCGGCCACGCGCTCCTTGATCCGCTCGAAGAGCTCCGGGTCGGACTCCTTGACCCAGGAGAGCAGGACGATCTGGTCGCAGGTGAAGACGAAGTCGTCGTACTCGTCCATCCGGTCCAGCGCCGACCGGAAGGTTGCGCGGGCCTCCTGGTATCCCTCCTGCCAGGGCCACAGCCACACCGGGTCGAGATGCGCGTTGCCGATCATGAAGATCCGGCGGTCCGGCGCAGCCGACGGCGGTGTGGCTGGAGGCCCTGGTGCGGTCATGCTGTGATGATGCCAGGCCCGATCAGCCCTGAAGTATCAGCCCCGAAGTATCAGACCTGAAGTATCAGCCCTGCGATGCGGACCTGCGATGCTGTTGCGGACGCTCCCACGCACCGGTCCCGCCCTGCTGCCAGGGCAGCGGTCCGGCTTCGGGCCGATAGTTGACACCGAGTGCGTCGAGTCGGGCCAGATGCCCTTCGAGCCGGCCGGAGAATTCGTTCCAGCTGCGACCCTCGGGGTCGGACCAGGCGACCTCGCTGTGGGCGCAGGCCCGCGGGTAGAGCATGTACTGCACGCGTCGGGCCGACGGCATGTACTCGGTCCAGATCTGGCACTGGGTGCCGAGGATCCGATCATGGAGCTCGGCGGGGATGCCCTCGGTCGGTTCCAGGCTGTAGGCGCGCTCGGTGGTGATGCCGCCACCGATGCTGTAGGGCTCGGTGTCGTCGGTGCTGGGGTAGTAGTCGAAGTAGGTCTTGCTGACCGGCGACATCACCACCTGGCCACCCGCCTCGGCCGCGATCACGCCGTACTTCTCGTCCCGCCAGGCCATCGTGACCGCACCGGACAGAATGCCCTCGTCGTTGATCTCGTCCCAGCCCACCAGCTGCCGGCCGCGCTCGGCCAGCCAGTCCCGCAGCTTCTCGGTGAACCAGCGCTGCAGATGATCAACACTCGGCAGACCGCGGTCGTAGGCGAGCTGCTTGGCGTCATCCGACTGCTGCCACTCGACCCGCGGGCACTCGTCACCGCCGACGTGGATGTACTTGCTGGGGAAGATCTCCAGCACTTCCTCCCAGATGTCGAAGGCGAATTCCAGCGAGGCGTCGCTCATATTGAGCACCTCGGGGAAGACACCCCAGGTAGTCGCAGCGCCGGGCGCGTCCTCGGGATGGTTGCCCAGCTCGGGGAAGGCCGCCAGCATCGCCCGGACGTGGCCCGGGAATTCGATCTCCGGTACCACGTTGATCCCGCGCTGGCCGGCGTAGGCGACGATCGCCCGCAGCTGGTCCTGGGTGTAGTAGCCGCCGTGCGGGGTGCCGTCGCCGGCCTCCCAGTGAGGATTCTTGGTCTCGGAGCGCCAGCTCGCGTGCTGGGTCAGCTGCGGATACTTCTTGGACTCGAACCGCCAGCCCTGGTCCTCGGTCAGGTGCAGGTGGAAGGTGTTGTACTTGTGCATCGCCAGCAGGTCGATGAATGCGATCACGTCGGAGTACGGCATGAAGTGCCGGCCGGTGTCGAGCATCACGCCGCGCCAGGCGAAGCGCGGCTCGTCGGCGATCTCGACCACCGGCACCGAGAGCTGCGCGCCGGTCGGTGCCGGGCCGAAGGTCGGGGCCGGCAGCAGCTGCCGCAGGGTCTGGGTGGCCCAGTTGACGCCGCGGTCGTCGGCGGCGGTGATGGTGATCCCGTCGGCGGTCACCGAGAGCGTGTACGCCTCCGCGGCCAGGCTGTCGTCGCGTACGAGCTTGACGGCGCCGTCGTCGGACGGCAGCAGGTCGAGGCCGGTCCCGGGGGTCAGCAGGCGGCGTACGATCGCGGCCCACTCCGCAGGTCCGGAGATCGCCAGCTCGGCGGTCAGGGTGAACGTGCCGTCGCCTGGGCTGACGGACTTCGGACGGGGCAGCAGATCGAGCTGTGACATGACGGCAGCCTAGTGGGCGGGTGTTCTTTTGTGTACGGCCTGGTCTGAATCACGCAGAATTGCGCATCAGGTCGTGCACTGGCCCGGCTGGCCACCGGGCGAGTTCGATCCCGTCGGACTGCCGTAGTAGACGCCGGCTCCCAAACCGAAGAAGCCGGTGGAGTTGCTGGCGTCGATGTTGAGCTGGGAGCGTGTCGACTGCCAGGTGGGTGAATTCTGCAGCTGGACCAGGACATAGACGTAGTAGTCGACGCTGGTGCTGCCCTGGGTCGGCTGGTCGGCGATGATGTCGGCGGCTGCGAAGACGTAGCTCAGGCTGCTCCCGGTCACCGACGTCGGCGGGTGACTCCAGATGATCGTGTTCGGCGTCGCGATCCGGGCCAGCTGTACGACATAGCTGTACCGGCTGCCGGTCGGCACGGTAGCGGTGATGTTCAGGCCCATGTAGTAGGTCTGGAGGTTGATGCCGACGGACGAATTGGTGAGGTGACACGCCTCGGCGGTCGCGGGCGGGACCGTCAGCGCTGACACGGTCATACCGGTGACCGGCGCGGAATCGGTCCAGGCCGCCGTGGTGCCGTTCACGGCGAGCACCATCACCCCGGCCAGTGCCAGAGCAGCACGGACGCGGACTCGTCGAAGGCCCTGTCGGAGTCGACCGTTCATCCCGCCTCCCTGCCCGGGTGCTGGCTTACCGGCAGCATATCCAGGCCGTGGCGGGTGCGACCAGAGATGAAGGAGTTACAGGTCGTAGTCGACGACGACCGGCGAGTGGTCGCTCATCCGGGCGTCGTAACTCGCTTCCCGGTCGGTGCCGCCGCGGATCGCTGACCTGGCCAGGTCCGGGGTGGCCAGCTGGTAGTCGATCCGCCAGCCGGTGTCCTGATCGAAGGCGCGCCCGCGCCAGGTCCACCAGCTGTAGGGGCCCTTCTGGTCACCGTGCAGGCTGCGGACGACATCGATCAGGCGGCGCGGTCCGAGGATCGAGCCGAACCAATCGCGTTCATCGGGCAGGAAGCCGGAATTGCGCTGGTTGGCGCGGTCGTTCTGCAGGTCGAGGGCCGTGTGGGCGATGTTGAAGTCGCCCATGATCAGGAACTCCCGGTCCGCGGCCTGGGCAGCCCGTCGGGCCCTGCCGAGGTAGGCCCGCAGGGATCGCATGAAGGCCAGCTTGCGGCGATGTTTGGCCATCGCGGCCGGGCCGTCGTCCGGTCGATCGCCCTTGGGCAGGTAGAGCGATCCGATCGTCAGTGCTGGTCGGGTGCCGGTCGGTGCAAGATCGACTTCGAGATAGCGTCCCTCGGGATCGAAGCGCTGGTTGCCGAAGCCGAGTCGTACGGCGATCGGTGCGTCCCGGGTGAGCACCGCGACGCCGTTGCGCCCGGCCAGCGATCCGGGGTGATAGCTGAGGTGATATCCGTCCAGCGTCGGCAGCAGGTCGGCCGATGCGCGTACCTCCTGCAGCCCGACGATGTCGGGCTCGCGGTCTCTCAGCCAGACGTCGAAGCCGCGGCGCACGCTGGCGCGCAGGCCGTTGACATTGAAGGACGCGATCCGGAGCACCGCGCCATTCAACACCGTTTCCTGCAGCGTTTCATTCGGACGCGGGAATCGCTCCGGACGCGAGCACCCTGTCCACCAACGGCTGGCTGAGCGCGACCGCGCCCAGCACCATGGCCAGGCAGACGACGATCCCGCCGGCGAACAGCGCGATGCCGCCCGGAGCCGCGCCGATCAGCATGATGCCGAACGGGGCGACGATGATCAGCGAGACGACCGCCGCGATCGCGATCGAGGCCACCAGGGGCAGGCCGGTCTCGCGCATCCTGGCCTGCTTGATCACCGATGCATCGGTGCCGACCAGGTGCAGCATCCGGTACTGATCACGCAGGTCGTAGACCCGCGCGGCCTGGTTGACGCCGACCGAGACGGCGGCCAGCAACGCTGCGATCACCAACGTGAGCAGGGATCCCGTCATCATGTCGGCCGGTAGGTGGGCCACGGTCGGATCCGCGGACGGGCTCTGGGACGTCTGGCTGGCGATCGCCGGGCCGATGCTCAGCACGCCGGTGATGAAAGTGGCCAGGGTCACCCCGGCGACCGGCCGCCAGGCAGCCCGCGGATCGTCGGTGAGCCGGCGGGCGGCCAGCAGCTTCGGGACGGAGTTCGCCCGGCGGACGCCGAGTCGGCCGATCAGGCCGAGTACGAACGGGCCGATCAGATTGAGTACGGCGAAACACAGGCCGAAAACGATCATGCCGGCGATCAGGCCCGCACTCGAGCCGAGCAGCTTCGTCACCGGCACCCAGGCGACCAGCACCACGATCGCGATCACGACCCGGATGGCGCTGACCGACTTGGGCGACGTACGGCGGGCGACGCCGAGCGGACTGATCGCGATGCGCGCCAGGGTGAGCGCCGCCGACGCAGTGGCGAGCAGGACGACGCCGCCGACCGTGACCGCCAGCAGTCCCGGGGAGACCAGAAGCTCCGACCATCGGAACGGCCGTCCCTGGAAGTTGATCATGGCGACGCCCGGCAGTGCGGCCAGGTAGAGCCCGATGCCGATGATCGCTCCGGCGAGGGCCTGCGCGGCGGCATCGGCGATCGCGATGATGCCGACCTGTCCGCTGGTGGCACCGGCCAGCCGGAGCGCCGCCAGCCGGTCGTCCCGTCGGGATATCGCCAGCCGCGCCGCCGAACCGCCGAGGGTGATCACGGGGATGATCAGGATGATCGTGGCGATCTGGGCCAGCAGCACATACAGCCCGCCTGTCGTGCCGGCGTTGCGGGCGGTGAAGGCTCCGAGACCGCCGAGCACGATCAACAGCGAGCCGGTCGCGACCGCGAAGGCGATCACCGCGAGCATGATCACCAGGCGTTGCTCGGACTGCCTGCGCAACAGCAGCCACCACAGCCGGACAGCGATCATCACGCGATCCGTTCGAGGAAGGGGCCCGCGGCAGGATCAGGGCCTGCGACAGGATCAGGGCCTTGGACAGGCTCGGGCCCTTCGACAGGCTCAGGGATCGGCGGCCGGGCGTGGTATTCGGCGACGATGCGGCCGTCGCGCATCACCACCGTACGGGCGCAGTGCCGGGCGATGGCGGGATCGTGGGTCACCACGACCAGCGCGGCCCCGGCCTGCGAGGTGGCGCGCACGAGCACACGCAGGATCTCCTCGCCGGTGGCCTGGTCGAGCGCGCCGGTCGGCTCGTCGGCGAAGACCACACTGGGCTCGGCGACCAGCGCCCGCGCGATCGCGACCCGCTGGGCCTGACCACCGGACAACTCGCCCGGCCGGCGTCCCTCCAGACCGGCCAGCCCGACCAGCGCCAGGTAACCGGCGGCTCGCCGGATCGCTGTCCTGCGGTCCGTCCCGTCGAGCATCAGCGGGAGTGCGACGTTCTCCACGGCCGGCAGTTCGGCCACCAGCTGGCCGGACTGGAAGACGAAGCCGAAGTCGTGCCGGCGCAGCGCCGTACGCTCCCGGTCCGACATCGAGGCCAGTTCGGCCCTGCGGAGCACGACCGAGCCCGCGGTGGGACGTTGGATCCCGGCCAGACAGTGCAGCAGCGTGCTCTTGCCCGAACCGGACGGGCCCATGATGGCCAGGGAACCGGCGTCGATGTCCAGGTCGACACCGGCCAGCGCATGCGATGCGGCGTCGGCGACGCCGTAGGTCATGACGAGATTGCGGGCACTGAGGATCATGACATCAAGCTTCGGCCGGATCACGCCGCAGCACATCTGGCCACGGGCCCCTCCTGGCGTCGGCCGACTCTGCCCCCAGTAAGACCAACACGTCAGACCGGCGGGTCAGACCCATAGACTCGGATCCGTGGACTTCTCCAACGCGTACGCCCAGGGGTTCGCCCGGGTCGCCGCGTGTACGGTGCCGGTTGCGATCGCCGACCCGGCCGCCAACGCGGCTGCGGTCCTGGAGCAGGCGCAGGCCTGCCACCACGATTCGGTCGCCGTCGCGATCTTCCCCGAGATGTGTTTGACCGGGTATGCCACCGACGATCTCTTCCTGCAGGACGTGCTGCTGGAGCGGGTCGAGCAGGCGATCACCGATCTGGCGGCGGCGTCGGCGAAGCTGCTGCCGGTGATCGTCGTCGGCGCGCCGCTGGTGTATCGGCATCGGGTGCTGAACACCGCGGTGGTGATCCATCGCGGCCGCGTGCTCGGGGTGGTGCCCAAGACCTATCTGCCGACCTACCGCGAGTTCTACGACCGACGCTGGTTCGGATCCGGCGACGAGGTATCCGGCATGATCACGATCGGTGATCATGAGGCGCCGATCGGCCCGGACCTGCTCTTCGGAGCCACCGATGTCCGCGGCCTGGTGCTGCACGTCGAGGTCTGTGAGGACATGTGGGTCCCGGTGCCGCCGAGTGCCGAGGCGGCGCTGGCGGGAGCGACAGTACTGGCCAACATCTCCGGCAGCCCGATCACCGTCGGCCGGGCGGAGGACCGGCGGCTGCTGGTCCGGTCCGGGTCCGCCCGCTGCCTGGCCGCCTACCTCTATGCGGCTGCCGGGCAAGGGGAGTCCTCGACGGATCTGTCCTGGGACGGCCAGACGATGATCTACGAGATGGGCGAGCTGCTGGCCGAGGGTGATCGTTTCCCCGACGGTCCGCGCCGCACGATCGCCGATGTCGATCTTGAGCGGATCCGGATGGACCGGATCCGGATGGGCACCTTCGACGACAACGCGCGGGCCGTGCAGCGTAGCCATGATCATGAGTACCGGTTGATCGACTTCGAGCTGGATCCGCCGACCGGTGATCTTGGCCTGCGGCGGGTCGTGCAGCGGTTCCCGTTCGTGCCCGTCGATCCGGAGCGGCTGGCGCTGGACTGCTACGAGGCGTACAACATCCAGGTGTCCGGCCTGGAGCAGAGGCTGCGGGCGATAGGTGACCCCAAGATCGTGATCGGCGTTTCGGGTGGACTGGACTCGACCCACGCGCTGATCGTCGCGGCCAACGCGATGGACCGGCTCGGCCGGCCGCGCAGCGACATCCTGGCCTTCACGATGCCGGGCTTCGCGACCAGCGACACCACCTACGGCAGCGCGATCGCTTTGATGGAGGCGATCGGGGCGACGTACGAGACGGTCGACATCCGGCCGGCAGCGACCCAGATGCTCAAGGACATGGGGCACCCGTTCGGCGCGGGCGAGGAGGTCTACGACGTGACCTTCGAGAATGTCCAGGCCGGGATGCGATACGACTACCTCTTCCGGCTGGCCAACCAGCGGGGCGGGATCGTGCTGGGCACCGGTGATCTTTCCGAGCTCGCACTGGGCTGGGCGACCTACGGCGTCGGTGATCAGATGTCGCACTACGCGATCAACACCGGCGTGCCGAAGACGCTCATCCAGCACCTGATCCGCTGGGTGATCAGCACCGGGCAGTTCGAGCCGGAGACCGACAAGGTGTTGCAGCGGATCCTGGAGCAGGAGATCTCGCCGGAGCTGATCCCGGCCCGGGAGGACGAGCGACCGCAGAGCACCGAGGACACGGTGGGGCCGTACGCCCTGCAGGACTTCACGCTCTTCAACGTGCTGCGCTACGGCTTCAGCCCGAGCCGGATCGCCTTCCTGGCCTGGCATGCCTGGCGCGACGTCGAGTCCGGCCAGTGGCCGCCGGAATTCCCGGAGGCCAAGCGGATCGCCTACGACCTGCCCACGATCAAGAAGTGGCTCGAGGTCTTCATCAAGCGGTTCTTCGCCAACCAGTTCAAGCGGTCGGCGATCCCCAACGGGCCGAAGGTGAGTTACGGCGGGACGCTGTCGCCGCGCGGCGACTGGCGGATGCCCTCGGATGCCAAGGGGACCACCTGGCTGGCTGACCTGGCCCGGGTTCCGGACTGAACGGTTTCACCGGCCGGTCCGGCTGGGTAAGAGGTGCCATGTCCTAAGGAGGCATGGCATGACAACGACGGCGAAACCGGTCGTCCGCGAGGATCGCAACCTCAAGCAGTCGCTCGGCTATTGGTCGCTGGTGGCCACCGGCATCGGCAGCGTGATCGGGTCCGGTTGGCTGTTCTCGGCGATGTACGCGGCACAGGGAGCCGGCCCGGCGGCCTTGATCGCCTGGGTGATCGGCGGAGCCTTGATGTTGTGCATCGCCCTCGTGTTCGCCGAGTTGGGGATGGTGCACCCGGAGTCGGGAGGGCTGGTGCGCTATCCGCTCTATTCCAACGGACGACTGGCCGCCGGCATCGTTGGCTGGTGCATGTGGGTGACCTATGTCGGCAATCCGCCGACCGAGGCGTCCGGGGTGGTGCAGTACGCCAGCTCCTACATCCCGGGCCTGTTCCGTGATGATCAGCTGACATTCGTCGGGATCCTGGTGGCGATCGGGCTGATGGCCGTCTTCGTCGTGGTCAACTACTTCGGGGTCCAGATCTTCGCGCGCAGCAACAACGTGATCACCGCCGTCAAGGTCTGCATACCGACCTTGTGCGTGGTGGCGTTGTTGATCAGCGGATTCGATCACCGCGGTGGGGCCGGTGGGCCGTCCAACATCGCTGCCGGCGGTGGCTTCGCACCGTACGGGATCGGTGCCGCATTGGGAACGATCGCGACTGCGGGCATGGTCTTCGCCTACACCGGCTTCCGCAACATCGTCGAGCTGTCCGGCGAGGTCCGCAATCCCCGGCGGAACATCCCGGCCTCGTTGATCACGACGATCCTGGCGACGATCGTGTTGTACCTGGCGTTGCAGGTCGCTTTCCTGTTCGGCGTACCGCAGCATCTGCTCGGACACGGCTGGAGCGGGGTGAATTTCGACTCGCCCTTCGCCGAGGTGGCGCTGGCCGTCGGGCTGACCTGGCTGTACTGGATCCTGATCGCCGACTCGATGGTGTCGCCGTCCGGGTCGGGCATCGTCTTCACCGCGGCCAACGCGCGGAACGTCTTCGGCCTGTCCAAGAACCGGTTCTTCCCGCAGTGGCTGGCGAAGATCAATCAGCGCTCCGGGGTGCCGCGGCGCGCACTGATCTTCAACTTCCTGCTCGGCATCCTCTTCCTGCTGCCGCTGCCCAGCTGGCACTCGATCATCGGCGTGACCGGCACCTTGATCGCCTTCACCTTCTCGATCGGGTCGATCTCATTGCTGGCCTTCCGCCGGGCCGGGCTGGCGACCGCCGGCAGCCGGCTGCCGGGGATGGCGGTGGTCGCCCCGGCCGCGTTCGTGATCAGCGCGCTGGTGATCTACTGGGTGAAGTGGTCCGAGCTGCGGCTGACGCTGCCGATCGTGGCCGTGGGCCTGATCTGGTACGCCGTGACCTACATCGTCCAGCACCACGGCATCGGCGAGCTGACCGGCGGCGTGTGGCTGGTCGTCTACCTCGCGGTGCTGTACGCGATGTCCTACATCGGCAGCTTCGGCGGCAAGGACCTGATCCACGCGCCGTGGGATTCGCTGGTGGTCGCCGCGATCGCCTTCGTGATCTACTTCTGGGGCGTCGCCTCCGGTGCCCGCTACCTGGGCGGGCGGCCGGATGTGGTGGATGACATGCGGGCCCAGCAGGAGGAGCGGGGGATGGGCGATGTGGTCGACAAGGGCGAGGATCTCCAGCCGGCTCAGCGGTAGTTGGTGAACTGCACCGCGAAGTCGTAGTCCTGTTCCTTGATCAGCGACTGGACCTCCTGGAGGGCGTCCCGGCTCTTGCTGCTGACCCGCAGCTCGTCGCCCTGGATCTGCGCCTTGACACCCTTCGGGCCCTCGTCGCGGATCAGCTTGGTGATCTTCTTGGCGTTGTCGGCGTCGATGCCCTCCTTGATGGAGGCGGTGATCTTGGCCACTTTGCCGGAGGTCCTGGGCTCGCCGGCGTCGAGTGCCTTGAGGCTGACGCCGCGGCGGGCGAGTTTGGACTGGAAGACGTCCAGGACGGCCTTCACGCGTTCCTCGGTCGATGCCTCCAGCTCCACGAGCTCCCCGGACCACTTGATCGAGGCGCCGGTGTTCTTGAAATCGAAGCGCTGGCCGACCTCCTTGGAGGCCTGGTTGATGGCGTTGTCGACCTCCTGTCGGTCGACCTTGCTGACGATGTCGAACGAGCTGTCCGAGGCCATCTCATCTCCTTGATCCGGGGTCGCGTGCTGGTCGGATTGGACCAGATTATTGCCGGTTCGCGTAACCGGCGTCGAAGTTGCTATCGTTGCCTCTCGCTGCCACCTCGGTGGGAGCATGGCAGGTTGCCCGAGTGGCCAAAGGGAGCGGTCTGTAAAACCGTCGGCTTCGCCTACGTTGGTTCGAATCCATCACCTGCCACCCGCTCAAAACGGCCCCTTGCCAGGGAACTCTCTGGCCGGGGGCCGTCGGCGTCTGTCCACGGGCTGTCCC
>Ga0164242_10002294_pt1 | contig 22207 bp, 26 predicted proteins | sample OricomgcompostMG_FD_108783 | JGI IMG/M metagenome (GOLD analysis project Ga0164242, IMG submission 108783) | Miracle-Growth compost microbial communities from Emeryville, California, USA - Original compost - Miracle growth compost (MG) ... | reverse complement strand
GTCGGGGGTCAGCAGCGGGAAGTCCGAGCCGAAGAGGACCCGGTCCTGCAGGAACGAGTTCGCGGCGCGGGTCAGCTGCGGCGGGAAGTACTTGGGGGACCAGCCGGAGAGGTCGATCCAGGTGTTCGTCTTGTGCGTGGCGACCGAGATCTGCTCGTCGGCCCACGGCACGCTCGGGTGGGCCATGACGAGCGTCAGGCCCGGGTGCTCGGCGAGCACGTCGTCGAGCAGCATCGGGTTCGAGTAGCGGAGCTTGAAGCCGAAGGCGCCCGGGGTGCCGGCGCCGATCCCGGTCTGGCCGGTGTGGACGATGACGGGCAGCCCGAGCTCCTCGAAGGCGCTCCACAGCGGCCGGAAGCGCTCGTCGCTCGGGTCGAAGCCCTGCACCGTGGGGTGGAGCTTGAAGCCGCGGGCGCCGTGGTCGTGCACCAGCGAGTGCGCGAGGTCGACGGCGGCCTGGTCCTGCAGCGGATCGACCGAACCGAACGGGATCAGCACGTCCGCGTGGTCGCTCGCCTCGCGGATGATGTCGACGCTGGAGTTCGGCGCGTAGCCGCCCATCGCCGTCGTCGAGTCCACGGTGAACACGACCGCCGCCATGCGGCGCTCGCGGTAGTAGGCCGCGACCTCGGCGAGGTTCGGCTTCTTCGTGTCGGCGTGGAAGTACTTCGCGCTCGCCTCGATGATCGCCGGCGGGAGCGAGCCCCGCCCCTCGTTGTCGACCTCGATGTGGACGTGCGTGTCGATCGCCTCGAGGGCGGCGACGTCGATCTCGGGACGGTACATCGGGCTCAGGCCTGCTGCGCGCGGTCGAGCTCCGGCGGGAGCGGCGGGAACGGCGCCTCGCCGACGGTCTGCAGCTTCGAGCGGAGCTCGGCGGCGAAGCCGGTCTCGATGTCGTCGGCGCTCCAGCCGCCGTCGTGGTACTCGTTCACGATCGCCTCGGGGTGGGACCAGACCTGGATCCGGTCGCCGCCGACGCCGATCGCCTGGCCGGTCACGTCCTGGGCGGCGTCGGAGGCGAGCCAGACGATGAGGCCGGCGACGTCCTCCGGGGTGCCGAAGCCGAGCCCGTGGCGGAAGAAGGCGTCGATCGGCTCGCCGGCGTCCATCGCGTCGACGACGGCGGCGAAGTAGGGGATGGTCTTCGTCATCGCGGTGGCGGCGACGGGGATGATCGTGTTCGCGGTGACGCCGGCCTTCTTCATCTCGATCGCCCAGGTGCGGGTCATCCCGACGATGCCGGCCTTGGCGGCGGCGTAGTTGGTCTGGCCGAAGTTGCCGCGCTGGCCGGTGGGGGAGCCGATGGTGATGATCCGGCCCGGCTTCTCCTGCTCCTTGAGGTAGGCGTAGACGGCGCGGACGCAGGTGAAGGTGCCGCGCAGGTGCACGTTGATGACGGCGTCGAAGTCGTCGTCGGTCATCTTCAGCAGCGACTTGTCGCGGAGGATGCCGGCGTTGGTGACGAGGATGTCGAGCCCGCCGAGCTCGTTCACGGCGGCGTCGACGAGCTGCTGCGCGACCTCGGAGGAGCCGACCGGGGCGATGACGGCGGTGGCCCTGCCGCCGGCGGCGGTGATCTCGGCGACGGTGGCGCCGGCCGCCTCGGCCGAGACGTCGTTGATGACGACCGCGGCGCCGGCGGCCGCGAGTGCCTTGGCGTAGGCGGCGCCGAGACCCGCGCCCGAGCCGGTGACGATGGCGACCTTGCCTGCGAGCGAGACGGTCATGGGGAGCTCCTTTGCGTTGCGCGTCCGGGATGTCGCGCCGCCGAGGGGTGGTCCGCGATCCTCTGGCACATTAACAGGTTTCCTGGCATTCTGTACACGTGGTTGCGGATGGCCAGGCCTCGCTGCTCTACCTCGTCAAGCGGGTGGAGCTCGCCGTGCGCAAGCGCCTCGACGCGGTGCTCGAGGCGCACGGCCTGACCACGACGCAGTACACGGCGCTGACCGCGCTCGAGCGGCATCCGGCGATGACCGCCGCGGCGCTCGCCCGCTTCACCTTCGTCACCGCCCAGACCACGGGACAGCTCGTCGCGACGCTGGAGCGGCGCGGCTGGATCGATCGCCGGCCGGATCCGGCGTCGCGGCGACAGCACCTGCTCTCGCTCACGCCGGCCGGCCAGCGGCTGCTGGACGAGCTGCGCGAGCCCGTCGCCGAGGTGGAGCAGCGGATGGCCGAGCGGCTCGCGCCGGCCGAGGTGGTGCGGGTCCGCGACGCGCTCCGCGCCTTCCGCGCGGCGCTGGAGGGCTGAGCTCAGTCGAGCGGCCAGCCGGTGTACGCCTCCGCCAGATAGGCGGCGCCGTGCTGGGAGCTGGCGACCATCTCGAGCTCGCCGAGCCGGCGGCGCTGGTCGAAGTCGTTCGCGTCGGGCGCGGCGTGCAGCATCGAGGTCATCCACCAGGAGAAGTGCTCCGCCTTCCAGATCCGCTTCGACACGGCGGCGGCGAAGTCGTCGAACCGCGCCTCGGAGCCGGTGCGCACGAAGTCCTCGATCGCGCGATGGAGCACGACGACGTCGGCGAGCGCCAGATTCATGCCCTTCGCGCCCGTCGGCGGCACCGTGTGGGCCGCGTCGCCGATGAGGAACGCCCGGCCGTGCCGGAGCTCGTGGGCGACGAAGGAGCGGAATCGCAGCACGTCGCGCTTGAAGATCGCGCCCTCGATGAGCCCGCCGCCGGTGCGCGCCTGCAGCTCGTCCCAGATGTACGCGTCCGACCACTCCTCCGGGTCCTGCTCGGGATCGCACTGCAGGTACATCCGCTGCACCTCGGGGGAGCGCTGCGAGATGAGGGCGAAGCCGCGCTCGGTCGTCGAGTAGATGAGCTCCGGCGCGCTCGGCGGCGCCTCGCAGAGGATGCCGAACCAGGCGAAGGGGTACTCCCGGAAGTAGCCGCCGGTGAGCGAGCCGGTGACGGCGGCCCGGACGGCCGAGCGGGAGCCGTCGGCCCCGACGACGACGTCGGCGACGATCTCGAGCGGCCGGCCCTCGGCGTCGGTCGCGATGACCCGCGGCGCGGCGGTGTCGACGTCGAGCGCCTCCTGGACGGTGACGCCGAAGCGGATGTCGCCGCCCTCGGCCAGTCGCAGCGCGATGAGGTCGATGAGGACCTCGTGCTGCGGGTAGAGCCAGACGGAGCGGTCGACGAGGTGCTTGAAGTCGATGCGATGGCCGACGCCGTTCCAGCGCAGCTCGACGCCTTCGTGCCGGTGCCCGATGTCGTCGACGCGGCTGCCGCCGATCGACCGGAGCAGCTCGACGGAGCCCTGCTCGAGGATGCCGGCGCGGATGGTCTGCTCGACGTCCTCGCGGCTGCGCTCCTCGAGCACGATCGACTCGATGCCGGATCGGTGGAGGAGGGCGGAGAGGGCGAGTCCGGCCGGGCCGGCGCCGACGATGGCGACCTGGGTGCGGGTCTGGGTGGTCATGCGGGCTCCTTCGCCTCGGTGATCTGGCCTCAGCCTGGCGCGGGCCGGGCCGCGGACGCATCGCGCATCCCACTCAGTAGGACGCTGCGACCGGGCCGCGATCACCGGGCGCGATCGCTCGGCCCGATCATTCGGCGCGGCTGCGGGGTCGCCAGCCGAGACCGCGCGAGATCCCCGCGGCGGCGAGTCGCACCGCCAGCTCGTAGCGGGGATCGATCGGCGCGGCGCTCGGCACGATGATCGACACCGCCGCGGCCACCTGCCCGCGACGGTCCCGCACCGGCGCGGCCACCGAGGCGGCGCCCTCCGTCATCTCGTCGCGGGTCACCGCGATGCCGTGGCGGCGGATCTCGGCCAGCCGCGCCCGCAGCTCGGCCGCGCCCGTCATCGTGCCGGGGAGGAATCGCCGGGGACCCGCCGCGAGCACCTCGTCGAGGAGCGCGTCGGGGCCGTGGGCGAGGAGCACCAGCCCGACGCCGGTCGCGTGCAGCGGCAGCCGGCGGCCGACGTCGGCGAGCACGACGAGCGAGTCGCGGGTGGTGAGCCGCTCGAGATAGAGGGCGGCCAGGCGGTCGAGGACGGCGAGCTGCACGTTCTGCCGGGTGAGGTCGAGCAGATCCTCGAGGAAGGGGTGGGCGACCTGCCGGAGGGTGCGGACCGCCGCGTTCCGGGTGCCGAGCCGCCACAGCTTCCGCCCGAGCTGGTAGCCGCCCTCCGGGGTGCGCTCCAGACCGCCCCAGGCGACCAGCTCGGCGGCGAGCCGGTGCGCCGTCGAGCGCGGCAGCCCGGTCCGGGCGACGAGGTCGGCGAGGCTCAGCTCGCTGGCGCCCTCCCGGTCGAAGGCGTCGAGGAGGGAGAGGAGCCGCTCCGGGACCCCGCGCGCGTCGTTCGCTCCGCCGGCCACGTCGTCCATCCTCCCACTGAGTGGGATCCGACCCCGGTGTCAGTGCGAGAGGATGCCGTAGTCGGCGATCGCGTGGCTGATCCCGCTCGCCGCCGTCGTCAGCAGGTCCAGCGTGGCCCGCTCCCGCGTCCAGCCGTGCGGCACGATCGCGGAGAGCGCCGCGACGGTCCGCCCCGCCCGGTCGACGACGGGCACGGCGATGCCGGTGGACACCGACTCGATCGAGCCGGCGAGGATCGCGTGCCCCGCCTGGCGCACCGTCTCCAGCCGCCGCCGCAGCACCACCGGATCGGTGATGGTCAGCGGCCCGACCGCGGGCAGCGGCGCCCCGAGGACCCGGTCGCGCAGCGCCTGCCGGCCGAAGGCGAGCAGCACGAGCCCGGAGGAGGAGGCGTGCAGCGGCAGGCGGCCGGCGATCGTCGCCACGTTCGACCCCGCCTCGGGGGAGGAGAGCCGCTCGATGATGAGCACCGCGTCCTGGTCGAGCACGCCGAGCTGGGTGTGCTCGCGCGTCGCCGCCTGCACGCGCTCCATGTGCGGGAGCGCCGCCTGTCGCAGCGCGAGCGCCCGCGAGCCGCGGGTCGTCAGCTCCCAGAGCCGCATCCCGATCCGGTACCGGCCGTCCTCGTCGCGCTCCAGCAGGCCGGCGCCGGCGAGCTCGCCGACGATGCGATGCGCCGTCGACGGCGGCAGCCCCGCGCGACGGGCGATCGCGGCCGGCGTCAGATCGGTCGCGCCCGCGTCGAAGGCGTCGAGGATCCGCACCACGCGCTCGATCATCGCGTCGCCGGTCGCCGAGTTCGCCACGAGCCCAGTGTCTCATTGAACGGGAAACGGGCGGCGATTCCCGCGGGGACGGGGCAGACTCTCCGAAGACCTTTCACGTCGAGGGAGATGGACATGGCCGAAGTGCAAGGGGCCCGGAAACCCGAGGAGATGCTCGCGTCGGACGACTTCCCGACCCAGCGGCGCATCGTCGAGGAGATCGCCGGGATCCATGAGCGGTTCGACGCCGCGGAGGCGGCCGGCGAGCACCACGCGCAGCGCACGCTGTGGGACTTCCCGCCGTACCGCTCGTCGATCCTGCGCCACCCCACGAAGAACCCGAAGCTCGTCGACCCCGAGTCGGTCGAGCTGTGGTCGCCGGCCTACGGCCAGCGCGACGTCTCGGAGATCGAGGCCGACCTCACGCTGCAGCACGCCGGCGAGCCGCTCGGGCAGCGGATGACCATCCGCGGCCGCATCCTCGACGGCTGGGGCCGCCCGGTGGCGAACCAGCTCGTCGAGATCTGGCAGGCGAACGCCGCGGGCCGCTACATCCACCAGCGCGATCAGCACCCGGCCCCGCTCGACCCGAACTTCACCGGCGCCGGCCGCACCATCACCGACGACCAGGGCTGGTACAGCTTCACGACCATCAAGCCCGGCGCCTATCCGTGGAAGAACCACCAGAACGCCTGGCGTCCGGCGCACATCCACTTCTCGCTGTTCGGCTCGAAGTTCACGCAGCGCCTCGTCACCCAGGTCTACTTCCCGGGCGACCCGCTCTTCGCGCTCGACCCCATCTACAACTCGATCCCCGACCAGCAGGACCGCGATCGGCTGCTGGCCACCTACGACCACGACCTCACGGTGCCCGAGTTCTCGCTCGGCTTCCGCTGGGACATCGTGCTCACCGGCAAGCATGCGACCTGGTTCGAACCGGAGGGCGACCACTGATGACCGTCATCGAGAAGGAGCTGCCCGAGGGCGGCGACCGGATGCTGCGCGGCACGCCCGGGCAGACCATCGGCCCGTTCTTCAAGTTCGGGCTCGAGTACGCCGACGGCCCCTACGTGGTGCCGCCCTACTCGCCGGGCGCGATCCACATCTCCGGCTACGTCCGCGACGGCGCCGGCTTCGCGATCCCGGACGCGCTCGTCGAGATCTGGGGCGCCGGCCCCGACGGCTCGCAGATCACCGAGCACGGCTCGCTGCACCGCGACGGCCACCGCTTCACCGGCTTCGGCCGCAGCGCCACCGACGACGAGGGCCGGTTCTTCTTCTGGACCCGGGAGCCGGGTGCGACCGAGGCGGGCAAGGCGCCGTTCTTCGCCGTCATGCTCTTCGCCCGCGGTCTGCCGAACAAGCTGCACACCCGCATCTACCTGCCGGACGACGAGGCGGCGCTCGCCGCCGACCCGTTCCTCGCCTCGCTCGCCCCCGAGGAGCGCGCTACGCTCGTCGCCAAGCGCAACGAGGACGGCTCGCTGTCGCACGACCTGTGGATGCAGGGGGAGAAGGAGACCGTCTTCCTTGCCTACTGACGCGGACGCGGCGCCCGGCTTCGACGTCGGGCTGCTGAGTCCGGTCAGCGCCGGGCGGGACGCCGTCGTCTCGGACGCCGCCTACGCGGCCGCGCTGGTGCGCGCCGAGGTCGCGCTCGCGCAGGTGCTCGGCAGCCTCGGCGTCGCGCCGCGGGCGCCGATCGAGGCGTTCCTGGCGGCCGCGAAGCCCTTCGAGGTCGACGTGGCGCAGCTCGCGCTCGACGCGGTCGCCGACGGGAATCCGGTCATCCCCCTCGTGCAGCGGCTCCGGGCGCTCGTCGCCGACGTCCCGGACGCCGGCGCCTGGGTGCACCACGGCGTCACCTCGCAGGACATCGTCGACACCGCCATGTCGCTCCTCGCCCGCGATGCGATCAAGCAGGCGTCGCGCGACCTCGACCGCGTGGTGCGCGCCCTGGCCGATCTCGCCGAGCGCCATCGCGACACCCCTGCCGCCGCGCGCACCCTCACCCAGCACGCCGTGCCGACCACCGTCGGCGCCCGCTTCGCCGACTGGCTCCTCCAGGTCGCCGACGCCCGCGACGAGCTCGCCGCGGCCGAGCCGCCGCTGCAGCTCGGCGGCGCCGGCGGCACGCTCGCCAGCCACGTCGAGGAGTTCGGCCACGACGTCGCCGTCCGCATCGTCGCCGCCTACGCCCAGCGGCTCGGGCTGCACGCCGCGGAGGCCCCCTGGCACACCCGGCGCACGGCGGTCACCCGCCTCGGGGACGCGCTCGCCCGCGTCACCGACGCGCTCGGCCGCATCGCCCTCGACGTCGCGACGCTCTCGCGCACCGAGATCGGCGAGCTCGCCGAGGGCTCGACCGGCGGCTCCTCGGCGATGCCGCAGAAGCAGAACCCGGCCCGCTCGGTCCTCATCCGCTCCGCGGCGCTCCGGGCGCCGGGCCTCGCCGCGACGCTCCACGTCGCCGCGGCGAACGCCGTCGACGAGCGCCCCGACGGGGCCTGGCACGCCGAGTGGCCGGCCCTGCGGGAGCTGCTGCGCATCGTGCTCGGCTCGGCCGGGCTCGGCGCCGGGCTCGTCGAGGGCCTGGTGGTGCACCAGGACGCCGTCGCCAGGAACCTCGCGGCCGGCGGTGGCACCATCATGGCCGAGCGGCTCATGCTCGTGCTCGCCCCCGTCATCGGCAAGGAGCGGGTGCAGCGGATCGTCGTCGAGGCGAACCAGGGCGGCTCGATCACCGAGCTGCTCGCGGCGCAGCCGGAGCTCGCCGGCCGGGACCTCGCCGCCGTCCTCGATCCGCGCGGCTATCTCGGCATCGCGGGCGACATCGTCGACCGAGCGGTCGCCCGCGGGCGTTCGTAGGCTGGAGCCATGACCGTTCCCCAGCTCGTCGCGACCGCCGCCGACTCCGCATCGGACGCCCCGCTCCTCATCCTCGGGCCCTCGCTCGGCACCGCGGGCGGCGTGCTGTGGTCGACGACGATCCCGCTGCTGCGGGACCGGTTCCGGATCGTCAGCTGGGATCTGCCGGGCCACGGCGTCTCGCCGAAGGCGACCGCCCCGTTCACGATCCGCGATCTCGCCGAGGGCGTCGTCGCGATCCTCGACGACCTCGGCGCGGAGCACGCCTTCTACGCCGGCGTCTCGATCGGCGGCGGCACGGGGCTCCAGCTCGCGCTCGACCATCCGGATCGCTTCGACAAGGTCGCGATCATCTGCTCCGGCTATCGCTTCGCGACCCCGGAGTCCTGGCACGAGCGCGCCGCCCAGGTCCGCGCCCAGTCGACGTCCTCGCTCGTCGTCGCCTCGGCGCAGCGCTGGTTCGCCCCGGGCCGGATGGCGGCGGATCCGGTCACCTCCGGCATGATCCTGCACAACCTCCGGGACGCCGACGACGAGTCCTATGCGCTCGCCTGCGAGGCCCTGGCGCAGTTCGACCTGGAGCCGCGGCTCGGCGACATCACGATCCCGGTGCTCGACGTCTGGGGCGACAAGGACCCGACGGTCGCGTGGGAGACCGCGCTGAAGGTCGCCTCGACCGTGCCGCAGGGCGCCGCCGTCGCGATCGAGGACGCCGCCCATCTCGCCACCGTCGACCAGCCGAAGGCGACCGCCGAGGCGCTCATCGACTTCCTCAGCTGAGGACCGAAAGGACCACCATGACCGACCTCACCGACGAGCAGCGCCGCGAGCAGGGCTTCGCCGTCCGGCGCGAGGTGCTCTCCGACGAGCACGTCGATCGCGCGATCGCGAACACCACGGCCTTCACCGCCGACTTCCAGGACTTCATCACGCGCACGGCCTGGGGCGAGGTGTGGTCCCGGCCCGGGCTGACCCGGCGGGAGCGCTCGATCGCGGTGCTGACGAGCATGATCTCGCTCGGCCATCACGACGAGTTCGTCATGCACGTCCACGCCGCGCTGCGCAACGGCCTCACCCCGGACGAGATCAAGGAAGTGATCCTGCAGTCCGCGATCTACGCGGGGGTGCCGGCCGCGAACACGGCGTTCAAGCTGGCGAACCCGATCCTCGGGGCGTAGTCAGCCCGCGGCGAGCACGTCGTCGATCTGCCCCCAGTAGCGGGCCAGCTCCTCCTCGGTGCCCATCCGGAGATGCTCCTCGAGCTCCTCGGGGGTGGCGAACCGGCTCGTCACGGTCATCCGGGTGCCCGGGCCGAGCGGTGCGAGCCGGACCTCCATGTCGCTCGGACCCGGTGCGCCGTCCGTGCCGCCGCCCTCCTCCGCGCTGCGCCCGTCGGCCACGACGAGGCGCGCCGGCGGCTCGATGAGGCGGTAGTGCCAGTAGAGGGTCCCCAGCATCGCGCCGTCCGGGCCGGCCATGACGAAGGTCGAGCCGCCCGGCACGACGAAGTCGTGTCGCGTGAAGGTCAGGCGGTAGCCGGGCGGCCCCCACCACCGCTCCAGCTGACGGGCGTCCGCCCACACCTGCCACACCCGCTCCGGCGGCGCGTCGAACTCGCAGGTCGTGGTGACGGAGAGCGCCTCGGGGTCCGGCTCGATGCCGACGAGGGTCACGGCTCAGCCCTCCGCCAGGATCGCGTCGATCTGGCCGAGCGCCATCGACAGGCCGGTCTCCATGCCGTAGCCGAGCATCTGGGCGAGATGCTCGGCGTCGTCGAAGCGGGAGACGATCGTCATCCGGGTGCCGGTCGCGATCGGCTCGAAGTCGACGTGGAAGACGTTCGATCGCACGAAGGAGTCGTCCGGCTCGCCCTGCTCGTTCGCGAAGCCGTTCTCGATCTCCAGGCTGCGCGGCTCGTCGACGGCGAGGACCCGCCAGAATGCGTGGCTCAGGCCGCCCTGGTCGTTCGGCATCGTGTAGTGGGCGCGGCCGCCGACGACGAGGTCGAGGACGTGGAACGCGGCGGGGTAGCCGGGCGGCCCCCACCATCGCTCGACCTGTCGTGGATCGGCCCACAGCCGCCAGGCGCGCTCCGGCGGCGCCACGAGCTCGGTCACCACGGTGAAGCTGGCGGTCGCCGGGTCCTGGGTGGTCTCGATGACGGGCACGGTCAGTTCCCTTCTCGGAGGATCTCGTCGATGGCGGCGATCCGATCGCGCCACAGGGCCTCGTACTGGTCGAGGAGCGCCCGGGCGCGCGTGACGGCCGCGGGCTCCGGCCGGACGAGCTGCTCGCGGCCTCGACGCGCCTTGCTGACGAGGTGCGCGCGCTCGAGCACGGCGACGTGCTTCTGCACCGCGGCGAACGACATCGCGTAGCGCTCGGCGAGCTCGCTGACGGACTGCTCGCGCCCGAGGACGCGCCGGACGATGTCGCGGCGGGTGGCGTCGGCGAGGGCCCGGAAGATCCGGTCGACCTCCGCGTCGTCGAGCGCAGTTTCTACAACCATTTGGTTGTATGTTATGCCGTCGTCCAGGCTGGCGCAAGGGATGGCGCTCCCCGTCGACTCGGCGTAGGGTGGTGCTCGCAGTACGAACGAGTGTTCGCTGAGCGAACATCCTGTGGTGAGGAGAGCCAGTGATCGACAAGGTCGTCGAGGACATCGACGCCGCCATCGCGGACATCGGCGACGGCGCGACCGTCATGATCGGCGGCTTCGGCCGCGCCGGGCAGCCGGTCGATCTCATCGACGCGCTCATCCGGCAGGGCGCCACCGACCTCACCATCGTGAACAACAACGCCGGCAACGGCGACGTCGGCCTCGCCCGGCTCATCCAGCTCGGCCGGGTGCGGAAGATCATGTGCTCCTTCCCCCGGCAGTCCGACTCCTGGCACTTCGACGAGAAGTACCGCGCGGGGCAGATCGAGCTCGAGCTCGTCCCGCAGGGGAACCTCGCCGAGCGCATCCGCGCCGCCGGGGCCGGCATCGGCGCCTTCTACACGCCCACCGGCGTCGGCACCCAGATCGCCGACGGCAAGGAGTCGCGGACCATCGACGGCCGCGAGTACATCCTCGAGTACCCGATCCGCGCCGACTTCGCGCTGATCCAGGCGTTCCGCGGCGACCGCCTGGGGAACCTCGTCTACCGCGAGACCGCGCGGAACTTCGGGCCGATCATGGCGTCCGCCGCGACCGCGACCATCGTCCAGGTCGACGAGATCGTCGAGGTCGGCGGGATCGACCCCGAGGCCGTCGTCACCCCCGGCATCTTCGTCGACCGCGTCGTCCCGGTCGGCTACCGGCCGTGGCTGGACGCCGACGGCGCCTTCATCGGCGGGGTCGACGTGAACGGCGAGCCGGTGCCCGCGGCGGGCGCCGAGAAGGGAGGCGAGGCCTGATGGCCACGCGCATCAGCCGGATCGAGCTCGCGAAGCGGGTCGCCGCCGACATCCCCGAGGGCGCCTATGTGAACCTCGGGATCGGGGCGCCGACGCTCGTCGCCGACCACCTGCCGGAGGGCCGGCAGATCGTCCTGCACACCGAGAACGGCATGCTCGGCATGGGCGCGGCGCCCGACGCCGCCCACGTCGACCCCGACCTCATCAACGCCGGCAAGCAGGCCGTCACCGCGAACCCCGGCGCCGCCTACTTCCACCACGCCGACTCCTTCGGCATGATGCGCGGCGGGCACCTCGACTTCTGCGTGCTCGGCGCCTTCGAGGTGTCGCAGGCCGGCGACCTCGCGAACTGGTCGACCGGCGAGCCCGGCGCCATCCCCGCGATCGGCGGCGCCATGGACCTCGCCATCGGCGCGAAGCAGGTCTGCGTGATGACCGATCTGCTGACGAAGGACGGCCGCTCGAAGCTCGTCGCCGAGTGCGACTACCCGCTCACCGGCACGCACTGCGTCACCCGGGTCTACACCGATCACGCCGTCTTCGACGTGACGCCGGACGGCTTCGCCGTCGTCGAGCGCTTCGGCGACACCACCCATGCCGAGCTCGAGCAGCTGACCGGGCTCCGGCTCGTCGACCGCACCGCCGGCTGAGCCGATCTGAGAGGAATGACATGACCGCCTCGTTCATCTACGACGCCGTCCGCACGCCCTTCGGCCGGGCCGGCGGCGCGCTGTCCGGCGTCCGCCCCGACGACCTCGCCGCCGTCGTCATGCGGGCGATCGTCGAGCGCACCGGGCTCGACCCCGCCCGCATCGACGACGTCGTCTTCGGCGACGCGAACCAGGCCGGCGAGGACAACCGGAACGTCGCGCGCTTCGGCGCGCTGCTCGCCGGATTCCCCACCAGCGTCACCGGGGTCACCGTGAACCGGCTCTGCTCCTCCAGCATGGAGGCCGTCATCCAGGGTGCCCGCGCGGTGGAGACCGGCGACGCGTCGTTCATCCTCGCCGGCGGCGTCGAGTCGATGTCCCGCGCGCCGTTCATCGTCGAGAAGTCGCCGAAGGCGTGGCCGGCCACCGGCAACCAGACGATGTGGAACACGAGCATCGGCTGGCGGATGGTGAACAAGGCGCTGCCGAAGGGCTGGACCATCTCGAACGGCGAGTCCGCGGAGAAGATCGCCGGCCTGCAGGGCATCAGCCGCGAGGCGCAGGACGAGTTCGCGGTGCGCTCGCACCGCCTCGCCGCGAAGGCCTGGGCCGACGGCGTCTTCGACCGGGAGATCGTCCAGGTCCCCGGCGCCGAGCTCGCCCGCGACGAGGGCATCCGCGACGACACCTCGGTGGAGAGGCTCGCCGGGCTGAAGGCGCTGTTCGCCGCGCCCGGCGAGACCGGCACCGTCACCGCGGGCAACGCCTCCTCCATCAACGACGGCGCCGCGGCGCTGCTCGTCGCCGGCGAGGGGGCGCTGGACGCCGAGCCGCTCGCCCGGATCGCCGGTCGCGCCGCGCACGGCGTCGATCCGGACGTGTTCGGCCTGGCGCCGATCGAGGCCGCGAACAAGGCGCTCGCCCGGGCGGGGCGCAGCTGGGCGGACGTCGACTTCGTCGAGCTGAACGAGGCCTTCGCCTCGCAGTGCCTCGCCGACCTGCAGGGCTGGCCCGAGCTCGACCCGGAGCGGCTGAACATCCACGGCGGCGCGCTCGCCATCGGGCATCCGCTCGGCGCCTCCGGCGGCCGCATCATCGGCCGGGCCGCGCACGAGCTCGCGCGCCGCGGCTCCGGCGTCGCGGTCGCCGCGATCTGCATCGGCGTCGGCCAGGGCCTCGCGGTCGTCCTCGAGCGCTGAGACCGCGGGTCCGGGAGGGGAGCGGATGACGGACCGGGAATGGGTGGAGTCGCTCGCCCGCGGCCTCGCCGTCATCACCGCGTTCAACGCGGAGCGGCCCGCCATGACGCTCGCCGAGGTCGCGGCGGCGACCGGGCTCACCCGCGCGACCGTCCGCCGGTTCCTGCACACCCTCGAGACGCTCGGCTACGTCCGCTCGGACGGCCGCCGGTACGCCCTCACGCCGCGCATCCTCGCGCTCGGCACCAGCTATCTCTCGGCGCTGAGCCTCCCGGAGATCGTCCAGCCGCATCTCGAGGCGCTGTCCCGCCGGCTCGACGAGTCGGTGTCGGTCGCCGTCCTCGACGGGGAGGACATCGTCTACGTCGCCCGGGCGGCGGCCCGCCGCATCATCTCGGTGGGCATCACGATCGGCACCCGACTGCCGGCGGCGACCACCTCGATGGGGCACATCCTGCGCGGCGACGAGAGCGAATGGGCGATCGCCGACGGCGAGCTCGACCCGGGCCTGCGCGCGATCGCGGCGCCGCTGCACGGCCAGGGCGGCCGCATCATCGCGGCGATCAACGTCTCGACGGCGCCGAGCCGGGTCGATCGCGAGGAGCTGCTGCGACGCCATCTGCCCGCGCTGCTGGAGACGGCCGTCGACATCGACGGCGACCTCGCCGCCGCCGGGCTCTGACCCGGCCGGACGGCGTACCCTGGAGCCGCGCATCGCGCGCGTCGAGGAGCCGGGAGGCCTCCGACGCCACCAGCTCAGAATGTGAGGAGTCCCCATGTGCCGTCCGATCGAGTGCGAGGTCTGCGGGAAGACGACGTGGGCCGGCTGCGGTGAGCACATCGACGCGGTGAAGGCGAACGTCGCGCCCGAGGACTGGTGCGACGGCGTCGAGTCCCACCAGACCGTCTCCGCCTGAGCCGCCGGTGAGCGACATCCCGCCGACCGAGGGCATGGGGATCGCGCCCCAGCAGGTCATCCCGGGGGTGAAGACGGCGATCGGCGGGCCCCGCGGGGTCGCGGGCGGTCGGCGCGCCCTCTTCGTCATCGACGTGCAGAACGACTTCACCGAGGGCGGCGCGCTCGGCGTCGCCGGCGGCGCCGCCGTCGCGGCGAACGTCACCGCCCACCTGGCGGCGCACCCCGGCGCCTACGACGTCGTGTTCGCCTCGCGCGACTGGCACACCGCGGGCAGCGACAACGGCGGCCACATCGCCCTGCCGCCGGCCGAGCCGGACTACGTCGACACCTGGCCGCCGCACTGCATCGCCGGCACCGAGGGCGCGGCCTATCACCCCGGCCTCGACGTCGCCCTGCTCGACGTGCACGTGCTGAAGGGCCAGGGCGTGCCGGCGTACTCGATCTTCGAGGGGCGGACGCACGACGGCCGCGACTTCGGCGAGCTGCTCGACGCGCACGGGGTCGCCGAGGTCGACGTCGTCGGCATCGCGACCGACTACTGCGTCCGGGCCTCGGCGCTGGACGCGCTCGCGGCGGGACGCCGGGTCCGCGTCCTCACCGATCTGGTCGCGGGCGTCGCGCCGGAGAGCACCGAGGCGGCGCTCCGGGAGCTCGCCGCGGCCGGGGTGGTGCTCGCCGCCTTCTGAGACCGGGCCGCGCGGCTACACCAGCAGCTGGTGACGCGCGAGGTCCGCGTAGAGCGGGGTCGAGGCGACGAGCTCGGCGTGGGTGCCGACGCCGACGACCTCGCCGTGGTCGAGCACGACGATCTGGTCGGAGTCGACGACGGTCGAGAGCCGGTGCGCGATGACCAGCAGCGTCCGGTCGCTCGCCACGGCGTCGATCGCGGAGCGCAGCAGCGCCTCGTTGCCGCCGTCGAGCGAGGCGGTCGCCTCGTCGAGCAGCAGCACCGGCGGCGCGGCGAGCAGGGCGCGTGCGATCGCGAGCCGCTGCCGCTCGCCGCCGGAGAGCATGATGCCGTCCTCGCCGACCTGGGCGTCGAGGCCGGCCGGGTCGCGGTCGAGCACCTCGCCGAGGTTCACGGTGCGCAGCACCCGCACGCAGTCCTCGTCGCCGGCCTGCGGGGATCCGAGCAGCAGGTTGTCGCGGATGCTGCCGGCGAGCACGGGGGCGTCCTGCTCGACGTAGCCGATCTGCGATCGCAGCGCCGCGCGGTCCAGCTCGCGGATGTCGGCGCCGCCGAAGCGGATCGCGCCGGAGCCGGGCTCGTAGAAGCGCTCGATGAGGGCGAGGATCGTCGACTTCCCGGCGCCGGAGGGCCCCACGAGCGCCGTCCGCCGGCCGCGCGGGACGGTGAACGAGACCTCGCGCAGCACCGGCTCGGCCGAGGTCGCATAGGCGAAGCCGACGCCGGCGAACTCGATGGCCGCGGTCGTCGCCGTCGCGTCGCCCGCGGCCGGGCGACGGACCGGCTCCGCGCCGGCGGCCGTCGTCGGCGCCTCGGGCTCGCCCTCCCCGGGGAGGTCGATGACCTCCTGGATGCGGCCGATCGCGCCGAGCGCCTGGTTCACTGAGGAGATCGCGCCGAAGGCGCTGCCGAGCGGCATCACCAGGAGGAAGAGGAACATCACGAAGGCGATGAGGCTCCCGATCGGCGTGACGCCCGCCGCCACCCGGAATCCGCCGACGCCGAGCACGACGAGGAAGGCGAGCTGCAGCGTGATCCCCGCCAGCGGCACGATCGCGGCGGAGGCGCGGGCGACGCCGACGCCGGCGCGGTAGGCGCTGTCCGCCTCGCCGAGGATCGCCCGCTCCTCGCGCTCGGTCGCGTTCGCCGCGCGGACGGTCCGGATGCCGGAGACGGCGCGCTCGACGGCGGAGGCGAGCCGGCCGACGGCGTCCTGCTGGGCGTGGCTGGCCCGGCGGACGCCGCGGGACAGCCCGCCGACGACGAGGATCGCGAAGGCGACGACGGCGACGACGAGCAGCAGCAGCACCCAGTCGAGCACCGCCATGGCGATGAGCGCGCCGAGGAACACCACGACCCCGCCGACCGCGTCGACGAGTCCCTGCGTCATCACCGCGTAGAGCAGCGTGGTGTCGGCGCCGACCCGGGAGACCAGGTCGCCGGTGCGGCGCGCGTCGAAGTCGGGGATGGGCAGTCGCAGCAGCCGGTGGATGAGGCGCCGCCGGGCCGACAGCACCACCGAGGTGCCGGTGCGCTGCAGCAGGTAGTGGGCGTAGCCGGAGATGAGCGCGGAGACGACGAGCAGCACGACGACGATGGCGACGAGCGGGCCGTAGTCCGCGCCGGTCTGGACGTCGCCGACGATCTGGTTGACGATGAGCGGCTGCGCGAGCTGCGCCGCGGAGGTGAGGAGGCTGAGCAGGATCACGCCGATCAGGACGCCGCGGTGCTCGGCGAGGTAGGGGAGGAGGTCGCGGACCCTGCCGCGCGGGCCGCTGGTGTCGTTTCGCCGGGAGAACGGGCCACGGCCCTGCGTGCTGCTCACCGCTCCATCCTGGCCGAGCGCCGCTGGATGCGGGCTCGGATGCCGGGCCGGATCGGCGTCTCGGCGGCCTCGGCCCGCGACTCAGTCGCCGATGCCGAGCTCGCCCTGGCCGCCGCCGGCGGCGCACTCGACGTCGCTGAAGAGCTGCGACCAGGAGACGGTGTCCGGGCTCATCATCGCCTGGCCCGCCGTGCTCAGCCGCGTCGTGCAGTCGGAGAAGCGGACGCCGGAGTCCGGCAGCGTGCCGCTGGTGCTCCACAGATAGGACGTGAGCCCGAAGTCCCAGCGCGTCCACTCCGTCAGCGGCGGGTGCCCGGCCGTGCCGCTCGCGTCGGCGCTGCCCACGAAGAGGTATTCGCCGGAGGCGAGCCCGGCCGCCTTCGCGGGCTGCACGCAGTGCGGCGTCGCGCCGCCCTCCGTGCCGGGGTCGTACTGCACGAGGCCGTCGGTGACGACGAGGTAGGCGGGATTCCCGATGCCGTTCGCCACGATCGGCAGCACGCCGAGCTCGAGGTCGGCGGGCCAGCTGCCGCCGGTCGGGGCGAAGCGGACGTCGACCTGGGCGATCGTCAGCCCCTGCGACTCGAACATCGAGGCGTCGACCTCCCCGGCGCACCAGGACAGCAGGGCGGACTTCCCGGCGGCGCTCGCCGCGGCGACCGGCTCGTGGAGGTCGACGGCGAACTCGGCGGTGGCGCCGTTCGGCGCCGTGACGGTGCCCGCGACGCGGAGCAGCACGTCGGCGGCGGGCTCCGGGATGCCGGCGGCGGCCGTGGCCGGCGCGGTCGGTGCGGCGGTGTCCGGCGCCGAGTCCGTGGCCGTCGCGCTCGGGGCGGTCCCGCTCGGGGTCGGCGGGGCCGCCGTGGCGCAGCCGGCGAGGGAGATCGCCGCGGCGAGCACGACGGGCAGGACGGCGATGCGGCGGTGGGCCATGGGCGTGCTCGTTCCGGCTTCGGATCCGGCGGCGGGATCGGGCCGGAGATCGGCGCAAGTATATGGGACCGCGGTGGCCGGCCTCCGCGGGGCGGCGCCGGCCGACCGGCGCGGTGTCGCCGGTCGCGTTTACAGTGGAGCAATGCCTGCCGAGCCTGTGATCCGTGCCAGGGGACTCGTCAAGCGCTACGACGACTTCACCGCGGTGGACGGGCTCGACTTCGAGGTCGCGCCCGGCGAGTCGTTCGGGCTGCTCGGGCCGAACGGCGCGGGCAAGTCGACGACGATGCGGATGGTCGGCGCCGTCTCGACCCGCACCGCGGGCGAGCTCGAGATCCTCGGCCTCGACCCGGATCGGTACGGGCCGGAGATCCGATCGCAGCTCGGCGTCGTGCCGCAGCAGGACAACCTCGACCAGGAGCTCCGCGTCCGCGACAACCTGCTCGTCTACGGCCGCTACTTCGGGCTGTCGCACGGGCTCGTCGCGCAGCGCGCGGACGCGCTGCTGGAGTTCGCGCAGCTCGTCGACAAGGCGAAGTCGCGGGTGGACGACCTCTCCGGCGGCATGAAGCGCCGGCTGACGATCGCCCGCGCGCTCATCAACGAGCCGCGGATCCTGATGCTCGACGAGCCGACCACCGGGCTCGACCCGCAGGCGCGGCACATCCTGTGGGACCGGCTGTTCCGCCTGAAGGAGCAGGGCACGACGCTCGTCCTCACCACGCACTACATGGACGAGGCCGAGCAGCTCAGCGACCGGCTCATCGTCGTCGACCACGGCCGGATCATGGCGGAGGGGACGCCGTCGCGGCTCATCCGCGAGTACTCCACGCGCGAGGTGCTCGAGCTGCGCTTCGGATCCGAGCGGAACGCGACCGCCGCCGCGGACCTCGCGGGCATCGGCGACCGGCACGAGGTGTTGCCGGACCGGCTGCTCATCTACGACGACGACGGCGAGGCGGCGCTCGGCGAGGTGGTCCGCCGCGGCTATCAGCCGATCACCTCGCTGGTGCGGCGCAGCTCGCTGGAGGACGTCTTCCTCCGGCTCACCGGAAGGTCCCTCATCGAATGACCGCCGTGCAGCGGGCCGCCGCGCGGCGCGAACACGGGGACCCGTTCGCCGCGGCGGCGCGGCCGCGCCGATGGGGCGCCTGGTACGTGACCGAGCACAAGCTGCGGGCGATGCGCGCCTACGGCGGCGGTCTCGTCGCGAACGCGATCTTCAACCCGGTGCTGACGCTCTACACCTTCGGCGTCGGCCTCGGCTCGCTCATCTCGGCGAACTCCAGCCCGAACGCCGTCGACGGCGTGAGCTATCTCGCCTTCGTGATGCCCGCGATGCTCTGCGGCGCGCTGCTGATGGTCGGCGCGGAGGAGGGCTGGTTCACCTTCATGTCGGGGTTCAAGTGGAACGAGATCTTCCCCGCGATGCGCTCCGCCCCGATCTCCAGCGCGCAGGTGATCGACGGCACGATCATGATGGTCGTCATCCGGCTGCTCGTCACCGGCGTCATCTACTACGTGATCGGGCTGCTGTTCGGCGCGGTGCAGCTCGGCTGGTCGCTGCTGATGGTGCCGATCGGCGCGCTGTCGGCGCTCGCGCTCGCCCTGCCGGTCGCCGCGATCGCCTGCGCGACGGTGAACGACCGGGGTCAGCACAACATCGTGATGCGGCTCATCGTCTCGCCGATGACGCTCTTCGCCGGCACCATGTACCCGCTCACGATCCTGCCGATCTGGCTGCAGTGGGTCGGCTGGGTCTCGCCGCTGTGGCACGCGGCGCAGCTCTCCCGCTCGCTGAGCTACGGCCTCGACGAGCCGGGCTGGCTGATCGCCGTGCACTGGCTGGTGCTGATCGTCCCGGCCGTGATCGGCTGGCGGCTCGCGGTGCGGAACGCGACGCGGAGGCTGCAGAAGTGAGCCTTCGTCCGGCGCCCGGCCCCGCCCGGATCGAGCCGCCCTCCGAGGCGCCGATCCGCCGCGGCTGGGTCCGCGCCATGTCCTCGGGGAACGTCGGCGCCGTCATCGAGCGGGCCTTCCTCGCGACGCGGACGAGCAACTGGTGGATCATCATCACCGGCTTCTTCGAGCCGGTGTTCTACCTGCTCTCGCTCGGCCTCGGCGTCGGCGGCTTCATCGGCAGCGTCTCGGACGGCGCCGGCCACGAGATCTCCTACGCCGCCTTCGTCGCGCCCGCGCTGCTCGCGGTGTCGGCGATGAACGGCGCCATCTACGAGTCCACGTGGAACGTGTTCTTCAAGATGCAGTACGCGAAGCTCTACCAGGGGATGCTCGCGACCAGCCTCGGCCCGCTCGACGTGGCGCTCGGCGAGATCGTCTGGGGGCTCCTGCGCGGCGCGATCTACGCGATCGGCTTCCAGATCGTGATGCAGGTGCTCGGGCTGAATCTCGCCTGGACCGCGCTGCTCGCGGTGCCGGCCGTCGTGCTCGTCGGCTTCGGCTTCTCCTCGCTCGGCATGGGCGTGACGAGCTACATGAAGACCTTCCAGCAGATGGACTGGATCGCCTTCTTCATCATGCCGCTGTTCCTGCTGTCGGCGACGTTCTACCCGATCACGGTCTACCCCGACTGGGCGCAGTGGATCATCATGTGCCTGCCGCTGTGGCACGGCGTGGAGCTCATCCGCGGGCTGACGACGGGGGCGCTCGACTGGACGATGCTCATCCACGTCGCCTACTACGTCGCCATGATCGCCTTCGGCCTGGCGTTCACGACGCGGCGGCTGCGGGCCCTGTTCCTGAAGTAGCGTGGGGGCGTCATGAGCGACGTCGTCGAGGTCGAGCCGATGCCGGCCGGTCGGGTCGGCGCCTGGCTCGCGACCCTCGACCCCGGCTATTTCGCGCTCGTCATGGCGACCGGCATCGTCTCGATCGGCGGCCGCCTGCTCGGCCATCCGGTGCTCGCGGACGTCCTGCTCGTCCTCACGGCCGTCGGCTTCCTCGTGCTGCTCGCCGCCTACCTCGCCCGGGCGGTGCGCTTCCCGCGACGAACGCTCGCCTCCCTCGCGGCCCCCTCGAGCGCGGTGGCCTACTTCACCGTCGTCGCCGCGACCGACGTGCTGGGGGACGGGCTGCTCGCCCACGGTCTCTGGCCGGTCTCGCTCGCGCTGTGGTGCCTCGCGCTGCTGGTCTGGACGGTGCTGACCTACGGGCTGCTCTCCTCCATCGTCCTCGCCGGGCACCGGCCGGAGCTGCGGGAGATGACGGGGGTGTGGCTGATCTGGGTGGTGGGCACGCAGTCGATCGCGGTGCTCGCGACCGGACTCGCGCCCGTGCTGCCCTGGCCGGGGGCCGCCGACGCGCTCGACGTGGTCGCCGTCGCCTTCTGGAGCATCGGGGTCGTGCTCTATCTCGTCCTCGTCGTGATCATCTTCCTGCGGCTGTTCACCGTCGAGACGGTCCCGGCCGAGATGGGGCCGGCGTACTGGATCCTGATGGGGGCGACGGCGATCAGCGTGGCGGCGGCGGCCGGGATCCTCGCGCTCTCGGCCGCCGCTCCGGTGCCGCTCATCGCGGACGTCCACGACTTCGTGGCCGGCGCCGCGGTGGTGCTGTGGTCGTTCGGCAGCTGGTTCATCCCGGCGCTGGTGCTGTTCGGGCTGTGGCGGCATCTGGTCCGCCGTCATTCGCTGGCCTACGAGCCGGGGCTGTGGAGCGTGGTGTTCCCGCTCGGGATGTACGCCGTCGCCTCGGTGACGCTCGGCCGGGTCCTCGACCTCGGCTTCCTCCGGGATCTCGCGGCGTGGTGGGTGTGGCTCGGGGCCGCGGCCTGGCTCGCCGTCGCGGCACTCATGGTCGCGGCGATCGTCCGGGGGCTGCGACGCCGGAGTCTCCCGGCGGCCGGCACCTCGATGTGATGGCGCCGTAGCGTGATGGCGCCGTGACGCCCGGCTACGCCGTCGTGCAGATCCAGCCCTCCGGCATCGTGCCGGAGCGGAGGAAGTCCTGGAGCTCGGCGGTCGCCTCCTGCTCGAGGATGTCGTCGGCCTGGGTGTAGATGACCGGCTCCTCCTTCGAGTTGTGCGCGTCGAGGAGGCTCAGCAGCTCACGGCCGGCGTCGACGAGCGCGGGCCGCCCGGCGTCGTCGGCGATCATCGCGTCGAGCCCGGCCATCGCGTGCCACAGCGCTCCGTGCTCGCGCAGCATGACGAAGATCGGCATCATCATCCCCGCCTCCCGCATCGGCGGGAACAGGAACTCCTCCTCGAGGTAGATGTGGCGCCGCAGACCCTGCATGGCCTCGACGAGCAGCTCGCCGGCCGCCGGATCGTCGCAGGCGATGAACGCCTCGATCCCGCCGTCGATGGCGCGATGCTCGCGTTCGAGCGCCGCACCGAGCGTGTCTGGCTCGCTCATGCTGGACCTCCTGGCTCCCTCGCCAATCTACTCCGCGCGTCGGAGGCGAGGAGGCGAGGAGGCGAGGAGGCGGGGCTCAGCCGCGCAGCCGCCGCAGCGCGATCGCGGTCTCGAGCGCGGCACTTGCCGCCTCGGCGCCCTTGTCCTCCTTCGAGCCGGGCAGCCCGGCCCGGTCGAGGCCCTGCTGCTCGTCGTCGAGGGTGAGGACCCCGAAGCCGACCGGCTTCCCGGTGTCGAGGGCGACCCGG
>Ga0164242_10002293_pt1 | contig 22207 bp, 25 predicted proteins | sample OricomgcompostMG_FD_108783 | JGI IMG/M metagenome (GOLD analysis project Ga0164242, IMG submission 108783) | Miracle-Growth compost microbial communities from Emeryville, California, USA - Original compost - Miracle growth compost (MG) ... | reverse complement strand
GGTGCCCCCACCAGGGCTCGAACCTGGGACCTGCGGATTACAAGACCGCTAGTTGCCGCCTGAACATACGGAAAATTGCCAGCCAATCCTAAGAATTTCCACAAAGGCACATCGTGATAATCCTCCCGTCTGCTTCAGTGTCCCCGTCGGGAAAATCACACTGTCGCAACACAACTGGGGGGCTGATGCCGTCTCGACCGGATCCTTTGCTGCAAGAATGGATGCTCTGGCAACTCGCAGCACGCCTATCCGAACAGACCGTCTACGAGCGCCTGCGTGTCATCGCGCAATTTGCGGTCGAATCACCTGTCGGAGCAGCGTTCGCGCAGCCCACCGATGTCATCCGCTGGATGGCGAAACATGGTGAATGGTCGGCATCAACCGCCGCCACTTACCACAGCTACCTGAGAGCGTGGTTCACGTGGCTGACCGTCATGGACTACCGCGCCGACAACCCGATGGTCAAACTGCCCTCCCCGCGGTACCCGGAGCGTGTTCCGCGGCCCGTCAGCGATGACGACCTGGTGAATATGTTAACGGCGCGGATGCACCATCGCACGCGTGTGATGATCCTGCTGGCATCACTGGCCGGATTGCGGGTTTCCGAGGTATCGCGGGTCCGGGGCGACGATGTCGACGTCAAAACGCCGAGGATCTACGTGATCGGCAAAGGCGGAAAACGCTCCTGGCTTCCGCTTCATCCGCTCCTGGTCGACGCGGCACAAACGATGCCCCAACGGGGCTGGTGGTTCCCCGCCAACAATCGGCGCCCCGGCGACCACGTGCATCCCAAGAGCGTGTCGGACATCATCGGCTCCGTGATGCGGCGGGTCGGAGCCAGAGGTACTCCGCACAGCCTGAGGCACTGGTACGGGACCACGCTGTTAGACGACGGCGCGGATTTGCGGGTTGTGCAGGAATTACTGCGGCATCGCTCGCTGGCGACCACCCAGATCTACATAAAGGTGTCTGACGAGCGCCGCAATGACGCAGTTGGCCGACTTGATCCATTCCGAGGGGTCGCGTGACTGAAGCACTGGCAGCCGTGCGTGCCGTGGTCGAAAACACTTACGGAGCCTCGGATGATGCTTGATGATGGGATGGTGATGTCCGACGAGGCCCAGGACGCGACGGTCGCGGCGCCGGAGCCGACCCAGGAAGTCCTGAGCGTCGGGGAGACAGCGAGTGTTGCGACCGCGTACAGCGAGGAACCCGAGGGGGTTGATGAGTCGCTGCCGGGAGGTGTGTCGCGGGGGCTGGTGGCCGGGCTGCTGACGGCGATCCTGGTGCTGTCGTGTGGGGTTGCGGCGGCGATTCTGCTGTTCGGGCATCCGCGAGCCAGCAGGCCGGCCGCGGGCCCGGCGGCGGCTACGAGCGCGGTTACATCGGCGCCGGCGGCGCCACCGACAACGAGGATCGCGCAGCAGGCCCCGCCGGTCGGGGCGGCGAATGATGTTGACGCGGGCTACCTGGCCACCCTTCAAAACCACGGGCTCGTCCTCAAGGACCCGGCCGCCGCGATCGAGGCCGGGCATGCCGTCTGCGAGTTGCGCGGTACGGGTTGGTCAAACGGCAAAATAGCCGACGAGATAGTGAGCCGAAACGCCGGAAACAGAACCTATGAGCAGGCCGTGGTCACCGTCACTGCCGCGTTGGTCGCCTACTGCCCTTGGTACAGCTGAAACGGGCACCGATATCTAGACCACATTTTTGGACTTGAAAATTGGTCCATAATGTTGGTACTATTTCGGTATGGCGAGCGAATACCAGGTCGAAATCGAGACCAGCGCGGCGAAGCAAATCCAGCGGCTGCAGCGCCACGACCAAGCCCGCGTCCTCGACGCGATCGACGCGCTGGCCGTCGACCCCCGCCCGCACGGCTGCACCAAACTGTCCGGCACCGACTCCGCTTACCGCGTCCGCGTCGGCGTGTTCCGCATCGTCTACGTCATCGACGACGGACTGCGCATCGTCAACGTCACCCGCGTCGCACACCGCAGAGAGGTCTACAAGCGATGATGATTTCGATTAGCAAGGCCAAGGCCCGGCTGTCCGAGCTGGTGCGCCAGGCCGGCGACGAGGACGTGGTGCTGATGAACCACGCGACACCGGCGGCCACCCTGATCGGCGCCGCCCGTTACGAGGCGCTGCTCGAGGAGATCGAAGACCTCAAGGACCGGCTCAGCGTGCACGAACGCACGGGCGTCACCGTCTCCGCGTCCAAACTGCGCGCCGAGCTCGGCCTGGCGGCCGACGCATAATCGCGAAGCCCCCTTCATTGGCCGCGGTACACCGCCTTTCGTACTGCCCGATTCGCGGCCCGCAACTCGCGGACCTTCTCATCCGAGAGCCCCTGCACGTAGGGCAGCACCTCATCGAACGCATCCAGGCGAGTGAACAGGGCGTCTCGGACGTCGGCGAGTTCCCGGCGCACCCCGCGGAGTTCTTCCTGATGACGCCTCTCGGCTTTGTTGCTCCGCTCGTCGCTCTCACGGAGTTGCTTGCGCAGCGCATCGCAGTCTTCGCTGAGCCGCTGATACGCCGCCTGGGCCTCGTCGAACCAGGCCTTGCGTTCCCGGTCGCGCCGGCTCACCAGGAACTGCAGGACAGCCCACAGCCCTGGCGCGGACACCAGCGCGAGGAGCAAGGTGACGATGTAGGAGGTGTTCACGCACGGCCCCGGCGGAACTTCGCCCGCAACTCGGCGCTCAGCGCGAGTTTGTGCCCACCGAGCACCAACATGAATGGGGCCTCCATAAGTCCCTGATGACCGAGAAGGCCTTCAGCTCCGAGAACAATTCCTGCTGTCCAGAACACGAATCCGCCGAGGAAGAACAGCGCCGACAAGATGTTGTCGGAGCAATTCCTGGCCATAGCGACCAACTGGGCGCCGCCGATGGCGCAGCAGCACAACCCCATCCCGAAACCGTTGTGCGGCAGCTGGGGAAAGTAATGCCAGCTCGGCCCGTACCAGTTGTCCGGCGCCGCAAGCAGCACCACCCCGAGGCACACGTTGAGGGCGGCGAAACTCCACAGGACAGCCCGCGACTCGCTGCGCAGCGCGGGCCGCACGCGGTCCGCTAGCCGGTTGAGGATCCTCATTCGGCCGGCTACTTGGCCGGCGGCTTTTTGTGAAGGTCCGCGGTGGTCGGGGCCTTCACCGCCCTGCGGGGGCGGCGCGCGCGCGGAGGAGCGGTCTTCGCCGACGGCACGAACGAGGCGGCCGGAGTCCCGGGCAGGGCTTGGCCCAGCAGAGACAGCAGGAACGCCAGGATGGCGCCCGCGAGCGCGGCGGCCGCGACACCCCAACCCGGGATGCTCAGGTGGGTGTCCTGATCCGCGGAGCCGATGCCGCCGAGGATCCAGGCGTTCATCGCCCCGGTCGCCGCGCCGAAGATGACGTGGTTGAGCGTGGCCCGCCAGAAGGCGACGGTGAAGTAGTCAGGTGTGGTCATTTTTCCGTGTATTCCTTTCAGGATTTAAGTGACGACTGGGACGCGCGAGCCCCAATCCGCCGCGTGCTGGATTCCGAGTTGCAGGAACGTCTGGGGCCCGATCCCCCAGGGGGTGTCGTGGTAGGAGAGGTGCGGCGCGGTGCCGGACCCGAAGAACTTCAGCGCGAGGATCGCGGCCTGGACGTCGGCGGCCGGCCCGGTCGGCAGGTTGGCGCCGTTCCCGGAGATGCCGTCGATGAGCCCTTCGAAGCTGCCCAGCAACAGGGGCAGCATGAGCGGCACCAGCCCGGCGGTGAGGCCGATGGAGCCGCCGGCCACACCGGTGATCAGACTCGCGGGGTTCGCGCCCCCGCCGAGGATGCCGCCCAGGAGGCCGCCGAGCAGACCACCGCTACCGGCACCCCCACCGCCGGCGGGCTGGTTCACGACCGCGCCGCCGGTGCCCGGGATCAGGCCGCCGTCCTTGACGACCAGCTGCAGCAGCATCTGCACCGCGCGGGCCATCATCCCCAGCGGGTCGGTGACCGACAGACCGAGGATCATCTCCTCGACGTCGGACAGGACCAGCCCGGTGCCGCCCAGCGGGGAGTTGGTGTACAGGTCGCTCGGGTTGACCAGCCAGCAGCAGCGCCAGCCAAGCCAATCCTGCGCGGCCTTCGACATGGCGAAGTTCGGGGCGCCGATGCCCTGCCCGGACGCGACCGGCCCGAGATAGAACGACTTCCCGAACGGCCGCCACGGGTCGGCGATCAGCACGACGCACACCAGCCGGTCGCGGTGCGCGTACAGCGGGTCGTTGGGGTCACACAACCGGTTCAGGAACAGGTGCACACCCTTGGTCCCCAGCGAGTAGCCGGCGATGGCGAAGGTGACCGTGGACCCCAGCACGGCGTCGGCGAGCATCTGGCAGGCCTGCTCGGCGCACTCGTCCCCCGACGGGGCGTTGGGGTCGGTCGCGGCGCCCACCGGCAGGCCGCCCATCGCGGCGGCGTAGTCGATCGGGTGCTCGTGGTACACCCCGGGCAGGGCCTGGGCGATCTGCGAGGTGTAGTCGAGGCCGATGATGCCGCCGGTACCACGCACCGTGAACAGGGCGTGCGTGGGCGGCGGCGGGGGCGGGTAGGAGCCGAGCTTCGTGCGGAACGCGAGGTTGGCCACCGCGTAGCCCTGGGCGTCGACCGGGACGGTCATGCCGTAGTTCTTGGCGATCATCGCCACCGCCTGCGACGTCAGGATGTCGTAGGTGCCGCGCGGCGTCAGGCCGAGGTTCCGCACGGTGGAGAACTTGCTGCACAGCTTCGTCGTGAGCAGCGTGACCGCGTCCCAGTTCGGGTCGGTGCGCTTGGCGTTGACCGGGTCGATGTCGCCGACACCGAACCCGATCCACTGGCCCTTGGCGTTGTTCACCACGAGAAGGCTCCGTTCTGTGAGTTGTCGGTGCCTTCGAGGTGGTCGAGGATCGCGCCCATTGCTTCGATCGGTGTGCGGTCCTGGCCGGCGGCGTTCTTGCCTAGGCGGCCCCAGCGGCCGCGCGTCTGGGCGAGCACCTCGTTGACCTTGTCCTCGAGCGGTAGCCCGCGGAGGTCGCCGTCCGCCGGTGCCGGCGGCGCGTCCCCGCCGTTGTCGGCCGGGGGCGGCGCGGCGTTGTTGGCCGCGGCCCAGTACTTCGCCACTGATGCCGCGAACACGTCCCACGGGAAGTTGTCGCCAACGTCGTTGTGGTCGTTGCCGTCTCGAAGATGCTCGGTGCAGTAGCGGTGATCGCTGATGCCGGGCGGGTCGCTCGGGTAGGCCGGCCCGGGGATCACCTTCGGGTCGATGCCGTATTTGATGCAGTCCTGAACGGCGAGGTAGGCGGCGACGTCGATGGCCTTGGCCTGCGTCATCCAGTCGTCGCGCGACCAGGCCACGCCTGATCCGGCGAAGCAGAAGTTGATGGCGCGGTTGTTGGAGTTGCCGACCGACCACGACGCCAGGTCGGTGTCCACGATGTCGTAGACGGTGACGCCGCCGTCGCGGGCCTGCCGACCGGTGTAGTGGTAGCTCACCGGGTTGCTGCCGCCCTCGGTGGACATGAGGAACTGCGCCAGGTGCAGCGCGGCGTCGTCATCGTCGAGGTCGCCGGGTTCCTGGGTGTGGATCAGGAACAGGTCGACCGCCGTCCCGGCGCGGTCCTGGTTGTTGTCACACCAGAACTCGAGCTCGTTGAAGTCGGGGCGGACGGCTTGAAGCGCCGCCAGCCGCGGGTCGGTGGGAGTGGGCACAGTGCCTCCAGTGGGTTGGCCGGAAGTGATTTGGTCGTAGAGCGCCTGGGCATCTCCCATGCGCTCGTCGTAGCGGTCGGGAAAAGCGCTCTGCTGCACCGCTTGTGCGTAGGAGCCCGGCGAGTTGGGCCCGTTGTAGTCGAGGCGCGCGAGGCGGGTGAAGAACAGTTGCGCGGACTTGTAGGGGTCCATGCAGGTGGCGGCGTCGCCCCACCACCAGCCGCCGGAGCCGAGCACGACTTGCTGCTGGAATAACCCCACGGAGTAGCCGTCGGAGCCGACAGCTTCGTGTGGAATGTTCATGGAGTCAGGCACTTTGGCGTTGGCGTACATCGTCCAGTTGGATTCGACGAACACCGTGGCGAATCCGATGACGATGCCGCGCTCGGTGATCCCGAGATCGCGGCCGGCCTGCAATACCGCTGGGGCGTACTGGTCGGCGGTCACTGGCCCCCCTTACCGTGGAGCACGGTGACGTCGCCTTGCTCAGCGAGGAGCTTTTGGAAATCGGCGAATCCGATCGCGAAGTATCCGCCGGGCTTGCAGCCCGGCCACGCGTCTTGGTCGCCCCAGGAGTTACGGAAGAGGATCACCTCGGCGGTGAAATCGATTCCGCAGGCGAGGTATTCGTGGCCGCCCGCGATGTTCGACTGCGTGAGCCGGCCGATCTTCACCAAGCCGTTCTTCGGCTTGAACATGGTGTTCGTCCACAGGGTGCCGACGATGACAGGCGTTGTCTCGAGAGCGGCCTGCAGCGCCGAGAAGCTGAACGTGTGCGAGTAGCGGTCCAGGTATCCGAGCTGCACACCAGCTTTCGCGACGCTGATGCCGTCGCAGCCGGTGTCGGTGGGCGGGTACTGGCCGGGCTGGTTGTCCAGCGTGGTTCCCAGCGAGTAGATCTTCACCGCGTCCTTCTCGGTGAGCGCGCGGCCTTTGTTCATCGAATTGCGCACCGCCGCGGCGAAATCGGTGTTGAGCCACTGCGCGGTCGCGTTGCCGGTACAGCTACCCAGCTGGCCTTGATTCAGCGGCGCGATCGAGCTGCCCCAGAACGTGTTCTTGCGTTTCGGCTTGGCTTTGCGGGGCAGGAATTCGTAGTCCAGTGAGCGGGAATCGTGGTGGACGTGCCGACCCAGGCGGGAATCGGCCCTGTCGTAACGCAAGATGCTGATCTGATGCATGGGTGGCCCTTCGTCTGATTCGTGGCATTCAAAAAACCGCCGGGCGGATTGCCGGGCGGCGAAGTCGCGGGGTGTTCCCCTCAATGGGGGGAATTGGCTTACGCCTGGTAGGCGTAGCTCGCTATAGTCCGATGGATGAGCAACCAGAGAGGCGCGGCCCCCACGTGCAGGCACTGGCCGTGGTATCACCGCTGGTTCGGGTGCGGCGTGCTGGGGCTTCTCCCCGAACGGCTGGCGCCCCGGTCAGGTCATCTTCCAGGACCGAAGCCGAAGTAGCGCGGTCGTCGCCCCGCTCGCTCCTTGGCTGTTGCTTCCGCCCCAGCCGATGCTGGTCGGGGTGAGGAAGTCGGTGCGCAGACTGCTGCCGGCGGTGACCCAATCCACCCCGTTGAAGCTGTACTCGAAGTACCTGTTCGTGCCGTCGTCGCGGACGCGAAGCCAGTTCGGGATGCTGCCGATCGCCGAGGCGGCCGGGGTCAGATAGTTCGCGGATGCAGCGGTGGGGCTGGTGTATTTCCGGGCCAGCAGAATCGCGCCGCCCAGCGAACTCGCATACCCGGGCCCGAACAAGATCATCTTGTTTGACGCGTCCAAAAGGATGATCCCGCCGTACACCGAGTTCGCCGGCTGGAAGGAACTTTCGAAGTAGGCGGTGGCGGTGTACCCGCTGGCGGGAGAAAGCGCGGAGTATTCCGCGGCGACGCTTTCCGCGCTGCCCGACGGCTGAGTCAGCAGCCGGCCGTCTTTGTTGGCCGCGAATGTGGCCGTGCCGAGGTTCACGGTGGACAGGCCCGTGGATGGCGGGGCGGTGAACCCGGTGAGGGGTCCACCCGACACCCGGTCCCAGCTCGTGCCGTTGTCCCGCAGGAGCAGCCCGACATCGGTGCAGGCATACAGCAGGCCTGCGTTGCCCGCCGCCGGGAGGGCGGAGAACGCGCCGCTCTTGGGTACGGCGTTGGTGTTGGCGTTGACAACACCGCCCAGGTTGTTGAGGTAAGCGGCGTTGACGAACATGCCGATGTTGTCGACGAAGTTAGTGGGAATGGCGCTCATTTGTTCAAGTCCTCCACCGGGATCTCTCCCTCTTTAAAGGGGCCCTCGAATCGGATGCCCACGGGGAATTCGCCATCGGCGAAGGTGATCTCGCCGGTCTCGCCGTGATCAACGAAGGTCGCGCCAGGCCAAATCTCTTCGACTCCACCTGCTTTCAGCTTTGCGTGGATCTCTTCCTTGGTCCACTGCTTGCCGTTAATTTCAGGCATTAACTACCCCTTCTAGATTTGGAACGGAACGGTGTAGGGAACTTGGCCGGCGGGTTTGACGACTGGTGAGCCGACGGCGGCGGCCGACGCGATGCCCGACGGCCGGATCGTGACCGGGCCGACAGTGATCGCCGGCGTCCCCACTGCCGCGGCCGACGCGATGCCCGTCGGATCAACAGAAACAGCGCCCGCGGTGACGATCGGCGCACCAACGCCTTCGTAGGTGGGAATCCCGGTCGGCGAAACATCCTGCGGGGGACCGATAACAACCGGTGTCCCCACCGCCTCGGACGTGGGAATGCTGGCAACCTGGATCACCACAGTCCCCGGCATCACGTCCGGCGAACCCACCGACGACTGGGAATCAATCCCCGTCGGGGTGAGGAAAAGTTCAGCCCACCAGCCGATCGCAGTGCTCATTTACAGGGCGAAGATCTTGCCGGCGTCGTTGGGCCAAATCACGTTGATGTCACCGCCGTTCGGTGTCACCGCCAAACCGGTCGCGGTGTCGATGTAGGCGATCAACGGGGAGGTGGCCGCGGTGCCGGTGTCCTTATAGATCACCAGCGCCTCGGAGACGTCACCGGACACCGCGGTGAAGGTGACGTCGTCCGCGTCGGCGACACCACCGGTCGCGGTCTTCCCGGTCAGGTTCGCTGAGGTGGCGACCCGCCCCGCGGAGGGGATGTCGGACAGGAACTCGTGCGTCGTCAGGTTCACGGTGTAATCCGCCGCGTCGACCAGGACGACTTTGATGTTGTCGGTCAGCCACGCGATTTCACCTTTGAGGGCGTGCTCGCGATACTTCGCATAGAGAGCGTTGGCCATGAATGTTTCTCCTTAGATATAGAACGGAACCTTGAGTGCGACATCATGTTTCGAGTCCTGGTCACCCGGTGCGTGGTACACGTACACGCTCGGGGAACCCACCCTCGCCGCCGACGCAATCCCCGCCGGACGGACTGTCGACGGCTGAATGAGTGTGGTTTCCGGGAACAGCAGGTAGGCGATCCGGTAGAACAGCGTGACGTCCTGAGCGGACATGTGGTTCATCATCACCACGATCACCGCGCCGTTAGTGGGGTTGGCGAACAGCGTGCATTTGTAGCCGCCCAGGTTCCCGATCCAACCGAGCCAAGACCCCCACTGGATGACGCCGAGACCAAAACCCATCCAGCCCGGCCCTTCCCACGGATTGGCGGGCGTGTAGGTGGTGTAGGTGACGAACGTTTCGTCCCGCAGCTGCTTCATCGCCGGGCTCAGCAGCGCACCCGATGCGAGGGCCTGCCCGAACTTGATCGCGTTCGCCACGGTGCCGTTCAGTGCGCCGGCAGATCCTCCCCACGTGGTGGAACAGGCGGTCCACTCGACTTCCGCGGTGGTTGGGTAGCCGAGCAGACCGGCCAGGAACGCCAGCGGGCCGAGCATCGCTTGAATGGTGGGCAGCGCGAGGTTTGCGGCCCAGCCCCGCGAATAGGGGGCGGTCATGTAATTGCCTGTCGGCCACTCCGTTTCGTCCAGGCCGAGCGCGCCGGCGCTGTCCTCGAGGAGGATGGTTCGGATGTCGCGGCCGGTGCCGTAGGTGGCGTCGCACCACTCGAGGATCATGCCGAGCAGGATGTAGTTGCTGTTGGAATACTCTGACTGCGTTCCGGGCTCGAAAAGCGGTGTGGTGTAGCTGAGGATTTTGGGCAGCGGGTCGAACGTGGAAGTGGGGGACAAGAAATAGGATTGCGCGACCGCGGCGTCCTGCTGCAGGTAGTCCTCGATGCCGGATTGCATCATCAGCAGGTGTTTGATGGTGATCCGATTCCAATAGTCCGGCCCCCCCGGAACATATTGCGGCAGCGTGTCATTCAGCGAGATATGTCCGGCGTCGACCTGCGCTAAGACCAGCAGCGCGGTGTGCATTTTGGTGCAGGAGCCGTACCGCATCTTGTGGTCGAGCGTCAGCTCCAGGCCGGTGGTGCGGTCACCGCCGTACGCCTTGTAGTAGCTGCCGTCCTCGGTGTAGACCCCGATGATGGCGCCGTCGGTGACGTCGTTGGGTTTGAGGTACTGCGCCACATAGCCGTCGATGGTGTCGGTCGTCGCCGTCGGAAGCAGGTCGGTCGGCGCCGGGTCCGGGGTGATCGCGGTATCGCCGAGGCTGCGCACCGTCACCGGGCCTGTTTCGTTGCCTGCGTTGTCGGCCGCGGTGATGGTGAGCCGGTCGGAATAGTCCGTCGCCGAACTCAACCCGGTGTAAGTGAACGGCGCCCCGTCGGGAATGGGCGCGTCGTTGATCTGCACCCCATCGAGCTCGACGTTGTACCCTTTGAGTCCGCTGGCACTACTCATCGACAGCCCCTGTGATGGTGAGAGTGACAGAGGTGGAGGTGGTTTCGACCGTCACTGCGAGGTCGTCGATGTTCGGCGGTGTCGTGTCACCGCCGGATGATTCGCCGTCGACCGCTTCCTGCCGGAAGCACACGAACCCGATCGGCGTACCGCCTTTGCCGCCGCCCTGCAACGCCAGGCCCCGGCCGCCGTTGCCGCCGCCTCCGGGGTTCGCGCCCGGGCCGCCCCAGGCCTTCTGGTCGACGCCACCGGTGTACTTCTGGCCGTTGTAGTCCAACACTCCCGGGCCTCTACCGACCGGCTGCAGACCGAACTGCACGCCCTGCCCGTCCGCGCCGGCCGCCGACGTGGTGTCGTATCCGGGAATCGACAGCTTCGCGCTGCCGTCCTCCAAGATGTTGAACGTGACCAGCGTGGAGTCGTCGGTCCAGTGGGTGCCGCGGGTGAAGGTGATCGGCGCGAAGCTGGCCGGCTGGCCGGGCAGTCCGTTCTGCGGGGGCAGGATTGTGCCCGCCGCGCCGTCGCCGCCGGTACCCAGGGGGATCAGGTCCAGTTTGTTGCACCACGACGGGATGGGAAGGGTTTGTCCGTCGTACTGCATGTCCTCGCGCACCGGTTCCCGATGATCCGCGGCGCCGCTCGTGGACACCGCATATTCGAACCACGGAACCCCGGGTGCTGCAGTCGCTTTCGCGAGACTGGCGGTCGGGCTGTTCGGGCTCGACGTGTAGTCGACGGTGGCTCCGATGCAGGGGGCGGCGGCCAGCGGGTGGTCTTTGATGGTGTCCGTGAACGACATCCCGCGGATGTTGTGCGTGCCGCCGACCGGGACGAACTCGACGTAGTAGGTGTCGGTGGCTTGCGCCGCGATCGGGGTGTCGAGCTCGCAGAACATCCAGTCGGCGTCCGCCGCGGTGGTTCCGGGCTGCAGGCTGGAAACCACGTTCCCGGAGTGGTACACCAGATCCCGGGCCCCGGTCGTGGGGTTGACCTTGCGGATGTTGACGTAGAAAGCGGTGATCCCGCTGCTGCCGTAGCCGTACCAGGAGATGACACCGATCGGCATCGCCTGCAGCACCGGCATGCTCGCGGATAGCGCCGCGGATTGCGTGGTGGCGAGGTAGGTGTTCGCCGACGTCAGGTCGTAGTTCGCGCGGCCGGTGGGCAGCATCCCGCGGGCGACCGGGGTGTTGTTCAGCATGTTCGTGATCCGCCACGCCTCACCGCCGAGGTAGGCGTTGGAGGCGACCTGACCGGAGACGTTGGTGACGTCCGCGAGGCTTCCGCCCGACGATCCCGGTGCGCCGACGGCGCCGCTCAGCCATGCGTCGATGACACCGAAGATGGATGCGCCGATGGTGGCCGGCCCACCCGATCCCTGCACGTTGTCCGGCGGGATCAAACCCAAGGCCTCGAACAGATCCTGCAGCGCGTTGCCGGTTGAACTACCGCCGGTGAGGGCGTTAACGGCGGTGTCGATGAGCGCCTGGATCCGCGCCAGAATCGCCTGCAAGCTATCGGATAGCCCCGCGATCCAATCGGAGGGGATCTTGAACGTTGCTCCGGCGTCGTCGAAGTCGAACGTGCCGGCGGTCGCGGCGGGCAGTACCACCAGGCGGCCGCGGATCTCGTTCACCGATCCGTCAGCGGGACACGTGTAGGAGCCCGACAGTTCGGCCCAGCCACCCGACGCGGCTGACGGCCCCAACGAAGTGACTACGGTGGTGCCGACCCGGGTGACGACATCACCCGACCGGAAATATTCGGCGATGTGCAACTGGATGGGGGCCGTGGATCCGACGTAACCGGACCACTGCACGAACACCGAGGGCTCGACTTCCTGATTCGGCGCGATCGCAACGGGCACACCGAGCAGGGACTTCATGGTGCCGTCTGCGACGACGCGGACCGCCCCCGTGGAGTCCGCGGTGCGCGTCACGCTCGGGTTGAAAACCCAAATACCTGAGCCGGATATCGACTCCGCGGAGGGGAAAGTCCCGAGCGGCCAGAGGTTTTGGCTCAACTGCGCGGGATTCACCGGAGTGTCCAATGTCAACAACCGGCCTACTAGGCCCGCCACCTGCCGGATCGGCCCGAAGATCTGCTGAATCGCCTGCAGGATCTCGTCGTCGCCGTCGTAGTCGCCGAGGATCGCCTCCAGCAGTTCAACGAACGTGCCCACCACCGGCAGGCCCTCGATGAATTCCAGCAGCAGCGGCGGAAGATCCTCCGGGCCTTGAATGTCGGCGGGATCGGAGTTCGCGATCAGCGAGTTGACCTCGGACCAGATCCCGACCAGGATCCCGAACGGCGAGAGGTCCACGGACGGATCACCACCGGTCGACCCGCTAAAGGTACTCGGGAACCGTTCTACAGCGCGGGATTTCATTGCCGAGCCGGACATGTCCTGCAGCTTGCTGGCAAGCGTGTCGAGTGTCAGCGCCCCCGTGGGCAGGTTCTGGACACCGCCCGGTGTCGTCATCGGCGGACCGCCCGCGCGCCGGTTCCGATCCGCTTCGGGCACTTCGGGGCCACCGCGGTACGCGCCACCATCGGCTCGGCTTCAGTGGGTTTCGGTGGGTCCGGCAGCTTCACCGACTGCTGCCGCACACCGTCAGTGATCCACGCCGGCGCGTGAACCGCCTGCGGGTCAATGAGATCGGTCTGCCGGATACCCAAAGCCACCAGCTGGGCGGCCAGATCACCCACCACCGGTTGCAGCATGTGCAGCGGCATCTCCGTCGCCGTCAACAACGCCGACGCCAACGCCCCTCCGACCGCCTTGGTCTGGCCCTCGATGTCGTCGGCGGCCGGGATCTTCTTCGGAATGACCGCCGACTCGATTGTTTTATCCGCCAACGCCTTCGCCGACTCCGGCGTGAGACGCTTCGCCCTGCTGTTGCTCACCACAGTCCGATTTGCTGCAGGCCGGACATCGACTTCGCCACCAATTCCGTCAGCCTTTCGATCGCATCAGTGTCTTTGCGGACATCACCGAACTCCGCTTCGACCGACATGCCTTTCGAGTCGCCCCAGTCGAAGGTCAGTTGCCGGTTGCGGCGCACGTACACGCGCGGCATCAGGTATTTGGAGGTGCCGCCGACGCGGTCACCGAGCCACCAGTGTCCGAATCCGTTGTCTCCGATGATCCAGGGGCTGCAGTTAGCGATGGTCAGGTTGAACGACGTGTCGGGGTCTGTTTCACGTCGCCGGCGGCGGAGGTCCATGATGCTGGCTGCGGTGTAGGCCTGGGTGACGTTCGTCGATGTGGTTTCCAGGTAGTGGCCCCAGCCCTGTTTCGAAACCCGCAGCAGCAGTGGAACACTGATGTGCGCGAGGATTGAGTCCCGGTAGATCGGGTTGAGGAAGCTGTCGATCGCGCCGCCCAAAGATCCGACGGTGATGTTGACACCGGCCGCGAAGCTGATGACGACGGACAGGTTGTCACCCAGCACGTCGCCGCCGTATTGGATCGCGGCGCTGATTAGTTCGTTGACGCCGGGCATCGACTGGCCACCGACGGTGATCCGGCCCGGCCCGCCCGGCGACCGCGCGAAGTTCGAGGTTTGAATGCCGGTGACATCGCCGTCGCGGTACACCACGTAGGGGTGGGCGGGGAGTGTGCCGAGGAATCCCGGCAGCCGGTAACCGTCGTCGTCGATGGTGGCGCCGGTGAACAGGTCGTAGCTGTCCTCGACGTAGTTGGATGTCAGGTCGGCGATGGTGCGGGTCAGGCCGGTGAGCAGGTTACCGCCGATGGATGTGCCCTGCCGGAAGCCGGACTTGTCGACGATCCCGACGAACAGGGTTCCGTTGCGCCAGTTGGTGCCGGCGCCTGGCCAAGGTTCTGGGTCACCGGTCAGCCAGCGATGCACCTCCCACTGCAGCTCGGCGTCTTCCAAGATCGGGGCGGCGACGTCGAAGATGCTGGTGTTGATGCTGCCGACCACCAAGGCCAAGGGTGCGACGGAGTCCCCGAAAGTTCGCGGTTTGATGACGATTTGGGACTGCTGCCAAATGTTCAGCAGGATGTCGACGACGCCCTCGATGGTCCAGTTCGCGGGGTCCAGCAGCTTGAGAAGGTCCGCGATGTCGATATTGGTGAGCTGCAGGCGCAGTAGGTTCGCCGCCATCGTCAGCAGGATCGCGTAGTCGGCCTCGAGATACAGCATCCACGCCTTCGGCTGCTGTATCAGGCTGATCGGCAGGAACGGATTCCCAGCTGTGTGAACGTATTTCAGCTCCTCGATGTCGTCGAGGAATTTGACGGTCACCATGTCGCCGTCTTTGTCGCGTTTGACGGTGACACCCTCTTTGGGGTTCATCCGGCCGCCGATGCGGGCGCCCATCATTTCGATGATCACGTGGATGTTGGTGGTGCCGCGGGCGTCTTCGTCGAGCGCCCAGAACGCGGCCCAGGTCCGGCGCGGGTCGTCGAGGTCGATCGGCAGGTCGATTTCGATGATGCCTGTGTCGTTGATGATCTGGGTCAGGTGGCCTTTGAGTTCGCCGTGGACGGTGCCGCGGTACACCCAATCGCCGTCGTAGAGCTTGATGACGGGCGGGTCGAAGGATCGCTCGATGCGGTACTCGCGGAGTTCACGGGCCCACGCGGAGAAGTCATCGTGATCGGTGCCGGTGAACGGCTCAGCCCACGCATAAACCGGCATCAGACGGCTTCCAGACCTGACTCGGCCGACCAGAACCGGCGCTGCCGCAACGTGACTTTCGCGCCGCACGGGCCCTGGCAGATCACCGGCATCATCACCGGGTCGTCCTCGGTGCCGGTGTAGGGCGGCACCATATACACCGGCTCAACCCCGTTGAACAGGCCCGCGGCGTTCGACAGGTCAGCGTTGACATAGGTGTCCATGAACGGGTCCGACATCACCGAAAGCATCTGCGTCAGTTGCGGTGTCACGATCATCCGCGCCGCGTCCTCACCGACCGAGCGGCCCCAGCGGCGTTCCTGCCCGAACGCGAAGTCGGGGAACTGCCACTGCTGCGCGGGGTCGAACGTCCACTCCGGCCACAGCGGCTGGTCGGTGGGGTTCCACACGTCGAACCAGCCGGTGTTCGGGTTGGCCACCACGCGGCCGGCGTCGAACACGGCGAACGTCTGCCCGGTGAACAGGGCGACCAGGAAGTTGGCCAGCGACCCAGACGCGAACGACAGCACATGCCCGAAGAACGTCGAGGTGACCGTGACCCCGTTTTGGCCGACGGTGGACAGCTGCTCGAGGGCCTGCTGGATCGTCGAGGCCGACGCCACGAACGAGATCGGCGCGGTGGTCTCACCGCCGACGGAGAGCGTGAAGTTCAGGGTGCCGATGGTGACGGAGAACGCGATCGGCGCCAGCCCCGAGTCGTCGACCGTCAGCATCCCGGGGCTGCTGATCGGTGTGACGACGTTGAACTGCTTCGGGGTGCCGGTCACGGTGACGTTCCCGACGCCGAGCGTCGGCAGCGCCTCGAGCGCCGCCTGAATCGTCGCGATGCTCGAATTGACCGGGATCGATGTGGTCGACGCCCCGCCGTATCCCAGCTTGTAGGCGCCCGATTCGCCGGCGATGTAGACGGTGAAGTTGCCGGGGTTGACCCATTCCGCGACGTCCTCGGCGCCTTCGAACATCGGGTTGACCGCCACCGCGGAGACCACCGCGTGGTAGACGTCGTTGATGTCGGCGTCGAAGCCGTCCTCGGTCATGTACTCGATCTCTTTGGACAGCTTGAGGATCAGAGACCGCGGCCCCGACGGGCCGTCCCATGTGCATGTGACCTTCTGGAAGTTCCCCGGGGTGCCCCACAGGCGTTGGAACCGCGGCCGGCTCGCCGGGGTCAGCCAGAACGGCAGGATCGGTTCACGGATCGGGACTTCCACACCGGAGATCCGGCCGCCGACCTCGAAAGCACCGGACTGGGTGCGGATCTTGAACCCGGTGTCGTACATGCCTTTCGGGTCGGTGTCCAGCACGATGTCGTCGGCTAGATAGTCGTCGTTGGGCGCGGACACCACGACGGAATCCCCGTTGGTTGAGGCCAGGGTGATCGTTGAGATGGCCATCTAGTAGCTGCTCAATTTCGCTGCGGCCTTTTCCTTTTCGAGGCGTTGCGCCCTGATGAATGCGTCTTCGGTGTCGCGGGCAGTGATGTTGTATGTCGTGCCGCCGCCCTGGTTTCCGTTGTTGCCGCCCATGCCTTTCCCGGCCTCGCTGACCGCGAAGCCCGAACCCCCTTGGTTGACCACGTCACCGACCGCGCTGGCGGGGCCCGGGGCGGCGGCGATCGGCAGGGCAGCGCCCGGACCGCCGCCGCCGGCGCCGATGCTGATGCCGCCGATCAGGGTGGAGATGCCTTTCAGCCAGCCCGGGGTGCTGGGGACACCGAACAGGCTGAGCGCGGAGGACACCTGCCCGTCAATGAATGATCCGGCCGCTGCGCCGAGGTTCCCGAGTTCACCGAGAGCTGCCCCGCCGCCACCCTGCTGATCCCCTGCGAGTTGTCCGGGCAGTTGCCCGAGTTGCTGGCCCAAGAACGAACCGAATCCCGACAGGGAGGACGGGATGTTAAGGCTTCTCCCGCCGCCGCCGCCGCTGGGCCCGCCGCCGCTGCTGGTGGTGGCGCCGCCCGCCGGGGGCGCGGAGCCGCCGGCTGCGGCGGGCTGCGCCCCAGCGGCGGTTCCGGGGCCTCCGCGGCCCGCTGGCCCCTCTCCGTACACGGTGGGCAGGAACATGTGGTGGTCGAACTGCGGACTGGCCGCGCCGGCCGCGGCGCCGCCGATCGTGAACACGCCGACGCTGCCGCCGGCTTCGGCGTTGCGCCCGTCGGACAGCGTCATCGCCATGTGTCCGTCGTTGGGGTTGGGTCCGTGGTCGTACCAGCCGACTGAGATCTGCCCGGGCCCGCCGATGCCCGGTTTGAATCCACGCGCGGCCAGCCAGTCCGCGGCGTTCTTCGTCGACATCAGACCGGACTCCGGCAGACCTAGCGTGCGGTCGACGACGCGCGCCACCATGCCCGAGCAGTCGGTACGTGCGGCCTGGCTGTAGGCCGTGCCGACCAGCTGCCCGGCAGCGACAACGTCGGGTCCGACCGCGCCGCCACCCGAGCGGTGCAGCGCGTCGCGGAATGCGTACACGCCGGCTTGGCCGCCCATAGCCTGGACGTCGGCCGCGGTCAACACGTGTTCTCCGTTGGACAACCAAGCTGCAACGGAGTCCGAGGTTGCTGTCCCGGCGCCGAACACCGCGCCGCCGAACGCATGGCCGCCGCCGAGTTGCGGTCGGTTGGGGTCCAGCAGAGAAGGAACCGGCGGGGTTGCTGGGGTCGGCGCGGGCGGCGCGACGATAGCTTTCGACCACTTGTCCAGGAACGCCTGCATATCAGCGTTCGCCTGCGTCAGGTTGGGCTTGACCTCAGGCGTGATCGGTGCGTTGGTCTGCTGCGCGCGGAACGCATCCAAAACCCGCTGCGCCTCTTCGGTTTTCGCGGTGATGGTGATGCCGTTCGGCGTTTCGTGGACTTCGATGCCAAGCTTTTCGAGACGTTCGATGGTCTCCGGTGAGTTGTCGGAGATGGTGATCGTCTTACCGTCCGGCAGGGCGGCCGTCGCATCACCGAGTGCGGTGGTGAGTTTCGCTGCTTCCTCCGCGCGTTCGCCGTACTCCCGGATTTTTGGGTTCAGTTCGCTGAGCTTGCCTGCGGCGTCCTGCATGCCCTTACCGGCCTTCTGCAGCCCCTCGCCCCACCCGTATGCTTCCTGCGCCTCCCGCCGAAGCTTTTCAGCCTCATCGTGATCGCCGAATAGATCTTCCTGCCAAGCACTTGCATCCTTGAGTGCGCCTACCACATTGCCTAAACCGCCGACTATCTGACCGAGCCCCTCGGTGAACAGTCCAGCTACCTTCAGTGCGGAGCCAAACGATGTCGCAGCGACTGCCCCGATATCGGTGAAGAAGCCGATAATCTCGGGCTGATGCTCACTGATCGTGTCAGCGAAACCCTCCAACTGTTCGTTGACGATGTCGAACACGCCAGATCCCAACGGCTGCAACGCTATCTGCACCTTGTTTTTGAACGTCCCCCACTTCTCAGCCCAGTCGTCGGTGTCGGCGGCAGCCTGAGCGATTGTGTCGCCGGTCCCACCGATCGAGCTCGACAGAGCGTCCAGGTCAAGCGCGCCCTTCTTGATCGCATCGAAGAACTCCACGCCGCGTCTCGTGCCGAACAGCTGGTTTGTCAGGTCCAGAGCACCCGCGTCATTGCCGGCTGTGATCAGGTTTTTGATCTGAGTGACGTTGTCTTTCAACGCCTGCTGCCCGGTCTTACCATCCTTGGCCATCGACGCGAGCCCCTTCGCGAGACCCATCATCGCTCTTTCCGAATCAAGTCCGGCGTCCTCGAACTGAGTCGCCAGTGCGGCGGACTGTCCGAAATCAAACCCGAGCTGACGCAGACCCGCACCGCCCTTGACGACGGTAGCCAACAATTCGTTGACGCCGACACCTGTCGATTGGGTCGCCCGGAACAACGAGTCCAGCGCTGGCACTTGGTCTTTGGCTTCGACACCGAACCCGCGGAACGCCTTACCCAGTGTCCGGACGTCGACTTCCTCGCCGGTCAACCGGCCCAGGGTCGCGATCGACTTCGAGACGCTGTCAAGGTCCGTGCCGGTGAGGTGCAGCGCGCGGGAGGTCTCGGCGACAACGTTGCCGATGGTGGAGATAGATTCCGGGACCGTCGAGGCGACACGCTTGGTGGAGTCCTCCAACGCCTGCAACGCCGGGCCGGTCGCGCCCGTCTTGATGCGGATGTTGTCGAAGACTTCGTCGAACTGGGTGCCGAGCTCGTACAGCTTCTTTCCGGCCTCCACGAGACCGCCACCCAGCGCGGTGATACCGGCCAGGGCGGCACCTCCAGCGAGGACGCCGGCCGAGGCCATCGCGCTGCCGGCGGTGGCGGCGAAACCGGCTATGCCGCCCATCTTTTTGCCCAAGTCGTCGGTGCTGTCGCCCAGCGCGCGCTGCGCCGCTGTCAACGACCGATGACCGTCTTCTGCCTCACGGCTCGCCCGCGCCGAATCTCGCCGCGACTTCGCTAACCGCTCCTCCGCGCGGATGATCCGGTCATCGCTGGCACCCGACTCACGAAGCTTGTTGAGCGCCGCTTCATCAGCGCGGACCTTCCCCAACGCGTCGGAGGCCTTGTCTTTCAACCGGTCATAGGCCTTCGCCGCCGCGTCGACTTGGACCTGGAGGCCCTGCATTCCGTCGCCGACGGCCTTCGCGAAGTCCTTACCGCCCTTCGTGCCGGCAGCTTTCAGCGTCCCGCCGAGCTGCTTGTCGATCGCCGACGACACACCATCCAGGGACGGGATGATCTGCAACGTCGCATAACCGATCGTCGTCATGTCACATCACCCCAATCCGTAAGAGCGCTTGCGTTTTTCAAATTTGGCACGTAGTTCGATGACCCGAGCTTTCTTCGCGGCTGCTTTCGCGGCCGCGTCTTTCTCGGCCCGCACCGGGTGATCCTTGAACGGTGGTTTCCGGCCGCTGTTGGCCCACAACGCCCACAGGTCGGCGAGCAGATTGTTGGTGCGGTCCCACGGTGGCTCACCACCGTTGACGGACCGCACCAACGCTGACTCTGCGGGTAGTTGCCGGACAAGGACTCCCAGCCGCCGCGCCGAGAGGTCGCCGCGGTAGAAGTCGAGCAGATCAACTCGGTAAAAGCGGAGGAGGTCGGCCTCTATCTCGTCGCCGTACTGATCGAGTACGGGATAGAGGCTCGCTAATTTCCCGTCGCCTCGTTGAGTTTCTTGCCGAGCTCGTCGAGGTCATCCATCGTCAGGCCGGCGTCGCTCAAGCGTTTCCACTGCTCGGCGCCGAGCATCTGTTTGGTGCCCTCGTAGTTGTCGCCGTCGCGGAACGCGTCGACGGCGGCGATCGGAACCTTCCCCCGGACGGGAACGCGGACCGTGACCCCGCATTGCTCGAGGGTCACGTAGCCGTCGTCCGAGGCCTCGGCTTCACGGGCCGCCACCGAAAGCTTCTTCTTCGGTGGCGGCGCCTCCTCTTCTTCGGGCACCGGTACCGGGGTGGGTGCGGTCACGAGACAGTGACCGTGCCGCCGGTACCGGACGCCGACACCGTGCCGGGCGCCGCAGTGAACGCGGCGGACAGCGTGCCGGGTGCGCCACCCGTGCCGGACACCGTCACGCCGGGCGCCGGCAACGCCTGCACGCTGGCCAGCGCCCGCAACGCGGCCTGCAACGCCGGAGCCGTCAGCGTCGACAGCGACGACGTGGTGTTCACGCCGACCGTCGCCGTGTAGGCGGTCACACCCGTGCCGATGTTGAACGTCTTCGTGACGTCGTCGCTGGAATCGGTGACGATCGCGAAGATGTCGTTGTTCACGTCGGTGGTGTGATGAATGGTCACCTCCGCGAACGACAGTTCACCGTCGATGATCCCGCCGTGGGACTTCAGCTCCACGGGGGCCTTCGTGAGCGACGCCCAGATGGTGGTGCGGTCCTCGTCGACGAACTTGTACAGCACGTAGACCTGCACGTCCTTCGGGGCGCCGATCCGGTTCGGGGCCGAGCCCGGCAGCACGATCGTCTTCGTCACCGCGTTGGTCTCCAGTGCGGTGAACCCGGTCGTGAGCTTGCCCTTCTTCAGCTTGACCCGGAACTTCGGGTGGCCGAACGCGTCGTACTCCTTGACCTCGATCGACGGGTCCAGAGGAATGCCCTTCTGGTCGTCGATCAGGCCGGAGAATCCCCAGCCGAGCTCGGCCAGATCAGCGTCGACCGAAGTCGGCAGGTGGTCGGCGATGTCGGCGACGTCGGAAGCCAGCATCAGCCAGGCTTCCGCCTGATCCGGGATCAGGGTGAGGTCGGCGTCGATAGTTCCTGGTGACATTGTCGTTTCCCTCCTTCAAGGGCTGATTTCGATGCCCTTGCGGGCCAAACAACCCCTCACCCGGGTTGGGTAAGGGGCGGACTGTGCGCGCTGGTGCGCGGGATTTACTGCGGGACGGCGGTGCGGGCGCGGGCCCGCACGGTGAACGACGCGAGATCCCCGCGGGTCGCCGCGTCGCGGGCGTCGAGGATCCCGGTACCGGGCAATACCTTCGCGATCCCCGGAATCCGCTGCGTCAGTAGCCGTGTGAGGGCCGCGTTCACGTAGGTGCGGTCGCGGCCCGACGTCCAGGACGTGACGCGGATCGTCGGTGACGTCGCCACCGGCCACATGTTCAGCGGTCCGCTGTCATCGGAGACGACCAACACCGGGTCTGAGCCGAGCGCCCAGTCGGACGGCAACTCGAGCGTCACCGACAACTCCGGGAACCGCTCGGCGAGATCAGCTTTCAGCCAGTCCTTGATCGTTCGGGCGACGTCGATCGGCTCGCGATCGGTCACTTCGCCCGCACCTCGAGCCCGGCCGCGGCGGCCGCCCGGGTCAGCACCCCGTCCTTGGCTTGCTGCTCGGCCGGCACCGTCACCGACGCGGCCGCGCGGTCGGTGGTGTATTCCTCAACCTCAGCGTCTTTGCCGGCCCGGGCGCCGACCTGGTGGGCCAGGGCGTTGATCTGCGCGGCGGCGATCTGCTTGAGGACTTCGGCGCCGCCCTTGCGGTCCAGCGTGAACTTGGCGGCCATCAGCCCTGACCCCTCTTGCACAGGACTTCCAGCCCGCCGCG
>Ga0164242_10002292_pt1 | contig 22209 bp, 21 predicted proteins | sample OricomgcompostMG_FD_108783 | JGI IMG/M metagenome (GOLD analysis project Ga0164242, IMG submission 108783) | Miracle-Growth compost microbial communities from Emeryville, California, USA - Original compost - Miracle growth compost (MG) ... | reverse complement strand
GAGCGGATAAGGAAGAAATTATTCAGGAAGAATACCTGCAATAATGTCATATCGTTTACAAATTTGAGTTGATCTAGGTGTGTAAGTAATTTGAGAACTGTGTAAGTGTTGTGAGAATATACAACAGTTAAATATGAGTGGATAGGTGAATCACTATCTTATGCAGGGCACACGCTTTATTGGGTAAGCTGCACAGAGCAAATTATATTATTTGATAAAGATATGAAAAGGCTAGAGCAGGCGCAGCAGCCTTTATCAAAACGGTTTGTGTTCATAACAGATCATAAACCGGATAATAAAAACATCCGTAAAATATGTGAAGCGGGCCGCATGCGCTGGAAAATAGAAAACGAAGGATTTAATACACAGAAGAACCAAGGCTTTAACCTAGGTCATAAATTTTCAAGGAGCTCCTTTAGTAGTTACAAAAACTATTACCAGTGTATGCAGATAGCCCATATGATTATCCAGCTAACTGAGCACAGTCAAGAGCTCGTTCAACGACTAGATGCATACTGCAACCTTACGTTTAAGCATCTCTGGAAGCAAATGATCGGTTACATGTCGTTTTTGAATATAACCGATGAAGACCTGAAGCTAAAACCACAATTCCAGATAAGGCTTGAATGAAACCCAGTGACGCCGTATTAAATGGCGACATGTGATTCAAAATAGGTCATAACCCCACCAGATAAGGTGGTTGGATCGAAAAAAGAAAGGAGGTTAACTAGAGAATTTATATAATGCGATTGCCCCAACCCAGTGCTATTACCCCAAATTATAGCACTCAGACAGGGTTTTGCCTTGGAAAATATGGGTGCCAGAAAAAATTAACCGCTGAATTGCTGCTGTTCTGGACATTTGCAATTTTTGCAGCAACCATAGCGACGAATGCCCATTTGGGTGTGTGGCCGATTACAGTATCAAACTGGTGTCTTTTAATAAAGCTAACAAGATTACGAATAGCCGAATAGTCTGAAATTGGTGAATAAGATCTTGTAATGCGGATAGGAAAATACGAAAAGCCATTATTCTTGGCTATATTTGTAAAACTATTGTCATAGAAACATACGGTGAATACATCGAAATCATTCCGAACTAAATATTCAATATTATCTAATAGAAAGTTTTCAATAAAGGCAGCAGTCGAAGAAACGTGGAGAATTTTTCTCAAATGCAATATTATTAAAATATGGATACAAATTATTCACAAAATAGAATTAAATTATTATATGATTAAACACTATCGAATAGTTTTTGCAACACAATCTCTTTAGAATATCCTTTCTTAACAACCTCACGCGCATGTTTTCCAATTTTTCTTAAGTAAGAAATATCTTTCATATTTAAGTTATTAAAAAAATCTACTATCTTTAATGGCTCATCATAACTAAAGGCCCATCCAATACTATTTTCAACTACAAACATCGCAATTTCAGTTTTTAGATTTCCAAAAAAGATAATTGGTTTGCCGGCAGCAGAAATATTATATGATTTTGATGGAACTCCAACTCCATATAAACTGTTCGATAAGGAGACAATTCCAATATCACAATTATTCATATATTTATTTAATTCAGATCTGGGAAAGGCATTATGAAAGGCGACATTATTTAAATTTGCATTTTTTGCATATGTTATTAACTTCTCTTTTAAAGCACCTGAACCTGCAAACACAAACTTTATTTCAGGATTCTTAATTCTTTCTATTATTTTTAAGAATTCAGTTAGATTTTGCAACACTCCGTGGTTTCCTGCGAATTGAACAACTAGTTTTCTTGGTGCTAAATTCGACTCATATGAAGGAACAGGAAAAACATTTTCAATGTCTGCCCAATTTGGAATTATAATAGTTTTTGTCTTAGAATTTGCTGGTAGTTTCCTCTGAATTAGGTGTTGCATATCTCGGCCAAGAACAGCTATAATCTTAGCTTTTGAACGACTGTGTTTAAAGACTGATTCTAAGAATTTGTATAACCAATCTGTTTCTTTTAAATAACCTCCCGGAATTAAGTTTTCAGGAAAAACATCATGCATTAACAACGTGAATTCAAACTTCTTAAGCCACTTCAGTATTGCAAAAAAAGGAACAATAAATGCAGGGTTAGAAATTACAAACACTTTGTCATTTTGTCTTATTTTGAAACCAATTATAAACATTATCATTGAAATTCCAATAACACGGATCACGCGTTTAACTTTATTATTTTTATCATAATTAAAATGCTTTACGCGATGAATAAATACATTCTCAGCTAATACATCCTCACTATAATCGTCGTTCTTTTTTTCGTAACCGACTGGGCCACAAATAATGTGAACATCATATTTTTCAGAAAACTTTAAAGCAATTTCAGTTGCTATATTTCCAGTAGCAATTTCTATGTCTGGATAAAACACTTCAGAAATAAGCCATAATTTTTTTCTTTTCATAGTTTTTTCATACACTTCATAAGTCATTAACAAACATTATATTAGAGCTGTTCTCTCCAGACATTGCCTTTAATGTAATCAATGTATGAAATAATTATTCTAACTACCTTCATTGATACATTTACTTTTGAATAGTCCGCAACCATTTGAAAATTTCTATTTTCGCCAATTATCTGTCGTTCAAGTTCAACCAAGGCTTGTAAAATTCTTTCGGTATTCATTCCAACCAGCATAACTGTACCTTCTTCCATCGCTTCAGGTCTTTCATGTGCATCTCTAATATTTAATGCTCTAAAATTTAATATAGATGATTCTTCAGAAATTGTACCACTATCTGAAAGAACTGCAAATGAGTTCATCTGGAGGGAATTGTAGTCATTAAATCCAAGTGGCTTAAGAAATTGTATTTCACTCCGAACATTAAAACCAGATTTTTCAATCATCTTCCTTGTTCTAGGGTGAGTACTTACAATAATAGGTAATTTATAAATATCTACAATCTTGTTTAGGCTTTCCAACAGCCCTCTGAAATTTTTAGGGTTACTTATATTTTCCTCCCTATGGGCTGAAATGACAAAATATTCATTTTTCTTCAATTTAAGGCGGGTTAGTACATCGCTTTCACTAATTTGAGGCATATAGTGCATTAATACTTCAAACATTGGTGACCCCGTTTTAATTATCCTGTCTGCCTGTAGACCTTCCTTTAACAAATATTCTCTAGCAATGTCACTATAAGTCAGATTCATATCGGAGATGTGATCTACGATTTTTCGGTTTGTTTCTTCAGGAACACGTTGATCAAAACATCTATTACCTGCCTCCATGTGAAAGATTGGTATATGTCTTTTTTTTGCGGGTATAGCACAGAGACAACTATTTGTGTCCCCAAGAACAAGAAATGCATCTGGTTTTTGAGATTCTAATAAAGGGTCTATACTAATTAATATTTTCCCAACAGTCTCTGTGGCCGTTTGACCAGCTGCATTAAGAAAATGATCTGGTTTTCTAATAGCTAAATCTTCAAAAAATATTTGGTTTAATTCATAATCATAGTTTTGTCCGGAATGCACCAATATGTGTTCAATTGCATTTGAATTGTCCAACGCAGAAATGACCCTTGACAATCGGATAATTTCAGGTCTGGTGCCTACAACAGTCATAACTCTTATCTTTTTCATTATATCTATTTATTTTATATATTAATTGTGAAATTATACTTCATCAAAATAGGTATCTGTGTCCTCTGCATTATAGAATTCATTAATCCAGAAGTTAGTATATAAAACATCATCACCAATATTTTTTATATTATGTGAATACCAAATAGGCATGTCTATGTAGCTTGGTTTATCACCTGACAATTCAAAGCTTAATACCTCATTGCTCCCAATTTTACGTAACTTAATTAGTGCTTTGCCTTTAATTACAGAAAACCGTTCAATTTTTCTAGTATGAAAATGATTTCCTCTTGTCACTCCAGGCTGAGTTGTAGAAAATGAAACCTGACCACCACCATTTAGCCTTATAATTTCTACGAAGCTGCCACGTTCATCTTGATGTGCCATATATTTAACGGGGAAGAAAGTTTCCAAATCAATATATGAACGAAATGTATTGAATAAATTCAGTTCAAAATTGTCATTTAGTTTAGGAATAGTACCTTTTTTGAGGTAATCATTTTTAAACCCATTTAGTATTTCTAAAATTTCAGATACTTTTACGAGCGCTGTATGTTCAACTAAATGATTTGCATCATAATTTGGAGCTATAATTTGTTCAATTATAACCTTTACCAACTCTTGCACATATATTAAACGCAGCTCAGCATCTTTTACTATTTTGGGACTCTCACCGATTACAATCTGATGAGCAAATGTAGCCACTACTGAATTATAAAATGGCTTGCCAAATGGCCCAAATACATTGGGAATGATCAAACCAGTAAACTTTCCTCCAGACTCATTTGCCCATTTTGTTAACATTTCACGTCCTTTAAGCTTTGAAGCGCCATACAGACTATTGTTACCTTCTTGTGAAGAAGATGAAAAAATAACGTGGGCAATTGACTTAGTTCGTTTTAATGACCTTAATAATGATTCTACAAGCTCAACATTTGTGTTGTAAATTACATTTGGATCATCATGTCGATTCATTGCCGCTAGGTGAACAATAACATCGCATTGTTTCACGAAATTGTCAAGTCTAGTCTGATTTTGAAAAAAAGTACGTTCAAAATTAATGCGTTCAAAAAGATCTGGGTTAAGCCCTAAGTGATTGTATAAATGCTTTCCCAAGAAGCCTTCTTGTCCAGTAATTCCGATTTTTAACATTTTATTTTTAGTTTATCTAAGTAAAATATACTATTAAAACAGTAGGATATTTATTCAAAATTCCATAATTCGGTAGGAAAACGAATATCATCAATTTTCGAATCATCAAGAGAAAGGTTTGAAAACACCATTAGCTTTGCCCCACTATCAAGTCCTCTAAATCCATTTATAAAGCCTCCAGGAATATGCAATATTTCATTACTATTCGATTCCAAGGTAAATTTAAAAGTTTCTGAGACTTTATTTGGATTATCCCAATTTAATGGCTTTATTAAGCGGACATCGAAATTTCCAACTAAAGGATAAAACCATTTCCGTTCGTAACGATGGCCCTGCCATGCACGAATATCGTACTTATCTGAGGGTTCGATAATATACATTCTTTTTACAGAATCCATAATGAAATGATTGAAGAAAGTAACAATACCTCGAGCATCCTTATGAAAATCTCCATATATAATCTTTGGATTTATTTGCACGGTATAAAATTTATGAATTATGCAGGGTAATGAATGACATCCTTCTCCCCTAAAATATCTTCTCTTATTATTGGTAATTTTTTAAGTAGATTTTTCATTCCTTCAAGGTCTAGTCTCTGTGTATTATGTGAATGATATTCTTCCATCTTCGATTCTGTTGTATTGCCCTCAGAGAAGTACTGTTCATAATTTAAATCTCGATTATCGGCGGGTATTCGATAATAATCACCCATATCAACAGCCTTAATCATATCTTCTTTATTAACGAGTGTTTCATATACCTTTTCTCCATGGCGAGTTCCAATTATTTTAATTAAGCTATCACTTTTATATAATTCAATTAAAGCATTCGCAAGATTCTCTACAGTGGAAGCTGGAGCCTTTTGAACGAATAAATCACCTTGTTTTGCATTTTCAAATGCAAAAAGCACCAAATCTACAGCATCTTCCAACGTCATCATGAATCTTGTCATATTAGGATCCGTTATTGTTAAAGGTTTACCGTTTTTAATTTGGTCTATGAAAAGTGGAATAACAGAGCCTCTAGACGCCATTACATTTCCATATCTTGTAGCACAAAATATTGTCTTACTGTCATCCAGATTTCTGGATTTTGCAATGGCAACTTTTTCCATTAGAGCTTTTGACATGCCCATTGCATTAATTGGGTAAGCAGCTTTGTCAGTACTCAAGACAACAACTTTTTTTATGCCATATTTTTCTGCGGAACATAGGACATTTTCTGTTCCCATTATGTTTGTCTTAACCGCCTCAATTGGAAAAAATTCACAAGATGGTACTTGTTTTAATGCTGCTGCGTGAAAAATATAATCTACGCCATTTACAACATTATCTACGCTATTCGAATCTCTTGTATCACCTATGTAAAACTTTATTTTAGGGCTATTAAATCGTTTACGCATATCATCCTGCTTCTTTTCATCCCTAGAAAAAATTCTAATCTCATCAAAATGGTCAGACTCTAGAAATCTTTGCATTACAGCATTTCCGAATGAACCAGTGCCGCCTGTTATTAGCAACTTTTTATTTTTTATATTCATATAATATAATTGACTAGTGAAAAATTCAATTTTTAAATTAGTATCAAAATTTGGCTAATTATTCAATAATGACTTATAAAGATTTAAATATTCTAAATATCTATCATTTTTATTGAATAGTGACAAAGCCCTTGCCCGACAATTCTCTTTATATAATTCAAAATTGTCACTATTTCGGAGTTTATTTATAATTTTCAATACACTTTTGAGGTCTCCAACATTAACGACCCAACCGGTGTCAAGGTCTATCGCTTCTGGACTGCCACCCGTATCATATGTAATTACTGGTGTACCACATGCAAGTGCTTCAATATTTGTAGTTGGAAAAGTGTCTTCAAAAGTGGGGTTTAAAAATACATCTGCTATATTATAAAATTTCACCAAATCTTCAACACTCTCTGTCTTTTGAATTCCAATTATGTTTTCTGGAAGAGATTTCGTTTGTTTTTCTGACAACCCGACAAGAATAATGACCTCATCTCCTCCTAACGATTTACTTAATTTGAAGAATTCAAGTAGTCCTTTTCTCTCTTCCCAAATATTTGCTACACCAAGTATTACAAATTTATTTGAAAGTCCCAATTTTTTGCGTTTGGAAGCAGCCTCTTCTATTCTAAAAACTTCTAAATCAACACCATTATAAATTTGTTTCACTTGTTTTGGTGATAAGAATGAAGAATGAAGTTCTGAACCCAACCATTTTGATACAGGAACCAAAGATAAGTTATCAAGTGAATTAAATACCCTTCTTTTTTTTGAGTAATTATTGAATGAATTATCTACAAAACTTTTAGGATAGGTAGATAATTGAGGACAATCATGACAGTGATCTTGCCATCTCATGCATTTTTCGTAGAAATAATGAACACAATGGCCTGTATATGACCAGCAGTCATGTAATGTCCAAACTACGGGGACAGATAGCTCATTTAAAAAGTCAAAAAGAATCTCAAAATTTATATAATAACCATGAATATTATGTAGATGAATAATATCTGGTTTCATCTCTTTAATTTGTAATATTAATTTCTTTGTGGCTATAACAGATGCATATCCATGTTTATCAAACAATCGAGAATATAACCCATGAATAAGTACATTGAAACTTGATCCAATTTTAATTGTTTCAGATTTGCTTTTATTGCCATATCTACCGTAGGCAATGAAGCTTTCCCAATTATGTTTCATAACCATAACTCCTATTTCCTCAGCGATACGTCCTGTGGATCCTGAATTTACAACAGAATTAATTTGTAGAAGCTTCATTTAATTTAATAGTTTTTTAAAATTAGTAGATAAATCCTATTTATAAACCACAGACAGTGGTCTGGGTTTTAAAATTAAAAATATTAAATAGAATATAATTACATCGTTAAAGCTAAAAAAGAAAATTTGGTCACTAACCCCTCTAACTAAAAGTACTAATAATAGACAACGATATAACAACATACCTCTTGTAAATAGACATTTGAAAATTAAAAAAATTACAATTAATCCGAATCCCCCTAGAAAATAATGCAAACTCAAATAGGAGTTATGCAAATTTAGATCAAAAAGTTTAAAAACATAGTCATCCAATGGAAAACCAAACATGAAGTTTTTAAAATCAAAAGTTAGTAATCTCATATATTCATGAAATATAAAAGCCCTCTGAGTTGATACTGTCCCCATTTTATTAAATCTTTCAAGGGAATGGCCCATGAACTCAATGAAATAGCTCCCAAAAAAGATCATTAAAGCTACAACAAGCAACAAGCTTCCAACTATTAATTTTAGTCGTTTGATCTTGTTTTCAAAATAATATTTCAATGATGATACACTAAAAAGCAATAGGCCTGATGCTATTATACCTCCACGACCAATCATTAATAACGAAATCAACATAGAAACTAAACCCGGCCAAAGTTTAATCTTTCCATTTCGTCTATAGTCTTCGATATAATAAAACATTACGAATATCATCAGATACAGGCTTACCATGTTGCGACTTCTATTTGTAAGGATAAAGTTAGCGTCAATTCCTCTTGCTAATTGAATAAACACAAACAAACAATATATTATAATTAAAACCTTGTGTATCTTGGTGCCTATGTGGCCATGGTAATAACATTGAACAATAAAAAATAGAGAGAAAAAATGTAAAATCAGTGTTCCATTTGCATAATAATCCCTAATAAAAAACAGTAGCCCTGATATCAATGTAAGTGCAGAAAATAAGATTAATATTTTCGTATTTTGCATTATGAATTTACGTTCAATTAGAATTAATGGAAATAGATATATTAAAGTTAACTCCTTTGGGAATATAGTTGGATTGATTTCATAGGCTAATAATAACAATTGGTATATAAAAACATACCCCTGATATCTATTCTCAAACAACTTTAATTTCATTATTGTTATTTTTTGGCAACTTTAGACAACTATAATTGAGTTAACTGAATATGTGAATATGTTATTTTTTTAACATTAATCTAACATTTGATATTACTCTCTTATTATACTTTCTTTTAAAGCTTTTTGCATCAATATTTTTACCATCAATATTTTTATTACCACTATAAAACCAAGTGTCTTTGCCCCAATAGATTAGACCGTCGAAAATGTCTTGATTTAAAATAGTAGATATATAAGTGTTGAGTACATCACTTGGTATAAGTTTTCTTCTATATTTTGAATCCAATGAATTATATCTATCCCATACAATAGGATAAACAGGGACATCTATTCCATTTACCAAGGATTTAATTTGATTGAAGTATGACTCTTGCTTTTGTATATTATTAGGGCTGGAAATATAAATTACAGGTACGACAAAGTCTGTTTTATTTAGAACTTTTCTTATTGTTTGATTAGAATGTTTATTCTTAATTAAATATTTTGGGTTTGGTAAACCATAAAAGCCCCATTTTACATTTGGTCTCAACTTTTTTGCAATATGAATGGCTTTTAAAAATTGGGATACAGCATATGACTTTTCTTTTGATGATGCTTTATCAAAAATTATATCATAATATAAATCTCCTTCCCAATCAAATAGTCCGAAGCCATTCGAGTTCTTATTTGGAAACAACCGTTCTATTTCGCGAACAAATACATCAGTGACCAATGCATGAGACTTCTTTGGATAAATAAAATCACCATAAATTATTTTACATTGTTTAACCCCTGTTGATGACAGTTCACCGATTGTTGTACTTTCTAAATCATCCATAGCAATAAATACTTTTTTGTTTCCTTGTGCTATACAGTTTCCTATAAAACAAAAAATCAATAAGTTAAATGCCAATAATCTGTAAAACATAATCATATTATTTATTGTAAGTCGTTAATCATTTGTTAAAATACGTTTTCTTGAAATCAGAAGTCATTCTATTAAATAGACTAGCCAAGTTTATAATAGTTACCTCATTTGGGTCCAAATAAATACATGAAGTACTACCTTCATTGATAATTGTTAAAGTATTGCCTTTTTCTTTTTCATTCAATATTTGAATCAAAAACTCAGCCATAACCCCTTTTTCTCGAATCCAATGCAATTCTGTTTGAATTGGTATTTTGGTGGGAATATTATCATATTTAAAATTAGGATGAGCTTTGAAAATTACCATATCAAACTTTTTCTCATTTGCAATTATGAAATCTAAAGCATCATTCCTAATATGATAATTTAATAAGTATAAACAGATCCTTTTTTTCTTAATTAAACTAATAAATTCAGGTAATTTAAAAATATTCGTTAGTAAGTTGATATGTAAACTCATTAAATTAAAAAATTTATCTTCAAATCTCACAACTTTTGTTTCAATCCCACCGTAGCCAGAATTTCTACAAAATTCAAGATAATATCTAGGATTGTGTAGGTATATCAAATCCGTGAAACGAGATGTCCCTAAAATTGGACCACTACCTAATAATGAAAGTAAAATTCCTTTTATGGGAGAATATTTCGATCTTTTCAATATATTTGTATAATTACCAATGCCTTCTTCATACAGGCAAAATTGCTTATGTTCAATTCTTGAATATAAATAGCCTAAGATTCCATAATCGCAATCAACAAATAAAGAATTTATTGTGAATTTTCTTAAAAGAATTCTTGATTCTTTTCTCGAATTTACTAAATAAACTTCGTCCCAGTAATAATCATAATTCTTGATTTTCTCAAAAAATAAATTAGCATTTTTATAGGTATTTATAAAAATAAGCACTTTAGGAATTGTGTTATTATTTGGTATGTTCCTAGCATTAAACCACTGCAATGGTTTACTACACACATAAATATCTTTCATTAAATATTGATTATTTTCTTATTTGTCATTATTTCGTTAAATGATTTTTTTAAATTAAGCAACCCTCTAAAGTTAAGTATAATAAAAGAAACAAAAGGTATTAAAAAATAATAAGAATTAGCCCCAGACATTATGAACACAAAACTAATTATATAAGGAATCAGAAGCCTAATGGGAAATGTACTTTTGATTAAATCAGTAATAGATACAGATAACCCTAATAATTTACGACCATCCCTGGTTATCAAGAATATTAGTACCAAGTATGAAATTGCTGTCGAAATAATTGCAAAAGCAAAATTTATGTCGATAACAGCTGTAAGAAAATAAGAAAGAATGATATTTAAAAGAAGAGCACAAATGGAAAAAGAAGCTATTTTCTTTTCCCGATTTTTTGCAACAAGCAGTCCTTGAAAGCCGAAACAATTAGTGTAAAGTACAATTGATAATGAACAAAGACCAAAAGTAGCTAATGATTTTGAGTAGTCAGGAAAGAAAATCAAAAATAGTGGAAATACTAAAATTACTGTGTGAACCAAAAAGTGCGATACCAAAACGTATTCTGATTTTACTCGCTCAATCAAATTTCCAGCATTTTCATTACTTGAATGTGCAAGCCTGTTCAATAACTTTGGATAAATAAGAAAGGAGAATGATTGTAATAATAGTAATACGACATTGGACAACGAAAATGCAAACGTAAAATAACCAAACTCCCTAACATTATAATTAGCACTTATAAATGTTCTTGTGGAAATTACAATAAGATAGAATGCGGCATTATAAAGAAAAAGATAAAAACCTTTTCTTTGGATAGCTTTTGCTAATTTTAAATCAAATGAAAATTTTAAACGTATTGGACTTCGAATAATAAATACTACCAATGAAATTAAGGAAGCCAAAAAGTAAACACTAGTCAGCCAAATAATCAGGTTTGCACCATGATAAACTAAAATAAGGACCAATCCCAAGACGGGGAAACAAGATTGTGAAAATGCAATCTCAAACACGGTACCGAATACTCTAAATAATCCAGAATATAAATTAATAAAATAATTTGTAATAATGGATAAACATGCAAGGATAGAAATTTCCCCAAAATGATACTTAGCACCAATATTGAGTCCAAAAAAATAGTTTATAAAAAAGATCAGTGCGACAAATGTGCTGAGTAAGCCAACCAGAACGAGAGAAGAGTCAAATATACTTACTACATACTTTTCGTCACTTTTTTTTACTGATGCAATTGCTTGAAATGAGTTGGCTATCCCGAAATCAATTTTTAGAAAGTATTGAATAACTAAATTAAAAAATCCCCAAACTCCTAGAAAATATGAGCCTAAATAAATTGCAAATAATAAAGAGTTTAAAAATTGTATGCCATAAGTTAAATATCTACTTACAACAAAATAGATTACCCTGTTTGGTTTTATAAAAAGGCTTTTAATATTCATTAAAGACTAATTTTAAATACTCAACAATTAAGATAATTAAGTATACTTAGGTCACGTTTATCTTCAATTGAATAGGAAGATGTCTTACTTATTACAATGTGCCCAATCTTTCCATTAAGCATTTTCGACGTTTTTAAGAATCCAGATATTTTTGATATAACAATACCCCCCACCCCTTTATACAATGCTTCACGTTCTAGTTTTGTAAATTTATCTTGTTCCAATATTGCTTTAAGTCCTGTTCCATCATGTTGATAATATACACTATTATCAGGACGAACACTAAGCAATGAATCTGAATCAAAAATTACCATGCTATTAATAGCATCGTCAATTTCTTCCGAAGATATATTAGGATAATTTATTGATACTGTCATCAAAGCCTCAAAGTCTTTTTTCTCAATTTCGGGATCCTTTAACACAAGGTTCAAAGTATCACTTAATGATTCATTAATGCGCGCAAATTTTGAAGGCCGTTTTACAAAATAAACTGACGATACATTAAGATAATTATCACTAAAAAATTGTTCAATTTCCTTACTTTCAGATGAAATTACAATTGAGTCGATACGTTTTGCTAATTTCAGTGTATTTATTAGTTTTTCCAATAATGTTATTCCACCCAGTTTCATCAAAGCTAAGTTTGTTCCATTTATAAAAGCTTCTCGAATTGGAATAACAACCACAGTCTTTGGAATGTCTAATTTTTTCAAATCTACATAATTATCTTTAATTTTACTTCTAGTTTCAAGGATTCGATCTTCATTTGACGTAAGATTATTTCCATGTTGTCGGTAGGAGAACAATGGAATATTAATATTTGCTACGGGGTAATGAGTAATGAATTTTATCCATAATTCATAGCCATCCTGACAAGTATAACTTTCATTATAGCCACCAAGACTTAGTAAATAATCCCGGCGTATCATCGTACAAGCTCCATGTGCTGGTTGGTCTAATAATTTGACTTCTTTACGAAAATCCATTCTTTGAACTTGTCCTATCTTTTCGTCATTTTCATCTATTAAATAATAATCTGGAAAAACTAAACCAAGAGTGTTGTTAGACTTTTCTAATGTTGACATCATAACCTCTAATGCACTTTGTTCTAAATAATCATCAGCATCAAGTCGCATTATATATTTACCTTTAGCAGCCCTTAAAGCAATATTATTCGTAATATTAAGCCCCTTATTATTTTGATATATAATTTTTATTTTGGAATTATTAGAATATTCTTCAATAATTCGTTTTGAACCATCTGTAGAGCCATCATCGATAATAAACAGCTCGAAATTTTGAATTGTTTGATGCAAAACACTCTCTATTGATCTTCGAATAAATTTTGCATAATTATAATTGGTTATATATACTGTAATTATTGGAATTTCCATAACGATATCTTAATTATCTTTTATTTCTTAATCGATTTTGCTGGAACTCCAGCTACCACATCACCTAATTCAATGTTTTTTGTCACAACAGCATTGCTTCCAATAATCGCATTTTTTCCAACTGAAATTCCGGGTAATACAATTGCATGAGTGCCTATCCATACGTTTTGTCCAATTTCTACTTGGCCATGTGTGTAACCCTGGTCCTGAAATGACAAAGTTGAATTAGAGTGGCCATGCATACTAGTTTGAATATAAACAAAGCCAGAAATTAATGCTCCAGCCCCTATCTTTATTGAATCCCCTCCATTAAATACTGTATAAAGACCTACCCTTACTTTGGATTCCATAATAATAGAAGCGCCGTTTGATACTAACAGTCTAACACCCCGATCTATTCGACAATCGTTTCCAATAAATAATTCACTCGATTTATGTACTCGTATTTCTATATTCCTCCTAAATTCTACATTATTACCAATAATCAATTTTGATCCATTATCAAATATGATCTTTGGAATAGAATCTGCGCGAAAATTATTGCCAATTTTGATGTTTTTATCATGGTATAAGATTCTTGTCAAAAATGCGTACATTCTAGGCCTAATCTCCCTCAAAAAATATTGACTTATTTGATTCATTAACTAAAGTCCTCCCAGCTCAATTTTTGATGCATTTTTAAATTAACTTTTGACTTTTTGCCTATCAATTCATAATAAGAACGCGCGTCAATTCCTACATTTGGTCTCAATACTGTCAAGTTGTCTTCAGTCAATATTTCCCCAATTGCAATGTCTCGTGCAGGGTATACAGCTCTTCTGAAAGATTCAAGATGGCCATTTTCTAATTCAATTTCTAATGGCTGCTTAACTGTATTGCCTTGCATTGTTTTGATAATTTCAATTTCTCTAATTAGATCCTTCACCTCGTCACATGTCAGTGAAACCTTATGATCACGAAATTTTTTGTTTTCTCTAGAATCTGTAAAATGAAACTCAAGAATTTCGGCTCCCATTACTGTTGCGTATTTTAAAGCGCGACTACCTTCAGTATGGTCAGAATATCCAATTTTCAAGTTTGTAATTTCTTTTAGGCGCTTCATTACATTTAAGTGTGCGTCATTTGGTCGAATAGGATACATACTAGTACATTGAAGAACGCCCAAATTATCAGGATCTTTATATATTGGATTAACATTCTGAATGAATTCAATTGACTCTAGAACTTCTTTTTCTGTTGATAAACCAGTTGATATTACTATTGGCTTACCAACTTTGGCTGTGCTTTTAAGTACGGGATATGAAGTTAAATCTCCACTCCCAATCTTATAAAAAGAGATAAAATCATCAATCCATGTCATAGACTCGATATCCCAAACTGATGAAGTATATTTTAGACCTGCATCAATAACCATTTGGGCAAGTTCCATGTGCTGCGTCGTGGTTAATTCAAATTTTTTAAAATGCTTATTTCTGTCAGGGCTTTCTACAGAAGACACCAATTTGTCCCCAGTGTAAATTTGAAACTTTACATAATCAACCCCAGATGCTATCGCTTGATTGGTTAGTTCCTTTGCATAACCAAAATCACCTTCATGATTACCTCCAATTTCAGCAATTAAGAGTGGACCGTATTTCCCATCGAGCACATTATTTTTTTTTATCATACTTTTTTAATATTTCAATGATTTCTTCTAAATTATAAACTTTGTTTTTTGTCTTTATGTTTTCTATTATCCATATAGATCTATCTAGATCTTCTTGGGTGTCTAATGCCAATTGTACACCAGCTGCTTCGGGAAATTTATGATTATAAAAAAAAATACACTTTATTAAGTTTTCGTTTTCGTAGAGATAGGATGTAACATGTTCACTATGATATTTTGACTTACGTATAAATTTTAACTGTTCTCCATAAAAAGATGTATTGACAATCTCCACACTCATGCCCTTAGGGTAGGTTCTATTTTTTAAATTACTTAAAAAGTTATAGTTGCCCAATAGTGCGACTTTTGACATTTCATCTAATAGGGAAGTATCCACAAATATATTGTCGCCATTGATACGTACAATATAATCCCATCCCTTCACTTTTCCTGCTTCATAAAACCTCTGTGCGACATTGTCTAAATCCCCTCGATAACAGTTGATGTTATTATTATCAGCAAAATTGGCTATTGCGTCATCACTTCCCTTTGTAGAAGTCGCTATAATGATATTTTCTTTTGAAAAGACTTCATTAATACGTTTAATTATGAATAACAGTACAGGTATTCCATTAATTTCGCGTAATGCCTTTCCTGGCAATCGTTTTGAATTAAATCTTGATAATATAACAACCCCTATCTTCTTCATTATCTATTTTATTTTCTTTCACCAATCTTTTTTGCAGGAGAACCTGCAAAAATCTCATATTCTGAAATACTTTTGTTAACAACTGAATTTGCAGCAACTACTGCACCCGTACCAATTGTAATGCCGCTAAGGATAGTTACTCCACTTGCGATCCAAACATCATCGCCGATGCTTATTGGAGCTGTATTATTCTTTTGCTTATTTATATTGGTCCCTTTCTCTATCCCATGGTTACTGTCAACAATATATACATTAGGTGCAATTAAGCAATCTTTTCCTATAATAATACTTTCAGATGAAAAAATAATTGTATTATATCCAATAGTAGTTCTTTCACCAATTGATATTATTGCGGACTCGTTACAACAACAGATTTTGCACCCCTCTTTTAAGATGATATCTGATCCTAATGAAACGTTCTTGGTGTATCGCATTATTGAGACATTTTTTTCAATAAAAATTCGATCACCAAATTTATTAGTCTTCTTCTGATAGTACAGTTGTCGACAATAATGTTGAAGTCTAAACTTTATATTGCGTCGTAATTGTGACATACTTTTAATTATAATCTAAATTCACTATATTTCCCATTTAAAATACCTTTAACATCGTAAACTACGCTATTCTCCTTCATGTAATCATGGAAATTTATTTTTCTAAATTCTTCGTGAGCTACTGCTAATAAAATTGCATCATATTTTTTTACCGCTTTGACAGTCTTGCATGATTCCCAAGCATATTCTTTCTTAACTTGTTGTGGATCCGCCCATGGATCAAATATTGTAAGATTTACTCCATAGTCGTTTAAAGTATTTAAGACATCAATAACTTTTGTATTTCTTACATCCGGGCAATTTTCCTTAAAAGTCACTCCAAGTATTAATATATTTGCATTTTTGACTTGAATTTCTTTTTTTATCATTAATTTTATTACCTCTTGTGCAATATATTCCCCCATGCCATCGTTCAATCTTCTTCCAGCTAAGATGATTTCTGGATGATATCCATATTCTTGGGACTTTTGAGCTAAATAGTAAGGGTCCACTCCTATACAATGTCCTCCCACCAAACCAGGCCTAAAGGGAAGAAAATTCCACTTTGTACTTGCTGCATCCAATACATCGCGAGTATCAATTTTCATCCGATTAAATATTTTTGCTAATTCATTAACAAATGCAATATTTATATCCCGTTGCGAGTTCTCAATTACTTTCGCGGCCTCTGCCACACGGATTGTTGGTGCTAGATGTGTGCCAGCCCTTATCACAGATTTATATAGTTCATCTATTACCTTTGCGGAAGTTTTGTTGCTACCTGATGTGATTTTAAGTATTTTTTCAACAGTATGTTGTTTATCTCCTGGGTTAATCCGCTCAGGAGAGTAACCAACAAAAAAGTCTTGATTATATTTCAATCCAGATGTTTTTTCAAGTACAGGTACACATTCTTCTTCAGTAACTCCTGGATAAACGGTCGATTCGTAAACAACTATGTCGCCTTTTTTCAAAACATCGCCAACGTTTTCACTTGCTTTATATAGAGGAGTTAGGTCTGGCCTATTGTTCTTGTCAACTGGAGTTGGAACAGTTATTATGTAAAAATTTGCTTCTTCTATTTCGTCTAATTCAGTTGTAAAATAGACGCCATTTTCTAATACTGTGGATTTTAAGGGATTTGACTTTAATAAGACTGCTTTTAATTCTTCATCTTCAACTTCAAGCGTAACATCCTTGCCATTTTCAAGTTCTAATATTCGATTTTTGTTTATATCGAACCCAACCACAGGAAACTTTGTAGCGAACAAACGTGCAAGAGGCAAACCAACATATCCTAACCCTATAATTGCGATTTTTTTTGTAGCCATTGATTATTTATTATGATTATTAAATGTAATTTATAAATTTTCCCAATACCACTTTACCGCTTCTTTCAATCCTCTTTTTATATCATGTGTAGGAGAATAGCCTAATAACGATTTTGCTTTATTGATGCTCGCTAGTGAATGAGGAATATCTCCTTCACGATTTTCTCCATGTATTACATTAACATTTTGAATAGATGGATCGAATTCTGACAATAATTCTTTTAATAATTCGACTAACTGATTTAATGTGGTTCTATCACCCACAGCAGTATTAAATACTGAATTTATTGCAGATGCATTGTCCGTCAACATGGCTAATTCATTCATCTGGATTACATTATCTATATAAGTAAAGTCTCTAGAGTACTCGCCAGTACCATTAATAATTGGACTTTCTTTATTCTTAAGTTGACTCACAAATTTTGGGATTACCGCTGCATACGCGCCATTTGGGTCTTGACGTCGGCCAAAGACATTAAAATACCTTAAACCTATTGTTTCAATCCCGTATACATCACCAAAAACCCCAGCATATAACTCATTAACAAATTTAGTAATAGCATAAGGTGATAAGGGTCGACCAATAAATTCTTCTATTTTGGGCAATGCTTTTGAATCGCCATAGGTAGAGGAAGACGCTGCATAAACAAAACGTTTAACTTTAGAGTTTTTTACCGCAACGAGCATATTAAGAAAACCAGAAATATTAACAGCGTTGGAAGTGATGGGGTCTTTAATTGATCTAGGAACAGAACCAAGAGCTGCTTGATGTAAAACATAATCAATTCCTTCGACCGCAGCATTACAATCAGCAATAGTCCGAATGTCTCCCTCGATCAATTCAAAAGCTGACTTTTTTTGGAAAGGCTGAATATTTGACCTATGACCAGTGGAAAAGTTATCTAATACTCGTACGTTGTAATTCTTATTTAAAAAATACTCACATAAATTGGACCCAATAAAACCGGCCCCTCCAGTAATCAAAATTGTATTCATATATTAATATAATATTTTTAGATTGTAGAATAATAAAAAATAAAAACCAAATTATAAATGGAATTTATTTTTAATCCATTGTTTTATTCCTCTTTCCTCCGCAAATCCATAACCATAACCATAACCATAACCGTAACCGTAACCGTAACCATTATGTTTTTTTGCATCATTCAATACTAACATTATGTGCTTTAATTTTTTATTCTGATTTATGTCTTTAACTATATTGAGTTGTTCTTTAAATGTGTAATTGTATCTAACTACATATAAGCAAGCGTCAGAGAAATCATCTAAAGAAAATACATCTGCAACCTGCCCGACTGGTGATGTGTCCACAATAATATAATCAAATTTTTTTCGGAGTTCAGTAAATAACTCTGTAATTCTTGGGCTTAATATCAATTCTGCTGGATTTGGAGGAATGGGCCCCGAACCAACAACAAACAAATTACTCACGGTAGGAACTTCCATTGTTAAATCATCAACCTTGAGATTATTATCAATTATATAACTCGTAATTCCTTTAGTTGTCTGCATGTTTAACCCCTTCAATAATTTGGGCTTTCTAATATCAAATTCTAATATTGCCACTTTCTTTCCTGTCAATGCAATACTCGCACCAAGGTTTGTACAGAAAAAAGTTTTGCCTTCTCCTGACATACTCGAAGTAGTTAAAATTACTTGTTGTGTTTTGCCTAATGATGCTAATTGTAGATTACTACGCATTAGCCTGAACATCTCGGCTACTGGTGTTCGGGCTTTATTATGAATGACCAAACTATGTCCCAAGCTACTATCTTCAGAATGTGCAATTTCTCCAAGAATCGGAACATCAGTCTGGTCAGTAATATCTTTTTGAATACGCACTTTACCGTCCATAAGGTCATTAAGATAAACGACTGCAAATGGAATAAATAGGCCTAAAACTATTGCGCCTAAATAGAAGAGCATTTTTTTAGGTGAAACAGGCTTTTCCGATGACATAGTATCTACTATCGTTCTTGAATTAGATATTGTTGCAGCTAATGATAGAGATGCCTCTTCCTTCTTTTGGAGTAAATAAGAGTACAATCCTTCCTTAATTCCTTGTTGTCTTTTAATTTCTAAAAGTTGCCGTTCCACCTCAGGTGTTGCTTGAATCCGATTTTGAAATTGTTGATAGTTAGAACTCAATGTATTTTGAGTTGCAATCATGCTTTTTTTGATATTCTCCAAATTCTCTTTTAAACTATTTCGTATATTATTTAAATCTGCGTCGAGGTTTCTAACCAAAATATTATTTGGCTCGACTGTCAATAATAATTGTTTACGTTTAAGCTGCAGTTCATTAAACTTTGAAACCAAGCCCATTAATGTTGGGTCATCTATACCTAATGAACTGGGAACCAGTTCATAGGAATTACCTTGCTGTTCAATATATTTTTGTATTGAATTTATAACATTTAATTTTAATTTAGCATTTTCGACCTGCTTGTATAGACCAGCGGACTGAGCAAAGTAATTTTCAATATCTGCACTAACATTTGTTAGTGCATTTTTTTCCTTAAAAGCTGCCACTTTCTCCTCAACACCTCCAAGTTCTTCCACGAGACTAACTAATCGGTTATCTATAAATTTTATTGTGTTGCCTGCAACCTGATTTTTATTTTCAATTGCTTCCCTATTATATACTTCAACCAGCTTATTTATTATGTCAATAGCCTTTTCAGGAACTGGATCTTGCATTGAAATAGAGAGTGCACTTGCTTCTTTATTTACTGCTTCAATTAGAATCTTTTTATTGTATTGAGCTGCATATGATTTCATTTCGTGAAACCTTAATAGAAGCTCCTGACCAGCTACTGGCTGGATTTTATCTATTTTAAACTTTCCGTATGGGCCTGAAATTAATTGTCCAAAATTATATTCCTTTTGATTACTGGAATTATCTGATAACGTAAAACTATTTGCATCCTTTATTTTTACTTCTACCGGTTCTTCAAGTTTATATGCAGCTGAATCTAGTGAAACTATCGTTACTTTAATCGGTGCATGTTTTCTATAAACTTCAGATGATTTGATATTTCCTTCCACAAAGATTGAGGTCTGTAGCCATGGCATTTCTGAAAATACACGTTCTAATAAACTTCTGCTTTTCAAAACCTCAATTTCATTATCGATATTTTGATGTGATTTAAAAATGTCAAAATCCGAAAATGCTCCCGTGAGCCCTCCTAAACTTCCAAGATCTGAACCTTTTTCATCATCTCTAATTAATAGTTCAGTACTAATACTATATAATGGGGTCGAATACCTCAAATATAGAAAAGCGAGAAAAACACATAAAATAGTGCTGAATAAAAACCAATACCATTTTCTTGTATATTTTTGAACTTCTGCTTTAATATTAAAGGGTTCACTTTTCATTTCAGTAACATCTACTTTCTGCATATGAGTTTTTGTAACTTAAGGTTAAGATTTTGGTAATTAATTATTAGAATGCGAAATATAATATATGCTTAATGCTAAAGTCGACAAACTAGAGATTACAAGTGACCATATTTGAAAACGTCCAGGATTTGCTTGCTTTACTTTTAACTTGTTTTCAGGTTGTACATAAACGATATCATTTTGTTGTAAATAAAAGAATGGAGAATTAAAGACTTTTTTGTCAGTCAGATCTAGCCTTTCCATTGAACGAACACCTTCTTTTTCATGAATTACCAATACATTTTCACGCACTGCGTATGGTGTCATATCTCCCGCTAGCCCTAATGCCTCGAGTACATTGATTCTATTGTTTGATATTGTGAATGATCCGGGTCTAGCAACCTCACCAATAACTGTAACTTTAAAATTTAGTATTCGAATATTTACTATTGGTTTTTTGGCTGATTGTGCAACTTTCTGAGCAATAAGGTTTTGAGCTTCTTCTAGAGTTAAGCCTTCCAGTTTTACTTTCCCTAGAACTGGAAAGTCAATTTCACCGTTATTATCTACTACATAACCGTCAGGCAGCACGGCTGTAGACGAAACACCACTTGATATTCCTGTCGATTGATTATTCATTGGCAATGAACCACTATTAAATAAGATATTTGCATCTGGATTAAGTGTTGTTACTTTAATTGCTAATGCATCACCAGGGCCTAATCTCGGCTTTAATTCATTGTTAATATTTACTTTGTATGCAATGCTATCTGGCAAATTACTAAAATACACTAAGTTACGCTTTGTAGTTGCGCAAGATTGTATCAAAATAATGGCAAATAAGCATATAATTGAAATAGCTAATATCTTTTTAATTTTCATTTTACAAATTTGAGCAAAAATAGCTTGTTTTTCAAATAAAAACAACTGGCTTTTGATAAAATATATTATTATCCACCATATTAATTAATTGATTGGTTTAATTAAATGACGATAAAAACCAAAAGTATGCCACATTCGGCTAAATCTTATTTTGAGGTGCCAGTTATATTAAGAAAAATAGCCAACTAATCGGAAAAAGAAAAAACTTCGATCTCGGATTCCAAAGTTGTTAGCCATAAACCGCTGAATTTTGCCATT
>Ga0164242_10002291_pt1 | contig 22215 bp, 18 predicted proteins | sample OricomgcompostMG_FD_108783 | JGI IMG/M metagenome (GOLD analysis project Ga0164242, IMG submission 108783) | Miracle-Growth compost microbial communities from Emeryville, California, USA - Original compost - Miracle growth compost (MG) ... | reverse complement strand
CCGTCCCAGGCCATCGTCTTGATCGCCCGGGTGGAGTCGCCGACGATCTTCTTCGCGAAGGAGGGCACGCCCGCGACCTCCTGCAGCTCGTCGGTCGTGACCGTGTTGCCGTCGACCGTGGTGCTACTCGACCGGGCTCCGGTCGCCGCGGCGACCTTGTCCCAGTAGGCCGGCTCGAGCACCATGGCACGGACGTCGTCGACGGAGGCGTCGTAGCTCAACGCGCGGGTGAGATTCATGCGCCGCATCCTAGAGGCTCCGCCCGTAGGGCGGTGTCTCCTAATGTGGCCCCATGGCTGATGTGAGTTTCGGCGAAGAGGGCGCACTGCTCACCTACGGCAGCTACTTGCAGCTGTCGACGCTGCTCGGTGCCCAGCAGCTCGAATCTGATCCCCCCGCACACGACGAGCTGCTGTTCATCACCATCCACCAGGTGTACGAGCTGTGGTTCCAGCAGTTGCTGCACGAGGCGGGCGCCGCGCGCGAGGCGATGGCGACGGACCAGCTCTGGCGCGCGCGACACCTGCTCTCCCGCATGCACGTCATCGAACGCGTCCTCGTCCAGCAGATCGACGTGCTGGAGACGATGACGCCGCAGGACTTCCTGGAGTTCCGGCAGCGACTCGCCCCGGCGAGCGGGTTTCAGTCGGTGCAGTTCCGCGAGCTGGAGTTCCTCTCAGGGGCGAAGGACCCGAAGTTCCTCGATCGGTTCCGCGGGCTCACGCCCCTCGAGCGCGACCGGCTGCACCGACGCCTGGAGGAGCCAACGCTGTGGGATGCGTTCCTGGGGGTGCTCGACCGCGCCGGGCTGGACACGAGCACTGACGAGGCGATCACGGCGTCCTTGCGGGAGGCCGCCCACGACCGTGCCGCCCACGCCGACGTCTGGGCCCTGGCAGAGGCGTTGCTCCAGCACGACGAGCTCGCCGCCGCGTGGCGGGCGCGGCACGTCGTGATGGTCGAGCGGATGATCGGGGCCAAGACCGGCACCGGTGGATCGACCGGCGCGGCCTACCTGCGCGGTCGTCTCGACCTCAAGTACTACCCCCTGCTCTGGGACCTGCGCTCCGCCCTCTGACGCGGCTCTCCGCCCGGCTCGAAAGCGTCTCGGATCCCAGACACGGCGTGTCGCGGTTGTTGTAGCGCGGTCGCCGCGGTCCTAGCCTGCAAGGTGTGACGTTCTCCGCGGACGAGATCAAATCCGAACAGCTCAAGCGCCTCTGCGCGTACGCCGCCGGGCGTGCCTCCGACCCCGGCGTGAGTGCCGGGCTCGTCGCCGGCTACTACCGCCACGTCGCGCCCGAAGACCTCGCCGAGCGGCCCGACGAGGACCTCTACGGCGCTGCCATGTCGCACCTGCGCCTGGCCGAGGATCGCCCACAGGGCACCGCGAAGGTGCACGTGTTCAACCCGAGTGCGGCGGTCGACGGTTGGTCGGCGCGCGGGCACTCGGTCGTCCAGATCGTCACCGACGACATGCCCTTCCTCGTCGACTCGATGACGATGGCGCTCGAGGGCGCCCAGCACGACGTCCACCTCGTCATCCACCCACAGTTCGTGGTCCGCCGCGACCTCAACGGCGCCCTCCAGGAGGTGCTCGACGACCAGGCCCCGACGGGTGCCCACGACGTCGAGCGCGAGTCCTGGATGCACCTGGAGATCGACCGGGTGCCGGCCGACGAGATCGACACCCTCACCGCGGCCCTCACCAAGGTGCTCACCGACGTCCGTGAGGCCGTCGAGGACTGGCCGCGCATGCACGCGCAGGTCGAGCGCATCCTCTCCGACATCGAGGAGCACCCGCCGCCGCTCGACGCCGACGAGGTCGCCCAGGCGTCCGAACTGTTGCGCTGGCTGGCGGACAACCACTTCACGTTCCTCGGCTATCGCGAATACCGCCTCAGCAGGTCCGGCGACGACGAGGTCCTGACCGCGGTCACCGGCACCGGGTACGGCATCCTGCGCGCCGACCCGGCCGGTCCGACCGTGCTACCCCCTGCCGTCGCGGCGAAGGCGCGCGAGCCGCACCTGCTCGTGCTCGCGAAGGCCAACTCGCGCGCGACCGTGCACCGGCCGGTCCACCTCGACTACATCGGCGTCAAGTCGTTCGGCGACGACGGCGAGGTGGTCGGCGAGCGCCGGTTCGTCGGCCTGTTCGCGTCCTCCGCCTACACCGAGTCCGTCACCCGGGTGCCGCTGCTGCGGGAGAAGGCGGCTGCCGTCATCGCGGCCTCGGGCTTCGAACCGATGAGCCACGCCGGGAAGGCGCTCATGGACGTCCTGGAGACCTTCCCGCGCGAGGAGCTCTTCTGGACGCCGGTCGACGAGCTCGTCCCGATCGCGACCCAGGTCATGCACACGCGCGAGCGCCGGCAGTTGCGGCTGTTCGTCCGTCGCGACGCCTACCAGCGCTACGTCTCCTGCCTGGTCTACCTGCCGCGCGACCGCTACAACACGACCGTCCGGGAGCGCATCGCGGCGATCCTGCGCAAGCAGTTGCACGCCGACACCGTCGAATACACCGCACATGTGGGGGAGTCCTTCGCGGCCCGCTTGCACTTCGTCGCCCGCCCTGCTCCGGGGCAGCGCATCGGTGACATCGACGTGCCCGACCTCGAGCGCCGCCTCGCCGAGGCCGCCCGCTCGTGGCGCGACGAGTTCATCGGCGCGGTGCTGGGGGAGTACGGCGAGGAGGCGGGCAGCCGACTCGCCCGGGCCTACGCGGACGCGTTCCCCGAGGCGTACAAGGAGGACTTCGCGCCCCGCGACGGAGCCGCCGACATCGGCCGGCTCGAGTCGATCGAGCGCGACAGCGGCGGCGACGGCATCGGGCTGTCGTTCTACCAGCCGGTCGATGCCGCCGCCGGCGAGGCGCGGCTCAAGGTGTTCCGGGTGGGGCACGCACTCTCGCTCTCGCACGTGCTGCCGATGCTGTCCGCGATGGGTGTCGAGGTCGTCGACGAGCGCCCGTACTCCCTCGAGGACCTCACCCACCCGACCCACATCTACGACTTCGGACTGCGCTACCACCGCGCCCTTCCGGCGAACGCGCGCGAGCTGTTCCAGGACGCGATCACCGCGGTCTGGGAAGGGCGCAACGAGAGCGACGGTTTCAACGCGCTCGTGCTTGCGGCCGGACTCACCTGGCGGCAGGCCACGCTGCTGCGGGCGTACGCGAAATACCAGCGCCAGGGCGGCACCCCGTTCGCCATCGACTCCGTCGAGGACGCCCTGCGTGACAACGTCGACATCACCCGGTTCCTGGTGCAGCTCTTCGAGGCCAGGTTCGACCCGTCCGGTGCCGCGGGACTCGACGCTCAGGATGACGCCCGGACGAGCGAGTGCACGCGGCTCGAGGAACGGATCCTCGGTGCTCTCGACGAGGTGTCCAGCCTCGACCACGACCGCATCCTGCGCTCCTACCTCACCATCATCAAGGCGACCCTGCGCACGAACTACTTCCAGACCGACACGTCCGGGGACCTGCGCGACCACCTGAGCTTCAAGATGAGCCCGGCGGAGATCCCCGAACTCCCCGAGCCGCGGCCGCTCTTCGAGATCTTCACGTACTCACCACGGGTCGAGGGCGTACACCTGCGGTTCGGTGCGGTCGCCCGCGGCGGGTTGCGATGGTCGGATCGTCGTGACGACTTCCGCACCGAGGTGCTCGGCCTGGTCAAGGCGCAGATGGTAAAGAACACCGTCATCGTGCCGGTCGGCGCGAAGGGCGGGTTCTACTGCAAGCAACTGCCCGACCCGGCGGATCGCGAGGCCTGGCTGGCCGAGGGGATCGCGTGCTATCGCACGTTCGTCTCCAGCCTGCTCGACCTCACCGACAACATCGTGGACGGCGACGACGGACGCGTCGTCGTCCCTCCCGAGCGAGTCGTCCGGCACGACCCCGACGACCCCTACCTCGTCGTGGCCGCCGACAAGGGCACCGCGACGTTCAGCGACATCGCCAACCAGGTCGCGGCCGATCATGGGTACTGGCTCGGGGACGCGTTCGCGTCCGGTGGCTCGGTCGGGTACGACCACAAGGCGATGGGGATCACCGCACGCGGCGCGTGGGTGTCCGTACGCCGGCACTTCCGTGAGATGGGCATCGACTGCCAGCGCGAGGACATCACCTGCGTCGGCATCGGCGACATGTCCGGCGACGTGTTCGGCAACGGCATGCTGTGCAGCGAGCACATCCGGCTGATCGCGGCGTTCGACCACCGCGACATCTTCGTCGACCCCGACCCGGACGCTGCGGCCTCGTACTCCGAACGGCGCCGGCTCTTCGACCTGCCGCGCTCGTCGTGGAAGGACTACGACCCGGCGCTGATCTCCGCCGGTGGCGGGGTGTTCCCACGGACGGCGAAATCGATCCCGATCAGCGCCGAGATGAAGACGGCGCTCGGCATCGAGGCCGAGCGGCTCTCGCCGGCCGAACTGATGCGCGCGATCCTGCTCGCTCCCGTCGACCTGCTGTGGAACGGCGGCATCGGCACCTACGTCAAGGCGCTCTCGGAGAGCGACGCCGATGCCGGCGACAAGGCGAACGACGCGATCCGCGTCAACGGCGGGGAGCTTCGGGCCAAGTGCGTCGGGGAGGGTGGCAACCTCGGGCTGACCCAACGTGGCCGGATCGAGTACGCCGAAGCCGGTGGTCGGCTCAACACGGACTTCATCGACAACTCGGCGGGCGTGGACACCTCCGACCACGAGGTCAACATCAAGATCCTGCTCGACCACGTGGTCGGTGAGGGCGACATGACCACCAAGCAACGCAACGCGCTGCTCGCGTCGATGACCGACGAGGTCGCCGATCTGGTGCTCACCGACAACTACCAGCAGAACCTCGCGCTGGCGAACTCCATGGCGCAGGCGCCCGCGCTGCTGCACGTGCACGAGGACTGGATGCGCACGCTCGAGAGGGAGGGCCTCCTCAACCGTGAGCTCGAAGCACTGCCGAGCCGACGCGACGTCACTCGACGGCTGGAGCGCGGCGAGGGTCTCACCGATCCCGAGATGAGCGTGCTGCTCGCCTACACCAAGATCGTGCTCAGCGAGCGCCTGCTCGAGACCGACGTCGCCGACGATCCGTTCTTCCGCAACGTGCTGTTCGGATACTTCCCCGAGCAGATGCGGCAGGACTACCGCCCGCAGATGGAGGCGCACCAGTTGCACCGCGAGATCGTGGTGACCGAGCTGGTCAACTACCTCGTCAACCGTGCGGGCATCACGTTCTATCACCGGCTGTCCGGGGAGACCGGAGCGTCGGTGGCGATGCTGACCCGGGCCAACTTCGTCGCCCGCGAGGTGTTCGGGGCCGAGCGGCTGTGGCGCCATGTCGCGTCCTTCGACAACCAGATCGCCGCCTCCGTACAGACCCGGATGCGACTCGAGATGCGCACGCTCGTCGAGCGTGCGACCCGGTGGTTCGTGACGAACCGACGCCCGCCCCTCGACAGCGAGGCCCTCGTCGAGCAGTTCGAGGTCACCGTCGAGAAGCTGATGGGCGAGCTGCCCGAGCTGTTGGAGGGTGCCGAGGCCGAGGCGTTCGCGCGCCGGCGCGACCGGCTGATCGGGGAGGGCGTGCCCGAGGATCTGGCCGTGCGCGTCGCGATCTGCCCGCCGGCGTACGCCCTGCTCGGCGTCGTCGAGACGAGCGTGCGGGACGACCTCGACCCGACGCTCGTCTCGCGCACGCACTACGCCCTCGGCGAGCGACTCGGCCTGCCGACCGTGGTCGAGCGGATCCTGGCGCTGCCGCGCGAGGACCGCTGGCAGACGATGGCCCGTGCGGCGCTGCGCGACGACCTGCATGCCGTGCACGCCCAGCTCACCGCCCAGGAGCTTGCCGGCAACGGGCCGGCCGACGACCTGGTCGAGCAGGCGAAGGCGCAACTGGCCGAGCTGTGCACCGACGACAGCGCCGACCTGGCCCGGATGTCGGTCGCGTTGCGGGCGGTGCGTTCGCTGGTGGCCTGATCCTGGATCCGTACGTTCTGATCCGCTGAGGCGAAATCTGTTGGCCCGTTGTCGGGGGCAACTTGTAGCGTGCAAGGACGATGTCAGGAGAGTTCACGAGCGCGCCCGCGGCCGCAGGGGTGCACTCGCTCTGGCGGCTGCGCCGATTCCTCCGCCCCTACCTCGGCTCGCTCGCGGTGATGCTCGTCGCCGCCCTGTCCGGGGTGGCGCTGGCGATCGCGATCCCGCTCGTCACCAAGGCGATGATCGACGGCCCGATCGCCCATCACGAGGTCGGCCCGGTGCTCCCGCTGGGCCTGCTCGCGATCGGGCTGGGCGTGCTCGAGGCGTTCTTCATCTGGCTGCGCCGCTGGGTGCAGTCCGACGCCGTGCTGGGCATGGAGACCACGCTGCGCGACGCGCTCTACACCCACCTCCAGCAGTTGCCGATGAGCTTCCACACGAAGTGGCAGTCGGGTCAGCTGCTCTCGCGGGTCACCACCGACCTGTCCCAGATCCGGCGGTTCAGCGGGTTCGGGATGTTGTTCCTGCTCACCAACATCATCCAGCTGGTGGCGACGACCGTCGTCCTGCTGCGGATGTACGTCCCGCTCGGGCTCGTCGTCGCCGCGACCGCGGTGCCGATCATCTGGCTCTCGATGCGCTTCGAGAAGGCCTACGTCGTCGTCTCGCGGCGGGTCCAGGACGAGCAGGGCGATCTCGCCACGCTCGCCGAGGAGGGAGCGGTCGGCATCCGGGTGATCAAGTCCTTCGGCCGCAGTGACCACGTCTCCGGTCGCTACGCCGCGCTGGCCGACCGCTTGCGCTCCACCAGCATGGAGAAGGTCCGGTTGTCCGCGAAGTTCTGGACGTTCCTCGAGGTGATCCCCAACCTCGCCGTGGTCGTCGTCCTCGTGCTGGGCGCGATCGGTGTCGGACGTGGTGACCTGAGCACCGGCACGCTCGTCGCGTTCATCACCTTGTTGCTGTCCCTGGTGTGGCCGGTCGCGACGCTCGGGGTGATCCTCGCGATGGCCCAGGAGGCGATGACCGCCTCGGCACGCGTGCTCGAGATCTTCGACACCGCGGCCGCGATCGTCTCCGGCACGCGGATCATCGAGCATCCTGCGGGCCGAGTGCGGTTCGAGCACGTCGACTTCGCCTTCCCCGACGCGCCCGACGAGGGGATCCTGCGCGACGTCAACCTCGACATCGCGCCGGGGGAGACGGTGGCGGTCGTGGGCGCGACGGGGTCCGGCAAGACCGCACTGACCGGGTTGGTGCCGCGCCTCTACGACGTCACCGGCGGACATCTCACGATCGACGGGGTCGACGTGCGCGATCTTGACCTCGCGCACCTGCGCTCGCTGGTGGCGACCGCGTTCGAGGAGCCGACCCTCTTCTCGATGAGCGCCCGGGAGAACCTCACCCTCGGTCGCGCCGACGCTCCCGAGGCCGACATCGACGCCGCGATCGAGACCGCACAGGCGGGTTTCGTCCGCGACCTGCCCTGGGGCCTCGAGACGCGCATCGGCGAGCAGGGCATGTCCCTCTCCGGTGGCCAGAGGCAGCGGCTCGCGCTCGCCCGCGCCGTGCTCGCCCGGCCCAGCGTGCTCGTGCTCGACGACACGTTGTCGGCCCTCGACGTGCACACCGAGCGGCTCGTCGAGGATGCGCTCGCCCGGGTCCTGGGGCGTACGACCGGGATCGTGGTCGCGCACCGTGCCTCGACCGTGCTGCTCGCCGACAAGGTGGCGCTCCTCGAGCACGGCACCATCACCCACGTCGGGCGGCACCGCGATCTCCTGGCCACGGTCCCGGCCTATCGCGAGTTGCTGTCCGCGCCGAGCGAGGTGAGTGCGTCGTGAGCGCTGTCGAGGAGTGGCGTGGCAGGGCTGACGACGAGCAGGACGCCGCCGACGTCGAGGTGGTGCGGTCCGGCCTGGCCGGTCCGCTGTTGCGCCGGCTGCTCGCCCCACACGTGCGGATGATCCGCTGGCTGGTCCTCCTCGTGGTGCTGGAGAACGCGGCCGTGCTGGCGATCCCCTACCTCGTCAAGGTCGGCATCGACACCGGCATTCCGCCGATCCGGCGCGATGACGACCTCGGCCCGCTGCTGGCCGTCGCAGGCGTGGTGCTGGCGTGCACGCTGATCCAGGCCGGCACCCGCACGCTGTTCCTGGTGTGGTCGGGTCAGGTCGGCCAGGACATCTTGTTCGCCCTGCGCTCGCGCATCTACGAGCACTTCCAGCGACTGAGCCCGGCCTTCCACGACCGCTACACCTCCGGCCGGGTCATCTCCCGGCAGACCTCCGACATGGAGGCGATCTACGAGATGCTCGAGAACGGCTTCGACGGACTCATCACCGCCGCGCTCACCCTCGGCGGCACGGCCGTCCTGCTGCTCGTCCTCGATCTGCGCCTCGGCCTGGTCGCACTGCTGTGCGGGCCCTTCCTGGCCTGGATCACGCACTGGTTCCGGGCCAACTCCGCGCGCACCTATCGGCGCACCCGCGAGAAGGTGGCGCTGGTCATCGTGCACTTCGTCGAGTCGATGGGCGGCATCCGCGCGGTGCAGGCCTTCCGCCGCGAGCAGCGCAACCATGAGATCTTCGCCCAGGTCAACGAGGACTACCGGCTCGCCAACCTCGACGCCTTCCGGCTGGTCGCCTGGTTCATGCCCGGGATCAAGCTGATCGGCAATCTCACCATCGGCACGGTCCTCCTCTATGGCGGCTACCTCGCGTTCCACGGCCAGATGACCGTCGGCGTGCTCGCCGCCTTCCTGCTCTACCTACGGCAGTTCTTCGAGCCGATGATGGAGATCTCGCAGTTCTACAACACCTTCCAGTCCGCCTCTGCAGCGCTGGAGAAGCTTGCCGGTGTTCTCGACGAGACCCCCGGGGTGCCCGAGCCGGAGCGACCGACGCCCCTTCCGAGCGCCCGTGGTGCACTCCGCTTCGAGGAGGTCGGCTTCTCCTACGTCGCCGACCGTCGGGTGATCGACAACCTCGACCTGGCGATCCCGGCAGGGCAGACCGTGGCGCTGGTCGGCACGACCGGGGCCGGCAAGACCACGCTCGCCAAGCTCGCGACGCGCTTCTACGATCCGACGGCGGGCCGGGTCCTGCTCGACGATGTCGACCTGCGCGACCTCGACTCCGCGACGTTACGTCGTCACGTGGTGATGGTGACCCAGGAGAACTACCTGTTCGGCGGGAGCGTTGCCGACAACATCGCGTTCGGGCGCCCCGATGCCACCCGCGGCCAGATCGAGGCCGCCGCGAAGGCGCTCGGAGCGCACGATTTCATCAGCGCGCTGCCGCACGGCTACGACACCGATCTGGCCAACCGCGGCGGCCGGGTCTCGGCGGGGCAGCGGCAGCTGATCGCGTTCGCCCGCGCGTTCCTGGCCGACCCCGCCGTCCTCATCCTCGACGAGGCGACCTCGTCGCTCGACATCCCGTCCGAGCGCCTCGTCCAGAGCGCGTTGCGGACCGTCCTCGCCGGGCGCACCGCCGTGATCATCGCGCACCGGCTCTCGACCGTGGAGATCGCCGACCGCGTGCTCGTGCTCGAGCACGGCCGGGTCATCGAGGACGGCAGTCCCGAGCAACTGGTCGCGAGCGGTGCCGGAGAGTTCGCCGACCTGCACCGGGCCTGGGTCGACTCGCTGGCCTGAGGGGAGTGCCGGACCGGACCGGCGGGTTCAGCCGTGCTCTCGGCCATCGGGCAACGGCACGAAGAAGTACGGGTTCGTCGCGCGCAGGTGGTCGACCAGCACCAGGGTGATGTCGGGGCGGATCAGCGGGGCCGGCCCGCCCAGGCTCAATTGCAGGTGCAGTGATCGCAGGAAGTTCTGCGCGTTGCCCGAGACGAAGTAGGGGTGCCGCACCACGTCCCCGTCGGGGCGGGCACCGGCGGCGATGCGGGCGATCCAGGGCTCGACCAGGCTCAGCGGGAGCACGTCGCGGCGCAGGATCGACACGACCGCGAGCGCGAGCCGGTCGGGCTCGCCGGCGACCCAGAACGCCTCGGTGGGAGCGAGGAGACGATCGCCGACGACGTCGAGCAGCACGGTGAGCTCGTTGAGGCCGAGCTTGGGGGAGCGGGCGAGCGCGCCGATCGCGTCGGCCCCGTGCGCGATCGAGTGCGCCCAGCCCTTCTTCGGGACGAAGCCGCGCTGGTCGCGCTCGGCGAGCAGCCAGGTCGCGATCCGGTCGCCCCACCGCAGGATCGTGTCGGGCGTGACCAGCCCGACCCGGGTGTCGCGCTCGATGCATTCGGTGAGGACGAGCGCCGAATAGCTGCGCACGAACACCGCGTCGGTGCCGCTGCCCCCGACGGCGCGCTCGAGGCCGACGGCCATCCCGTCGCCGAGCCCGGTGAGCAGGTCGTCGTAGACGCCCTCGTCGATCCAGGTCGCGAGGACGGGGAAGGCGAGCCCGTCGCGGACGTCGGGGTCGGGGCTGCCGAGCATCTCCGTGAGCTCGACGGTCATCTCGTCCAACGGTCGTTCGTCCGGGACCGTGAGGCCGTCGGCGAGCACCGCCTGCCAGAACGCCTCGACCATGGGTCCATCCTGCCGGGTCGCCCGTGACGCCGCGCACTAGGCTGCCCGGATGGCGTCGATGGCGGAGGTCGTGCGCGACCGGACCGGGCTCGGGCCGGCGGACCTCGACTGGCTGTCGCTGCTGCTCGCCGACTGGCAGATCCTCGCCGACCTGTCCTTCGCGGACCTGGTGCTGTGGGTTCCCGACCGTGACGGAGCGGGGTTCTGGGCGGCCGCGCACATGCGTCCGACGACCGGACCGACCGCGATCGTCGACGACATCGTCGGTGGTTTCGTCGGGCCGTCGGAGCGGCCGTTGATCACCCAGGCGTACGACGAGGCCAGGATCGTGCGCGACGGCGATCCGGAGTGGCGCGACGACATCCCGGTGCGTGTCGAAGCCATCCCGGTGCAACGCGAGGGCCGGATCATCGGGGTGGTCGTGCGCAACACCAACCTGCACGGCGTCCGCACGCCGTCGCGGCTCGAGCTGTCCTACCTCCAGGCTGCCGCCGACCTGTCCCGGATGATCGCCTCCGGCACGATGCCCCAGCCCGGACAGCGAGGTGATCACGCCGACAGCCCGCGGGTGGGCGACGGGTTCATCAGGCTCGACGCGCAGGGCAGGGTCGTCTATGCGAGTCCGAACGCGTTGTCGGTCTATCGCAAGCTCGGGCTCGCCGGCGACCTCGCCGGCCAGGATCTTGCCGAGGTCACCCGCTCCCTGGTGCCGGCCAGCCGTCGTGAGGACGAGGAGACACTCTCGGCGGTCCTCGGCGGACGCCGGCCGCGCGACACCGAGCTCGGCAACGGGGAGGCCACCGTGGTCGTCCGGGCGATCCCGCTGCGACCGGACGGCGACCCGACCGGAGCCCTGGTCCTGTTGCGCGATGTCACCGACCTGCGCCGCAGGGATCGCGAACTGGTGACCAAGGACGCCACGATCCGCGAGATCCACCACCGCGTGAAGAACAACCTGCAGACGGTCGCGGCATTACTGCGCCTCCAGGCGCGGCGGCTGCCCGACCGGCCCGGGCAGGAGGCGCTCGAGGAGGCGGTACGCCGGGTCGCGGCGATCGCGATCGTGCACGAGACGCTGAGCCAGAGTTTCGACGAGCAGGTGGAGTTCGACGCCGTCGCCGACCAGCTCGCCCGGCTGATTGCCGACGTGGGCGGCCACGGGGACGCCGTCGGCATCCGCAGGGAGGGCAGCTTCGGCACGCTCACCTCCGATGTCGCCACGCCACTCGCGATGGTGCTCACCGAGCTCGTCCAGAACGCGGTCGAGCACGCCTATCCGAGTGGGCCGGCCGGTGGGCGTGGGGCGATCCGGATCGTCGCGACCCGCACCGGGACCGCACTCGACGTCGCGATCGCCGACGACGGTGTCGGCCTGCCGGAGGCATTCGACCTCGCCGCGTCGAGCAGCCTCGGGTTGTCGATCGTGCAGACGTTGGTCGCCGAGCTCGGCGGCACGATCACGATGACGTCGCCTCCGGCGGGCGGGGTCGCCGGCACGGAGGTGTGCCTGGAATTCCCGTCGACCGAGGCCGGGTGAGGTTCAGGCCGTACGCACGCGGGCGCGAGCGTTGCGGCGCTTCAGTGCGCGTCGCTCGTCCTCGCTGAGGCCGCCCCACACACCGTGGTCCTGTCCCGCCTCGAGCGCCCACGCGAGGCACTGTTCGCGCACCTCGCAGCGCCGGCACACCTGCTTGGCCTCCTCGATCTGCATGATCGCGGGACCGGTGTTGCCGATCGGGAAGAACAGCTCCGGGTCCTCGTCGAGGCACGCAGAGCGGTGACGCCAATCCATGGCGGAGGGCTCCTCATCTCACGTCTTAAGCTCGTGAATCTGTTCACGAGTGCTGCCGTTTGAACCGTCCTCGGATCTTGGGCAGGAGGGATGTCACGACCCGGATCACCGTCGGTGTGCGGGCGTGACAGTTGAATGTTTCCAATTATGCGCGGTGCGCACAAGACCCTGGGACGGTCGCGTTGGTCACAACCGGTGGTCGCGCCGCACCCCCACACTGGTCCCTGAACTAGGTTTTCGCCTGTGTCCGAGCCCGAGAAGTCGCCCGAAACGCCCGTCCGCGCGCCCGCGCCGCTCCTGTGGGCGAGTCGGCTCGCCTACGTCGAGGGGCTGCTCGCGATCGGGTTCGGCATCGCCGACGCGCTGCACACCTCGTCCGATCGGGTCGAACTGGGCCTGACCGCGGCCCTGTTCTTCGTCGCGTACGGTGCCGCGCTGTGCTGGTGCGCTTGGGGGATGGCGCACCTGCGGCACTGGTCACGCGGGCCGCTGCTGTTCTCCCAACTCGTCCTGCTCGGTCTCGCGGTGAACTTCGCCCAGGCCGGTCGGTGGCCGTTCACGGTCGTCCTCGCCGTGCTCGCGGCCGGCACGCTCGCCGGGATGCTCGCGCCGTCGTCGGTCATCGCCCTGGAGGAGGGCGGTCGACCGGTCGATCACAAGGACGACTGAGCGGGCCTACTCGGCCGCCTCGACCGAGATGCGCAGCTCATCCAGGGTGCGGGCCAGTAGCCGGGACACGTGCATCTGCGAGACGCCGATCTCCTCGGCGATCTGCGACTGGGTCATCCCGCGGAAGAATCGCAGCATGAGGATCGTCTTCTCCCGATCCGGAAGCGCGGCCAACAGCGGCTTGATCGACTCGCGCACCTCAATCTGCTCGAGGGCCTCATCGACCGCGCCGATCGTGTTGATCATCGCCGCCGGACCCTCATCGCCGTCGGTGCCCGCGTCGAGCGAGAGCGTGGAGTAGGCGTTCGCAGACTCGATCCCTTCGAGGACGTCCTCGACGGTGGTGCCGAGATGGTCGGCGAGCTCCGCGGCGGTGGGGGCGCGTCCCAGGTGCTGGGAGAGTTCTCCGGTCGCCGCCGTGATCGAGAGCCGCAGCTCCTGCAGCCGGCGTGGCACCCGGATCGCCCAGCCCTTGTCGCGGAAGTAGCGCTTGATCTCGCCGATGATCGTCGGGGTGGCGTACGTCGAGAACTCCACACCGCGGTCGGTGTCGAACCGGTCCACCGCCTTGATCAACCCGATGGTGCCGACCTGGACGAGGTCGTCGAACGGCTCCCCGCGGTTGACGAAGCGACGGGCGCAGTGCTCGACGAGCGGGAGATGCAGCTCGACGAGGCGATCCCGCGCGTCGATGCGCGCGCTCTCGGCGGTCGCGGGGTCGCCGAACGTCGCGAACAGGGTCTGGCTCTGCTCGCGGGTGGTCGGCGGATCCGTCTCGCTCATGCGGTCACGTCGGTGGAGGACGTGACGGTGAAGGAGATCGAGTGGGAGGCGCCATCGGCCGCGGCGGTGAGTCCGGTGGTCAGCGCGCCCAGCACCTGCCACCCGAAGCTCTCCCGATCGAGCTCACCTTCGCCGCTGTCGGTGGAGACGGTCACGGAGATGCGGCCGTCGCCGAGGACGTACGAGGCATGCAGCTCGCCGCCTTCGCGGGCGACCTCGAGGATCAGTGCGCAGGCCTCGCTGACCGCCATCCGCAGGTCCTCGATGTCATCGAGGGTCAGGTCGAGCCGCGCCCCGAGCCCGGCGGTGGTCATCCGGAGCACGGCGGCGTACGCGCTGTCGGCGGGCAGTGTCAGTTCCGCCCTGCTCTCGATCGTCACGACTGATCAGTCCCTCGGCGTGTGCGGAATGTGCGCTTGCCGGAAACCCTAACCGCTGATCAGCGACGCGCGACGCCGTCGCGGCGGGCGGCCTCGGCGACGGCGCCGGCGACGGCCGGGCCGACGCGCGGGTCGAACGGCGACGGGATGATCAGGTCCTCGCGCAGGTCCTCGCCGACGAGATCGGCCAGGGCATTGGCGGCGGCGAGCTTCATGCCCTCGGTGATCGCGGAGGCGCGCACGTCGAACGCCCCGCGGAAGATGCCGGGGAACGCGAGCACGTTGTTGATCTGATTGGGGAAGTCCGAGCGTCCGGTCGCCACGACGCGGGAGTACTTGCGGGCGACGTCGGGGTGCACCTCGGGGGTGGGGTTCGCCAGGCCGAAGATGATCGGATCGGGGCCCATCGACGCGACCGCGTGCTCGGGGACGGTGCCGCCCGACAGGCCGATGAACACATCGGCACCGTCGAGCACCGCGTCGAGCGAGCCCCAGCGGCCGGTGGTGTCCGCGGTGTCGGCGGCGAGGGCACGCTTGACCGGATTGAGGTCCTCGCGGTCACGGTGGAGGACGCCGGCGCGGTCGACCACGGCGATGTCCTGGATGCCCGCGGCGAGCAGGATCCGGGTGACGGCGACGCCGGCCGCCCCGGCTCCCGACACGACCACCCGGATCGTGTCGTGATACTTCCCCGTGAGCCGGATCGCGTTCTCGAGCGCGGCGAGCACGACCACGGCCGTGCCGTGCTGGTCGTCGTGGAAGACGGGGATGTCGAGGCGCTGCTTGAGCCGGTCCTCGATGTCGAAGCAGCGCGGAGCGGAGATGTCCTCGAGGTTGATCCCGCCGAAGCTCGGCGCCAGCCGGGCGACGGTCTCCACGATCTCGTCGGCGTCGGTCGTGTCCAGGCAGATCGGGATGGCGTCGACGCCACTGAACTGCTTGAAGAGGATCGCCTTGCCCTCCATCACCGGCATCGCCGCACGCGGGCCGATGTCGCCGAGGCCGAGGACCGCGGTGCCGTCGGTGACCACCGCGACCGTGTTCGGCACCCAGGTGTATTCGTCGCTCAGCCCCGGGTCGGCCGCGATCGCCTCGCAGACCTTCGCGACCCCGGGCGTGTAGGCCAGCGACAGCTCGTCGGCCCCGTGGAGCGGTACGGTCGCGGCGATCGCCATCTTGCCGCCCTCGTGCAGGGCGAAGACGGGATCGCCGGCGGCCGGCGTCTCGAGGTCGGGCAGGGCTTCAGAGGCAACCATGTGGGTCTTTCGTAGGTACGGGTCCGAGTGGGCGTCGGCTCGACGCAGGACCCGAGCGTGGAGTCCGCGGAACCGGTGATGCTGCGGGGGTCACCCGGCGCCCATTTTGACACATCACGGCGAGGTGGTGGGCCGCGGCCATACCCGCGCGACCACGATCGCGGTGACCCTCGTCACGGCGGCACCGAGCGTCCACGAGTCGACACCTTCGGCCGGATTGTCGCGCGAGACCCACCAGCCGTCTCCTGCCAGGTGGTCGAGCCGCTTCACCGCGGCGGTGCCGTCGGGCAGCTCCACGACCGCGAGCAGGCCGGGCGCGGGCGGTCGGCGGTAGTCGAGGAGCAGCCGGTCGCCGTCGCGCAGGGTGGGCAACATCGAGCGGCCGTGTACGCGGGCGAACCCCCAGCGCGGTGCCGTTCGGGCCATCGGTCCCTCCCTTGTGGTGCTGCCCGGTGCTGTTGTGCTCGGGGCTCGGAGTAGTGTCGCAAGAGTGCACCCCGACCTGACGGGGCGCCGATCCCCCGAACTGCGAGAGGACACGAAACACATGCTTTCCAAGCTCTTCGCCCCGACGATCGACGTGAGCGCCCACTGCGACCTTCCGTGCGGCGTCTACGACCCCGCTCAGGCGCGCATCGAGGCCGAGTCCGTCAAGGCCATCATCGCGAAGGCCAACGACAGCGACGACGCCGACTTCCGCACCCGCGCGATCATCATCAAGGAACAGCGCTCCGAGCTCGTCAAGCACCACCTCTGGGTGCTGTGGACCGACTACTTCAAGCCCCCGCACTTCGAGAAGTACCCCCAGCTGCACACGCTGGTCAACGAGGCCACCAAGCTGGCCGGAGCCAGCGGCACCAAGGGTGAGCTCGACGAGGCCAAGGCTAACGAGTTGCTCGCCAAGATCGATGAGATCGCCAAGATCTTCTGGGAGACGAAGCAGGCGTGACGAAGTCACGCCTCTCGTCCGTCACTTCGTCACCGCGCGTCAGCGCGGGGGCGAAGTTCGCGAAGCAGGGCTGAGCAAGCTCAGCCCTGCTTCGTCTCGAGGGCCCGCACCCATCCGGGGTGCGGGCCCTCGTTACGCTCGATCCATGTTCGCCGTGTACGCCGAGTCCTTCGACCAAGACGAGCCGCTGAACGGCCTGGTGGTGGGGGAGCGCCCCGACCCCGAGGTTCCGGACGGCTGGACGACGGTCACCGTCAAGGCGGCCTCGCTCAACCACCACGACCTGTGGTCGCTGCGCGGGGTGGGACTCAAGCAGGACGCGCTGCCGATGATCCTCGGCTGCGACGCCGCCGGCCTCGACGAGGACGGCAACGAGGTCGTCGTGCACGCGGTGATCAGCGACCCGCACTGGACCGGCGACGAGACGTTGGACCCGCGACGGTCGTTGCTGTCCGAGCGGTTCCAGGGGACGTTCGCCGAGAAGGTCGCCGTGCCACGGTCCAACGTGATCGCCAAACCGGCGTCGCTGTCGTTCGAGGAGGCGGCGTGCCTGCCCACGGCGTGGCTCACGGCATACCGGATGCTGTTCACGCAGGGGCAGCTCAAGGGTGGGGACACCGTGCTCGTCCAGGGTGCCGGCGGCGGCGTCGCGACGGCGCTGATCACGCTGGCCCGGGCAGCAGGGCTCAAGGTGCTGGCCACCAGCCGCGACGAGGGCAAGCGCGCCCGCGCGCTCGAGATCGGCGCGCACGAGGTTTTCGAGTCGGGAGCGCGGCTGCCGGTCAAGGTCGACGCCGTCATGGAGACGGTCGGCCGGGCGACGTGGGCACACTCCGTACGCTCGCTGCGGCCCGGCGGCAGGATCGTGATCAGCGGGACGACGAGCGGACCGAACCTCGACGACGCCCTTCTCACCAACATCTTCTTCCTGCAGTTGCAGGTGATCGGCTCCACGATGGGCACCCGCGCCGAGCTCGCGGGCCTCGTCAACCTGCTCGACGCCACCGGCACCAAGCCACTGATCGACCACACCGTGGCGATGGAGGACGCCCGCGACGGCTTCGCCGCCATGGCCGGCGGCGACATCTTCGGCAAGATCGTGTTCACGCGTTGAGGCACCTGCTCACCGGCGCGACGTCGGGCATCGGCCGCGCGGTCGCCGAACGGCTGCGTGATCGCGGGGACGAGCTCGTCCTCGTCGTACGAGATCCCGCCAGGGTGACGGACTTCCCGGGCGCCGAGCTGATCGTCGCCGATCTCACCGACACCGGCACGATCGCCGGAGTGGACCTCGCCGGGCCCCTCGACTCGGTCGTGCACGCCGCAGGCGTCGTCGAGCTGGGCCGGGTGGGTGAGCTCGACGAGCAGGCGTGGCGACACCAGTTGGAGATCAACCTGATCGCTCCCGCGATGCTCACCCGAGCAGTGCTGCCCTGCCTGCGTCGGGCCGCCGGGACGATCGTGTTCGTCAACTCCGGAGCCGGACTGGCCGCCCACCCGGACTGGTCGGCCTACGCCGCGTCGAAGCACGGCCTGCGCGCGCTCGCCGACTCACTGAGTGGCGAGGAGCCCGGCATCCGCGTCACGAGCGTGTTCCCCGGCCGCACGGCCACCCCGATGCAGGCGGAGGTCCACCGGCAGGAGGGACGTACGTACGCCCCCGCCGAATGGATCGACCCGGGCACCGTGGCCGACGAGATCGTCCGGATGATCGACCTGCCGCCCGATGCGACGGTGCCCCAGATCGTGATCCGGCCGCGCCCGCGCCCCTAGGCAGATCGAGTTCCGCACGCCACCATGGGCTGCGTGCGCCCACCTCTTCCGGTCCTCGCCCGCCTTGCGGCGGCCGCTCTGCTCGCCGTCGGCATGGCCGGACCCGCACGTGCGGACACTCCGCCGACGGCGACCACGACGGCCCCGACGCCGGCGGTCGGCGCACTGTTCTTCCCGAGCGTCGCCGGGCTGTTCCCACTCCTGCGCCTGCCGCATTTCTGCAGCGCCAGCGTCGTGCACTCGACCGGTCGCGATCTGGTGATCACCGCGGCGCACTGTGTCTACGGCACCGGCGCGACGATCGAGTTCGCCCCGGGATACGACGACGGCGCGACCCCGTACGGCGTCTGGGAGGTCCGCCGGATCTACGTCGATCCGGCGTGGCGGAAGGGGATGGATACGCGACACGACGTCGCGATCCTGCAGGTGGCGCCGCGGGCGGGCAGGCAGATCGAGGACGTCGTCGGTGCGAACGTGCTCGGCACGCCGACGGCGGGCGCCGATGTCACCGTATGGGGATACACGATGGGGGCCGGCGACCGGCCGCTCACGTGCACGAACGCGCTCTACCTGACCGACGGCTACTCCTCCTTCGACTGCGCGGGATACACCGACGGGGTCAGTGGGGGACCATGGCTGCAGGACGGGTCCGTCGTCGGCGTGACCGGTGGCCTGGAGCAGGGCGGCTGCGGGGAGTACGCCGAATACAGCGCGCCCTTCGACGCCGACGTGGCCGCGCTGCTGGCACGCGCCGAGGCGGGCGGCGGCGGCGATCTGGCGCCGATCGGGTGGCTCGCGAAGAGTTGCTGAGATGGATCGCTGGACGGGGCGCTGAAAACCGTTCGGGAATGTCGGCGGTCTCGTCTAGCTTGTGATGCTCCAACTTCTTCCCCTCGCCGATGTCGAATTCGTGGGTTCGTGTTCGTCGTACTGGTGAGCGGCCGCAGTGGCCGACCACGGCTGACAAGGACGACCCCATGACCGAGATCCCGACGCGCACCGTTGCCGCGGATGCGCCCGCCGACTACAGCGTCCTGCGCTGGCTCGTCGGCGCCACGTTCATCGTGATCCTCAACGAGACGATCATGGTCAACGCCATTCCGAGGCTGATGGTCGAGTTCGACGTGACCGCGCGCAGCGCGCAGTGGCTCTCGACCGCGTTCATGCTGACCATGGCCGTGGTCATCCCGGTGACAGGGTGGTTCCTGCAACGGGTGACGACGCGGCAGGCGTTCGCGCTCGCGATGACCGTGTTCGCGGCGGGGACGCTGATCGCCGCGCTCGCACCGGCGTTCTGGGTGCTGCTGCTGGCGCGGATCGTGCAGGCGTCCGGCACCGCGGTCATGATGCCGCTGCTGATGACGACGCTGATGTCGGTGGTGCCCGAGCGTGACCGCGGGCGGGTGATGGGCAATGTGACCCTGGCGATGTCGGTCGCGCCGGCACTGGGGCCGGCGGTGTCCGGCGTCATCCTCGAGTTCTTCTCCTGGCGCTGGATCTTCGGTTTCGTCCTCCCGCTCGCGATCATCGTGGCGGTCGCCGGGCTGTCCCGGTTGCGCAACGTCGGTGAGCCGACGGCCGGCTCGGTCGACGTGGCCAGCGTGATGCTGTCCGCGTTCGGGTTCGGGTCGATGGTCTACGGCCTGAGTCTCATCGGCGATCAGCACGCCGCGGTGCCGCCGAGCGTCCTCATCTGTGGCGGGCTCGCGGTCATCGGGCTGTTCGTGTGGCGCCAACTCGCGCTGCAGCGTGGGCGGAGCCCCCTGCTCGACCTGCGCACGTTGACCCACCGCACCTTCACGCTGTCGTTGCTGCTGATGTCGGTCGCCTTCATGGGGTTCCTGGGAGCGATGATCCTGCTGCCGCTCTACCTCCAGGACGCACGCGGTCTCACCACGCTCCAGACCGGCCTGTTGCTCATCCCCGGCGGGCTGGCGATGGGCCTCCTCGGTCCCCGCGTCGGGAAGACCTTCGACCAGTTCGGCGGGCGTCCCCTGGTGATCCCGGGCTCGGTGGGGATCGTGATCGGGCTGGCCCTGTTCGCCCGCATCGACCTGCACACGCCCTACCTCGCGGTGCTCGGGATCCATGTGCTGTTGATGGTGAGCCTCGCGGCGGTGTTCACGCCGGTGTTCACGCTGGGCCTGGGTGACGTCCCGCCGGAGCTCTACTCGCACGCGAGCTCGCTGCTCGGCGCGTTGCAGCAGGTCGCCGGCGCGGTCGGCACGGCGATCTCGGTCACCATCCTCTCCTCGCGCCAGGGCCATCTGCTCGGTGAGGGCGTGTCCGCGGCCGGGGCGTTCGTGGGAGGGATGCAGCGCGCCTTCTGGGTCAGCGCCGCGCTGGCGGTGATCGTGGTCGCGATCGCCGCCGTGCTTCCGGGGCGGGTCGCAGGATCCGGCGGGAACGGCACCGACGCGGGCATGGAGCCGGAGCCCGAGTCGGTGCCTGCCCTCTAGTCCTCCCAGTCGGAGCGCCACCGGAGCGCGCCGACGACGACCATCCGCAGCTGCTTCTCAGCGCGCTCGCGCAAGCGCTGCTGGCCGCCGTTGCCGGCCTCGAGCAGGTCGACGACGGTGTTGACCATGGCGCCGACGATCAGGTTGGCCAGGACCTGGAAGTCCGCACTCGACCAGTGTGGCGCGGGGAAACGGGCGAGGTCGGTGGCCAGCTCCCGCTCGAAGAGATCGAGCTGTCGGATGATCGCGTCGCGGACGGCCGGGGGCCCGCTGTAGCGCTCGCGCGTGAGGAATGCGAAGTGGCCGCGGTGGGTCGCGACGTGCTCGGCCAGGACGGTGACCGAGCGCTCGATGATCTCGGCGAACGCGGGATTGCCCTGGCGTACGTCGCGGATCATCGCGCGCAGCGACTCGATCGACTCCTCGACCAGCGCCAGGCCGAGTTCGTCGATCGAGGCGAAGTGCCGGTAGAACGCCGTCGGGACGACGCCGACCTCCTTGGCGAGCTGGCGCAGTGACAGGCTCGCGATCCCGCCGCCCTGCTCGCTGAGCGTCAGCGCCGCGTCGAGGATGGCGCGCCGGGTGCGCTCCTTCTGCTCCACACGCGTCACCGGGCCGGTCGAGGTCATGCGCACAGCGTAGTGAGTGGATTTCGGTACACATTCGTTCACCGTGGCGCCGATCACGTCACTCCTTCCTTGACGCGCGATTCAGGGCACTGGCATCGTAGTCAGTGAACGGACGTGCACTCAAAGTCCGGCCCTGGACCCGGAAGGAGACTCAGATGGGCCTCACCGACACCATCTTGGCCTCGAAGACCCTCGCCGCGCTGGCCACCCCGCACGGCGTCGACCGCTACCTCGAGCTGGTGAACCCGATGTGGGCCGCCACCGAGGTGCGCGCGCGCATCGTCGACATCCACCGCGAGAACCCCGACAGCGGGGGCGCGGAAGTCGCCACGCTGACCCTGCAACCCACCCGCACCTGGCGTGGCCACCGCGCCGGGCAGTACGTGCAGGTCGGCGTCGAGCTGCCCGGGAGCGCCAAGCGGCTGACCCGCTGCTTCTCGATCTCGTCGGCGGCCTCGGCCCCCGGCGAGCGGTTCACGCTGACCATCCGGGCGCACGAGGAGGGCCAGGTCTCGAAGTTCCTGGTCCGCGAGGCGAAGCCCGGCCAGATGCTGCACCTGAGCCAGGCCGAGGGGGAGTTCACCCTCGTCGAGAGCCCGGCCACGCCGACCGTCGTGAACCGGCTGCTCTACATCACCGGCGGGTCCGGGATCACCCCGGCGATGTCGATGGTGCGCACCCTGCTCCGCGACGGGTACGACGGTCACGCGGGTCGCAAGGTCACGTTCGTGCACTTCGCCCGCAGCCCCGAGGACCAGATCTTCGCCGAGGAGCTGAAGCAGATCGCCGAGGCCGACAACGGCGTCGACGTGCACCTGTTCTACGGCGACGACACGTTCTCCGCGATCCGGCTGGCGCAGCTCGTCCCGGACTTCCGCGACACTGACACCTGGTGCTGCGGACCGGCGCCGATGGTCGAGCTCGTCGAGGCCGCGTACGACGGCTCGAGCCGCCTGCGGCTGGAGTTCTTCAAGCCCCCGCGTACCGCTTCCGG
>Ga0164242_10002290_pt1 | contig 22228 bp, 23 predicted proteins | sample OricomgcompostMG_FD_108783 | JGI IMG/M metagenome (GOLD analysis project Ga0164242, IMG submission 108783) | Miracle-Growth compost microbial communities from Emeryville, California, USA - Original compost - Miracle growth compost (MG) ... | reverse complement strand
GGCCGATCGGTTGGTTGCCAACAAATAAAGGGATCGCCACGGCAGCTTTTAGCTCGCGTAACTTTTCGCTTACTGTTTGTTTCAATGCATGATTGCGAGTGAAAGTACTTATGAGGCCAATCTTGCGCGATGCTGATCGAGGATTTTTGAGGATAATATCTTCTTCAGCTAATTCTGCGTCCAAAGTGCTTTTGAGCAAAAGATTTTTATGGTCGAGGAAGTAGTGAATAGTCTCGCTGTTAGCATCTTGCATCAAGCGCGCAGGATGCGTGTAACCGCTTTGCTTAATACGCTTGATAACTATTTCACCATGTTCGCCAGTTTGGAAGACATATACGACTGCATGGTGAAGATGCACGACTTTTACGAGGGTTTGCATTAGAAGGGTCAGGGCTTCGTCGAGATTGATGACTTCAACCAATTCTCTGGTTAAGGTAGTGGTCACTTCTTGGATGTCGTATTCACGCTTAAACAAGAACCGATCAGTCTTTACGGTGAGCCATCTGCGCAATGGTTCGATAGAAAAGCCAATCACACATATCGTCAGCACATTAATGGCATTCGCGTTGAAGCTGAGTGATACCTTCTCGCCGAGTAGTGCATTTCTCAGGAAGAGTGCCGAGGCGCTGTATACAGTGATGATAAAAACGAATAGAATCGTGAATACGACTGTCCGTCGAATGACGATGCGGACATCAAATAGTTGATGAGCTGAAATTGCGTAAGCAATTGCGCCGATGAGAGCGATGATAGAAAGTGCGCCAATTTCCTGCAGCGCAAATATTTTAAAGAAATAGGGCAGAAGAAGATTTGTAACGATGGCAACGATTGCCATAACCGAAATACCCAGTCCAATGATGGATAATTGATTGCGGATATGCCGTGTCGCTTTCCGATTAGCAAAGAACGTCAAGTAAAGCGAGGCACCCACATATCCGATAATGTGAACAATATAAAGTAAGAACAATGGGCCAAATTCAGTGATGTTCTTGCCGTTCAGGAGATGCTCTGATCGATCAATCAACCCGGTAAAAAGCGTTAATATCAGGAGTAAAACGGTTTGTGCGATATACCATGTTGTATAGCGGGCACTTTTGCGAGCTATTTCAGGAATATACAAATAGTTGAATAGGACAAATGCCGCCGCAAAGGCAAAGTTAGCTCTTCCCAACACCGTTAACGCTGTCACATCAGACGATCGATTGAAGAAATACAGCGTTAATAACCATCCCAATGTGGAGAGCGCAAAAAGTGCAAAGTAACGGTTTAACCGTGCTGCCGGATTCTTACTGTAGATGAAAAGGGCAAGGCCAGCTAATAGGAAGAAGCATACATAATACAGGCTGGCAATGACGTAACTCATACAGGCGTGTTAGATGAGTAATTGCTGTTTCTATTGGATATGAAGTGGTTTTTCGTGTATGCATTCCATTCATCCAACGCCATCTCCTGCAAGAACGTTGGATCATTATGCGGAATTGCCTGGCGTGCTAAATGGATGTAAGGGGCAGCGGTGATAACGCAGCCAACTTCGCCCACTTTGACGCTTCGGTAATGAAACCCGATGAAGACCTTTTCATAACGGACTCCTAAGTTCTGTGAGATACGCTCGACAGAGAGGATCAAGTTTTCAATAACCGCGCTCTGTTGATCCGGGCTGACCTGATTGTTATGTCCCACTGCGAGTGTCCCGTGATCTTCCATGTATAAATCCGCATTTTGTGTTCTGTCCTCAGCGATAGCCAGAGCCAATGCACCGTAAATAACGCTGGGACCGGTATGATAGAAGGTCTTGTAAGCGCACAGCAAATGCTGTCCGGGGGCGATGGGGAAATGTTTCTCTTTCACTGTCCCGTATAAAGCTTGTGTCACGTCAAAAAGTGGCTGAGCATCATATACATGCGGATATTGTTGTTCATCAACGAGCGGACGGCGCTGCAACGGCTGGCGTAACAGGTCATATCCCAGTATCACGCCGTTCAGGCCGTTAAATGAGGAGACCGTGACCATATTGGTCTGGGTAATATTGGCGAATTCTCCCTCGGCTCTGTCGAATGCAATGATTTTGTCCAGTAAATCAGATCCGCTGTGGGAGCATTCGATGGGAGTAACGCTACTGGTAATAAGAGGCGTAGTGACGTAAGAATCCGTTGGCTGCATCCCGCTGGAAGAGCAATAGTGTTCAAAGGGGCTAACGACGTTTTGCAAGATTTGAGTGATGTTCTTTTGCATTAGTTTTCTCTACAGCGAAAATTCAGATTGAGTGAAGTTGTATTCAAATTCATGGTAGACGAAAAATGAGCAGCTGTATAGAGTTGCTCATTTTAAGATGTCGAGATGTTGCAAACGCCGTTACTGCTGGCGATGCATCAACTGAAAGACCTGCTGGTAGCTGGGACTTTTTGCCGATTTGAGGGCCATTTGATTGTTGACTGCCTCCGTTGTCATGACACAGGGATAACACTCCTCGCCCCAGTGTTTGCGCAAAGGGCCTGCAATCTCCAGTGGCCAGCCTAACCGGCGATACAGATGCAGCTTTTGGGGAGTCACCTCGACCCATAAGAAGTTGATCTGCCGGTCACGGCAATAGCGCCACATCTCGATGCAGAGTAACCAGAACAGGTTTTGCTGTCCCCGTTGCTTTGGATCGATCGCCAGCAATGCAATGTCGACGACGTCGCTGCGGCCTTGTAATGCCAGTTCCGGCCAGACGCTCAGACAAGGTAAACCCTCATCTGCGTTACCGGTGACTAACTGTAAGCCGCCGACGATGGAACCGTTCAGCTCTAAGCCGAAGTAAACGGCCGATGTGGGATAGGCGCGGAGCTGAGTGCCCGGCTTCCATCCCTGTTCCTGGATAATACTTTCGAAAAGTCCGAGCAATGGCTCGGCTTCTTCCAGAGTGTCGAACCGGACGACACAAGCCTCCGGCGCTTGCTCTAACACTGTTTGCAAGGGAATCACCTCTTTTGTATTTGATTTGGTTGTCAGATTGCGACTGGTGTGACGGAATGCCCCAAAATAGCATATTGGGGAGCAGGATGTCAATACACTTACCGTTTTAAACATCGGTTTCCTGAACCTTCATTTATAAATATTCTCCACTGACTAATTCTTGTGTCGCACCAGTATACCACTAACAGAGGTATCACGTTTAAGTGTATCACGAAAGAAAAGATAACCTGTGTAAAAACGGACACTATGGCACAATTACCAAGAAAATCAGGCCCTCGCACCCAGAAAGCTCGCACAAGATTCAGTGATGAATATGGCGTTTTATTAGAGTTGCTTATCGAACTGCGACTCAACGCAGGAGTAACACAACGACAAATTGCAAATGCCGTTGGGAAATCGCAGCAGCATGTCTCAATGTGGGAATGCCGCGAACGTGAAATTAATGTTATTGATGTATGGAAATGGTGTAAAGCTGTGGGAGTTTCCGTGTGTGATTTTTATCGTCAGTTTGAAGAGCGGCTGGAACCTTCAAAAAAATCGAAAAAATAAAATTCGCGTCGAGAGGCAGACTTAGTCCTGGTAGACTAATTGTTGTAGCTCATCCAGAATACCTATCTGACTTTTGAGTATCTTTGTCCGTGCAGTCGGAAGATCAAACCATTCTGCACGATCCACCTCAGGAAACTCTTGTTGTTTTCCTGAATGAGGCGGCCATTCCATCTGAAATGTATTGCTCCGTACTTGGGAAATATCACAATCTCCTTCAACAGTCCATGCGTGCACTATTTTTCCGCCGGATTGTTTGATAAGCGTGAGAGCTACGAAATTGCCGGTTATAGGAAATCCCGTTTCTTCTTCAAATTCTCGCTGCGCAGCGATGAGTGGATCTTCATTGGGCGTAAATTCCCCTTTTGGTATCGACCATGCGCCGATATCTTTCTTCGACCAAAATGGCCCACCTGGATGCACCAGCAATACTTGTAGGGTGTTATTGCTATGACGATACATCACGATACCAGCGCTCTGTTTTGACATTAGAATCCTCAGTATTTAATCCTGGTTGATTTGCTATTAAAGCATGCAATGTTTGTATTGCACTGTATAGAAAGTTATCAATAAGTCTAGTGGTATATCGAGCTGACATAGAGCATAATCCTACTTTTTAACTCAACAAATTACTCGCCACCATTGAAGATGAGCATCAAAGTAACTACGACGACAATGTCACTATGGAATCTTTTGAGGGCTTAGGCAATTTGGCGAGATCGGAAAAATTCCGGCGGTGAGATCACGATTTATTTCATTAATCATATAATTTGTAACAACAGGTGTAAAAGTTTCATAGGCAATAATTCTGTCTCCCCAGCCCTCAACTTCCATTTCATTGTGAGCGGTAATGTCATCCAAAGCCTCTTGCGACAGTTCAAACCACTCACCATGTCGTCTGTAGTGAGCAAAACGTGAATGCCAATAAGTTTCGAGAAGGACTATGTCATTAGTGGCGATAATATGGAATAATTCAGTGTCTACAGGCAGAATTCGTTCTAAAGTTTCTAGACGTTTGCCAAGATTATACGAGCGCCCGATTTTGTAGTGAGCCCCATGCTGCAATAAGTACAAATAGCCTGCACGCGATTCTAAGTAGCGAGAGCTTTGTCGATAAAACTGATCAATATTATTCCATTCATCTGGTGGAGCTAATTGATAGTAATAAAATGTCCGGCGAGAAAGTCGTCGTGGCCCAGCGATCTGGATAATACCTAATTTGTTTAATTCGGCCAAACATTTCCGCACTGTTATCTTACCAATGCCAGTGCTACTAGATAGTGCTTTTGGATCTGATAAGGTTAACAACCTATCCGAGTCTGAGAGAAAGGAATGTCTCCAAAGTACTATTGCTACCATAGTACTTTGAGAGCCTAAACCAATTGCAGCACTACTCGCAAAACGATTAATCCACTCTGTTTTTATCTCTTCAATATCCATTGTAATTATTGTATTTCCCTTTCAATTTAAGCGGCAGATGTTCTATTTTCACAACGAATTATGCTACAATCGCCCTTTAGTAGAGTATCGCTACTTTTTATAATCCAGTGAAAAACCGACAATCGGAATTGCATGAGCGCAGGTATTTTCGATATTCAACGAAAGTGGCGTACCAAATGGAACGTTTTTATCGAGATGCCTCGAAGAAGGTGTTCCATTTTGTCTCATAGGCCGTCCTGAAGAATTTGCAGATATCTCCTGATAATGTTAGTTTGCTAAACTTTTCAAAATGAGCAAGAAAATACTCACTGTCGGATATGTGGTGCCAGGGCACGACGATTATCTGGCCTTCGATTCTAAATCATCCCTTGTGGATGCGGACCTTATTATTTTTTCGCCAGAAATTGACACGTACTTCTCTCAGGATACCGATTATCAGGGTAAGACTAGATACTCGCAGGACAGCTCTTTTCAGGTGAAAGAGGCGTTATCGCACTGGAGGCAGGAGCTATTAGACTTCGTAAAATCAGGCAGAAATATCCTCGTCCTCCTTGCTCCAAAGCGAGAATTTTACCTGCATACGGGTCAGCAAAATTATAGCGGAACAGGTCGGAGCCGCGTAACCACCAACATCGTGAATTTGCATAATAACTATGAAGCACTTCCTGTTATCTTAAATGGGTTAACACTTGCACATGGCAAGGAATTGATGCCTACATCAAAATGTCGAGAAGTGTTTCAATTTGCACCGGCATTGCAGCCACACGTTGAATATAGCGTGTATTTCAGGCTGACAGATGGGATTGATCCTATCTACACGACGAAAGACAAATCACGCATTGTTGCAGCATCAATGAAGTGCGGCAAGGGCAACATAGTGTTCCTGCCGTATCTGAAATATGAGGAAGAAAACTTCACGGAATACAAAACCGTGAAGGGCGAAGAAGAAGCATTCTGGAATAAGAAGGGCATGGCTTTTGGACAGCAACTGATAGATATGTGCCTAAGGATTGATAGCGCACTAAACAGTGAGGTGGAATCTACGCCTCCACCCACCTGGTCAATGAAATCGGAGCATGTCTTACCCGGTGAACTGGATATTCAGAAGAATATCACAAAAATAAATGAGCAAATCGAAGAGCTTCGCGCCCAAAAATCGAATTTAGACTCCGATCTAATCGAAACAGGCAAACTTCGCGGACTATTATACGAGACCGGAACCTCCTTGGAATATGCAGTAATACAAGCACTAAAATTATTGGGATTTGCTGCGGAAAATTATAATGACGGAGAACTCGAATTGGACCAAGTGATCGTATCTCCAGAAAATATAAGATACATCGGTGAATGCGAAGGTAAAGACGGCAAACCTATAAATATCGATAAACTACGACAGTTGATTGAGTCCATGAATGCCGATTTTGCTCGTGAGGAAGTTGATGAGAAGGCCTTCGGCATTTTATTTGGTAATCCAAATCGGCTCAAGGCTCCTGATGAGCGCCAGGAGTGGTTCACTGCAAAGTGTATCGTTGGCGCAAAGCGCGAGGGCATTGCTTTAGTGAAGACGCCAGACTTGTTCGAAGTGGTCCAATATTTAATGGAGAATAACGATACAGATTATGCGAAACAATGTCGCGAAGCGATTAAGAATTGCCTAGGTGAGTGCGTGGAGTTTCCACAGAAACCCGATGCAACCGGAACAAAACCAAGTGCCAAGCCCGAATGGCAATCAGCGGCTTAATATCGCCTTGATAAAACCAGCTCAAGCAGATATCTGCCAATGAACGCTTCGCGATCTGCTTCCACGCTCTCTTGCTCACATGGAATTCTCCCATCAGGATGGTTGCGCCTCCGCAGTAGTGGTTGACGGAATTCGAAATTCGCGCCCAGTAGAAACGCGCAACGTTTCATTTTATATAGGTCGTCCTGTCCCTGTAGAACGTAGGATTTATCTGTTATGGATACCTTGACTACACGTAACAGTATCCCATGGCTTCATCTGCGCTACGTTCCAGCGCTGCCTGCCGCGTCCGGTCAGGCGGGTATCCGTGAACACTCGAAACGCTACGCGTTCTGCGGCAGCATCCGCGTAGCGAACGACGTCCGCGCATCCGACGCAACCGTCAGCAGGCTCCTCAGCCGCTGCGGCAGCCCTTCTTATGCCCTTATTATTCGGATCACCCAGGCACTGGAGAAGGAGTTCAAACGAAGTATAGATCCTCGCGAAGTGGCCAGCCTTACGGGAGAATACCCTACTGCATCAGTATGTGACGTCGTAGGGTGCAATGGATGCTCTCCGGAAGAAGCATGGAATGAAGAAAATGAACTAACTCTTCCTTAAACCTGCTGAAGGCGGTCTTTTTGCTCTCGCTCTCAATGTTTTCCGGACACGCCTGAATAAGGTTCTGCTGATAAGCGGCGCATGGTCATACTTCCAGAGGTTCTTTGCTGTTTGTAAATCGCCGACATAGAACGGATTGGTCAGCATGTTGTGGAGCGAGGAAAGTGAAAGAGTATTCCCCCTGTTTGAGCGCAGGCCTTCGCTATTCACTGTTTTTAATATCTCACGAAATGATACTCCTCGTGCCGCTAGTGTAAATGCCAATATGACGTAAGGTGCTGTTTCTTCGTCAGGTGCAATAACAACCTGATCACCAACAAAGTTTTTGCAATATCCCAGTGGAGCAACACCAACTTCTGGCTTCAGTAAGCTGCGATCAACGATGAATGTAATGGTACATGGAGACGGCGTTTTCATATATCCATATTTACAAGTAGGCTGTCTTGATTCCAGGACAATTGCGCGTCTGCTGTTTTGTTTGACGACAATACAAAATTCACGTCTAATGAAGATGTGTATTGTTCCACCATCTGGCGATAATTTCTTATGGTGGCGTACCACTTTGAAATTACCTTCTCATCAATCCCATCTTTCCAGTTTTCAGAGCCTCTTTTCAGCGGTTCGATCTTCCAAAAAACTGATTTGAACTGAGATCGAACCGGAACAAAGAGCGGGTGCAGTTCAATCTGTAATTCCTTTCCATTGTTCAAATAATACGTTGTCGCCAACTGGCGGGCGATCAACCGCTTTTCTTCAACCGGGCATGCAGCAAATTGGCTTCTTGCATGAGTCGTGAAGCTGGCAACTTCTCGAATGGAGCGATCAACTGAGTTCGCCTCATTGCCTGTAGCTACCGGAGTCGTTAAATGAGATTCTTGTTCCATTAATTCCTGTTTTTTGCCGGCGAATTCATCTGTCGTCAGATGCCCGGCCAGATACAGCGAAAGTAATGCATCTTTCTGCTTCTGGATATCTGCTAATGTGGCTTGTTGTCTGTTCCGAATTTCTTCCGCTGTAGCTTGTTCCTCGCGTTGCAAATCGTCCAGAATCTGGTGGCATAGCTCTTCAAACTCCGGCGGTAGAGTAATGGATCCCAGTACCTCGTCAATAAATCTTTCAATCTCCTCTTCCCTGATTCCCTTTTTGCTGCAAATCCCCAATTTATTGAGACAATGATAATACGTATGTCCCTTGGAACGCTCGGCCGTCACGGCATATCCACAGGAAGCGCAAGTGATGAGACCGGTGAAAGCGTGAGCATGCTTGGTTTGACTTTTATAGGTTCGACGGTCCAATATTTGCTGGGCACGCTTCCATTCATCTGAAGTGACCATGGGCTGGTATTGGTGGGTGTAGGTCTGCCCCTGAAAAGTAAACACGCCTTTGTAGAATGGGTTGCGGAACATATTATTGAGCGTGCTCACGGTGATTCTGCCGGATGCACCGGGACGGTTAGTTTTGCCGCAATAACCCCAATCATTAATCAGTATCCGATGCACTTCAACCAGCGTATATTTTTCCGTTAAAAGAAGTTCCCATATTCGGCGCAATACTGGAAAACGTTCCGGATCAATCTCCACTGAACGTGTTAGCCGATTGTTTAGATAGCCCTGAGGAGTCATGAAAGGAAAACCTCCCTTCTCACATTTACTGCGCATCCCGCGCTCGACCCCCTTCTTGAGGTCAATGATATATTGCTCGGCCATGGCGTTTTCCACGGCAACGATTACGGCGTTATCGTTGGGACCGTACATTTGATAAGGTGTGCGGATTTCTTTGAGATGACCCTGGCGCATCATCCAGCGCAGGGTAGCGGCATCAATAGGATTCCGTGCTAACCTGTCCAACTTCCAACACAAAATAGCATCCGCTTCCCCTTTGCGGATTTTTTCAATCATCGCGTTAAAAACCGGCCGTCCGGGTTCTTTGGCGGATTTGCTTTCCGTCATTTCTTCGATGACATTCAAATCGGCATTTTCCGCCAAACGACGAGTATCAGCCAATTGATCCCCAATTGACTGAACCTGTTTTTTAGATTTTTCATCACTACTACGCCTGGCGTAGTTGATATAACGCATACAATGGGGAATTAAGCTTATTACCCTTGAGCCTGAAATACTTTGGCCCGTTGCTTGTAATCGACAATCACTAACAGCCGCATCAACACCGTGAGCGCCTCCTCTTCTGGAATTTGTTGCCCGAATCGCTTTTGATAGAGGCTCTGAAATTCCTGTATATGTCGGGGAGAAGGAACCAGTAAAGGTAGCGGTTGACTCATTGGTATGCGTTACGAAATAACGTTTACAACCATGAGCCTGATCGCAGCAGTGCTGCAACGAGGATTAACGCCACGGGCACAAATGTGTCATGTTGTCGTACCGGTACTACCGTACAATCCCACAAATTGTCAACAGCAAATTTTATACAGAAAAAATGCGAGCAAGCTCTGCTATATACATTTGCGTCATGGCGTTTTTATCGTTCATCCAGATTGAGTGCTGAAGTGCTACTATAATGCTACGCCTGATGTTCGCCTTTTGTTCGGATTTTGTTTGCATTTCTGGTGAGGAGTATTTTTGTTTTGTTGCAAGGAGAGCTTTGAAAAGTTCTCCTTACAACCTCAATGCAACAGGCGCATGGTGGATGTGTTCCAGGGAACATGTACAAACGTTAATAGCTTACAGCCATGTCGCACATTTCTTCTCATCCTCAAAACCTTCCACAGCGCCACTTGCCGGTGAATATGGTGTTGGTGGAGAATCGTATTCGTGCATTTTTAGAACACTCGAAGCGCTATGCCTTTATGGGGCCGGCACGCTTGTCCAAAGATTGCGGAGTATCCGATGCCGCTATCTGCCGTTTGATGGGCGGATACAGTAGCCCGTCCTTTGCCATGGCATCCAAAATTACCAGGGCCTTTGAAAAGGAATTTAATCGCTCCATTGATCCAAGAGAGGTATTTGCTGTTGATGGTCAATATCCAACATCCAGTGTCTGTGAAATTGTTGGTTGCAACGGTTGCACACCGCAAGCGGCCTGGAACGAGGATGACACGATCAAGCCGGAATACTTACCGGAGGAGGAACGATGAATGCCTCTACCTTCCAGGAACGCAAGGTTGTTCGAGCGGAGCTACTGCAGTGCTTGCAACAAATGGATTACGCAGCGTTCGAGCAAGTGATGAAGCGGCTGCTGTATAAATCTGGCTATATCACTGTGCAATTCATTGGACGGAACCACAAACGCGGACGCACTCCCAAAGGCGGACTTGATCTGACCGCTCGCAGTATTACCGATCTTTCTTCCGTGCTAACGATAGCTCAGATCAAGCAATACCGGCGCGTTGTGTCTCGTCGATTTGTTGATGAATTGCGTGGAACGATGTTGCGCCTGGGGGCGGAACAGGGACTTCTGGTAACGCTTTCCAAATTTTCCAGAGTGGCCCATGCCGCTGCGGCGGAAAGTAACGTTGCACCGATTAAATTGATCGAAGGAAAGGAAGTGCTTGATCTGCTCTTTGCCTATCGTATTGGCGTCGTTGAAGAAAATGGCAAATGGAAGTTAGATTTGCCATATTTGGACACATTACCAAAAACGAAGATTGGTAATAATACGCAATCAAAGAAAAAGACGCGCCGCGAGCCTCCGGCAAAAGTACTTTTACCCGACACCTCTTCTGGGAAAGAACCCAATTTACCCGATAACGAAAGGAGCGAGATGACATGGAGCACACATATTATGGCAGGCATTTGTTCGCTCTGGGCTTTCGAACTAATCCCATCAGCACAGATGGAGCACATCGCCATCTATGCCGGTGCAGCAGCCGTTGGCGCATTGCTTCCCGATTTGGATGCGCCGCGTAGTAAAATCGGCCAATGGTCTGTTGGCGGCATTAAGCCGTTGCAGTTGCCGTCTCAAGCTATTAACCACGCTGTAGGTCATCGGTCGCTCTCCCACTCCATATTAGCGCTGGTGTTTGTCGCCGTGGCTGGTTTATTCCTTTCGCCGTTCGTGGGCTGGCAAGTTTCGCTTTCGCTATGGCTGGGATATGCGAGTCACCTGATAACTGATGCCCTCACTCGCTCTGGTATTCCGCTGCTTTACCCAAGACCGCGGCGATTTCATCTACTTCCAAAGCGCTTACGGATTGTTACCGGATCATCTGCGGAAGAAGTGATTTTTGTCGCACTGGCTGCATTGGCGTTGATTCTGTTATTGACTCATCTTTCTACTTTACCCGCCTAATTTGCTGCCATGCAGGAAAAACCTTTTCTCATTGAAATCCGCCAGGATCGGCCACGTCCCAATGGCAGGTTTGTGCCGGCGGCATCCCTCAAGATCACGGAGGAATTTCGAACGTCGGGATTGCTGCATGATCTGACCCCGGACGATTTGAAGAATTTAGTGTATTTGTTAACGTTTTTATCACCGGAGGGCAACTGCACTGTCTCATTGCCAATACTTACTTCCGCCATGCGCGTCTCTTCTCATCAAGTCAAAGAGCGCATGCACCGCTTGGCAGAGTTCCGATTTCAGGATACAAACGTTATCACGGAAATCAAATACGAAAGCGGTTTATACACCTATAGCCTGCACCCACGGCTCGTGGCGTATGAACATCTGACTACGTCTGAACCGCATTCGACATCTCCGATTATCACAGGTTCGCGGGAACGGGTGATTGCCAATACCCGCAAATACTATGCGACGCCACGCGTCGAAGCGGAGCGCATGGTTGCCGAACAACTGGGGCATGATATTGCAGAAACCGAAGAGCAACGTAAATTGAGAATTCGTCTGGAGAACGTGGGGTTAAACACCGACCAAGCTTCAGAAGTACTTTCGACCTACGCTACTGATGTCATCACGCAACAGTTGGATTGGTTGCCTTATCGCAAAGCGAAAAATCCAGCGGGCTATTTGCTGGCGGCGATTGAAGGCGGCTACAAAGAACCACGTGCTATTCGCGATCAGCGATTTGTGTTGGAAGAAAAATTCGGTGGCGAATCCAGCGTCAATGATGAAGTGATTCCTGACGACGCACCGGATCAAGAGATACAATTGGAAATCGATGGGCCATCGCTTTCACTACCGCCAGAAGAATGAAAAGTACTTTTAGGGGGTTGGAGCGCACGACGCCATTCCCCAATGTTCTAATCGATGAGGTGATGCCGCGCCTCAAAGACACGTCTTGGCGCGTTCTCTGCATCATTGTGCGGCAAACGTTGGGCTGGCAGGATCAAACATCAAATAATCGTAAAGAACGCGACTGGCTGACGCGCTCGCAGCTGAGAGCGCGCACCGGACGCAATTCAGAAGCCATCGCCATGGCAATCGATGCGTTGGTCAGGCAAGGTTATATCATCGCGCAAAACAGCGATGGCGTGCCGTTAAACACGCCGCAAAAGCGACGTGCGAACCGTGGCCGCATCTATTACGGACTCACCAAATCCTTGCAGCACCAAATAGGAATAATGCAAACACGAAAAACCGAACAGTTGCCCGCGCTTGCTGGATCAATTTTTCACGGATATAACCGAAAAACCAAACACGTGACGGTCGAAAAAGCCAACACGACAAAAGAAACTCAGACAAAAAGAGAAACAATTTTTTCAACAGAGGTCATGTTATTCATCGAAGTTTTTCAGCAGAAAGCTCACGAATATGAAATCAAACCAGATGTAGTTCTATCTTCAAATGCGCATGACCGGCTTCAGCGTTGGCTGCAGAAAGCTGGCGAAGAAGAACGAGCCAGAACGTTACAAAAGTACTTTTGTAGTAAATGGGATGCTATCGTGCGACTGAACTATTCGCTGGAGGTTTTTGCCAACACGTGCAGCATACTTCGCATGGAGTAATTTACGGCTGGTTCCGCTATTTCTTGCGCTGTGATGATTTCTTTCGCTTGGCCCAGTTTTCTTTAAGAGCGGCGGAAATCCGTGCCTTATGCTGTTTGCTGAGCGCGCCAGGCGGACGTCCTGGGCGAACTTGCCAAGCCATTAAATCCTTGCGATGAATGACGGTTTTGCCCAGTAATGTGCTTGAAGCCAATTGTTTGTGCTTGATGGCGTTGTAAATCGCATTCCGGGAGACTCCCTTGAGCTCCGCACTCTGCGTCACAGTCAGATAATCGTTAACGTTTGGAAGGCGCATGGGAAAATTACGATGTTTTGTATCAATTACTTATCATAAGCCACCACGCCGGAAATGACAATATCAATGCAATCTAAGCTGATTACAACGGTAGTGTTGATAGTAACTATTGACAAACTGTAATAATATACTATAATGCAGTACGAACATCAAGTAATAACATTTATATGGAATATGCAGGCAAACTTCAAAAAGTCATCGAGGAGATTGCACAGAAATACCGATTTGATTTAAGCCGAGTTGGTGCGCAATACCAGGTCGAACTTTCAGACGGCAAAGCTTTAATCATCGAGATTGCTGATACATGTCAGATAAATATTTATCATCAGCTCTATCGATCAGACCAAATCAAGTTGGAGATATTTACTGGCGAACGTTTGTGGGTGCCTCTGTCGGTAAAGTCTTCCGATGGCTCGCTGAACGACGTTTTGGCTGTCGTGGATCGCGAATCACAGAACGTGAATGTGATTGATCCTGAAGGTTACAAGTTCTTAAACAGAGGTTGCCGGCATTCCGCCATGCATATCCGATTTGAATTTCTACAAAATGAGAAAGAAGAGCCAAAGGTAATTGCTGAAATCGCAGCTTAGGCCATTCAGAATCCATAAATTAGATGTATGCCGTATCAAAATTCACCAGAGCTTTTGCCGCAATTAGCTGAAGGTTTTGGCTCCACTCATAAACCAGAAGACCTTTTCACGTTTGACCAACGATTGGATGCAATTGCCGAAATACTCGCAGAGATTACCCTCGAAGTTATGAAGAAAGAGATTTAAGCTATCCTCTAAGTGAGCTGTTATGAATACCATCACCCAAAAAAGTAAGGCTGGTTCCACCGCGAAGAATGGAGCAAAACGCATGGCCTTATATGCCCGCGTTTCAACGGAAGAGCAAACGAAAGGCAACTATCCGAGTTGCCAATCACAATTAGAAGAATTGGAAGACGAATGCCGCCGCCAAGGCTGGCAGAGCGCTTTTAAGATCACGGATGAGGGGCATAGCGCCGGCACGATGAAACGGCCCGGCCTCTCACAACTACGCATGATTGTGCAAAGCGGCGAGATCGATGGCGTGGTTTGCACCTGGTATGACCGCCTGACGCGCAGCCGTGATTTTTATATTCTCGATCACGAATTCCGCTCCTGTGGTGTGGAGTTTATTACGTTGCATGATGCCACGGACACGCATACTGCTGCGGGCAGATTCATGGAATCGATGCTTGTAGCTGCCAAAACGTATGACCGCGAACAGACCGCCGAAAAAGTACGCACCAAAATGCGAATGCGGCTTGAGAAGGGACTTCACCATGGAGGCCTCGTGCCTTTCGGGTTTCTCTGCGATCCGGAGACAAAAGTACTTTCACCCGATCCGGAAAAGATCCCCATTATCAAGCAAATTTTTCAGGTGTATTTGGACACGGAATCTGATTATAAAGTCCGTGAATGGTTGGAAGCCCATAATGTGAAAACATGCCGTGGGAAAAATAAATGGCGGGTTAGCTCAATCACCGAGATGCTTTGCAACCGCCGATTCATCGCGGAGATTGAGGTTAACCGAAAGAACAAGGGAGTTGACGGGGTTTCGGACAATGAGACGTATCGCGTTATCAAAGCCAATTATCCGCCGGTAATTCCGGTAGAACTTTTTGAGATGGCCCAGGCCATTCGTCAACAACATGCCAGGCGATCACCAGCGCGGCATGGCGGCCCTCGCGCCTACAGTCAAACGCGGCATGGTCGCGTTTATTTGCTGCAAGGACTAATGAATTGCAGCGTTTGCGGGTCGCCGATGGCTCCGCATTATGTGTATCACAAGGCTTGCACGGGCCAAAGACGCAGCGACAGCTACATTTGCCACTATGTGTGCACCGAATATCAGAGATTGGGTAGTAAATGCGACCACAAGAACCGTATTCTTGCCAGGAATGCGGAAGAATGGGTATTGGAGCGCATTCGCGACCTGGTGTTTTTTGATGGAGTTGTAGATCGTGTGATGGAGCGCGCTGTTGAAAATTGCCAGGATGGGCAGTTGCCATTGCGTCAATCAATCTCACGCACGCAAAGTAGCCTCCAGAAAAATCAGGAAAAGATTGATACCTTGATCGAAACCATTACTTCAGGGACGGCAAATTCCGACATGATTTCCATCTTAAATGAGCGTGCAGTGGAGTTACGGCGCCAACGGGATGTGTTGCGCCAGGAATATGGCAAATTACAAAATTCACTTGTCCCTGTCGAGAATGGATTTGATAAGGAGTATTTCTTGAAAACGCTCTTTCACTTTGATCAGGTTTTGCATCAAGCTGCCCCCGAAAGGATTCAGAAATTGTTGCGTCTGGTAATCAAAAATGTCAAGTGGGATAAGGACGGGATGAATGAGATTGACTTCTATATTCCGCTTCTGGAAACCAAAAAACCAGCCAGCATAGGTCATGCTGACTGGTTCGATATGAATGTACAGTCTGGCGGTCCCAACCGGATTCGAACCGGCGATCTCCTGCGTGACAGGCAGGCGTGTTGGGCCTCTACACCATGGGACCAGCAAAAGTACTTTTGAGGTACTTCTTTACGAACATTGCACACAATGCTCCTGGGCGAGGAGGGACTCGAACCCCCGATCCTCTGCGTGTAAAGCAGATGCTTTAGCCACTAAGCTACTCGCCCAATCTGCTTTACTGATCGTGTGCGGATACAAATGATACCTCACGCAGCCTCTTGCGTCAAGTAGTTTTTGAGATGGAAGTTTGTATCCCATCTCAAAAAGCAAAGCAAATAATGGACGATACTGGGATCGAACCAGTGACCCCTTCCGTGTCAGGGAAGTGCTCTCCCGCTGAGCTAATCGTCCATGGGCATACATATCTTACCGATATTTTCCGGGTTGTGCAACTACGGCTGAAAGTACTTTTATTCTTGCTCCAACATTTCCGCTCGTTTCGATTCTAATAATGCGTCGATCAATTCCTGCAATTGTCCTTGTAAAATCTGATCCAACGCGTTGCTTTTGAAATTGATGCGGTGATCTGTCAAGCGGTTTTCGGGATAATTATAGGTGCGGATTTTATCGCTGCGGTCGCCACTTTTTACTTGCGCTTTACGCACGGAATCGCGTTCTTCGTTGGCTTGCGCTTGTGCTAAATCGAAAAGCCGCGAACGCAAAACGCGCATCGCTTTTTCTTTATTTTGACGCAGGCTGCGTTCATCCTGACAGGTGACAACAAGGCCGCTGGGTTTGTGAATCAAGCGGACGGCAGTTTCATTTTTCTGCACACTTTGGCCGCCCGCGCCCGACGAACGCATGGTTTCCATTTCGATGTCGTTAGGATCAAGTTCCACATCCACTTCTTCCGCTTCCGGCAACACAGCCACCGTGGCGGCAGATGTGTGAGTGCGGCCTTTTTGCTCCGTCGCCGGCACCCGCTGCACGCGATGGACGCCGCTTTCGTTTTGCAGCGCTTCCCACGCGCCTTTGCCGGTGATGCCAAAAACGATTTCCTTGTAGCCGCCCATTTCCGCTTCAGAAAATGAAATAGGCTCAATCGCCCAATTTCGCAACTCGGCATAACGGCTATACATGCGGAACAAATCCGCTGCCCACAAAGCGGCTTCCTCGCCACCGGTTCCCTGGCGGATTTCCACGATGACGTTGCGGTCGGCATTGGCATCGCGCGGCATTAATTCTTTTTCCAGTTGCGCTTCCAGCTCGGCTAATTGCGGTTCGATTTCCGCAATTTCTTCCTGCGCCAATTCCGCTAATTCACTATCAGCAAGAGAATTCTGCGCTTCTTCCAAATTGGTTTGAAGATCACAAATTTTAGTATATAGATTCGCGCCAGCTTCCAACGCAGCGCGGGCTTTGCCGATGCGCGTCAGAGCATCCACATCGCCAAATATCTCCGGATTTGACAATTGTTCATTGTATTCATTAAATTGCTGGGTGAGAATGCGCGCGCGTTCGAGTAAGGCCGTATTTGACATTTTTATCTTGGTGATTTGTGGTTGTGAAAGAGAGTTTACTAAAGATGGTGAAAGTACTTTTTAGATACTCATTCCTCTCTGTCGAAAACCTCAAGCTGCTCTTTCGGTAATACCCAACTTTTGATTGTCTTAACGCTGCGATTTTCATGTTCATTCCAAATTATTTCAGCGCCATCTTCTGGTTCATCATAAACGGCCAAAAGACTGGTTAAACCTTCAAAATGCCATTTTGCTTTGTGATTTTCATTGTTGACTTCCCATACTTCGCCCTCTTCATCCAGCTTACCTAGTTTCATTGCTTTGGAATATGCTTCGGATGGGCTATTTGCTTTGATGAGAATTGTATTCTCCCATGCCTTACAGCGCCGATTCAGATTGTGTTTATCTTCGTCATCCCATTCAAGACGCATGAGGATAGACGCGAGATACCAACCTACGGGACTAACAAATTCCTTTTTATTTTTCTTCATCGTTTAACTCCTGAAAATCCTTTTGATCAGGAAGGGAAAAGTACTTTTTGATATTCACTCGTCTTTACTGAATACTTGAAGTTGTTCTTTTGGTTTCACCCAACTCTTAACTTTTTTGACACTTCGATTTTCATGGGGCGTCCAGATGATTTCAGCACCGTCTTCCAGCTCATCATAGATAGGCAACAAACTCGTCAACCCCTCAAAACGCCATTTTGCTTTACGGGCTTCATTATCAACTTCCCAGATATCGCCCCCTTCTTCTTGGAATTTTCCTTCTTTAATTGCTTTGGCATAGGCCTGCGAAGGACTTTTAGCTTTGATGAGAATTGTATTTTCCCATGCTAAACAGCGCCGATTCAAATTACTCTTATTTTCGTCGTCCCATTCGAGACGCATAAGAACCGAAGCCACGTACCATCCCACAGGACTGACATTTTTATCGTATTTTTTTGTTGTCATGTTTTTTCACGCCCCAAAAGTACTTTTGCTTAGTAGAAAATAACCCTCTCTGGCACAGCTGAGAATGACACAAAATACCTTTAAAAGCAAGACGATAAAAATCCCCATTCCTTTATGAAGGAATGGGGAAAAGTACTTTTACTGTTGTCAGTGGCTGCGTCCGCGGCCACGATCTCTGTCGCCGCCACGACCGCGATCCCGATCTCCGCCGGGACGTCCGCCGCGTGGGCGATCTTCGCGTTCTCGAGGTGGGCGTTCTACATAACCTTCTGGCTTAGGAATCAACGCTTTGCGGCTGAGATTGATACGGCCTTGATCGTCGATTTCAGCAACCTTCACAGTGACTTCTTCGCCAACTTTCAGCACTTCTTCGATGCTGGGAACATAATTCCAATCGATATCGGAAATGCGGATTAAGCCTTCACGTCCCGGAAGAATTTCGACGAATGCGCCAAAATTCAAAATTCGCGTCACCGGACCGGTGTAAACTTCATCGATTTCTACATCGCGCACCATGTCGTTGATGATCTTCGCCGCGGCATCTCCGCCTTGCGCGGAAGTGGATGTAATAAATACCGTTCCATCATCTTCGATGTCGATTTTCGCGCCGGTGCGTTCCACGATGCTGCGGATCATTTTGCCACCTGGTCCGATGACTTCGCCAATGCGCTCAACGGGAATGTTGACCGTCAAAATGCGTGGCGCGTATTCAGAGAGTTTTTCGCGCGGCGCGTCGATCGCGCTTTCGATGACATCGAGAATCGTCATGCGCGCTTCTCTGGCCGCATTGAAAACATCGCGTGTCATATCAACCGGCAAGTGATGTGCTTTGGTGTCAAGCTGAATCGCGGTGATGCCTTCTTTGGTTCCAGCGACTTTATAATCCATGTCGCCATAGAAATCTTCCATGCCGATGATGTCAGTAAGCAAGACGCGTTTGTCGGATTTGTCATCTTGTACCAAGCCGATGGAAATTCCGGCGACGGGCGCTTTGAGCGGAACTCCCGCATCCATCAGCGAAAGCGTGGAACCGCAAACGGAAGCCATCGATGTGGAACCGTTGGAGGAAAGTACTTCGCTGACCAAACGCAATGTATAGGGAAATTCTTTTTCGGTTGGTAAGACGGGAACAAGCGCTTTTTCCGCCAACGCGCCATGGCCAATTTCGCGCCGGCCCGGGCCGCGCATGGGGCGCGCTTCACCAACGCTGTAGGGCGGAAAATTATAATGATGCATGTAGCGCTTCACTTCTTCGCCTTCCGATAACGTATCACTGACTTTCACGTCGCCGGGTGAACCCAAGGTGCTGATCGTCAAAACCTGCGTGCCGCCGCGTTGGAACAAACCGGTTCCGTGCGTGCGCGGCAAGACGCTGACTTGCGCGTGCAATGGGCGAAGCTGATTTTGCTTGCGGCCATCGGGACGATTACCTTCTTCCAAAATCATGCGGCGGGTATATTTCTTGGCCAGCTTTTCGATCACCGCTCCAATCTGTCCGCCGCTGATGTCGTCGCGATCTGCAAAAGTACTTTTCACGTCATCGCGCAAAGCGTCCAACGCCAAATTGCGCTCGCCTTTGATGGGCGTTGTGACGGCTTTTTGAATACTTTCGCCGAATTGGCTTTCCACTTCTTCGAGCAAGCCTTCGGGCAGCGAGCTGATGACCATTTCGGATTTTTCTTTACCAAGCTTTTCGCGCAATTGATTCTGCAATTCGAGAACCGGCGTGACAGCGCGGAACGCCATTTCGATGGCCTGCGCCATCTCTTCTTCAGGCACTTCCTGCGCGCCCGATTCGATCATCAAAATGCCTTCTTTGCCGGAAGCCACCACCAATTCCATGGTGCCGTTTTCCAACTGTTCGATGGTGGGATTGATGACAAAATCGCCATCGACCATGCCGATTTTAGCGCCGGCAATGGGGCCAGAGAACGGAATATCACTGAGAACCAAAGCGGCAGAAGCACCGATCAGACCAGGAATATCAACATCGTTTTCGCCATCAGCCACCAACGTGGTGATGACAACTTGCACATCGTTGAGCGCATCTTTGGGAAAACGCGGACGGATGCTGCGATCAATTAAGCGGCCATTCAAAATGGCGCGTTCGCTGGGACGCGTTTCGCGGCGGATGAAGCGACTGCCGGGAATTTTCCCCGCCGCATACATGCGCTCTTCAAAATCCACCGTCAATGGAAAAAAGTCTAATCCGGGACGCGGCGAACTCATCGTCGCCGTCGCCAAAATCACTGTGTCGCCATAACGGACGGTAACCGAGCCGTTGGCCTGCGCCGCAAAACTTCCTGTTTCAATGGACAGGGTGCGGCCACCCCATTCAATGGAAAATACGTCTTTTTGAATACTCATTTTATCTCTTTCCTTTCGTCTTCCTATAACTAATCTAATTGTCGTCATTCCGGCGCAGACCAGAATCCAGTGTCCGAGAGAACAACCAAAAGTACTTTTTAATTGTTATGTTTTCTGGATTCCCGCCTGCGCGGGAATGACGCTGTAGACATTGCAAAAAAGCCGTCACTGTCGGCGCAAAATAACGCGGGAAGCGTTTCTTTCTGGCAGACAGTGACGGCTTTTCATCGATCTCTAATTAGCGGCGCAAACCTAATTCTGCGATAATGGCACGATATCGTTCCACGTCGCCATTTTGCAGATAACGCAATAAACGGCGGCGCGATCCCACCATTTTCAACAATCCCAAACGGGATGCGTGATCTTTCTTGTTGACTTTCAGATGCTCGTTCAACGCATTGATCCGCGCGGTCAATAAAGCAACTTGCACCTCAGGCGAACCGGTGTCGGTATCATGCTTACGATGCTGTTCAATTACACTTGTTTTTGTCAGTTCTGCTACGCTCATATTTCCTCTAACTTATCGTTCGATTTAATCCCAGTAAATTTACCATAATAAGCGGCGTGGCGCAATGGGAAAAGTACTTTTTACCGTCTTCACCAGACAACTTGCTGCAGCACAACGCTTGCGGATTTATTGAAAAGTTGAACGAAACAAAAGCTGTTACTAATGACAATACAGGAAGTATGCAAGTGGCAGTGCGCGCGAGTAATATGGCTTTTGAAGTTATTTTAATACCAGCTAATCTTCTTTGAGTTTGGATTTCAGTGATGCAAAATACTCTCCCACTTCGTCATGATGCAATAGCGATACGCCTAGTTTGGAAGCAGCTTGTTTTGCGGCGGTTGTAAAAATAGCGTTTGAAACGACACATGCCGTTTTACAATCATAAAATCCAGCAGCAGAAAAGGCTTCTTGAACGCTTTTATTTCCCACAGAGGATTCGTATTTTTTGCATTGAATAGCCACACGAAAATTATTGAATTCAGCGATGATATCCGCGCCGTGGTCTCCTGAACCTTTTGTAACAATTGTAGTCACGCCTGTCGATTGAATCAATTCTGCCACAAAATATTCATAGTCATGGCCAGAAAATTCAGGATTGAAATTATTTTTTGGCGACTCTTGATGGTCCATAATGCAAGCCTCAATACGGGAGAACCAGTATTGAGTAGTATTAGCAAACTCATTTATGAGTTCATAATTTGCCTTTGTAAATGAGCTTTGGGATATGATTTCGCAGTCTACGTTTACGGATGGAATAAGAATGTTTGTAATGAAGTAGCTCATTTCAGTATCCCATTTGTCAAGGATCTCTCTTCCATAATCATCTGTATGAATGCATTGTTTGCGTTTACGGCTCAAAGTATTTAGGTGGAGATAAATTATTTTGTCTGCGAGACAATTCAGAAGCTCTAATCCTAAAGACTTTCTTTCCAATTCTAATGACTTTTTTTGTGAATCTAATTGATCAGTTGTGACAATACTGTCTCGTTGTGAAGCCACTGTCGCCTTG
>Ga0164242_10002289_pt1 | contig 22233 bp, 22 predicted proteins | sample OricomgcompostMG_FD_108783 | JGI IMG/M metagenome (GOLD analysis project Ga0164242, IMG submission 108783) | Miracle-Growth compost microbial communities from Emeryville, California, USA - Original compost - Miracle growth compost (MG) ... | reverse complement strand
CAAGCTGATCGTGGCGGCCATCATGCGCAAGCTGGTGCATTGGTGTTATGCCGTGCTCAAGAATCGGCAGGCGTTTGATGTGCAAAAGGCCCTTGCCAGAGGGTGAGCAACACAGTATCTGCGAAGGCGGGAATCCAGAGAGGGCATAGGCACGGGCACCTTCCGAATTCCCCTACTTTACGGGAACGACGAGGGATTTCTACGCGCCGTAGAAAACCGAAATCCAAATAAGGAATTCGCGGTCGCTTCAGCCTGCACGCAACCCCTCGCAACCCTGCATCACCCCAACACATCCGCCACAACCCGCGCCGCCGCGGCCAGCACGTCGTCGCGCGGCCTTGCGGCCTTCTCGCCCTGCGTGAAATAGGCCGCGACCACGATCGGCGCCCGCCCCGGCGGCCCCAGCACGCCGAGATCGTTGCTCGTTCCGTAATCGCCGGTGCCAGTCTTGTCTCCCACCACCCAGCCCGCCGGGACGCCGGCGCGCAGGCGCTTGTCGCCGGTCGTATTCCCCTTCATCCATGCCACCAATTGCCCGCGCTGCTCCGGTGCCAGTGCCGCGCCAAGCGCCAGCCGCCGCAGGCTTGCCGCCATCGCGGCCGGCGTCGACGTGTCGCGCACGTCGCCCGGGATGGCGCTGTTCAATTCCGGCTCCCAGCGATCCAGCCGAAACGTGGCATCGCCGATGGATCGCGCAAAGGCCGTCACGACCGCAGGACCGCCCAATTGCCGCATTAGCAGATTCATTGCCGCATTGTCGCTGTATTGCATGGCCGCCGCGCACAATGCGGCGACCGTCATGCCGGTGGCGACGTGCTGCCGCGTGATGGGCGCGTAGCCGGATTTCTCCACGTCTTCCCGTCCATAGACCACGCGTCGCGACAGCAGGGCCGCATCGTGTTCGCTGCGCTTCAGGATGGCCGAGATGGCGAACAGCTTGCCCGTACTGCAGACGGGAAAACGTTCCGTGGCGCGAAACGAGAGTTCTGCGCCATGTGCCGTATCAAGCGCAAACAGCCCGAGCCGGCCGCCGGCCGATTGCTCCAACGCGGCCAGCTGTGCCTTGCCCCGGTCGGGCGTCGTCTTGCCTTGGGCAGCCAGCGCCGGCAGCGCGGAAAGCAGGAACGGCGCGGCGGATGCCGCACGCAGCAGAAAGCGTCTTTCCTTCAGGAAGGTCATGATGATGGTCGTGTTTCTTGGAGCGGCGGCCGCCGCAAAAAATGCCGCGCGCGATTATCCGCCAAAGTACCCGATCCCCTTCGCCATCATCGCCGCGCAGAGAATCACCAGCACGAGCAGCGTCGCCTCCACATGCAGCGCAAGACGCAGCCTGCGCCTTTCCGCCTCGGCCAGCACCGGCACGATGCCCTGCTTCAGCGACGTATTCCATTTCAGGAACACCACCGTCGGATAGATCGACAGCAACCCGGCTGCGAGAAAGAGCGCCATCTTCGCGATGAAAGGGGCGCTGTGCAGATAATATTCCGGCCCTTTCTCGAAATACATGACGCGCAGCACGCCGACGACGATGACCAGGCCGGCCGCGATGCCGTACACCATGTCGTAACGCTGGATGCGCCGCGCGGAGGCGAGGGTCAGCGGCTCCTTCAGCAACAGCATCTCGCCGAACAGCATCAGCATGATCGTCACGAAGCAGAGATGATGGAGAAAGGCGGCGAACGCGCTCATGCAAGGCTCCTGTTGGGGTGGATGTCGTCCGTGAGGGACGCTTCTTTGGCATGCGGCAACGGAAATATACCAACAAAGCCCGCGATGCGGATGATGTCGGGGACGGCTGCGGCGGCGTCGACCAGGCGAAGCCGGCACGATGTTTCGCCTGACGGCGGCCGACACACGCCTGCCGCTTCGACCGGACGAGCGGCGAGCGGCATGTTCGCCGCCGCAGTCGTCGCTACCTTGCTACGTCGCTGCCTCGCGGTGACAACGCCATGCCATGCAGCAATTTTCTCCTTGTGTGAAACGTTTAACGGAATCTGCCCCACCGGCGCGCTAAGGTAAGCCAATCGAATACGCGCTTGGATGCGGCGATGGCCGTCATCCTCCATTCGGATGCAACCTCAACGCAAGCAAACAGCATGAAAAAGATTCTGTTGATGACCGCCGTCGCCGCGCTGACGCTGCACGGCGTAGCCGACGCCAAGGGATGCCTGACCGGCGCAGCCGCGGGTGGCGTGGTCGGCCACGTCGCCGGACACCACGCCGTGATCGGTGCCGTCGGCGGCTGCGCGATCGGCAAGCACGAAGCCAACAAGAAGGAGAAGGAAAAGAAGAAAAAAGAAGAAGAACAAAAAGAACAAAAAGAACAACAGCAGCGCCAGCAGCAGGAGCAGCAACAGCAATAACCACAATCGACGTCGCCCTCATGCGGCTCGGGCACAGGCGACAGCTGCAATCAACGATAAAAAGGGACGCATGAACAGGAACGGCGCGCCATGCTAGGCTTCCATCCGCGCACGGCCAGGATCGTCTGGACGGCGGCGCTGCTGATCGTGCTGTTCTACGCGCTCTACCTGTCGGCCACCGCCATCGCCGTCGTCATCTTCGCGATCTTTTTCAGCTACATCGTCACGCCGCTGGTCGACCTGCTGCAAAGAAAGCTGCCGCGGCGCGTGCCGCGCATCGTGCCGATCGCCATCGCCTTCCTCTTCGTCTTTCTGGTCGCCGGCACCGCCGTCACGCTGTTCGGCACGCAGATCGAGGACGAAGCCACCGCGCTGACGCAGAATTTCCCTACCCAGATCACCGCCGAGCAGGTCTCCAACAAGATCCCGCTGCCGGACTTCATCGAACCGATGCGCCATCGCATCCTGAATTTCGTCCGCGCGCGGATCGCGGCCGGGACGGACCAGGCGATGCCGCTGGCGCAGAAGTTCGGCACCGGCCTGATGCATGCGGCCGGCGGCCTGATCTATGTCGTCATCGTCCCCATCCTCAGCTTCTTCATGGTCCGCGAGGCGCCCCGGTTGCGGCGTGATTTCCTCGCCCTGCTGGAGCCGGCCGACTGCACGTTCTGGAGCGGCGTGATCGAGGACATGGACATCGTGGTGTCGAAGTACGTGCGCGCGCTGGTCCTGCTGTCGCTGGTCGCGCTGTTCGCCTACGGCATCGCGTTTACGCTGCTGGGCGTGCCGTATGCCTTGCTGCTGGCCGGTCTGTCCGCGCTGCTGGAATTCATCCCCTTCGCCGGGCCGCTGGCGGCGGTGATCGTCACGCTCGTGATCGCGTTGCTGAGCGCGCATCAGCACATCCTGTGGCTGGCGATCTTCTTCCTCGTGTTCCGCCTGTTCCAGGACTACATCCTCAACCCGTTGCTGATGAACGAGGAAGTCGCGGTGCGCCCCATGTTCGTCATCATCGGCCTGCTGGCCGGCGAGGAGCTGGGCGGCGTGCTGGGGATCTTTCTCGCGGTGCCGATCATGGCGGCGATCAAGGTGTTCGCACTGCGCATCATGGCGGCGCGCGAGGCAGCGGTGTCGGGGCCGCCGTAGCAGGCGGCGCGGAGCCGAGTTTACGGATACCAACAACGCGACCAAACAGGGAGGCCATACCAATCAAAGGAGACTCGCCATGCAGATACAGAAAACGCTTTACCGGCTCTCGAACACCGTGCTGCTTTGCGCCGCCGCGGCCGGCGCGCATGCCGAGGTGCTGGATTTTTCGGACAACCCGTCCGGCCACAGCGCCAACGAAGAAATCCATTCCGGCGCCTACACGCTGTTCGGTGGGGCTAGGGGCGTGCCGGGCTACCCGATCTTCGAGATCGACGATGCCGCCGTCACCCTCGTTCCCGGCGACAATCCCCGCTTCCGCGATACGCAGCTGCTGCTGTGGCGCGACCTGCCGGCGGCCTACGATTACCGCTATTTCCAGCTGATCGAGGCCGACATCGGCATCGCGTGGAGCGGCACGCCGGACACGCAGCCGGCGGACTGGAAGAACGAGGTGGAAATCGTGCTCTATTCGTACATGCAGAGCGTCCGCTACACCTTCACCGTAGGCGGCATCGACGCGCTGACCCATATCGTCCTGCCGGAACCTAACTATGCGTTGCAGGCGCAGCTCCTCGCGCCGGAAGGCGCGATTCTCCGGATCGCCAACATCAACGTCCTGCCCAATTCGCCGGTGCCGGAGCCATCGGCATGGATGATGTGGGCAGCCGGCCTTGCCGCCACAGGCGGTCTCGCATGGCAGCGGCGGAAGAGGGCGCAAGGGCTGTCGACGCAACCGGCATAGAAGATGCGCGCGGGAAAGGCGGCGCGGCGGCGTTCCTGGATCGGGCGCAGGCCGCCGCATTGCCTGCGCGATGCGACGGGCGATCAGATTGTCGCGCCGCGCTGATACCAATCCTTGCTGCGATTGACGATGCGCACGACCGCCAGCATCACCGGCACCTCGATCAGCACGCCCACCACCGTCGCCAGCGCCGCGCCGGACTGCAGCCCGAACAGGCTGATCGCGGTCACCACTGCCAGCTCGAAGAAATTGGATGCGCCGATCAAGGCCGAAGGGCAGGCCACCGCGTGCTGTTCGCCCAGACGCCGGTTCAGCCAGTAGGCCAGCCCGGCATTGAAGAACACCTGCAGCAGGATCGGCACCGCAAGCAGCGCGATCACCAGCGGCTGCGCGAGGATCGCCTTGCCCTGGAAGGCGAACAGCAGCACCAGCGTGGCCAGCAGCGCGGCGATGGACCACGGCTGCACGCGCGCCATCGCCCTGTCGAAGCCATCCTGACCGCGCCGCAGCAACGCTTTGCGCCAGAGCTGCGCAAGACACACCGGCACCACGACGTACAGCACCAGCGAAGCGGCCAGCGTCGCCCACGGTACCGCGATGTGCGACACGCCGAGCAGCAAGGCGACCAGTGGCGCGAACGCAAACACCATGATCAGATCGTTCAGCGCCACCTGCGACAGCGTGAAATACGGATCGCCGTCGGTCAGCCGGCTCCACACGAACACCATCGCGGTGCAGGGTGCCGCCGCCAGCAGGATCAATCCGGCCACGTAAGAATCCACCTGACCCGCCGGCAAGTACGGCGCGAACCAGTGACGGATGAACAGCCAGCCGAGCAAGGCCATCGAAAACGGCTTCACCGCCCAGTTCACGAACAGCGTCACGGCAATGCCGCGCGCATGCCCGGCCACCTGGTTCCATGCGGAAAAATCGATGCGGATCAGCATCGGCACGATCATCACCCAGATCAGCAGGCCGACCGGCAGGTTGACGTGCGCGATCTCCATCGCCGCGATCGCTCGCATCGCTGCGGAAAACGCCTGCCCGAGCAGGATGCCGGCCACGATGCACAGGCCTACCCACACGCTCAGATACCGCTCGAACACGCTCATGGCCGCGCCTGCCGCGCGCTTGCCGGTCACGTCACATTGCACGGACATGATCGCCTCCCAACTGCAGCGCGCCGATGCCGTCCATCTCGCGCTGGATCGCCGCCTTCTCCAACGTGGCGATCGGCAACTGGGTCAGCAGGCTGACCCGCGCGTGGATCTGTTTCGCAATTCGCGCAAACACGGCGCGCCTTTCCTCGTCGGTGCCGGTCGCTGCGGCCGGGTCCGCAAAGCCCCAGTGCGCCGAGATCGGATGTCCCGGCCATACCGGACAGACTTCGCCGGCCGCGTTGTCGCACACCGTGATGATGAAATCCATCTGTGGCGCATCGGGCGCGGCGAATTCGTCCCAGCTCTTGCTGCGCAATTCGGCAGGCGGACACCCGGCCGCCGCGATCTGCTCGATGGCGAACGGATGGACCGCGCCGGCCGGATGGCTGCCGGCACTCCAGGCGCGGAAACGGCCGCCGCCGAGCTTGTTCAGCATGGCCTCCGCCATGATGCTGCGCGCCGAATTGCCGGTGCAGAGAAAAAGGACGTTCCAGGGTTGCGCGATCTGGCTGGTCATGATGCGTGGTGGGGATCAGGTTGAGAAATCGAACGGAGGATCATGCCTTGGCCTTGCCGGCGGGACGACAAGCGCTGGCGGGCGAGCAGACGTTCCCGCCGCAGCAGTTCTCGGTCAGGAAGCCGACCAGCGCGTTCATCACGCCGAAATTGGCCGAGTAGATCAGGGAGCGTCCCTCGCGGCGCATGCTGACGAGCTGCGCATGGGCCAATTCCTTCAGGTGAAACGACATCGAAGACGGCGCAATGCCCAGCTCCTCGCCGATCTTCGTCGCCGCCATGCCTTCCGGCCCGACCTGGACCAGCAGGCGGAAGACGGCAAGGCGCGACTCCTGGGCCAGCGCGGCCAGGGCGAGGATGGTGGCTTGGGTGTCCATGGGTGGCTCCTATATTCTATATTTCAATTATTATTGAAATATAGAAGAGGCACAAGGATTTGCTAGATGCCGGCAAACAACATATTCGTGCCACCCGGCCTGTTCTTCCTCAGTTCGGCAGTTCGATAAGCGCTTGGTGGCGAATCACGTCATGGACGGGAACAGCGGAGCCCTATTGGGTCTTTCCTGAATGGGGATATCGTGGCCTGACGTCCGCTACGGCGGGTAGCCATCGCGGGATCAGCCCGGCGCGGTTTTCGATTGGAGCAGCGTTTCCGCAACCGCTAGCGCGCCTTCTTCCGCCGCTTCCTTCGTCAGGAAGGCCTTGTCCACCGCAACCTGCTGGCGCGGAAAGAGGCTGTTGCGATGCATGGGGTTGGTGGAAGGGCCGTAAATCGCCAGATACGCCGCCCATTGCTGGGTGCCGGCGACCGGGACACCTTCATATTCCACCTCGTGCTCAGCAATTGTTGTGGAAGGCATCGGGACTTTTTTCGGGAAGGGATGACCGAAGAATAGCAAAGGTCGTTTCAATCTCAAATCCCGGCCGGAGCAGGCTTTGCCGTTCCGCCCGTCCGAGAGGCGGCCGCGTTTGGGCCGTCGTGAAACCCGCAGCTACGCCTTCAGTGCCTCGACAAAGCTGCGGTAATGCTGCTCCGCATACGTCTTGTTGGCGCGCAGATCGAGCGCCAACCCCATATCGGCAAACAGCACGTCCATGCCGTCCGGCCTGTTCTTGCCCGCGGCGAACAGATTCGCCAGTTGTTGTATTTCCACCATGTTCTTCTTCAGTCCCGCCAGCTCGATGGCGGCTTGGGGCGAATCCAGCTCGTGGACGGGAATGGCGGCCAACGCCTCGATCAGGCTGCCGAAGGTGTCGCCGTGGTAGACGGCGCGAATGCGGATGCGCTCCTCGCGCGTGTCGCCGTACCGGTTGTCCAGGCGCTCGACGGCATTCCAGGCGGCGGTTGCCACCGCCAGAAAGGCGGCGCGCTTCCTGTCGGCGTGGCGGGCGTCGGTTTCCAGCCTTGCGCGCCAGAGCACGTCAATCTGGCGTTCGCCCAGGGCGAAGGCGGCGACGATGGCGAGGATGGTGGCGGAGGCGCCTAGCCAGAGGCCGTAGTGATCTTCCGCCAGTTCATGCTCCCATATCAGCTGTTGGAAGAAACAGCCGGTGAGGAAGGCAATGGTTACTACTGGAATGACCTGCCAGATGCTGATTTTCGTATTTCTCATGTCAGCTCGCTTACGCAAAGGTAGAACAATACTAAGTATTCCTTAGTGTGAGGTCAATGGAATACTAAGAATATCTTAGCTTTTAGGAGCTAAGAATGTCCTCGTTCGCAAAGCGGCTGAAGAAAGCGCGTCTGGAGGCCGGCATATCGCAGGAAAAGCTCGGTGTGCTGGCCGGAATAGATGAAATGTCCGCCAGTGCGCGAATGAATCAGTACGAACGGGGCAAGCACATGCCTGATGTTTCGATGGTGGAGCGTCTGGCTACCGTTTTAAAAATTCCAGCCGCCTACTTTTACGTTGAAGAGGACGACATTGCCGAGCTGCTGGTTGATCTATATCGATTAAAGCAAACGGATCGCAAGAAGGTGATTCAGTACGTAGCGCAACTTTTCGAGGAAAAATAGATTAGAAGCGCCATGTAATGCGGACGCGCCATTTCGGGGATGGTTATAGTCGGTCGATCTATTTCGCACGCACGTACAGTGTCTTCTTGTTCGAGCCCGAAAGCTGTCGCTCCTCGGTTTCAAACAAGTCCGCTTTTGCCCTGACCAAATCGGAAAGCTTTTTATATCCGTAAAGACGGGAGTCAAAATCCGGTTGTAACTTGGTTAGGTAACTTCCGAATGCGCCGAGATTTGCCCAGCCGCTGTCATCGGTCGCTTGATCCAATGCCATCAGCATGAACTTTTTGGGAAACTTCAATTTTGGCTGAGCCGCATCCGCAGAAGGAGTCGTGGCGATAGCCTTCTCGGTGCCCTTCGTCACTGTGTGATCCACCGCCGATTCGGCAGTCGTGCCTTGCCGGAGGAATTCAGTAAATACGAACTTGTGGCAAGCATTGCGAAATGCATCCGGGGTTTTCTTTTCGCCGAAGCCGAAGACCGATAATCCTTCTTCACGCAGGCGCATCGCCAGGCCGGTGAAATCGCTATCGCTGGTCACCAGGCAAAAGCCGTCAAACTTGCGTGTATAGAGCAGGTCCATTGCGTCGATGATCAACGTGCTGTCCGTTGCATTCTTGCCGGTCGTGTAGGCGAACTGTTGAACCGGCTTGATGGCATAGCGCTGAAGCACCTTCTTCCAGGACGCGCTTGCCGATGATGTGAAGTCACCGTAAATGCGCTTTACCGTCGCTTCGCCAAATGTCGCTATCTCGGCAAGCAAGCCTTCGATGACGGCAGCTTGTGCGTTGTCGGCATCGATCAACACTGCCAGTCGAACGTTTGGTTCGTCGAACTCGCTTTTGATAAGGAATTTTGAGGCGGCCAAGGCGGTTCCTTTGATTTATGACGTGGTGACGAAAATAAAAGAAATAAAAGGGTCTAGAAATAAAAGGGTCTGCCCCTATTATTTTGACCCTATTATTTTGATTATTTCTTCGTGGCGCGTGTTGCGGTAATGGTTGTACCAAATAAATCGACTCTAACCCCTATGCTCCTCTATGTCCCTGTGCCTTTACTTTTTCGTTAGTTGCGCTGAAAAAGATCATCAATCGCATCTACACTAAGCGACGCCCACGTTTCTCCAGAACGTTCGCCATCGGGGTGCTCACCATCGTATTCGAAATATTTATCAAGATCTCTTTCTATCCCATAACCTGCCACAATATTTTTTATATCCTTATATGAGTACGAAATCCCCATGTCGTCCAGCCTTTCTTGCACTAACTCCTCAAGATTGCGACGAGCCTCATCGTAGTCGCCGTATGCGACATCCGAAAACGCGTCGGTGACTTCAACGTACTCAGGCAGTAAGTCCGAGACCACTTCAACAACCCGATCTGTTAGCGCTTGTTTCACTTTGGCATGATCTGGTGCGCTTTCAGGAATTGCGCTTAACAGTTCAGCTGCGGCCACGATCTCGGACTCTTGATTTATATCGCCAATCTGAAAGCATACGAAATTCAACGCTTCATCGGCGGGGAGGATCTCTGCTTCAAACGCCAATTTAAGCGCAGTGTAGGAGTCGTCATTTGGTGCTTCATCTTGGCCATTCAAAATATAGTTGATCGCCTTTTGTAGTTCGCCTTGCTCTTTCCGTGCGCCGCCACCTTCCATGATTTGCTTGCAAAGTATAGAAACGAAAGCTGTATCTACTTCCTCAAACTCTTCATTGGATATTTTTTTTAGAAGAGCTTCAAAGACCCCCAGCTTTTCATTTTTTGTTAATTTTCCATTGGCCTCCATACTTATAATCGTTCGAATTGACGACACTGTATAAAGACTTAGCAGTGCTTGCCGAAGGACGGGGATATCGTTGGAATATCGATTCAATACGAAGTCGCCGATTGACGGGTTAAACAGGTTTATTACTGCGCGAGTGGTTGTCAAAAGCCTTCGATTAAGTAAAGAACCAGTAAGTGCGCGCAGATTGGATTGGAATTCGCGGCGACCATGAAGATTCTGATTATCTGGAAGGGCAACGAAACGATTGTATGCGTCGCACAGCGCGCTCTCTTCTATTGCGCGGCCGTTTAAAACCACCAAAAGGACGACTGCCCGACCAAAGTCATCCTGTTGAGAAACGAATGGATTCTCCCAAACGTTTGCCGGGTTGTTCATTGAGCTTGTTACGTTTTCCCAGTATTCGTTTGCCGAAAAGTTTAGGCGGGTCGGGTCGGTAATGTAGCTAATCAGTCGAGGATTGAAGTTTTTATGCTCAATAATCTGGCGATACCGTTTGTCCACGTAAAGCTGTTCAATAAAGTCAGACGGTAGACCGGAATGCCAGATATGGTTGTAAAGGATTTGGGCCTTTTCCAGCTCGGACAGGGAACGAATATTTAGCTCGTATTCGTTCCTGCTTAAATTGGCATGGTCTATCGTATCGTTCAACAACTTACCTTGGTTCAGAATCGTGCTACGGGATGTCAAGACAAAACGCTTAAACTTTTCCCGATTTGCTGTGACTCTGCGAAAAAATTGAACAACATGCGTGCTTTCGTCTCCTTTCAATGCTTCTAAATAATTTCGGCCTAAGAAATCGTCGAAATAGAAAATTTGTTTTTCGTCTTTACGAAAAACGTCTTCCGCTTCTTTTAGGTCATCGCTAATTTTTATATAGCGATAGTTCTTAGCCACATAGTGTAGGCAAAGATGCTCAGCTAGCGTGGTTTTCCCGATCCCGGGTTCGCCTGTAATGATTACCGCTCCTAGTTCTTCAAGGCGCTGAAGGGCGGCCTGATGACCGGCCGTAATTACATATAGCGGAGCCTTAAGTATGATCTCTTCGAGAGAAAAATCGCTGCGGCCGAGAATGGCATTGTTTAATAAAAGTTGAAGAACATTTGTACTTTTAATCCAGAGCTTATAGTGTCGTCTTTCAATTTCGGTGTGGCGGCTCAGAATGTCATTTAAGTCCTCTTTGCCGAAGATATCGCTCGAATCCCTTACATACGGTTGCAGCGCTTCAAAGATTGCTTTCTTGTTTAGCCGCGATAGCGGTGAAGAAACAGCTAGCAAGTAGCGATCCGGCGATAGTTTGGAAATCTTTGGAAACTCATCTCTAACATGGTCCTTTATTAGCTGTGTACACGTGGTGTCAGGGCGGTGCTTGCATTGCATGATTACTTCTTTTTTGCTCGAAGCAAAGAAACGCCCATCCACGCCCGCATCTTTTCCTGGCTTGAATCGTTCTAGGCGACGTCCGGTAGCGACGCCTAAAATGTCCGCACAGAATATTTCGAACTCTTTGTCGTTAAGGGTTTTAAAATCGTAGTCCGTCATTAGATTCATCTCCTATCGACGGAAACCGCTATCCCGTCATCCCCGCTTTTCAGCTTATGCCCATGCACTTTAAACGAGGTATCTTATGCTTCCTACCTATTGATCGCATTGTTTTAATACGTGTAAAAAGGCCGCCAATGTGGCGGCATTCTATGTAAAAAGCTTTGATGCATTTTTTAGATTGCGAATCCAAAGATCTTTTTATCTACCCCAACTATCTTTCAACGTCACTGCCCGATTGAACACAGGCTTCCCAGCCTTGCTGTCCACACGATCCGCGACAAAGTAACCGTGCCGCTCGAACTGGAATTTCTCATCCGGCTGTGCCGATGACAATCCCGGTTCCAGATAGGCGGTAAGCACTTCCTTCGAATTCGAATTCAACGCCTGCTTAAAATCCTTCCCCCCCGCATCTGGATGCGGCTCGCTGAACAGCCGGTCGTACAGCCGCACTTCGGCTTCCACCGCATGCGCGGCGCTGACCCAGTGGATGTTGCCCTTGACCTTGTAGTTGGCCGAGCCTTCAGTGCCGGATTTGCTGTCGGGGAAATAGGTGCAGTGCACGGCGATCACGTTGCCGTTGGTGTCCTTGTCGGCGCCGGTGCATTCGACCACGTAGCCGTAGCGCAGGCGCACCTTGTTGCCGGGGAAGAGGCGGAAGTAGCCCTTGCTCGGCGTTTCCATGAAATCTTCCTGCTCGATCCACAGTTCGCGGCTGATGGGGAAGGTGCGTACGCCGCGTTCCGGGTGGTGCGGGTGGACGGGAGCGGTGCAGTCCACTGTTTCACCTTCGGGGAAGTTGTCGATGATGAGCTTGAGTGGGCGCAGCACGGCGATGGCGCGTGGGGCTTTTTCGTCCAGGTCGTCGCGCAGCGCGGCTTCGAGGATGCTCATGTCGATCCAGCTGTCGGCCTTGGCCACGCCGATGCGTTCGGCGAACAGGTGGATCGCTTCCGGCGTGTAGCCGCGGCGGCGGATGCCGACGATGGTGGGCATGCGGGGGTCGTCCCAGCCGTCGACGATCTTTTCCTCGACTAGTTGCAGCAGCTTGCGCTTGCTGGTGATGGCGTAGGTGAGGTTCAGGCGCGCGAATTCGTACTGGCGCGGCAGCGGGCGCGGGAAGAAGCCGCCCACGACGCGCCCGTCGGGCAGTGTCGTCGTTTCCGACAGGCGTTCGAGTATCCAGTCGTAGAACGGGCGGTGGTCCTGGAATTCCAGCGTGCAGATGGAGTGCGTGACGTGTTCGATCGCGTCCTCGATCGGGTGCGCGTAGTCGTACATCGGGTAGACGCACCACTTGTCGCCGGTGCGGTGGTGGTGCGCGTGGCGGATGCGGTAGATGGCCGGGTCGCGCATGTTCATGTTGGGCGAGGCCATGTCGATCTTGGCGCGCAGGATGTGTTCGCCGTCCTTGAATTCGCCGGCCTTCATGCGGCGGAACAGGTCCAGCGATTCGGCGGCGGGGCGGTCGCGGAAGGGCGAGTTCTTGCCCGGTTCGGAAAAGCTGCCGCGGTTCTTCGCCATGTCGTCGGCGGACTGGCTGTCGACGTAGGCGTGGCCGGCGGTGATCAGGTATTCGGCCATTGCATACATCTGGTCGAAGTAGTCGCTGGCGAAGTAGAGGTGTTCGCCGCTCGCGTCCTTCCAGTCGAAGCCGAGCCATTTGACGGCATCGAGGATGGTGTCGACGTATTCCTGTTCTTCCTTGGTCGGGTTGGTGTCGTCGAAGCGCATGGTGCAGCGGCCGCCGTAGTCGCGCGCGAGGCCGAAGTTCAGGCAGATCGATTTGGCGTGGCCGATGTGCAGGTAGCCGTTCGGTTCCGGCGGGAAGCGCGTGACGACCTGCGGCAGCGGCTGGCCCTTTTCGTCGGTGCGGTTGGCGTAGGTGTGTTGCGCGAGGTCGTGGTCGATGATGCCGCGCAGGAAATTGGAACTGGCCGGGTTAGGTCCGGCCGGGTTGGCGTCGGCGGGAGCGTGCTTGGGAGCGTTCGTCGTCATGGAAAATGGGTATCGGAATCAGGGCGCGGGGGCCGCATGGGAATGGGCCATTTTACCGTAGCGGCCGGCCGGTCACGCCCGGTTGTCCGCCGTGCGCAACGGGGCGGAAGCGAGGAATTCGGCGATGGCCTGGCCCATGCGGTCGGGGTGGCGGACGGCGCTGGTGTGGTTGCCGGGGATGGTGGCGTAGCGCGCGTTCGGCAGGGCGTCGGCCAGCGCCTGCGCCGGGCGCGGGTCTTCGTCGCCGATCAGCACCAGCGTGGGCAGCGTGATGCGGGTCAGCGCGTCGGGCGGCGTGGGCACGGAGGTTTCCAGCACATGCAGCAGCGCGACGGGATCGCCGTTGATCTTTCTCATGAACTGTTCGGATTTCCATTCGCGCGAGCCGGGTTCGAAGGTGCCGGCTTCGGTCAGCACGCGGTAGAAGAAGCCGGCGGTGCGGCGCTGCGACGGCGTGACGATGGAATCGAGGCCCTGGCCTGCGATGACCAGCCGCTTCGGCATGGCGCCGCGCGCGACCAGCCGCGTCGCGGTGCGGCCGCCGAGCGAGTAGCCGGCGAGGTCGTAGTCGTCCAGGCCGAGATGGGCGATCAGCGCGAGGCCGTCGTCGGCGAGGATGTCGGGCGGGTAGCTGGCGGCGTCATGCGGTTTGGCGCTGTCGCCGTGCGCGCGCAGGTCCGGCATGATGACGCGGTAGCCGCGCTCGGCGATGCGTGCGGCGTGGCCGGGGCGTATCCAGTTTTCGATGGCGTTGGTGAAGTAGCCGTGGATCAGGACCAGCGGGCGGCCGGCGCCGAGTTCGCGGTAGGCGAGGGAGTGGCCGTCGCGGGCGGGGAAGTGGCGGATGGGGAGAGTGTCGGGCGCGGGTGAGGACATGGTGTGCGGCGTTCGATGGGGGAGTTGGAACGCTACTGCAAAATGGGGCGCTTTGCATGCGCTTGTCGTTGTATTTACGGGCGATGCATCGGGTTTCTTCCTTTGGGGGATGAGAAGAAGGTTGTGCCGGCGCTTCTGGGTTCCCGCTTGCAGCGCGCATCGGCGCAAATACGCGCCGACCGTTACGTAGGCGGCTGGCATGCCAGCCGAATTCCCTGCTTCACCCTTCGCGGGAACGACAGCATTTATGTGCGGCGATATGCGGTTCTTTGGTTGAACGTTACGGCCCACGCAAAAGCATGGCTTTTACGCCTTACGATTACCCGCCAGCGCTACCCCTGCGCATTGAACCGCGCCCGTATCGTCTCCAGCCGCGCCCGGTTCGCGCCGAAATCCTTGCGGTTCAGCCGCGAGCCGGAACGCATGTGGATCACGCTGGCCGATTCGTCGAGCAGGAATTCCATGTCGTCCACCATGTTGAGCAGCAGGCTCTTGAATTCCGCGTGGATGTAGTTTGGTTCGGCCGTGACGACCACCACGCCACGCATGCCTTTGAGGATGCGCAGCAGTTTTTCCATCGCGTACTGTCCGCTGCCGGTGTACGACAGCGGCGCGATCAGGTGATGCGGTTCGTGCTCGTGCAGGCCGGCCTGGCTGGAGACGACGTTGGGCCAGCCTTTCATCGGCGGCCGCAGCAGGCCGTCGCGCGGGCCAAGATTCTTGGGACGCGGACCGGCGAAGAATTCGAGCTGGCCGAGTATCCACACGATCAGCGGCAGGGCGATGAAGATGAGCACGGCGAGCACGCCGAAGGTTTTTCCCATGATGATCTCCTTGTTATGGGGGAAAGCGCGGCTGCGGTCTTTCCGGTGTGACCCGCCGGGGCGGGAGTAGTTCTGATGCTTCTCGTTCGCCGGCCCGGCTCGCCGGAGCAGGCAGACGCGTCAGGTTGGATGCGAAGGCTGCGACGCATCGGCAAGCTTGCGCGTGTTGATCTTGTGGATCTTCTTGATCGAGCCGCGTTCGAGATACATCAGGTAGAGCAGCGTCGCGATCGGCAGCCACATCGCGCCGAAGCCGACGAGCTGGTAGACGAAGGCGGCGCCCATTGCGCCGATGCCGAACGCGACCACCGGCCACAGGTATTTGAAGCAGCGTTCGCGGATCTTCTGGTCGGCAGTGCCCAGCAGCACGTCGACGGCATCGATGACCAGTTGCGTGACGTTGCCCGTCATCGCTGATGTCGGCGCCAGGTGCGACAGCAGCAGGCGGCCGGTGCCGCTGTGCGCGCCCATCGCCATCGCGCCGATCGCACCGGCGATGGCCGTCATGTCGGTCGGCTCGGGGCCGGGCGGCGTGGCCAGGTAGCCGGTGACCATGAAGGCGACCAGCAGCACCAGTTGCAGGATGTAGGCGTACCACAAGGCATGCAGGCCGCGCTTGACCAGTGCGCCGATCATCAGCCGCGCCACCGCGACGCCGACGATGAAGGCGGGGAAAACGAGGAATTTCAGCAGCAGCGGGCCGCTTTGCGGCCGCACCAGTTCCGCGCCGATCAGCACGAAGTTGCCGGTCACATGCCCGGTAAACAGGCCGAACAGCGCGACGAAGCCGACCGTGTCGACGTAGCCGGCGACGAAGCCGAGGCTGGTGTTCTGGACCTTGTGGCGGAATTCGCTGCGTTTCATCTGTCCCCCTGTCGTTGTTCTGGAAATCCTGAGATGCGTTGAGGCGAAAAGGTTGCACGCGCGGTGCGGATGGTGCGGGACGTCTCCTGTCGTATCGGTTGAAGGGTTGAACAAGCGTTGAGCCGGCGTCGAATGATTGCGCGCGGGGAAGGCGGTTCAGTAGCCGACCGCCTGCCCATCGCGCCGCGGGTCGCTGGCGGCGATGTAGCCGTGTTCGGTCTTCCAGATGAATTGGGCCGAGCCGAAATCCATGTAGCTGTCGATGGTCTTTTCGATCCGGTGACCGAGCGCGAGCAGGCCGGCCTTGACGCCGTGCGGCATGTCGTCCTCAACGTCCACCGACATGCCGACGTTGACCTTCCAGCGCGGCGCGTCGCACGTCGCCTGCGGCTGCTGGCGGTAGGTCAGCATGCGCACCAGCGCCTGCACGTGGCCCTGCGGTTGCATGTTGCCGCCCATCACGCCGAAGCTCATCTGCGCCGCGCCGTCCTTGGTCAGAAAGCCGGGGATGATGGTGTGGAAGGGGCGCTTGCCGGGCGCCACGCAGTTCGGATGGCGCGGGCTGAGGTTGAAACTGTGGCCGCGGTTCTGCAGGCTGATGCCGGTGCCGGGCACCACGATGCCGGAGCCGAAGCCCATGAAATTGGACTGGATGAAGCTGACCATCATGCCGGCTTCGTCGGCGGCGGTCAGGTAGACGGTGCCGCCCTTCGGCGGCGTGCCGTACATGAAGCGCGTGGCCTTTTCCTGGCTGATCAGGCGGGCGCGCTCGCTCAGGTAGCCGTCGTCGAGCAGGTGCGCGACGGTCATCCCGGTCATGTGGCGTTCGTCGGCAACCCACTTGTAGGTGTCGGCGAAGGCGAGCTTCATCGCCTCGATCTGCAGGTGTTGGCTTTCCACCGAATCGACGGGGAAGCGGCCGACGTCGAGCTTGTCGAGGATGGCGAGCGCGATCAGCGCGGCGATGCCCTGGCCGTTCGGCGGGATTTCGTGCACGGTGTGGCCGGCGTAGCGCTGCGTGATCGGTTCCACCCATTCCGGCTGGTAGCCGGCGAGGTCGGCCGCCGTCATCGCGCCGCCGCAGGCGCGGCTGTGCGCGACCATCGCGTCGGCCAGTTCGCCGCGGTAGAAGGCTGCGCCCTCGCTCTGCGCGATGCGGCGCAGCGATTGCGCCAGCGCCGGGCAGGCGAACGGTTCGCCGACTTCCGGCGCGCGGCCGCGCGGCATGAAGGCTTCCGCGAAGCCGGGCTGGCCGTGCAGGATGGGAACGGCGTTGGCCCATTTCTGCTGCACCACCTGGGTCACCATGTAGCCGCGCTCGGCCAGGTCGATGGCCGGCTCCAGCAGGTCGGCGAAGGGCAGGCGGCCGAATTTGCGCGACAGTGCGGCCCAGCTCGCCACCACGCCGGGCACCGTGACGGCGTCCCAGCCGCGTTCCGGCATGCGGTCGTTGTGCTTCTGCCTGAAATAGTCGGGCGTCCAGGCGGCGGGCGCGGGGCCGGAGGCGTTCAGGCCGTGCACTCTGGCGCCGTCCCAAATCAGTGCAAAGGCATCGCTGCCGAGGCCGCACGAGACCGGCTCGACCACGACCAGCGCCGCCGCGGCCGCGATGGCGGCATCGACCGCGTTGCCGCCCTTCTGCAGCATGCGCAGGCCGGCCTGCGCGGCCTGCGGTTGCGAGGTGGCGACCGCGTTGCGCGCGAACAGCGGCCGGCGCACCGACGCGTACGGGTTGTTCCAGTCGAATCCGGACATCGCTCTCCTGTCTTCTTGTCGTTTGGGCCTAGGACCGGCGCGGGGTGGCATGCAAATTGTATTACCTGCATCCGAGGTGCCGAATTGACAGTTCGCCGGCCGGTCCCCATTCTATCCGGCGGACACGTCCGTGCGCAGCGGCCCTCGCAGCGCGGAAAAAATGTTGACGAATGGAAGCTTTTTCTTCTGGACAAGGTCATAGCAGTGCAAGCGAACGCAACCCTGATCAAAAAAACATCACCGAGACTCATGTGGCCTTATCCGAAAATCATCGCCCATCGCGGCGGTGGTGCGCTTGCCCCTGAAAACACCCTGGCCGCCTTCCGCTGCGGCGCCACGCACGGCTTCCGCGGCGTCGAGTTCGACGTGATGTTGGCGCGCGACGGCGTGCCGGTCGTCATGCACGATCCGGAACTGGGCCGCACCGTGGCCGGTACCGGCAGCGTGGCCGATTACATGTCGCACGTGCTGACGCAGATGGATGCCGGCGCTTGGTTCGGCCACGATTTCGCCGGCGAACGGGTGCCGACCTACGAGCAGGTGGCCGCGTTCTGCATCGAGAACGAGCTCTGGATGAACGTGGAAATCAAGCCGGTGCCCGGCTTCGAGGAAGTGACCGGGCGCGTGGTGGCCCAGTACACGCGGCGCCTGTTCGCCGATCTGCTGGCGCGGGACGCGGACGATCCGGCACGCGCCGCGCTGCCGCTGCTGTCCTCCTTTTCGGCCGTGGCGCTGCAGGCCGCGCAGCGGGCGGCGCCGGAGATTCCGCGCGCCTTCCTGCTCGACCGGCTGCCGGCCGACTGGCGCGAGCGGCTGGAAGCGTTGGACGTGGTGGCGGTCGACACCAACCATCTGCACCTGTCCGAAGAACTGGCGCATCGGGTCAAGGCGGCCGGCTTCGGCCTGTTCTGCTACACCGTCAACCAACCCGAGCGCGCGCGCGAGGTGCTGTCGTGGGGCGTGGATGCGCTCTGCACCGACCGCATCGACCTGATCGGGCCGCGCTTCGCCTGAATTTTTTCCTTTCCCCTGCCTTGCCGACGCGCCTTCCCGCCGGAGCCGCGCGAGACGGGCGTTTGCGGGCCCCGCAAACCATGGTGCGGCAAGGGTTTTCGGGCGCTGATCACGTATAATCGGCGGCTTCCCGAGCCGTCCGGCTTGCTTTCCCACACGCACATGAAATCGTCCGAGATCCGCGAAAAATTCCTGAAGTTCTTCGAGTCGAAAGGCCACACCGTGGTCGCTTCCAGCCCGCTGGTGCCGGGCAACGATCCGACGCTGATGTTCACCAATTCCGGGATGGTGCAGTTCAAGGACGTGTTCCTCGGCACCGACAAGCGGCCCTACGTGCGCGCGGCCTCGGTGCAAGCCTGCCTGCGCGCCGGCGGCAAGCACAACGACCTGGAGAACGTCGGCTACACCGCGCGCCACCACACCTTCTTCGAGATGCTGGGCAACTGGTCGTTCGGCGACTACTTCAAGCGGGAATCGATCGAGTGGGGCTGGGAGCTGCTGACGCAGGTCTACAAGCTGCCGCCGGAAAAGCTGCTGGCGACCGTCTACCACGAGGATGAGGAAGCCTACGACATCTGGACCAAGACCATCGGCCTGCCGCCGGAGCGCGTGATCCGCATCGGCGACAACAAGGGCGGCAAGTACAAGAGCGACAACTTCTGGATGATGGCCGACACCGGCCCGTGCGGCCCATGCTCGGAAATCTTCTACGACCACGGCCCGCACATCCCCGGCGGTCCTCCCGGCAGCCCGGACGAGGACGGCGACCGCTTCATCGAAATCTGGAATCACGTGTTCATGCAGTTCGACATGGCCGAGGATGGTTCGATCAAGCGTTTGCCGGCGCCCTGCGTCGATACCGGCATGGGCCTGGAGCGCCTGGCCGCGATCCTGCAGCACGTGCACAGCAACTACGAGATCGACACTTTCCAGGCCTTGATCAAGGCGGCCGCGCGCGAAACGCGTACGACCGACCTGGAAAACAATTCGCTGAAGGTGATCGCCGACCACATCCGCGCGACCGCTTTCCTGGTCGCCGACGGCGTGATTCCGTCGAACGAAGGCCGCGGCTACGTGCAGCGCCGCATCATCCGCCGCGCGATCCGCCACGGCTACAAGCTGGGCTGGAAGAAGCCGTTCTTCCACAAGCTGGTCGCGGACCTGGTCGAACAGATGGGCGCCGCCTATCCGAAGCTGCAGGCCGATGCGCAGCGCATCACCGACACGCTGAAGGCGGAGGAAGAGCGCTTCTTCGAGACGCTGGCCTTGGGCATGGAAATTCTTGACGATGCTCTTTCCCCCGTTGACCGATTCCATGCTGGTATGCCGGCGGGTAGCCCGCTTGCTACTCCCAAAAAAGATGGAGCGCCCACGGTTCTTGCTGGCGAAATTGCCTTCAAGCTACACGATACCTTTGGTTTTCCGCTTGACCTGACGCAGGATGTTTGCCGCGAGCGCGGCGTGACGGTGGACGAGGCCGGCTTCGATGCCGCGATGGAAAAGCAGAAGGCCGCGGGCCGCGCCGCCGGCAAGTTCAAGATGGAGCGCGCGGTCGAATACACCGGCGCGGGCAACGTCTTCACCGGCTATGAGCATCTGGAAGAGGACGCGACGGTGGTCGGCCTGTACTTCGAAGGCACGGCGGTCAACGAATTGAAGGAAGGCCAAAGCGGCATCGTCGTGCTGGACACGACGCCGTTCTACGCCGAGAGCGGCGGCCAGGTCGGCGACCAGGGCGTGATCGCGGCGGAAGGCGTGCAGTTCGGCGTCGAGGACACGCAGAAGATCAAGGCCGACGTGTACGGCCACCACGGCACGCAGACGCAAGGTGTGCTGAAGGTCGGCGACCGCGTCAAGGCGGCGGTCGACGGCGTGCGCCGCGCGGCCACCATGCGCAACCACTCGGTCACGCACCTGATGCACAAGGCGCTGCGCGAAGTGCTGGGCGGCCACGTGCAGCAGAAGGGTTCGCTGGTCGATGCCGACAAGACCCGCTTCGACTTCGCGCACAACGCACCGGTCACGCACGCGCAGATGCTGGAGATCGAACGGCGCGTCAACGCCGAAATCCTCGCCAACACCGACACGCAGGCACGCGTGATGGACATCGAATCCGCGCAACAAACCGGCGCCGTCATGCTGTTCGGCGAGAAGTACGGCGAGACGGTGCGCGTGCTCGACATCGGCTCCAGCCGCGAATTCTGCGGCGGCACGCACGTGCGCCGCACCGGCGACATCGGCCTGTTCAAGATCGTGAGCGAGTCCGGCGTGGCGGCCGGCGTGCGCCGCATCGAGGCGATTACCGGCGGCAACGCGCTGCGCTACACGCAGGAACTGGAATCGGTGATCCACGGCGCCGCAGCCGTGGTGAAGTCGCAGCCGATGGAACTGGAACCGCGCCTGACACAGGTGATGGACCAGATGAAAGCGCTGGAGCGCGAGCTCAATGCACTGAAGGGCAAGCTGGCGTCGTCGCAGGGCGACGAACTGGCGGCGCAGGCGGTCGACGTCAAGGGCATCAAGGTGCTGGCCGCCAAGCTGGACGGCGCCGACGTCGCCACACTGCGCGCCACGATGGACAAGCTGAAGGACAAGCTGAAGACCGCCGCCATCGTGCTGGCCGCCGTCAACGACGGCAAGGTCAGCCTGATCGCCGGCGTGACGGCCGACAGCACCGCCAAGGTCAAGGCCGGCGAACTGGTCAACTTCGTCGCGCAGCAGGTCGGCGGCAAGGGTGGCGGACGGCCCGACATGGCGCAGGCCGGCGGCACCGACCCGAGCGGCCTGCCCGCCGCGCTGAAGGGCGTCGGCAAGTGGGTCGAGGAGCGCGTCTGACCCCGTCCACCGGGCGATATTGCGCAAAGGAAACGGCAGGAACCGCGAGGTTGCCTGCCGTTGTTTTTTGCGGACTGGCACGCATGTAAAAAAGGAACGCGCGCAGACGTTGCGTCACGGCACGCGTTTCACATTCTTCCCGCAATTGTTAAACAAGGACAATTCTGCCGACAGCGGACTTATCCCTCTGGGCGATTGGAGTAAAATCGTCCCCCGCTGTCACCAGATTGAAACGTTATTCACATGACTATCCAGTTTGCCAAGGACCTCGATGCCCGTGGATTGAACTGTCCGCTTCCGATTCTGAAAACCAAGAAGGCATTGGCGGAAATGGCGAGCGGCCAAGTGCTGCGCGTGCAGGCAACCGATCCGGGTTCGGTCAGGGATTTCCAGGCGTTCGCGAAACAGACCGGCAACGAGCTGGTGTCGCAGAGCCAGGAAGATACGGTGTTTACCTTTTTCATGCGGCGCAAGTAGCCGGCGCTGTGACCGCGCCCTTTGCGGCGCTTCTGGGCTCCCGCTTGCAGCGCGCATCGGCACGAGTACGCGCCGACCGTTACGCAGGCACTGGCATGCCAGCCGAAATTCCCTGCTTCACCCTGCGCGGGAGCGACAATGCGGATGGGAGGCGATGCATGCTCACGTTGATTGCAGCCAATCTGCAAGACATCTGTCGTTCCCTATACGTTCAAATTTCATGAGCGTTAAGATTCCCGAGGACGCTTGGGAGAGAGACGGCATGCTGGGTCGTTCCCAAGGCAAGCAGCCTGCAGCGCAGATAAGCAGCCGTCTCTCACAT
>Ga0164242_10002288_pt1 | contig 22235 bp, 22 predicted proteins | sample OricomgcompostMG_FD_108783 | JGI IMG/M metagenome (GOLD analysis project Ga0164242, IMG submission 108783) | Miracle-Growth compost microbial communities from Emeryville, California, USA - Original compost - Miracle growth compost (MG) ... | reverse complement strand
CCGACGGACTGGAAGGCTTGAGTGAAGCAGAAGCCGTTCTCGTCGGGCACATCCAGGTACATCGACGCATACCCCAGGAAGTTTCCGGAGTCGACCGAGACGACTCGCTCGGTCGGCAACATACGACTGAGCTCCCGGCTCAGCACCCGCGGATCGATCCGTTCGCCGGTGGAGACGTCGGGTGTGTGCACCTGCGCCCAGCGCAACTCCTCCCGGAGGCGTTCCGCGACCTCATCGGTGCGATAACCCGTCCTGTCGCTGACTCCGAGAGCGTCCAGTCGATCCGTCGCCGCGGCCGCTGCTTCGGCGACACCGCCCCACAGACCGAGCTGCACCGGACGATTCCGGCCGATCGCCAACGGGTCGATGTCCACTTGCACGACCGCCGCGTCGTCGGCGATGAGCTTGCCGTGCCGCATTGTCCACATGTTCAGCGCACTGCCAAATCCGACGATCAGGTCGGCGCCGCCGATGAGTTCGGCGGTGACCGGCGACGAGAACCCGCCCGACACGTCGATGTTCCAGTGCTCGTCATGGAAGAGGCCCTTCGCCACCGCGCCGGTGGCCAGCAGTGCGCCGGTGCGACGACCGAGTTCGCTGACCGCGTCTCGTGCTTCACCACTCCGGCCGCCGCGTCCCACCACGAAGACCGGCCGCTTCGCCTGTCGCAACAGCTCAACGAACTGCTCGATGTCCTCGGCGCAAGGCGTTGGCGGACGCAACTGTGTCGGGACAACTGGCGCCGGCCCCTCGGGCAGTATGTGGTCCTGCACGTCGATCGGCATGTTGAGGACCACCGCCCGGCTCCCGTTGCGGGCCAATGCGTATGCGCGTGCCACATCAGCCAGAGCACTGTCCGCTGAGCGGATCCGAGTAGACACCGCGCCGAGCGCGCGAGCGATTGAGTCCTGCTCGATGTAGAAGTTGGACCGCTGGTCGGTCGCTTCCGCCGCCAGGACCAGCATCGGCGTGAAGCTCTTGCTCGCCTCTGCGAGACCGGTCAAGGTGTTGGTATATCCACACCCTTGATGCACTGAGACGACGCCGACCTCACCGGACATTCTGGCGAACGCGTCCGCCATGGTTGCCGCTCCGCCCTCGTGCCGTGCGGCAACGAATCTCGCACCAGCGGCGACCATGGCGTTCGAGACCTGGAAGTTGCCACTTCCCACGACCCCGAAGAACGTCGTCACGCCCTGTTCGACGAGAAATCGGCCGACTGCTTCGTGGACCTGCATCAGATATCCTCCCCGGCCACGAGGGCCAGAACACGGGTCGGGCTACCCGACCCACCAATGATTGGAAGCGGCGCCACCACCAGCACCGCACCCGTGACGGGGAGCTGGGCGACATTCTGCAATTGCGTCAATCCGTACTTTCCAGCACCGAGCAGATAAGTGTGTGCTGGAAACTCAGGGTCGAACCGGAACGCCTGGCCGGCGTCGGTTCCGACGGTCTCCACACCGACACCGATCAGCCCGGTCTCGTGGGCGAGCCACCGGGCGCAGGTCGACGAAAGCCCCGGGGTGTGCGGCCCGCTCTCGTCCGCGTTGAGAAAGGCGGCTTGGTCCGAGGAGCGAGCGTCCCAACCGGTTCGATAGATCAGCCACCCGCCATCCGGTAGCGGTCCATTGCTGCGTTCCCACTCCTCTACGTGCTCGACCTCCAGCAGGAAGTCGGGATCAGCGGCAGCTTCAGCGCTGCAGTCGATCACCACCGCGGGGGCGATCATCCGTTCGACGGGCACCATGGAGACGTCGCCGTGCTCCTGGCCGGTGATCCAATGGCAGGGGGCGTCGAAGTGCGTGCCGACGTGCTCACCGGTGCGAATCTCGTTCTGGTATGACGTCTGCCCGCGCTCATCGAACCGCGCCTGCTCGATCAGCCGGAACGGAGGGATCGGCGCCATCGGTTCGGGCAGCGGCAAGACCGGTGTTGCCGAACTGAGCGGCGCGGTGAGGTCAACAATGCGCATTTCGCCTGCGGTGATCGCTGTGAGGATCGCGGCCTGCAGCGAGGCAGCCGGCGCCGGTTCGTCCATGCTTTCGATCGTGCGCTGTCAGCCGATGGTGAACAAGTGCTCATTTCGCATCCGCTATACCCGATTGGCAATATCGCAACTGGACCCGGGGAGCGGACCCCTATGCTGACTGGAGTGAGCAGCGACGCAACCCGGATCCTCGACGGACGCCTCAAGTTACGCCACTTGGTCTTGATCACCACGATCGCCGCACACGGTAGCCTCGTCGCCGCCGCGGATGCGCTGCACGTCACGCAACCGGTCGTGACGCGGGGCCTCCGGGACGCCGAGGAAGCCGTCGGGGTACCGCTGTTCGAGCGGGGCCCGCGAGGGGTGAAGGCAACGCCGTTCGGCGAGATCATGATCGACCACGCCGTGTCTGCCTTGGCAAACATCCGGAACGCGGGCATTCAGATCCAGGAACTGCGTCGAGTCGGCGTTCGGCCAGTGCGGGTCGGTACGAATATGGCGGGGGCCATGGCGCTACTTCCCAAGGCACTCATTGTGCTCAAGGATGCACACCCCCACCTCACGACCTCGGTCGTCGAGGGGCAGCCGGAAGACTTGACCGCAATGCTCTTGCGCGGCGATCTGGATGTGGTCGTCGGACGCATCCACGGCGGGAAATGGCCGGACGCACTGCGTCACATCAAGCTGTATGACGAGCCCGTGCGGATTGCGGCGCGTCGGGATCATCCGGCGGTCGTCAATGGCGTGTCCCATCTCGCCGAACTACTCCACTACCCGTGGATCCTTCCCGGTCCGGGAAGCCGGTTACGTGACGAACTCGATGAAGTTTTCGCATTGATGGCTTTGGCACTGCCGCGCAACCTGATGGAGTGCTCCACCATCCCGACCGCGCGCGAAATTCTGCTGGACACGGAAGCCATTGCCCCGTTGCCCCTGCTGGTCGTCGCCGGTGACGATCTACTTGACGTTATTGATGTACCGCTGGACACGGTCCCCCGGTCGATTGGAATCAGTTTTCTGGCCGACCCGGCCCCTTCCGGGGGAACCGTCGAACTGATCAACTACCTTACTCAGGTCGCCAAAGCGATCGCACGCGAAAACCACCTACCAGCGCCGCGAGGACAGTAATCGCACGCGCGCACCTGCACGAAGGCACGGCTGCTGCGACGGGCGGCCCGCGTCCGCCGCAGCAGCAGGAGTCAGCCCCCCACCCGCACCGTTTCGTTCGAGCCGACAACCAAGAGCAACTCGACCGGGATGTTTCCGCGCACCGATTTGGAGTACGGGCACCTGCCGTGAGCCGCCTCGATCACCTCTTTGGCCGCGGGGCGATCGACACCAGGCAGGTCAACAGTGAGTTGAACAGACAAGGAAAAACCATCGTCGCCGTGCGCAATGGTGACGGCAGCCGAAACAGATGGCTCCGCGAGCTTCACCTTACGCTCTCGCGCACACGACGCGACAGCAGACATGAAGCAGCCGGCATATCCTGCGGCGAAAAGCTGCTCCGGATTGCTTCCGCCGCCGGCGCCGCCGAGCTCGGACGGGATGCCGAGTTTCAGGTCGATCTGGCCATCATCACTGACGACGCGGCCGTTTCGACCGTTTCCGTCTGCCCTGGCATGCGCGGTGTATTCCATCAGATTCCCTTCGGTACGGAAGTACTCAACAGATTCATCAGCTCGTCGACGGCCTGTCCGGTCGCCTGCGCGAACGCACCACCCCGGGACACCGGGCCACCGATTCGTTCGGTCAGGGAAACCGCCAACTCCGCTTGTCGCACAGCAAGTAGCGTGGGGTTCACGTGTAATGCACCGGGAATAGCCAGCTCGTGGTCGTGGGCGCTCAGCAGCGCGAACAGTCCGCCGGCCGACATCACAACGTCGACGCCGCTCTCTTGCGCCATCCGCGTCCCCAGTTTCACGAAGTCTGCACGGATCTCTTCGTAGGCCAACCGGTCACCGAAGGCGCGCACCGCCTGATCCGGGGTGATGTGCATCGAACGAACGTCCACAACCCTGTTCTCAAGCCCATAGCGCCGGATCTGTTCCCGGTGCCACGGGATGTATACGGGATCGATCGACACGATCCCTATCCGTCCGCCCAGCATGCACGCTTGGTGCAGACTCGCTTCGCCGTGCCCGACGACAGGGATATTGACGGCGGTTCTCGCTTCGTACAGACAGGCATCCTGAAAATGACCGACCAGAACAGCGTCGAATCCTTCACGTTCAGCGCGCACTGCCTCCGCCACGGATTGCACCCCGCAACGCAACTCACTCAGCCTGCCAAGTTGGGTGTCGGCCGGGCTGATACCACGAACTTCGTACGTAAACCCGGGAGCAGCGATGTCCGCGAGGTAGTCACGCAACGTGTCGAGGTACAGGCCGTGTACCGCCGGGTCCGTGAAGCTTTGGTAGAGAACCTTCGTCATGGTGTCGTCTTTCGTTGATCGGCTCTTGCGTCTCCATCCGTATCGATACGGAGGACTACTTTTCCGCGGCTCCCGCCGGCTTCGAGTCGAGCATGCGCTGCCGCCGCAGAGTCCAGCGGGTAAGCGGCCTCGATCGGTAGCCGGAGCGCGTCTCGTTCGTGCAGCGGAAGGACGTGCTTCCTGAGCGCCGCAACGATCTCGACCTTCTCCGCCGGCGGAAGTGCACGAAGGCCGCTGCCCACGATGGTGAGGTCACGCCGGAGGATGTCGTCAACGTCCACCGATCCGTGGCGCCCGCTCAGGAGCCCGACCTCGACCAGTCTTCCGCGCCGACGAAGTGCCGCAACATTGCGCGACAGGTATGGGCCGCCGAGCAAATCGAGCACCACATCGAACGCGGGGGTGGCGCTCCACGCGTCCGCGCCATCCGTGTGGGAGCCGGTCAGATATGCGCTTTCGGCGCCCCGAGCGCGACAGAAGTCGAGGCCGTCCTCGGTCCGAGCCGTGGCACTCACGTGAGCGCCCGCGGCCGCGGCCACCTGGATGGCCATCGCCCCCACCGCACTTGTTCCGGCGTGAACGAGTAGTTTCTCGCCGCGCTGAAGCCGGCCACGCATGAACAAGTTGTGCCAGGCCGTCGCGGCCGCCTCCGGCAGCGCCGCACCTTCCTCGAACGTCATTCCTTCCGGGAGTTCCATGACGACGCCGGCCGGCACCGCCACAAATTCGGCGTAGCCACCTCCCGCGATCAGCGCACAGACGGCCTGTCCTCGGCGATTTGGCGAGACACCGGCTCCGGTAGCGACGACTACGCCGGAGCATTCGAGACCGAGAACATTCGTCGCGCCAACCGGCGGCGGGTGCTCGCCACGACATTGCATGAGATCGGCGCGATTGACCCCGGCAGCCGCAACCCGCACCAGCACTTCACCGGCTGCGGCCTCCGGGCGTGGCACCCGCGAGACCGGCAAATCGTATTCCGTCTTCGACGTCGGGGTGAGGACCGCTCGCATCGTCGCCCCGTTGTGTCCGTCGACTCCATCAACCGCGGTCATGAACGAGCGGCATCCTTGAGCGCGGAGCTGCTCTCGCGGTCCCAGTCCGCACGCGCCGCACCCCATTCACGAAGCAGTGCTTTGCGTACCTTTCCGTTCTCCGTCAGAGGCAGCGCGTCGCGAATCATGAAGAACCTCGGGATGGCGAAGTACGCCAACCGCGGCTGACAGAACCGCACGAGGTCGGCCAGGTCGAGTTCGACCTCGGCTTTCGGGACAACCGCGGCCATGACCTCGTCTTCGCCCAACTCGGAGTCCACGGCATAGACGGCCACGTTGCTGACCGCGGGGTGCTCCGAGATCACCTGCTCCACCTCGACGGAGGAGATGTTCTCCCCACGCCGACGGATGACATCTTTGATCCGGTCGACGAACCGAACCCAGCCATCGGCCTCCAGCACGACTCGGTCACCCGTGTGGAACCACAGGTCTCGCCACGCCTCCACCGTCGCATCTGGCATGCGGTAGTAGCCGGAAGCGAATGCGAGTGGTTGGCTGCTGCGCAGCAACAGCTCACCCGGCGTGCCGGGTGGGACAGGAAGTCCCCGGTCATCGACCGTTCGTGCTTCGAAGCCCTCCTGCAGCCACCCCATGTAACCAGAGCGTTGACAGGACCGGCTCGCACTGATCGCCGCATTGGTCTCGGTGGATCCATAACCGTCGATGAGCACCACGCCGAACCGCTCCCGAAAGATGTCGAGCAGGCCGGCGGGAGTCGCTGGTGCAAGAGCTGCCTTCACCTTGTGCAACCGATCCCGGCTGCTCGGTTCGCGACGAACGAGGATACTGACCATCGCCCCCAAGAGGTAGGTGAAGGTGGCGCCCGACTCCGTGACCTGATCCCAGAAGCGCGAGGCCGAGAAACGAGATCCGAGAACGTATTCTGAGCCGCTGACCAGAGCCTGACTGAAGGCGTTCAGAGCATTTGTGTGAAACAACGGTAGGCACGTGTAGAGCACGTCGTCACTGGTCAGTTCAAGTTGTCGGCTGACATTGTGTCCCCACCAGAAGAACTGACCCTGCGGACATACGACGCCCTTGGACACTCCTGTTGTACCGGATGTGTAGAGAATCGCTGCGGGATCGGCCGGAGCGACCGGCGCCGCAGTGATGGCGGCGCCGTTCTCAGGAATGCGCGAGACGGCGCACCGAATGTTTCCCTGATCTGGGAGGTCGTCGAGCAGCCAGACCTGATTGAGGTCAGCCAGATCGTCGAGCGCACGGAGATGATGAAGCCACTCGCCTTCGGTGACCATCAGCTCGGCTTGACTGTTGGAGAGAATGTGCCGAAGTTGCTGGCCCCGGGCAGCTGTGTTGATCGGTACGGCGACTGCCCCCAACCAGCTACATCCCAGGATGAGATCCAGTAATTCCGTTCGGTTCGCCGACATCAGCGCGACCTTTGTCCCTTGGCGGACACCATGACGCTGCAATGTCCCCGCCATACGCGCGACCGCGATTTCCATCTCGCGGGCCGTACGGCGCTCGTCACCACAGCGAAAGAGTGGCGCCTCCGGTGTAAGTTCGGCCCGGAAGCGAAGGAGTTCTGACAACGTCAATGGTTCAGCCATGTGCTCGTCCGGTTGATTTCGTTGCATTGAGGTGGTCATCTGTCTGCCTCATCTTGTTCTGCGCGTGTCGGAAGATAAGCTACGGCGCCCGCGGCAACCGGATCGTCGGTCAGTGGCACGTCCTCACCCGCCCGAATGTCGCCGGCGAGACGAACGATCACGGGGACGTCGGGCTCGACCGTCGCGGCGCCGAGGCTGGTGCCGTCGGCGAGGACCGTCACCTGCTCGATGTGGCATATCGACGCGGCGACCCGATCGAACGAGGCGGCTCCGCACGAGCCGCAGACGAGCCGGTCCGGAAACCACCGTGCGTCACATCGACGACATCGCTGGATCAGCACACTCATGAGGTTGCCTCCAAAACGGTGGCGTTGGCACAAGCGCCGTAACGGTAGAGCACCATTCCGTAACCGGTGACGAGTCCATATCGAGCGGCTACCTGCCGATCGCCTGCACGGCCCCGTAGTTGCTGCACAACCTCGACCAGACCGTGCATGCCACCGGCAGAGCCTGCCTGCCCTGCGGAGAGCTGCCCTCCTGAGGTGTTGACTGCCACGGACCGCGAGTCGAGGAGTCGCGCCAACGACCCTGGGACGTCGTTGCGATCGAGTAGGCCGACATCCATCAGCTGCGCGACGGACATTGCCGGGTAATCGTCATACACGCTCGCAATGTCGATGTCGGCTGCTGCGATGCCGGCGGTCTGCCACAGGGCGTCCGACAGGTCGGCAAGACCTGTGGTCAGGCCGTCTCCGACCTGGTCATCAACGTTGTATCGAGCACCCACGGCAAGGACCCGCGCGCACGGACCGCGTCCACCGGCCGAGGTGACCACTACCGCGTCGGCGCCGGTCACCGGGGGCACGCAGTCGTAGCGTCGTAGTGGGGTGGACACGATCGGAGCGCCCAGGTAGTCCTCCATCGTCAGCGGATCGCGGTAGACCGCACCGGGGTTGAGGCCCGCCCAACGTCGCTGACTGATGACGAGCTGTCCGTAGTCCTCGGCAGTCAAACCGAAGGCCTGCATCTGACGCTGAGTCAGCATCGCGAACTGCGGGTTGGGACCTGACCAGGGAAGCGGGCTCAGGTGGTCCCTGGTCGCGCGGTTGTAACGCGCCACCAGATCCTGATGAGTGGTCATATCCATTCGGTCGCCCGCGGCCAGGACCACGGTCGTCGCATCGCCAGCCTCCACGGCGCGCACCGCGTGCTGCAGCATCGTGATGGCACTCGCACCCCCGTTCGTGTCCTGCATCAGCCACGTCAGTCGCAGTCCCAGCCGCCAGGCCAGATCGATTGCGTGATCGGGCTCGAGGGTGAAGCTGCTGACTGCGAAGCCGTCGACCTGGCCGGGGTCGATCTTGGCGTCCGCCAGTGCTCGCGCCACTGCGTCCGCGATGACCGTGCTCGAGGTGGTGCCGAGGCCCGGATGCCGTGTGTACGGTGATTCTCCCGCCCCAACGATCGAGGTGGTTGCCATGAAGACTCCATCGGTTCCAAGAAGTGAAAGGTCGACCTCACCGGTTCAGGGGGTCTTGTACAGCTCGGCAGCCTTGAAGTCCTTCTTGATCAACGCTGTCTTCGCCATCAGGTCGATGACCGCCTGCACTCCGGAGTTGTCCCACTTCGTGACGTACTGGGGAAGGTTCATCGCCTTCGCGGTCGCCGCATCCATATCGGTGAACTTCGGCATTGTCGCTTCCGCAACACCATGCGGATCGGCAGCGATGTCGGCCACCGCCATTGCCAGCGCCGCCCGGAACCCTTCAATGACCTTCGGCTTCTGCTTGAACGTCTTGTCGGACGTCGCATAGAGGCCCTGCGGACCGGTCTGGTAGCCGATCGCCCGCAGGTCCAGCTGCTTCCGGGCGGCACTCAAGGTCGGCTCGGTCAAGAACGCCCCCTGAACCTCGCCGGATTTGAGTGCGTTTGCCATGTTCGCTTGTGGGATCTCGACGAACTTGACCTTGTGATAATCCAGTCCATCCTTGATGAGGACTCCTCGGAACCACACATCGCCGACCGAGCGCAGGGACGGCGTCGCCATGCTCTTGCCGAGCATGTTGGCCGGAGTCTTGATCGACGACTTGTTGAGTACGTAGAGGCCCGACTTGTACGCGTCGTCACCATTGATCGCGAGGGCCGCGATGGTCACCGGGAGTCCGGCTGAGTAGGCGCTGATCAGCGACGGATACGACACGAGCGCCAAGTCGGTGCTCTGCGAGATCAAGGCGTTGATCGTCGTCGCCCCATTTGCGGCAGGAACCAGCTTGACGTTGAGGCCCTCCTTCTTGAAGTACCCCTTTTCGATCGCGACATACACCGCGAGCGAGTCCCCCACGGGAGGAACTCCGAGTGAAATCGTCGTCAATCCGCCTTTGCTTGCTTGACCGCCGCTGCTTCCACTGCCGCCGCAAGCGCTCAGAGACAGAGCGATGCAGGCTGCCGTTGCCCCGCCGATTGCCCGTCCGATTACTCGACGCATAACTTCTCCTCATTCTCGTTGAGTCCCACATCGCCGGTGTGGCGCGGCGCCGCCATGCTGTGTGTCTTGAGGCCCTCCGGCGATGCGTCGCGAATGAGCCGTGCCACCTCGCCACGGGTCGAGACGAAGGTGGGATCCTCACGGGTCCCGATCTGGTCACGTGGAAAGGTGAGGGGTACTTCGATATCGCCCGTGAGAACCGTGGGGGCCTTGCTCAAGGAAAGAATGCGCGTGCTGAGATACACGCTCTCGTCGACATCGTGGGTGACGAAAAGTATCGTCATATCGAACTGCTCGCGGACGCGGAGCAACAAGTCCTCCAAGTCGGCGCGAGTTTGGGCATCGACCGAGGCAAAGGGTTCGTCCATCAGCATAAGCTTGGGGCGCATTGCGAGGGCACGAGCGATAGCGACGCGTTGCTGCATTCCGCCGGAGAGCTGCCATGGGTAGCGCTGCTCGAACCCTTCCAGTCCCACCGCGTGAAGCGATTCTGCCGCACGCTCTCGTCGTTCGCTTCGGGACACGTGTCCGACCAGTGGGAATTCTACGTTCCCTTGAACGCGCTGCCAGGGAAACAGGGAGGCACGATAGTCCTGGAACACCATGGCGAGCCCCTCTGGCACACCGTCGACAGCTCTGCCGGCGAGCGAGACCGCCCCGTCGGAAGGCTTCATCAATCCTGAGAGGACACGCATCAAGGTGGTTTTGCCGCATCCCGACGGTCCCACAATCGAAACGAACTCACCTTCTTCGACCGTGAAGCTGATTCCCTTGAGAACCCTGTGATGGGATCGGTCCGTGTGGTATGAGTGACCAATTCCGGTGACCTCAAGCAGTGTATTAGACACTTCCAGTACCTCGTTCATTGTTGAGCCGCAGCATTCGGTTCCAGTTGAGCACGAGTCGCTCCACTCCGGACAGCATGAGATTGGCGATGTAGCCGAGGACGGAGAGTGCCACAATGAAGATCCACATCGCCTCGAATTGGAATGCGCGCTGGGACTGAGTGAGCCCGAAACCAATTCCGTTGCTCGCCGCGACCAGTTCTGATGCGACCAGCAGGATGATCCCGATTCCCGTGGCAACTCGTATTCCGGCAAATATCCCGGTGCTTGCAGCGGGGACAATAACCCGGAAGAGAGTCGCGGTTCTCCCCAAACGGGCAACTTTCGCCGCCGCTAACCATCCCGATGGCACTTTCTTGACGGCACTGTACGTGTTGAAGAGCACCGGCCAAACTGCACCGAATGCGATAATGCCGACTCGCATCGATGTTCCCGATCCCACCACGACCAGCGCCAGAGGTATAAGAACTGGCCCTGGCAGCGCACGCATGAAATGCAACATCGGCTCGACCAGTTCGGCGATGACCCGAACTCGCCCCAGCGCAATGCCAAGGGCGACGCCGACGATGACAGCCAAGGCCAGACCGATTGCCAGTCGTTCGAGACTGGGCACCACATCAACGGCGAAGTCATGTGTCAAGAATATCGGCAGCCCGGCAGAGAACCAGCGATTATAGGTGCCGCGCAACACATCGAGTGGCGTGGGGAAGTAGATGGACTGGCTGATGGAGGTCCACGCCTGCCAGCCCAGGATGAGCAGCACGGCAACGAACCAACCGACCAGCGGCTTCACACGGCGCATCCGAGAGATGCCATTGCTACTCATACCGCATCCTCCTGATCTGACCATTTGGCGAATTTGACTTCGGCCACGTTGACGATCCCGTTGACCACAAGGCCGAGCAACCCGGTGATGACCACACCAGCACACACCGCCTCCATACCTTGAGGCAGCATGCTCTGCTGCAACAGCCAGCTTCCGATTCCAGTGGAACTCCCACCGATGTACTCGGCACCGATGCATAGGATCAAACCAATCGAGATGGTAATGCGAACACCAGTGATGATTGAAGGGACCGCGGATGGCCAGATGATTCTTCGCGCAACCTGCAACCTTCCCCAACCGAAGCTTCGTCCAGTTTCTACGGCGGTGACGTTAGTGGCATGCACGCCGTGAATCGTGTTCGTCAGAAGCGGCCATATGCAGCCGAGCATGACGATTACGGCCTTCATCCGCAGGTCTTGCCCAACCACGAGAACCATGAGTGGCACAAACGCAATCGGCGGCAACGGCCGAAGGAGCTCGACGACCGTCGAAGTCAGCAGGTAGACCCGTTGTGACATGCCGAGAACCAAGCCGGCAGGAATGGCGATCAGGAACGCAATGCCGAATCCGACCGCCGTGGCCCACAACGTGTCGCCCACATTGGTGAGGAAGGAGGCGTTGGTGAGCAGCTGCGCCGACTTCACGAGGGTCGCTCCTGCAGGCGGCAAGGAGCCGCGTAGGAGGAGCCCGGTTCGGGCGAAGAACTCCCACACGAGCAAGAATCCGAGGACTCCCATTCCTCCGAGAACCGATGCCCGGAGGTTGCCGCGGGTGGTGGCGCTGTGCGTGATACGAGCTACGAGTCCGATCCCGGAAGTGCCGACCGCTCGCGGAATCTGGCCCGGATCAGCCTGCACGTCCGGCGCCTCTCGCTCGTCCGTGGCGGCCGCTTCGGTAGTCACGGCGTGTGATGCAAATCGCATATTGGTAGGGTCCCGGACCGACTCCTCGTTGGCTAATGCCTACCGGGTCCCACCTATGCACGGACGGCAATAGCAGTGGTCCGGCGACAGTTCGATGGGCATCCCCGCTTGCGGCCGCTCCCCGCGGATCTCTGCTTGGCGGCGAGAGGGATGCCGCCTCGGCATACGTCGATCCGCCGGGTGGCTGAGAAAGCTCTGCTGTCCGGCCGCCTCAGCGACCGCTCGGCGACGTCACCGAAGCGGCCGGCGCGCCCAGGAGTGGTCTTTCGAAGAGTCGGGCGGCTCGTGCCCGCGGTCAGGTCGTGGCCGGCCGATCGGGTTGACGTCTTCGACGATGAACGGTCGCCGGCTCTCGAGACACGGCAGACGAATCCGGCGGGAGACGGCGCGAGATTGGTCAGCTCAATCGCCGAGGAAGCGCACGGCGTTCTCGCGCAGGATTTCCTGGCGCTGCTTCTCATCGAGAAAGGTCGCGCGGTGGACGACTCCGCCGGCCGGGCGTTCGCCCAGCGGATACGGGTAGTCGCTGCCGACCATGACCTGCGAGCTCCCCAGCACCCGCACCAGCAACTGCAGCGCCGCAGGGTCGAAGACCACGGAGTCGACGCTGAAGCGGCGGACGTATGCCGAGGGCGGTTGCGCCGAGGTGGCGATGATGTCGGCGCGTTCACGCCACGCGTTCTCGAAGCGGCCGAGCCAGAACGCGAACGAGCCGCCCCCGTGCGCGAAGCAGATCCGCAGCGATTCGGGGACTTGGTCGAAGACACCGCCCAGGATCATCGCGATGATCGACAAGTGCGTCTCGGCCGGCATACCCGACAACCAGCGGGCCATCCACCGGTCCAGCCGCGGCGAATTCGGCATGTCCCACGGATGGACGAACACCGGCACACCCAGCGACGCGGCATGTTGCAGGAACGTCACCACTCCGGCGTCGTCCAGATCCCGGTCGCCCACGTGATTGCCGATCTCGACACCTCGGTGACCGGAGGCCACCGCGCGCTCGAGCTCGCGGCACGCTGCATCGGTGTTCTGCAACGGCACCTGGCAGAAGGGGATCAGTCGGTCGCCACCCGGCGCGCAGACCTCCAGGGCCAGGTCGTTGAAGATACGGGCGATCCGGGCCGCTTCCCCGGGCCCGGCGGCATAGCTGAAGAACACCGGTGTCGGCGAGACGACCTGCACGTCGACCCCGTCCGCGTCCATGTCGGCAAGCCGAACGTGCGGATCCCAGCAGTCCGACTGGATCCGGCGGAACTCCCGGGAGCCGACCATGATCACCGCGTCACGTTCGGACTCCACGACCAGGTGGGGCAGTCCCTGTCCCAGGTCGGGCCACCCACGCGGCACGTAGTGCGTGTGGACGTCGATGGCTCCCAACGGAATTCAGCCCTTTCCGGGGTGGACGTGCCCGCAGGTGGGGCACGTGCGGTCCGCCTCGGAGCTGGCGTAGAACTGCTCGAACACCGGCGGCAGGTCCTTCACGATGTCGCGCACCTGCAGCTGCACCTCGTGGATCTTGGTGGAGCAGTTCTCGCAGAACCACTGGAACTTCTCGGTGGTGCCCTCCTCGCGAATCTTCTCCACGACGATCCCGATCGAGCCCGCTTCCGGGCGCTGCGGAGAGTGCGAGGTGTTGCCCGGCAGCATCCAGACTTCACCCTCCTTGATGTCGACGCGGCGGATCTTGCCGTCCTCGACGATGTTGACGTGCATGTTGCCCTTGAGCTGGTAGAACCACTCGGGGTAGGGCTCGAAGTGGAAGTCGGTGCGCTGGTTGGGACCGCCGACCACCTGGACGATGAAGTCGCTGTTGTCCGGGTGCAAGACCTTGTTGTTGACCGGCGGCTTCAGGTCGTCCTTGTTGTCCTCGATCCACTGCTGGAAGTTGAACGCTCCGGGAATGGTCATGTCTTCTCCTGGTCGGTGTGGGATTCAGTCGCGGCGCGGGGCGTACGCGACGGCTTGAATTTCGATGAGCAGGTGGGGGTGTGGCAGCTGATGGACGGCAACGGTCGTGCGGGTGGGACCGTCCTCGTCGAAGTAGTCCGCGTAGACCTCGTTGTAGCCGCCGAAGTCGTTCATGTTGACCAGATAGGTGGTGACCTGCACCAGGTCGTTCAGGCCGGCGCCGACGGTGGAGAGGAGGTCGCCGATGTTCTCGATGACCGCCTTCGTCTGAGCACGTATGTCAAGATCGGTCACTCCCATCGGATCGACGTCGGCGCCCTCGAAGGTGTTGTCCGGCCGGCGGCTGCTGGTGCCACTGACAAAGATCAGGTCGCCGACCACTTTCACGTGCGGGAAACTTCCCCGCGGAGTGGCCTTGCCCGCCACGACATACGACTCAGTCATCGCCCGGCCCCGTCCACGATCCAGACCGAAACGGTCCCGAGTTGGCCCACCTCGGCTCGGGTGATACCGCGCTGCAGCGGTATGGCGGCCGTGGCGGCGCCGGCCAGGAGAACGGAGCCGACGGTCAACGGATGACCGTACCGGGCTGCCATCCGCGCGACGGCCGGCAGCGCCCGCCAGGGGTCACCGAGGATGTCGGCGGTCGAGCCGGAGGCTGCCTGCTCCTGTCCTGCCCACAGGGTGACCGGCTGGTCGGCCAGGTCGAAACGCTGGCGCACCTGCTCGGGCGAGATCCATTCGCCGATCACGAATCCGCACGCGGACGTGTTGTCCGCGACGACGTCCTCGAGACTGAATTTGAAGTCGCGATAACGGCTGTCGATGATCTCCATGGCGGCCGCCACGCCGTCGACACAGTCGCCGAGGTCGGCCGGTGGTGCGGCCGGGTCGATGTCGCGGGACAGCCGGAATGCGACCTCCGGCTCGATCCGCGGGTGCACGGCGGTGGCCAGGTCGAAGACACCGCCGTCGGCGACGGCCATGCTGTCGGCCAGGTAGCCGATGATGACGTCGGAGACGCCCATCTGCTCGGCCTTGGCCTTGCTGGTGAAGCCCAGCTTCACCCCCGCCACCGCTTCACCGCGGTCCAGCCGCAGGTCGACGCCGGCGCGCTGCACGGCATACGCCTCATCGAGCGTGAGCGGGTCGCTCGTGCTCAGCTGGGGGATCGCCTCGGCCGCACGGACCGCGCCGTCCAGGACCGCAGCCTGCTTTCGTATGTCGGTCACAGCGCCACGCACACATTCGTTGGTTCGGTGTAGAAGTGCATCGAGTGAACCCCGCCTTCGCGGCCGATACCGGACAGTCCGACACCGCCGAACGGCGAGCGCAGGTCGCGCAGGTACCACGTGTTGACCCACGCCATACCGACCCGCATCTGCTGCGCAACCCGGTGCCCGCGCTGCAGATTCGTGGTCCACACGGCGGCCGCCAGGCCGTAGTCGGTGTCGTTCGCCAACGCGATCGCCTCCGCCTCGGTGTCGAAGGGAATGAGTGCCGCGACGGGGCCGAAGACCTCCTCGCGGACAACGCGTGCCGTGTTGTCCAGGCCCGTCCACAGGGTCGGCTCGATCCAGCTGCCGGCGGCGAGGTCAGCACCCAGGTCCGGTATGCCGCCACCGACGAGCACCGTCGCGCCTTCCTGGACCGCGAGGTCGAAGTACGACTGCACCTTGGCCCGGTGCTTCTCGGAGATGAGTGGGCCGGTGGTGGTGCCGGCCGCGTCCGGGCGCCCCAGCTGCAGGGCCCGGGCGCGCTGCACGAGCCCGTCGGCCACCTCGTCGAAGATCGCGCGCTCGACGTACACCCGCTCGGTGCACAGACAGACCTGCCCGGTGTTGAGGAAGATCGACCGGGTCAGCCCGTCGAGCGTCTTGTCCAGATCACAGTCGGCGAAGACGACCGCGGCGTTCTTCCCGCCGAGTTCGAACGACACCGGGCGGACCTTCGGGGCAACGGCCCGCATGATCGCCGACCCGGTCCCGGACTCACCGGTGAAGGTGACCCCGTCGATGTCGGGATGCGCGGTCAGGAACTCACCGGCGGAGTCCGGCCCGAACCCGTGGACCACGTTGTAGACACCGTCCGGCACGCCCGCTTCGGCCATCACCTCGGCCAGCAGGGTTGCCGTCGACGGGGTCTCCTCCGACGGTTTGACGACCACGGTGTTGCCGCACGCCAGTGCGGGCGCGACCTTCCAGGTCAGCAGCAACAGGGGCAGGTTCCAGGGCACGATCACCGCCACGACACCCAGTGGCTTGCGCACCGCGTAGTTCAGTGCAGTGCCGGATGCGGTCTCGGTGAGGAAGGAATCCAGCCCGCAGGACGCGACAGTGTCGGCGAACGACCGGAAGTTGGCCGCCGCGCGAGCCACATCGAGTTCCCGGGCCAGCTCGACCGGCTTGCCGGTGTCCGCGACCTCCGCGGCGACGAAGTCCGCCGCACGGGCATCGATCCGGTCGGCGACCTTGCGCAGCAGCGCGACCCGTTCGGCGACCGAGGCAACTCCCCACCCACCGTCGAGTGCCGCACGGGCCGCGTCGACTGCCAGATCGACGACCTCACGATCGGCTTCGTGCACTGTCGCCACGAGCGTTCCGTCGACCGGGTTGATTTTCTCGAACGTCTTCGGGCCGGCGACGGACTTGCCGCCGATCACGTTGTATAACGCAGCGGTCTCCATACCGGCGAGACTATGGACCCCCGACATGCCTGACTAATGCTCTTTGCGCCCGCCACATGACGAATCAGGCATGTCGTCTGCGCGCCCGGGCGCAGAGGAGCCCACCCATGCTTTGCACGGATGGACTCCCGGTCACTCGGCGACAGTGATTACCCGACGAGTTGCTCCGGCTGCTGATTCGCGCTGGAGCGCTGAGCGACCAGGTCGAGCGCGACGTCGGTGATCATGTCCTCCTGACCGCCGACCAAGCCGCGTCGCCCCACCTCCATCAGGATGGTGCGCACGTCGATGTCGTAGCGCTGAGCCGCGACCTCGGCATGCCGCAGGAAACTGGAGTAGACCCCGGCATACCCGAGCGTCAGCGTCTCGCGATCCACGCGAACCGGGCGGTCCTGCAGCGGACGCAGCAGGTCGTCGGCAGCGTCCTCGAGTGCGTTGAGGTCGCAATTGTGTTGCCAACCTTGCAGATTCGCGACAGCGATGAACGGTTCGATCGGGCAGTTGCCCGCGCCGGCACCGTGGCCGGCGAGCGATGCGTCGACCCGGAAGACGCCTTCTTCGACGGCCACGACCGAGTTGGCGACGGAGAGGGAGAGGTTCTCGTGGGCGTGTATGCCCAGCTCGGTGGCGGGATCCAACACGTCCCGGTAGGCACGGATCCGCTCGCGGACACCGTCCATCGTGAGCCGACCGCCTGAATCGGTGACGTAGACGCAGTTCGCGCCGTACGATTCCATCAGCTTCGCCTGCTGGGCCAGTCCGGCGGCGTCGTTCATATGGCTCATCATCAAGAAGCCCGACACGTCCATGCCGAGTTCGCGGGCGGCGGCAATGTGCTGCCCGGACACGTCCGCCTCGGTGCAGTGCGTGGCGACACGGACCGAGCGAACCCCGAGCAGGTACGCGTGCTTCAGCTCCTCGATAGTGCCGATGCCCGGCAGCAGCAGGGTGGTCAGCCGCGCGTTCTTGATCTGCTCGGCGGCCGCCTCGATCCACTCCCAGTCCGAGTGGGAGCCGGGGCCGTAGTTGAGCGAGCCACCGGCGAGCCCGTCACCGTGCGCGACCTCGATCGCGTCCACGCCGGCGGCGTCCAGTGCGGCCACGATGCGGCTCACGTTCTGCGGGGTGATCCGGTGCCGGACCGCGTGCATGCCGTCGCGCAGGGTCACGTCCTGCACGAAAATCTCTGTGGTTGCCGTCATTTCGCGCCCTCCAGCTGTGTTTCGACCGGCGTGGCAACGGTGCCGTCACCCGCGGCGATCGCCTCGCCGACGCGCATCGCGGCCGACGTCATGATGTCCAGGTTTCCGGCATACGCCGGCAGGTAGTGTGCGGCGCCCTCGACCTCGAGGAAGACCGACACCTGATGGGTCGCCGCGGTGGCTCCGTCGGCGAGCGTGTGGACCGGCTGGTCCGGCGGGATCTCGATGAACTGGATCTCTTGCTTGAGCCGGTAGCCGGGCACGTAGGTCGCGACCGCGTCGATGGTCCGAGCGATCGACTCGCGCACCGCCGCCCGGGTCTGCTCGTCGGGTGCGCACACCAGCGCCAGCACCGTGTCGCGCATGATCAACGGCGGCTCGGCCGGGTTGAGGATGATGATCGCCTTGCCGCGCGTGGCGCCGCCGACATCTTCGATCGCCTTGCTGGTGGTCTCGGTGAACTCGTCGATGTTGGCGCGTGTGCCGGGCCCGGCCGACTTGGACGCGATGGAAGCGACGATCTCGGCATAAGGCACCGACGCGACCTTGCTGATAGCCGCGACGACCGGGATCGTCGCCTGCCCGCCGCAGGTGACCATGTTGACGTTGGTTGCGTCCAGGTGCTCGGCCATGTTGACCGCAGGCACCACGAACGGGCCGATCGCCGCCGGGGTCAGGTCGACCAGCCGCTTTCCGTATAGTGCGAGCGCCGCGGCGTTCGCTTTGTGAGCTCCGGCCGACGTCGCGTCGAAGACGATCTCGATCTCGTCGAAACCGTCCATCGCGATTAGGCCCTGGACACCTTCGGCGGTCGTCGGTATGCCGAGCCGCGCTGCCCGGGCCAGGCCGTCCGACTCCGGATCGATGCCGACCATGGCACCGACCTCCAGGGTCTCGGACAGCCGCATGACCTTGAACATCAGGTCGGTGCCGATGTTGCCCGACCCGATGATGGCCACCTTGGTGATGCTCATGCTTTCGTCTCCTTCGGGGTGAAGGTCGCGGTGACCTCACCCAATCCATCGATCCGTGCGGTGACACTCGAGCCCGGCTGCACCGCGACCATCGGGCCCAGCGCACCGGAGAGCACCACCTGCCCGGCCCGTAGCGGATCACCCATGTCCCGGGCGGTGCGCGCGAGCCACTGCAGCGCGAGCAGCGGGTCGCCCAGGCAGGCAGCGCCGTTGCCGGTCGACACGACCTCACCGTCGAGCGTCATCTCCATCGACACCTGCACCGGCTCGAATTCGTCCAGCGCGCAGTGCTTTTCGCCCAGCACGAAGCGTGCTGACGAACCGTTGTCGGCAACGGTGTCACCGAACGTGATGTCCCAACCGGTGATCCGGCTGTCGACGATCTCCAGAGCTGCGACGCCGTAGTCGACCGCGGCCCGCACCTGGTCCAGATCGAGCGCCCCGTCGGCGAGGTCATCCTTGAGGACGAACGCCACCTCGGCCTCGACCTTCGGCTGCAACAGCCGGTCCGTCACCACCTCGCCGGTGTCCTGCATGTCGGCGAACAGCACCCCGAAGTCCGGGCGGTTCACGCCGAGTTGCTGCTGCACCGCGGCGGAGGTCAAGCCGATCTTGCGGCCGACGATCGTGGCACCTGCCGCGACGCGTGTCTTCGTCAGAAGCGCTTGGACGGCATACGCCGCCTCGATGTCGTCCGCGCCGATCAGGTCACGGACCGGGTCGCAGGGCGTCAGCTCGGCAGCGGCCCGCTGCAGGCGGTCGGCCGCCTCCAGCACGTTGCCGGTGGTGGTAGTGGTGTCGCTCATGACGTCCACTGTGCGGGTAGCGCGTCCAGAAGCGCGAGCGGATGGTTCCGCTCATCGGAACACTGCTCAATCGGCCCGGCGTGCGGTCTCCGCCAACTCACGCCGTCGGGCCAGGGTGGCCGCGATCCCGACTGCCGCAGCCTGCACGCTCGACGAATGCTGTTGCGGTTTGAACCGATTCGCCGGCCCGCTGACGCTGACGGCGGCGACCACGTCATCGGGGTCACTGACAATCGCCGATCCCACGCACACCGTGCCGACCGAGGACTCCTCGATCTCGAACGCCACCCCCGTCGCGAGCGCGGCGTCCAGTTGGGCGCGCAGCCGGCCGGGGGCGGTGATGGTGCGCGGGGCGAGCCGCGTCAACTTTCCTTCCAGCACCGTTCGCTGGATGTCGTCCGGAGCGTGCGCCAGCAGGACCTTCCCGATAGCAGTGGCGTGCAACGGCATTCGGCCGCCGAGACGGGACGGTATGCGAGCTTGCCGATGACCGCCGAGCTTGGCGACATACACGACCTCGACGCCCTCTCGGACGCCCAGATGCACGATCTCGTGGGTGCGTTCGTAAAGATCCTGCAGGAACGGCGTCGCGACCTCGAGCAGGTCGCGTTCCACCGACGCGCGCATGCCCAGCTCGAACAGCCGCCCGCCCAGGTCGTAGCCGTCACCGTGCAGGTCGAGCAGCCGCAGCCGGACCAGCTCTGCGAGAAGCCGGTGCAGGCTGGCCTTCGGCATACCGGTGCGCTGCCGCAGGTCGCCGAAACTCAGGCCGTGGTCATCGGGCCGGAATGCCTCCATTACCTCGACCGCGCGCTCCAACCGTCCGGACGTCATATCTCGACCCAAACCTCAGGGGGCTAATCCGTCAACTCTCGTGCAGCTCGGCGACTCCAGTTGATGATGACGTTGTGTCGCACCACAGCAGGAGAGCGGCGTCGACTGGCATCTTCTGGCCACGGCTCGCTTCGCGATGTCGCCCCGAACCAGCTGCTACGTGGATCAGTAACCGGCCAGCTCGGACAGCTTCGCCGCGATCTCGGCGTCGCGGCCTCGCGCGACGTGCTGGTAACGCATCGCCGCTTCGGCGGTGAGGTGCCCGAGCCGGTCCATGGTCTCTTTCGGGGTCGCGCCGGCCAGGGCGGCGAGGACGGCGCCAGTGTGCCGAAGGTCGTGGATACGCATGTCCTCGCGACCGGCGGCTCGCCTGGCCTTGAGCCAGTGGCGGCGGACGGTGTTGGAGTGGATCTGCCGTTTGCTGTCACCGACGGCTGGGAACAGCAGCGCGTCCGTGCCGCGTTCGACGAACCGGTCGAGGTGCGCACTCACTACGTCGACAATGTGCGGTGGCATCGACACCGAGCGCTGCTGCCCGTTCTTCGGCGTGCCGACGACTGGAGTGCTGTGGTCCCAGGTGACGGCACGCCGCACGTGGATGAGCCCGGTCTTCACGTCGATGTCGCCTCGACGTAGCTCGGCAAGCTCACCGAAACGCAGCCCGCACCACGCGGCGATGAGCACGAATGCCCAATATCGGTCAGGCATTTCGTTCATCAGCGTCACGATCTCCTGCGGCGACGCCGGGTCGATCGGCCGCTGCCGCTTTGCGATGCCGGCACTTCGGATGGTGCACGGATTCTTGGCCAGGATGTCGTCCCGGACCGCCTCGTTAAGGATCGCGCGCAGCAGCGAGTAGACGTGGGCTCGTTGCGTTGGCCGTGTCGGGTCGAGGCTCATATACCAGGTACGCACGATTGGTGGCGTGATGTCCCGCAGCGACATCTCGGCGAACGCCGGAAGAATGAAACGATCGAGCTGGCGTCGGTAGAGCGCTCGAGTTCGCTGCTTGATCTCGCGCTGCTCCAGCCACGCCTCGGCATACGGACCGAACGCTTCGGTCGCCCGACGCACCTTCGCCCGACGTGACTTCGCCGGCGACCACTCGTCGTTCTGGATGAGGCGACGCTCGGCGGCGAGCCAGCCCTCCGCGTCTGACTTCGTCTGGAACGTCGATGGCGCACGGTGGAAGCCCTGATCGGGTCCCATGTAGTAGGCCTGATAGCGGCCGTTGGCCCGCTTCCGGATCGTCCCGAAGTCGCGCTTTGCCCGCGTCATGACGCGCCTTTCATCGACACATCAGGACATAATCCGGGCATAATTTGAGGGCCGCAGTGTCCTCTTGTGCCCATCTCTCTCACGCGCTACAGTCTACATCGCCGCAGGTCAGATGCTTGCAGTGCAGATCAGAGTGTTAGCCGAAGATCGTGCGTGAACAGTTCAAATCCTGTCACCCCGACAAATGGAACCGCGAGCTTGCTCGCGGTTTTTTTGTCGGGTGACACGATGCCGGGAGCGCGGGCGCGGTCCGACGAAGGAGGAGCGCCCCGCGCGGCTCCTGTCACCCCGACCAGTGTGATGTCTCAGGACATCGGAATAGCCCGGTCCTGCATTGTGCAGGTTCGGGCTATTTGTTTTTGGGTGGTGGTCCAGGTGGTCGGCCGGTGGGTTGGTAATCGCGGCGTGGGTCGAT
>Ga0164242_10002287_pt1 | contig 22239 bp, 23 predicted proteins | sample OricomgcompostMG_FD_108783 | JGI IMG/M metagenome (GOLD analysis project Ga0164242, IMG submission 108783) | Miracle-Growth compost microbial communities from Emeryville, California, USA - Original compost - Miracle growth compost (MG) ... | reverse complement strand
CGCCGGCTTCGCCCCCGAGCGCGAGCTCGCCGCCAACGCCGCCCGCCGTCACGGCGCCCGCGTCCTGATGATGGTCGACAACCCGCTCGGCGAGGACGCGGTCGGGGGGCTCGGCATCCACGCCGCGATCTGCCGCGAGTGTCCGCCGGAGCGCCTGGTCGACGCGATCCACGCGGTCGCCGCCGGCGAGACCTACTTCGAGTGCCACACCCATCCGGCGGCGCCGACCCCGCAGGAGTCGCTGCTCTCGCCGCGCGAGCGCCGCGTCGCCGCCGAACTGGCGCGCGGCTCCGGCATCGAGGAGATCGCCTCGCTGCTCTGCATCAGCCCCCACACCGCCCGCACCCACGTCCGCAACATCCGCCGCAAACTCGACGCCCGCACCTCGGCCGAGGCGGTGGCGCGGGCGATCACGCTGGGCCTGGTCGCGCTCCCGGCGCGTTGAAGTCGGCGCGCGCCGCCGCTTCGTTCTCCGCCTTGACCCGCTCCCAGAGCTCCTCGCGGTAGATCCGCAGCTCCTTCGGCGCGGTGATCCCGAGGCGGACGCTGCCGCCGCTCACCTCGACCACCTCGATCACGATCCCGTCGCCGATCAGGATGCGCTCGCCCACCCGGCGACTGATCGTCAGCATCAGCCCGCGGCGACCTCTTGGCGGCCGCCGGAGAGGAGCGGCTCGCGCAGCGGCGCCCAGGTGGCCTCGTTGAGGACCTGGTGGCCGACGCCGGCCGAGACGAGGATCGGGGCAAGCAGGTTGGCGCTCACCTGACCAGGATCCTCGTCGGCGCGGACGACGACGAGGACTTCGGCCTGCGACGGGTCGGTGATGCCGATCCGCTGGGCCTCCTCGTCGGAGAGGACGACTTCGTAGTCGGGAAAGAACTGGAAGGGGTCGGTGACCGGCAGCGCCAGGTCCTCCTGGGCCGTCTCCTGCAGCCACTTGAAGGCACCGTTCTCCTCCCGCGAGAGGAGGGCGAAGCGGTTACCACCGACCCCGATCATCCCCTCGGGGAAGTCGAGCACGGCGTCGCTGGGAACCTCGAGCTCCCCGAAGCGGCTGCTGTTGACGGTCACCGGCAAAGTCCTTCCTCGTCGCCTAGCTTAGGAAATCGAGCAGCGACGGCTGGATTATGTTCGCCGCGGCGCGCAGCGCCGTTTCGTAGGCGGTCTGCTGGGTGGTGTATTCGACGATCGCTTCCGGCATGTCGGTGTCGCGGACCTGCGACAGCTGCTGGAGGCTCGCTTCCTCGAGCTCTTCGAGTCGCGTGCCCGCGGTCGAGAGCCGGTTCGTGGTCGCGCCGACGACCGCCCGCACGCGGGTCAGTTCGTCGAGGTTGTCACTCAGCCGGGCGAGGTCGGTGCCACGCAGGTTTTCGGCGTTTTCTTCGCTGCCGCCGCGCAGGTCGGTGGCGATGTCGCGCAACACGTCGAGCAGCTTGTTGTCCCCCGCCGCGTTGCCTTCGCCGAGCAGTTCCTTGATGTTGACGTTGATCGGCACTTCGACCCCGGTGCCGATCACGCGTTTGATCGTCCCTTCGTTGCCCGCGTATTCGTCGTTGGCGCCGAGTTCGTAGGGGCGCGTTTCGGTTTCGGTGCCGGAGAAGATGAAGCGGCCGTCGTAGGTGGCGTTCGCTTCCTGCTTGACCGCTTCGGTCAGCGCTTCGATCTCGGCCGCGATCCCTTCGCGGGCGACCTGGCCGTTGGAGTCGTTGCCGCCCTGGACCAGGAGTTCGCGGGCCCGCTGCAGCGTTTCGGTGATGTGGCCGAGCGAGGCTTCCGTCGCGGTCACCCAACCGGTCCCGTCGTCGACGTTGGACTTGTACTGTTTGAAGCCTTCGAGCTCGCCGCTCAGCTGCAGCGTGCGGCCGGTCCCGAAGGGGTCGTCGGACGGTTTCGAGATCCGTTTCGTCGAGGAGATTTCGCGCTGGATCGTGCCCAGCCTCGTGCGCGCGTTGCTGAGGTCCGACAGGATCGTGCGCGCGGCCATCCCCTCGGTCACCCGCATCGACATCAGAGCCCGACCCTTCCGGTGCGATTGATCAGGACGTTGAGCGCTTCGTCGAGCGCCGACATCGCGCGGGCCGACGCTTCGTAGCCGCGCTGGAAGGACGTCAGGTTGGTCATTTCTTCGTCGAGCGAGACGCCGGAGACCGATTCGCGCCGTTCCTCGACCGTGTTGAGGAGCGCCTGGGCGTTGGTTTCGCCGTTGCGCGCTTCGACCGTTTCGGTGCCGACCCGGGTGACGAAGGCGGCGTAGGCGCGGTCGACCGCGCCGCCCCGCAGGGCGCCGATCTTGGTCGCGATGTCGTTGCCGCCGACGCTGCCGTCTTTGGCGGTCTCCACTTCTTTGGCGCTCACCGCGACCTGCAGCGTCGCCGCCCCTTTGCCCGCTTCGTAGCTGAAGAAGGCCGGGCCACCGCCTTCGGTGTGGATCGCGTTGACCGAGTCGGCGAGCTTTTCGGCAAAGGCGTTGATTTCGCTGCGGAAGGATTCGATCGTGCCGCCTTCGTCGGTCAGTTCGAGCAGCGCGCCGAGCTTGCCTTTCGGTTCGACCAGTTCCTGCGGCCAGGTCACTTCGGTGCCTTCGACCAGCGGCGCGGCGGCGTCGCCGAAGCCGACCTCGATCGTCCCGTTTTCGTTTTCGGTGACCGAGACCTGGCCCAGTTCGGAGAGTTCGTCGAGCAGCAGGTCGCGGCGGTCGAGCAGGTCGTTGGGTTCCGAGCCCGAGGTGGTGGCGCTGCGGATCGCCCCGTTCAGGAGGGCGATTTCCTTGGCGATCCCTTCGACTTCGCCACCAACGCCTGCGATCGCCTGGAACTGCGCTTCGGCGACTTCGGCGGCGTTGGTGAGCTGGCTGTTCAGTTCGGCGAGGCTGGTCGCGAGCGCCTTGCCCGCTTCGATCACGGCCTGCCGCGAGGCGGAGTCTTCGGGATCGTTGGCGAGCCCTTCCCAGTCCGACCAGAAGGTCTGCAGCTCCTGCGAGATCCCGGTTTCGCCCGGCTCGGAGAGAGCCCCTTCGATCGTTTCCAGCCCCTGCACGCGGGTGGCGAGGCCGCCGAGGCGCATCGCCTGGGCGCGGTACTGGAGGTCGAGGAAGCGGTCGCGCGCGCGGGTGATGCCGTCGACGTCGACGCCGGTGCCGAGCTGCGCGTGGTTCTCCCCGGGGTCGGTCGAGCCGGTGACGATCGACAGCGCCCGGCTGGCGCTCATCAACACTTCCTGGCGCGAGTAGCCCTTGGTGCTGGCGTTGGCGATGTTGTGGGAGGTGGTGTCGAGCGCCTCCTGCTGGGCGATCAGCCCGCGCAGCGAGGTCTGCAGGCCGGCGAAGGTGGAGACCGGCATCGCCTAGGCCTCCACGTCCATCAGCCGCCGGCCGCCGGGCTGCGATTCCTCTCCGGAGATCCGCAGCAGGTGGTCGAGGAAGGTCAGTTCCTGGCGCATCAGGGCACGGTTGATGCCGTGCTCGCGGGCGATCTCGGCGAGCAGCCCGCGCAGTTCGGCGGAGCGGGTGAGGAGGCGCTCTTGCTCGGCCGGGGCGGCGAGCCCGGCGAGCGCCGGCAGGCCGACTTCGACCGGTTCGCAGCCGAGCCGGATCGCCGCGCGGCGGATCAGCTCGGTTCGTTCGCGCTCCAGCGATTCGCGCGCCGCCATCTCCACCTGGATGTCGCCGAGCCGGGCGAGGACGGCCTCGACGTCACGCTCGCGGATCGCCGCGCCCTGGCGCAGGACCAGGTCGAGCAGCCGCTGGGCGGAGCCGATCTGCAGCTCCAGGTGGCGGGCGACCGCGGCGGGCAGGACGTTGTCCTGGACGAGTAGCTGGGTGCTCACTTGGTGCCTCCCTCGAAGGACGTGTACATCTGCTTGGCGAGCCCGAGGCCGCCCGCGCCGACCACCGATTCGGCGACCGTTTCGGGCAGCGTCGTCAGCGACGGGTCGGCGGTCATCGCGCCGCCGCCTTCTTCTTCGCCTTCGCCGCCGCCGAGCCCGCCGCCGCCGGGGGATTCGGGCAGCGCCTCGGTCAGCATCTCTTTCAGCAGCATCGATTCGAACTGCAGCGCGGCGCGGTAGCCCTTCACCGCGCCCGCCCCTTCGGAGCGCACGTCGGCGGGGATCGCGGCGCGCATGATCGCGGCCGAGACCGAGGACGTTTCGCCGACGGCGGTCGTCATCGGATCAACCCGTTGGCGACGGCGAGGACTTCGTCCTGCGTGGTCACGGCTTTGCCCGCTAACTCGTAGCCCTGCTGGGCTTCGCTCAGGTTCGTCATCACGTTGGCGAGGTCGACGTTGGAGGACTCGAGCGAGCCCTGCTGGAGGCGGGCGCCCCTCGCTTCCCGGATCGGGCCGCTGGCCGCGGTCGGCACCCAGGTGCCTTCGCCGTCGGGCTGGAGGCCGTTCGGGTTGGTCACCTCGACCAGGGAGATCTGGCCCACTTTCCGTTTGCCGGCGCTGACCGTGCCGTCGGGGGCGATCGACAGTTTTTCCTCGTCGATGCCGCGGGGGATCTGGACCGGCGGGTCGAGCGCGTCGCCGCCGGCGGTGCGCAGCTGCCCGTCGGCGGACACCTGGAGGTTGCCGGCGCGGGTCAGCGCGGTCGCCCCGGCGGGGGTCCGCACGCGGATGAAGCCCGGCGTGGTCAGGGCGACGTCGAGCGAGCGCCCGGTCTGTTCGAGCGACCCCTGTTCGAAGTTCTCGCCGATGATTTCGGCGGCCGAGCCGGCCCCGGTGACCGCGCCTTCGCCGGCGCCGCGTCCCGGCGCCTGGTAGAGCAGGCTGCGGAAGCCGACCCGCTGGCTCTTGTAGCCGGTGGTGCTGACGTTGGCGATGTCGTTGGACAGCGAGTCCATCCAGTTCTGCTGGGCTTCCATCCCCGCCGCCGCGGTGGTCAGCGCGCCGACCATCAGGAGAGCGCCCCCACGCTGCCGGCCGACTCGCTGAGCGTTTCGCCGATCGTCTGGATCGATTTCTGGTCCGCTTCGAGCGAGCGGAAGGAGGAGATCATCTCGGTCATCACCCGCGCCGCGTCGACTCCCGATTCCTCGAGGAAGCCCGCCCGCACCCGGCCGGAGCCGGCCCCGGCCTGGTTGCCGGTGTAGAGGTTTTCGCCCTCCTGCTTGACCCCGGTGACGTTGAAGACGCCGACGCTGCCGGCCGCGACCGTCCCGTCGGCGCGCAGCTTCACCGGGCCGCCGTTGGCGCCGAGGACCTGGTCGCCGGAGGGCGTGACGAGGTTCCCTTCGGCGTCGGTCGTGAACTGCCCGTCACGCGTGTAGCGCACGCCCTGGGCGGTGTTGACGGCGAAGAACCCTTCCCCTTCGATGCCGAAGTCGAGCGGTTCGCCGGTTTCGTGCAGCGGGTTGGGAGTCAGGTCGAGAGGCGTTTCCGAGATCTCGGCCCCGAGGCTCAGCGACCCCACCCGCGCGCCGGTCACGGTGTTGTGCAGCAACAGTTCGCCGAACCCTTCCTGCACGTTCCCTTCCGACTTGAACCCCGGCGTGTTCGCGTTCGCCAACTGGTTCGAGATCTGTTCCTGCCGAACCATCTCCGCGAGCATCCCCGAGGCGGCTATGTAGAGGCCACTGTCCATCCAGACCGGTTGATCGACCGGCTCCGGCCGGACTTGAGCCGAGTCCTGGAAGTTGCGTGGCGAGGGGAGCCGGCGCCCGGGGGCGGCCGGTGTCCGCGGCCGTTGCGCCCGTCCGAGCAGCGCCCACCCACGGTGAGTTCGCAGTTCTCCGGACTATTTACGGCAAAGTGCGAACTCACCCGGGGGACCTGTGACGGAAGGGTGGAAATCCTGCCGTCCCTGTGAAGTTCCCGGCGCATGCGTGCCGTCCTTGTGCCCTCTTCCCTGAAACGCCCGGGACGCAACTCGGACGGGCGCCACCGCCCCGAAGAACAGCCCGGGCGCCGCCTCAGGCCGAGGCGCTGAAGAGCTCGGCGTCGCGGCGGAGGCTGGATTTCAGGCGTTTTTTCAGTTCGCCGTGGATCTGGCAGACGCGCGACTCGGAGACGCCGATGACCTCGCCGATCTCCGAGAGGGTGCGGCCCTGGGTGTAGAGCATCACCGCGACCTTGCGCTCGCGTTCGGAGAGGTGGGAGAAGGCACGGCGGAAGCGCTCGCGGGCGAGGGTGCGGGTCGCCTCGGCCTCCGGGTCGGCGCGTTCGTCGCGGTCGGCGATCGTCTGCACCAGCGGGACGCCTTCGTCCTCTTCGGAGGAGGTGACGCCGTCGAGGGAGGTCAGCTCGGCGGTCGAGAGATCGCGCATGCGGGCGGCCAGCTCGGACTCCTCGATGCCCATCTTCCCGGCCAGCTCGGAGTCGGTCGGGCGGCGGCCGTGTTCGCGGAAGAAGGCGTCGCCGGCGCGCTCGGCGTCGCGCTCCCAACGGCGCAGGCTGCGCGGCGCCCAGTCGAGGCGGCGGAGGCTGTCGAGCACGGCGCCCTGGATCCGCGTCCAGACGAACTGTTCGAGGCTCGCCCCCTTCGCCGGGTCGTAGCGGTCCAGCGCGCCGATCAGGCCCTCGACGCCGGCCGAGACGAGATCGTCGACCTCACACCAGGCGGGCAGCTCGCGGACCTTGCGGTAGGCGAGGTGGCGGACCAGGGGCACGTAGGTGAGGACGAGCTGATCGCGCGCCGAGCGATCACCCGTCTCGTGGTATCGCTCCCAAAGCTTGTCGGTGTCTTCTTGACGGCGAGCGGCCGGAGTTGCCATCGGGGTGCTTCCTCCCTGCTGAATTCGCGGACTGGAATCGCGCTGTGCAGGGGCTGTCTCGGCCGTCGGCGCCCTCGGCTAGATCGCCGGATTGAGGTAATTCGCTGCCGTTAAACCGGACAGACGTCCAATTTCTACGTATTAGTTGGGACCTGCCGATGACCCCGGCATGGCACTTCGACTCAACGACACCGACTCCGACCCCGCCGCGCCCTCGGCCGCCGCGACGGTCGTCCCCCTGCCCGCCGGCGAATCGATCGCCGACCGGCGCGAGGCTCCCTACCGGGCCCACCGCGCGGCGATCGAGAGGAGCCTCGCGACCGCCAAGACGGCGCCGCCACGCGAGCTTCCCGGGCTCTACCTGGCGGTCGCCAAGGAGGCGCTCGAGGGCCTCGCCGCCGAGCCGCGCGAGCCGGTCCTCCTCAACTACGCCGGCCTCGGCCTGCACGAGCTGGGCGCCCGCGAGGCGGCGGCCGAGCTCTTCGAGGCGGCGCTGCGCCTCGATCCCCAGCTTCCCCACGCCGCCCGCAACCTCGGCCAGGCACGCGCCCGCAAGGGCCCGCGGCCGACGCTGCCGGCGGCCGTTGCCGCCCAGCTGCGCGGCCTCGAAGAGGAGGGACGGCGGATCGCCTCCCAGGCCCGCCCGGCCACCGGACTGACGATGAGCCTCTGCATGATCGTCCGCGACGAGGAGGCGATGCTTCCCCGCACCCTCGCCGTCGCGCGCGACGCGGTCGACGAGATCGTCGTCGTCGACACCGGCTCCCGCGACCGCACCGTCGAGATCGCCCGCGAGTTCGGCGCCAAGGTGATCGAGCGCGAGTGGACCGGCTCCTTCGCCGAGGCCCGTAACGCCGGCTTCGAGGCGGCGAGCGGCGACTGGCTGCTCTTCCTCGACGCCGACGAGGTGCTCGACCCCGCCGACGCGCCGCTCCTGCGCGAGCTGACCGGCAAGGTCTGGCGCGAGGCCTTCTACCTGGTGGAGACCAACCACACCGGGGAGCTCGGCGACGGCACCGCGGTCACCCACAACGCCCTGCGCGTCTTCCGCAACCGGCCCGAGTACCGCTTCGAGGGCCGCGTCCACGAGCAGATCGCCCACCGGCTGCCGAGCCGGCTGCCGGAGCGGATCGAGCCGACCGCGATCCGGGTCGACCACTACGGCTACCTCGGCGTCGTCCGCGACGCGAAGGAGAAGTCGCGCCGCAACATCGAGCTGCTGCGCGCCCAGCTGGCGGACGCGGGCGGCAACACCTTCCTCCACTTCAACCTCGGCTCCGAGTATGCCGCGGCGGGCGACGAGCGCCGCGCCTGCGAGGAGTTCGAGCGCGCCTGGGCGCTGCTGGCCGACGATCCGGGCCGGCGCGAGCGCCCCTTCGTCCCCTCACTGACGGTGCGCTCGACCAAGGCGCTGCGCTTCTGCGGGCGGCTCGCCGAGGCCGAGGCACGGGCGCTGGAGGGGCTGGCGATGTTCTCCGACCTCACCGACCTGGTCTTCGAGCGGGCGCTGATCGCCGCCGCCCAGGGCGACCCCGACCGCGCCGCCTCGCTGTTCGAAGACTGCCTCGCGCGCGGCGACGCGCCGAGCCGCCTCTCCCCCACGGTCGGCTGCGGCGGCTTCCTGGCTCTGGTGCGGCTGGCCGAGCTGGAGGCGGCGCGTGGCGACACCGAGCGCGCCGAGGGCCTCCTGCGCCGCTGCCTGCGCGAACACCCCGCTTACCTGGGGACGGTGCTGCCCCTGGCGGCGGCGATGCTCCGGCGCGGCGAGGAGCCCGCCGAGGTCCGCGCCCAGATCGAGGGCGGCGTCGCCGAGCTCACCCCCTCGGTGCGCTTCATGCTCGCCACCGCCCTTTATGAGGCGGGCGAGGCCGAGGCCGCCGAACCGCTCTACGCGGCGGTCGTCGACGCCCAGCCGGGCAATGGCGGCGCCCGCCTGGCATTGGCCGAGACGCTGCTCTCCACCCGCCGCTATGGGGAGGCCGCCGCGGCCGCCGCCGAGGTGACCGACGACGACGCGTTCGCCGACCTGGCGGCGCGCTCGGAGCTCTTCGCCCGGGTGCTCGCCGGGATGCCGACCGAGGAGGCGCGGACGCGGGCGGCACGGCGCGGCCTCGCAGCGGCGGAGCTGGAGCTGTTCGCCGCCTGGGCCGCGTCGGCCCCCTACCCGGCGCTCGACCCGGCGCTCGCCGAAGGCGTCGCGACGATGCTCGAGGCGCTCCTGCGGGTGCAGGAGTTCGAGGCCTTCGAAGCGCTCCTCCCCGCCCTCGCCGCGACCGGCCTGCCCGGCCGCCGGCGCCACGACCTGCTCGCCGAGATCTACCTGCGGCGCGGCTTCCTCGACTCGGCGGCGGACGAGTGGATCGCCGCGGTGGAGGAGGACGGCCCCGACCCGGCGTCGATGGCCGGCCTCGCCCGCGTCGCCGCCGCCCGCGGCCTGACCGACGACGCCGAGATGTTCGAGCAGAGCGCCAAAGAACTCGCCTCAAGTTCGGCCTGAGGCGGACGATTACCCGAAATGAATGACGATCAGCTTCTCAAGAGTCGAGAGCTTCGGGCACCTCAGAGCCGTGCCTGACCCGAAGCCGGATAAAGCCCCGAGGCAAGGGGGGAAGGTCCCCAGCTTCGCCGCCGAGATGGCCTCGGCCGCGGGTGCGGTGGCGTCGCCGCCGCCCGAGGTGAGCGCCGAGGTCCGCGACGCCGCCCGCGCCGCCGCCCGCCTGCACGAACTGGGTCGCGAACTGCGCTTCGACCACGGCGTCGACGGCAAGCTCAGCGTCGAGCTGCGCGACACCGACGGCAACACCCTGCGCTCCGTGCCGACCGCCGAAATCTTCGACTTCGCCGAAGGGAAAGTGACCAGCTGATGTCACCGGTCACCGTCAACGGGCTCGGCTCCAGCCTCAACATCGAACAGATCATCGAAGAGACGATGGCGGTCGAAAGCGCGGGCAAGCAGCGACTCGAAATGCGCAGCGGCGAGGTGAAGGCGCGCGAAACCGCCCTGCAGGCGATCAAGACCAAGCTCGAAGCGGTCGAAAGCGCGACCTTCGCGCTGAAATCGGGGAGCCTCTGGGAAGACCAACAGACGGTCTCCTCCTCCTCGACCGCGATCACCGCCGAAATGAACGGCGCCGCCGGGGCGGGCGGCTACCAGGTCGAAGTGAGCCAGCTGGCCCGGGCCGAGCAGCGCACCTACGCCTTCGCCGAAAGCGCCGAACCGCAGACGCTGACGATCGGCGGCCAGACGATCGAACTGGCGGCCGGGGCGAAACTCGCCGACGTCGTCGCGGCGATCAACTCGAATCACGAAACCGGCGTATCGGCGGTCGCCGTCGGCGAAAAGCTGGTGCTCTCCTCGCGGGCCACCGGTTCGGAAGCGACGATCGAAGCGTCGGGCGCCGGGCTGACCGAAGACGCGTCGAAACTGAAGGTCGGCCTGAACGCGAAATACGTGGTCGACGGGACCGCGGGCGAATCGCAGACCAACGTGCTCGGCGAAGCGATCCCGGGCGTGACCCTGACGATCGGCGCGGTGACGACCGGGCCGGCCACGGTAAACGTCGGCGAACCGGCGCCGAGCAGCAAGGCGATCGCCGAAGCGGTGAAGACCTTCGTCAGCGCCTACAACTCGGCGGTCGAATACATCGAGGCGAAAACTTCCGAACAGCCGGTCAAAGAACCGAAGACCCAGGAAGAAGCCAACAAGGGCATCCTCTTCGGCGACAGCGCGCTGACCAACCTGCTGAGCCAGATGCGCGAAACGCTCTCGGAATCGGGGCTGGGCGGGCTTGGCGTCTCCACCGGCGCCCCGAGCGCCGGGGTGACCGCCGAATCGAGCTCGGTCAAGGGCCTCCTCACCTTCGAAGAATCGAAACTGACGGCGCTGCTGAAATCGAGCCCGAGCGCGGCGCGCGAAGCAGTGTCGGGAGCCAACGGCTTCGTCACCGATCTGGAACCGATCGTCAACCAGGCGATCAAACCGGGCGGCGGGATCGCCGAACGGATCAGCGCCGCGACCGCCGAAGCGGCCTCGATGCGCGAACAGATGACGCAGCTGGAAGAACGCCTGGTCCTGAAAGAAGAACGCCTCCACGCCCAGTACTCGGCGATGGAAACGGCGCTCGCCAAGGCGAAGTCCGAATCGGAATGGCTGGCCGGGCAGCTGGCGGGCCTCTCCGGCTAGACGACCTGCCGACGACCAGCGAGAACCGAGCACGAGCGTGAACAACCCCTACGCCAAAGTCAGCCAGGCCTACGCCCAGGACAGCGTCCTGACGGCGTCGCCGGAGAAGCTCGTGGTGATGCTCTACGACGGGCTCGCCCGCTTCCTCGCCCGCGGCGCCGCCGCGATCCGCGCCGAGGACGTCGGCGCCGCCGGGACCGCGCTGCAGCGCGCCGGGGCGATCCTCGACGAGCTGTTGGCGACCCTCGACCCGGCCGCCGGCGAGATGGCCGAACGGCTCGCCGACATCTACCTCTTCTGCAAGCGCGAGCTGCTCGCCGCGCAGGTCAAACGCGACCCGAAGCGGGTCGAGCGGGTGGCGAAGCTGCTCGGCGAGCTGCGCGAGTCCTGGGCGGCGATCGCCGAGGCGCCGCCGATGCCCGGCATGCGGCCGACCCTGGGCGCGGGAGCGACGGCATGAGCCACGAGCCAGGAACCGAGGTCGCGCCCTACCTGCGCCTGGCGGAGATCGCCGAGGCGGAGCTCGCCGCCTGCCAAGAAGAGCGCCCCGAAGACCTTGCCCCCTACTACGAAGAGGCCCAGCGGATCATCGAGCTCCTCCCCCCGCGCCCACCCGCCTCCGCCGCCGAGGCCCTCCACCGCGCCGCCGGCGCCCAGCGCCAGATCGAAGAACTCCTCTCCAACCGCCTCGCCATGGCCGACGGCGACCTCGACCACCTGCGCCGCAGCCGCGCCGCCGCCCACGCCTACGCCACCACCGCCGCGGCCCTCGGCCGCTAGCCCGGGACGCGAGGGTTTCACCAGGAACGTCAAGGGTCCGGCACGCTTGCGCCGGGAACGTCACAGGGACGGGAGGATCTCTACCCTTCCGTCACAGGTCCCCCGGGTGAGTTCGCACTTTGCCGTAGATAGTCCGGAGAACTGCGAACTCACCTTGGGCGACGGGTTCTCTCCCGGGGCTCGTGACGAAGTCCCATCACCCTTCCCGCACCCCCGGCCCTGGCCCCCTAAGCCGCCAAGGCGTCAGGCGCCAGCCTCAGCTTCGGGCCCTCGCTGACGACCCGGTGCAAACCCGACAGGGTCAGTGATCCGACCAGTCCTCGATACGGCGCGTAGGGGGCGTAGAACTCTTCGACCTCGGCGACGGTGGCGCGGCGGCCGAGGTTGGCGAGGTGGCCGACCAGCTTGATGTAGCCGAGGTCGCCGGCGGGGAGGGAGTCCTCTTCGCCGCGGCCGAAGAGGGCGAGGCACTGGATCGTCCAGGGGCCGATTTCGGGGATCGCGAGGAAACGGGCGTCGGCGCTCGGCGAGCTGACGTCGGCGCGGCCGCGGGCGACCGCGGTGGCGAGCTTGCGGAGGGCGACCGAGCGGCCGCCGGAGAGGTCCATCGACTGCAGTTCGGCGGGCGCGCGGCCGGCGATGACCGCGGGCGCCGGGACGTCGCGGAGCGCTCCCCGTCCCTGGCCCAGGCGAGCGCCCCAGCGGCCGACGATGCGGCGCTCGATCACCGCCGCGCGGCTCGCCTCGATCAGCTGCCCGCAGACGGCGGCGGCGAGCGCCTCCCAGGGCCAGATCCGGCGCGCGGGCCGGAAGGTGGGCCGGCGGCGGATGATCGGCCCGACCAGCGGGTCGCGGCGGAAGCGCTCGTGGAAGGCGCTCATGTCGTCGTCGACGCCGAGGGCGAAGCGCATCCGCTCGATCGCGGTCGCCAGCTCCTCGCGGCCGGCGGGCAGCGGCTCGTCGCAGAAAGCGGGCACGGTGAGGCGCGCCGGGTCGACCGCCTCGGCGCGGAGCTTCACCCGGCCCGGCCCCGGCTGCCAGGCGCGCACGAGGACCGGCCGACGATCGACCTGGAGGAGGCGCGTCGCGATCGCCCGTTCGACCCGCAGGGTGCGGTCGGTGGAGCCACGGCCGATCTGGAACGGCGAGGGAGGCCGGACCTCGGCCTCGAGCACCGCGGGCGTGCCGGCGGGCACTAGCGGTCGAGCAGGTGGACGTCGACCAGGAACGAGCGGCTGGCGATCACCTTGCCGGGACGGCGGCGGCGCGAGAGCAGGCGCGGGCCGCCGCCGCGCGAGCCGACCGCGGAGCCGACGACGCGCACGGCGGCGACGGTCGCGGCGCCGGCCAGCACCCCGCCGGCGACGCCGGCGACGGCGACCGCGGCGGTCTTCACCTCGCCGCGCAGCACCGGGGACTGAGCCTCGGGCGCCGTCTGGGGAAGCGGGCGGACCGGGTCGACTGCGTCCCCGGCGGCGGCGTCTTCCTCGGCGACGATCTCCCCATCAAGGTGGTGGTCGCTCACCGAACCCAAGATAACGACGCGTCAGGTCGACCCCGGATCACCTGCCTCCGAACCCCGCAAACTGCGGGTTCGCGCCGCTTCCATCCGTCCCGTACCTAGACTTGACGCCATGAGCGAGACCGCCAGAGCCCCGATCGACGTCTTCGAGAAGGCGCGCAGCCACGACCGCCTCGAGCAGCTGGAAGCCGCCAAGGAGGCCGACCTCCTCCCCTACTTCCGCCTGCTCACCTCGCAGGCCGGCCCGGTGGTCGAGATGGAAGGGCGCGAGACGATCATGCTCGGCTCCAACAACTACCTCGGCCTGACCGGCGACCCGCGGGTCAAGGAGGCGGCCCGCGAGGCGCTCGAGACCTTCGGCACCGGCGTCACCGGCTCGCGCCTCCTCAACGGCACGACGCCGCTCCACCTCGACCTCGAGCGCGAGCTGGCCGAATGGATGGGCACCGACGACGCGATCGTCTTCACCACCGGCTATCAGGCCAACGTCGGCGCGATCGGGACGATCCTCGGCCCCGCCGACACGGTCATCTGCGACTCCGGCGACCACGCCTCGATCCTCGACGGCGTCCGCATCTCCGGCGCGAAACTGCGCCCCTTCCGTCACAACAAGATGGACAAACTGGAGAAGATGCTCGGCCGCGCGGCCGAGGACGGCGGCGGCATCCTGGTCGTCGTCGACGGCGTCTTCTCGATGGAGGGGGACGTCTGCGACCTGCCCGCGATCGTCGCGCTCTGCCGTCGCTACGGCGCCCGCCTGATGGTCGACGAGGCGCACGGCGCCGGCGTCCTCGGCGCGCGCGGGGCGGGCGCCTCGGAGCTCTTCGGGCTGGAGGACGAGGTCGACCTGCGGATGGGCACCTTCTCCAAGAGCCTCGCCTCGTGCGGCGGCTTCATCGCCGGCCCCGCCGACGTGGTCGAGTACCTCCGCGTCTCCAGCCGCGCCTTCATCTTCAGCGCCTCGGCGGTGCCCGCCGCGGTCGGCGCGGCGCTGGCGGCGCTGCGGGTGATCCGCAGCGAGGGCCCGGAGCTCTTCGCCCGCCTGCTCGGCAACGCCGACTACCTGCGCGAAGGCCTGCGCTCGCTCGGGCTCCAGGTGATCGACCCGGGGACGCTGCCGGACGGCAGCGTCGCCACCACCCCGGTCGTCCCGGTCGTCGTCGGCGAGGACTGGCAGGCGGTGCTCCTCTGGAAGGCGCTCTACGACGCCGGCGTCTACACCAACGTGGCGATCCACCCGGCCGTCCCGCCGGCCGGAGCGCTCTTGCGGACGAGCCTGATGGCGACCCACACGCGCGAGCATCTCGACCGCGCTCTGGCGACCATCGAGAAGACGATCGGTGAGTTTCCGGACCTCCCGCGCGTTTAAGAAGCTGTTACCGACCCTTAACCACCAGTTGACATCCCCCGTCATGGGTAGTTTCAGACTCGTGCGGATGGGGGTTCGCTTGCGGGGCCTCCGAAATTGTTGCTCTTAGCGGGCGAGCCGGGCGTCGATCCGCCGACGTCGGGTTGACGCCAAGCACCGGTAAGCCGTAGCTTCGTTCTCTCGCCGCCGCCACCCCAGGGGACGGTCGGACCGCCACTCCAGGTCCTTCCAAAAGGCAGGGATTTCTGATGGTGCGACGTCGGCGAGCCAACCCAGTTAACGATTCCTTTTGAAGGGAGGAGTCCCAGTGGACGCTGCCATGACGGCACCCTCAACGACGACCGCATCTCCTGAACCGCCCCAACACATGCAGGCGCTCGAACGCGCCAACTCCGTGCGCCTCGCTCGCGCCGAGTTGAAGCGCGCGGTGGCGCGGGGAGACCTCGATCCGGCGGACGTCGTTCGCGACTGCCCTTGGCAGACCGAGAGCATGACCATCTCCGAGCTCCTCACCAGCCAGCGGCGCTGGGGACGCACCCGCGCCCGCAAGTTCCTCATCCCCCTCTCGCTGAACGAGAACAAGCAGCTCGGCACGCTGACCCCGCGCCAGCGCTCGATCCTCTCCGACGAGCTCGCCGCCCGCACCGGCGGCGCTCGCCTCCTCGCCTAAGCGGCCCCCCAGGCGGTCCCGACCCGCGGCGGTGGGTTCCCGAGCGGGGGATCCACCGCCCGGGGACCCAGCCCAGCCTCTGGATGGTTGATTCCACGGGGGTCGGGCGAACCGGCGTCTCGTGGCGCCCGCGCCGCGATTCGCGGCGGTTGCGGCCGTCCGAGGTGCGTCCCGGGCGTCTCGTGGCGGCCCGGGCAGGCTGTGGCCGCCACGAGACGCCCGGGACGTGAGGGAGATGAAGGGAAGACGCCGAGGGTCCGACACGTTTGCCCCGCGAAGGCGTCACAGGTCCGGCACGAGGTCACAGGTCCGCCACGAACTCCACACTTCCGTCGGAGGTCCCTCCGCGAGAGGCCTCCGGAAGGCCCATTCCGTGACGAAGACGCCGGGAACGTGACGAAGCACGGGGAGAGACGCCGGGAACGTCACCGCTCCTCATGCGTCTCGGGCCCTGGTCAAGGGGTCGGAGACGCGCTGCGTGGATTTGGGGTCCTATAGGCCCCCCAAACCATGGTCACGTGTTTGCAACATCTGAAGAACACAGGCAGACCTGTGAACTTCTCCCGCACTTCGTGCCCGACCCGTGACGCCCCGGACCCTGTGACCGCTCCCCGCACCCCCGGCCATCTCGACCACGACCACAGCCTGCCAGAGGGTCGTGGTCGAGATGGCCGCGTCCCTTGTCCGTCCCTTCGCCCCCCGTGGAACCAATCACCTACCCCCGCATCCCACCGATCCGGAAGCTGAGCCCGCCGGAGGCGCGCTGGAAGGCGCGGCGGGCGAGGTAGAAGGCGACCGCGAAGCAGACGGCGCCGATCGGCAGGGAGTAGGCGAGCACCAGCCCGACCTCGTAGAAGAGGACGGCGACCACGACGACGAAGACGAAGCCCGCGAGCAGCGTCGTATGCGAACGGTAGCCGGCGAAGTGCTCGCGGATCGCCACCTCCATGCCGCCGATCCCGGCGAGCGCGACGCCGACGCCGATCACCGTGTAGTGGGTGCCGATGACGCCGATGACGAGGCAGACGATCCCGGCGAGGATCGCCAGCTCGGCGAGCGGCGCCTTGCCCCAGGGGGCCTCGGGGCGCTGATCCGGTTTGGGGACGCGGCCGCGAGCCGCGCGGGTCTCGGGCATCCCGAGGAGACCTTGACCCGCCACCAGCCCATCAGCATCCCGAGCGGGCCGAGGACGGGGCGCGAGTGCCAGGCGCCGCAGCCGGGCAGGCCGACGTCGGCGCGACTGACCCGGACCCAGCGGTGCCTCTCCGGGGCGGCGAGCAGTTCCTCGAGCAGGGCGCGGTTGGCGTCCTCGAAGGCGGCGCGCTCGGCGAGCGCGCGGCGAGCCTCGGAGATCCGCGTGGCCAGCGCGTCGCGCACCTCCTCCAGCTCCCCGAGGCCGAGCACCCGCGGCGGCCCCGCCGCCTCGACCCGGTGCGGGACCCGCACCCGTCCCAGCCCCTCCGCGACCAGCTGCCCCAGCTCGCCCTCGAGCCTACCGATCTGCCGACGCAGCTCGGCGCGGGCCAGTCGCTCGTCGACAACCGATCTCTCGAGCACTCCCGGCATGGCCGGATTCTAAGCCGCCTCGAGGGCCGAGGCGGCGATCCAGAGGGCCTCCTCGATCGCGATCATCGGCACCGCGCCGACGCCGACCGCGGCGATCGTGAAGCGGCGGCTCTCCCGCTCGACCGCGCGGCCCGCCCCGGTGGCGCCGAAGAGGAGGCCGACCGGGCCGCCCTCGTCGGCGATCGTCAGCGTCCCCGCCGCCAGCTCGCTCGCCCGTCCCGGCAGGCACTCGCCCGGCGCCGCGTCGCGGATGCAGAGCTCCCCGTCCAGCCGGTCGGCGTCGAAGACCCGCAGGGCCACGCCGGTCTCGATCGTGGCGATCGTCAACGCGTCGATCGGCATCCCGCGACTGCGGAAGCAACCGTCTTCGAGGCGGTCGAGGACGAGCTGCTCGACCGGCGTGCGGTGGCGATCGGGGTCGAGCCCGATCTGGCGGAAGAAGACCCGGTAGGCCCAGGGGATCGGCCTGCCGCGCAGGCGGATCGCCTCGGCGCCGAAGAGGCGGTCGGAGAGGTCGCGGAGGCGGCGGCGCACCGGCTCGGGGCTGCGGCCCGGCCGCCCGTCGACCTCGACCGTGGCGAGCGAGAGACCCGGAAACTCGGCCTCCAGATGCGGCGCCACCCAGCCCGGCGTCGGCGCCGGCTCCCAACCGATCCCAACAACCCTGGCCCCTTCGGCGCTCGCCATGATGCTCAGCCCCTTTCCGCCACCCGCGTCGCGTTGAGCAGTTCGCCCACATGGTGGCTGAGCGGCCCGACGGCAAGTTCGCCGAGGCTGGAGCTCTGCAGCGTGCCCCCCGGATAGACGTAGGCGAAGGTCGGGCAGGCGGCCACCTGGAAGAGCGCGGCGACGGCTCCGTCTTCGTCGACGCCGACCGGCATCCGCCAGTTGTGGGCGGCGATCAGTTCCCTCACCGAGTCGCGCGAGTCGAGGCTGTCGAGCGACAGGAAGTTCACTCGTCCACGGTAACGCTCGGCGACCTCGCTGACCACATCCTGCTCGCGCTCGCACTTGCTTTCGGTGCCGAACCAGAACGAGATCACCAGCGGGCGGTCGAAGAGGTCGCAGACCCGGATCGCGCCCGCCGTGGTGATCTGGCAGGCGGGCACGCGCGCCTCGCCCTTCGGACAGGGCAGCGAGGAGCTGCCGCAGTCGTCCTGGTAGACGTTGGCGTCGCCTTCCAGGGCGCTCGCCGCGGCGGGGACGGCGAACTCGGGGATCGGCCAGCGCGGCGGCTCGTCTTCGAGCCCGAGGATGTGTTCGCCGCCGCCGGTGAGGGTGTGGACCGTGGCGATCGCGATCAGGGCGAGGAAGGCGAGGCCGACCAGCAGCGAGTAGCGGTTGGTGACCGACTTGACGCTGCTCACGCGGGCTCCCCGCCGTCGGTGCTTCCCCGGGCCGAGCCGCGTCGCTCGACCACCACCAGGGTCGCCGGGAGGATCACGACCACGCCGAGGAGCGCGGCGGCGAGGTCGATCACGGTGACCGCGCCGAAGTCCCGCAGCATGCGGATGTCGGAGGCGACGAGGACGGCGAACCCAGCGATCGCGGTGAGGCCGGAGGCGAGCACGGCGGCGCCGGTGCGCTCGTAGGCGCGACGGAGCGCGACGGTGACGTCTGCCCCGACCAGCCGCTCCTGCTCGAAGCGGCCGGAGAGGATCACCGCGAACTCGGTCGCGATCGCGATCGTCAGCGCCCCCAGCGCCGCCGACATCGGGTTCAGCGGGATGCCGGTGATCCAGATCAGGAGCGACGCCCAGCCGGTGGCGAGCAGGGTCGGCAGCAGCGGCACCAGCGCTCGGCGCAGGCTGCGGCGCAAGAGGAGGAGGACGAGGGCGACGGCGCCGAGCCCGGCGAGCGCCAGCCAGTAACGGCTGGAGGAGAGTTCGCCGGCGGCTTCGGCGGCGATCACCGGCAAGCCGGCGAGCCGCACCTCGACCCCCGGCGGCGGCGCGCCGATCTGGGCGCGGACGCGGTCGAGGAGATGCTGCTGCTCGGCCAGCGTCTGTGAGTTGATGCCGAAGCTGATCAATGCCAGGTGCCCGATCTTGCCGGTCTTCGGGTCGAGCGGCGCGACCTGGCGCAGGCTGTAGGGCGAGAGCGCTTCGAGCGTCGCTTCGATCCCGGACTTGGTCACCTTCCCTTCGCCCTTGGTGAGGAAGTCCGACAGCGCCGGCCCGTCGGTGACTTCGTCGGCGGCCAGCACCCGGCGCTTGAACCCCGCCATCCATTCGACCGTCGCCGGGTCGGTCAGGTCGGGAGCTTCGACCAGGACTTCGAGGTCCCCGGTCGTCCCGGTGGCCGCCTCGTAGGTGTCGAGGTCCTTGACCTCGGAAAGATTGTGGGGGGCGAGCTGGCGCACTTCGGAGACGGTGTCGATCTGCGTGCCGACCCCCCAGCCGATCGCGGCGAGCAAGACGCCGACCGACAAGACCAGGATCGGTCTGTCGATCGAGAAGTCGACGAGATGACGAAGTCGATTCGCGCGCGACGACGGCAAAGGCGCGCCGCGCCGCATGCCCAGCGCCGCGAAACCCGCCGTCACCACGAGGACGAAGGCGAGCAGGACACCGACCACCAGGAGCACGCCGAAGCCGCGGACCATCGGGGTCGGCGAGAGAAGCAGGACGAGGAAGCCGGCCGCCGTGGCAAGGCAGGCCGTGGCGATCGTCGGGCCCGAGAGATTCGCCGCCGTCCGCGCCGCCTCCGCCCCGCTCGCGCCCGTCGCCAGCACCTCGTCGAATCTGGCCTGGAACTGGATCGCGTAGTCGACGGCGAGGCCGATCAGGATCGGGAGGACGGCGATCGAGGCCATCGTCAGGGAGCCGCCGACCAGCTCGAGGAGGCCGAAGACGATCGCGGTCGAGGCGAGGGCGACGGCCAACGGCAGCAGGCGCATGCGGCTGCGGAAGGCGAGCAGGAGGACGATCGCCATCACCACGATCGCGACGCCGAAGAGCAGGAGCAGCGCCCGCTTCAGCGCCCGGGCGATGCCGTCGACGACGACCGGCGCGCCGGTGACCACGTATTCGCCGCCGCCGAGGACGAAGCACGGCGCCGCCTTGCCGCCTTCGGCGCACGCCTTTCGCGGCCTCGTTTCGGCGACCGCTTCCTTGATCAGCGCGATCGCGCTCCGGCGTTCGGCTTCGCTCAGGTCGGGCCGCAAGCGCAGCACGATCTGCGCTGAATGCGAGTTCGGGAAGAGGTAGGCGAGCCGCTTCTTCGGCGTCCCCCGCGCCTTCGCCAGGTCGAAGACGACGGTCGAGACGAATTCTTCGTTGGTCAGAGCGGGCGCCGAGGTGATCCCATATTTAGTCGCCACCTCGAGCAGGAATTCGCGGAAGCGTTCGGGCGGGATCCGCTTCGACATCCGTTCCAGCCCTTCGTCGATCTGGACCACCGACTCGTTGAGGAAGGTCGCCGGCCCGGCGAGGAAGGCGACCGGCCGGGTCTTGGCGAGCTCTTCGCAGGCCCCCGGCAGCGGCTTCACCCCCTTCGGCACCTTGCCCGCGAGGCAGCCCTCGAGATGGGTCAGCCGCAGCAGGTCCTTGCCGAGCAGCAGTTTCGGCAGGCTCTCCTTGACCAGGACGACGACCGGTTCTTCGCCGAACTCGGCCCGCACCCGCTGGGTCGCCTTATAGGTGGGGTCCTCCTTGCCGACCAGGGTCGATAGCCCAGCGTCGGTGTGGACCTGGGTCGCGGCGACGGCGGCGGCGATCGCGACGAGGACCGCGACGGCCAACACGGCGCGCGCATGGCCCACCGACCAGGCGGCGATCGCCCCGAACGGGCGGCGGCCGGCCACTCCGGCCTAATCCATCGAGAGCGGGCCGGTGACGTCCGCGTGGAGGAACTGATTGACGAACGGGTTGGACGAGTCGAACACTTCTTCTTTCGGCCCCGACTCGACGATCTTGCCGCTCCACAGCACGGCGATGAAGTCGGCGATCCGCCGCGCCGTGTTGAGGTCGTGGCTGATCACCAGGTAGCAGCCGCCGTTCTCGGCGTGGATCTCCCGGATCAGCTCGCAGAGCAGCGCCGTGCGGACCGGGTCGAGGCCCGAGTCGGGCTCGTCGAACATCACGATCGCCGGTTCCAGCACCAGCGCCCGGGCGAACCCGGCGCGCTTGCGCATCCCGCCGGAGAGCTCGTTCGGCATCTTGTACGTCGCCTCCGAGAGGCCGACCTCCTTCAGCCGCCGGTTGACGATCTCGCCGATCTCTTCCTCGCCTTTGTCGGTGTGCTGGCGCAGCGGGAAGCAGACGTTGTCGTAGATGTTCATCGAGCCGAAGAGGGCGCCGTCCTGGAACAGCAGGCCGAACTTTTTGCGCACCTCGAAGAGTTCGTCGTCGGTCATGTTCGGGATCGATTCCCCGTGCACGAGGACGTCGCCGTGATCCGGGTAGAGCAGCCCGACGATGTGCTTGATCAGCACGCTCTTGCCGGTCCCCGACGGTCCCAGCACCATCGAGACCTGGTCTTCCGGCAGGCCGAGGTTCAAGCCGTTGAGGATGCGGGCGCGGCCGAACTGCTTGACCAGGTCTTTGATCTCGATCGCGTCCTCTCCGCCGTGGTCGCGCTTGCGGCCGGTGTGGAAGCGGTACGGGTCGTGCTCGCGCGGGTCGACGCCGGGGATGACGAAGTCGCGCCCCATCACCGCGCCGTCCTCGCTGACGTAGGGGCCGGAGTCGGTCGCGCTTTCCGGATGGCCGCCGACGGCCCCCGCCCCCACCGCGGCGCGCGGCACCTCGGATTCGGTCGCCGCCAGCTCGGCGTCGGTCTCGTCCTGCGCCTCGTACTGCTCCTCCTCGAGCTCGTTGAAGCGCTCTTCCTCGTCGTTACGCATCGCGTTTCAGCCTCCTATCGGGGCCCTCGGGTTAGCTCCCCAGAAGACAAGGGTCCCAAGCATGCCGATGATGTGGACTAAGACGATGTTCAGGACCATCGACTTCGCCGTCGCGGTCCCCACCCCCACCGGTCCTCCTGAAGCCGTGTATCCGTAGTAACAGCCGACCAGCACGATCGCGGTCGCCATCACCATCCCCTTGATCAGGCTGAAGATCACGTCGGGCGGGTTCTGGAACTGCCAGAAGATCAGCAGGTAGCCGCCCGAAGAGGTGTCGCCGATCTGTTTGACGACGGCGATGTAGGAGGCCAGGTACATGACCCCGATCCCGACCAGGAACATGAACGGGAAAGCGATCCAGGCGGCGAGGAGGCGGGTCGCGCAGAGGAAGGTGACCGGTGGGACGCCCATCACCTCGAGCGCGTCGATCTCGTCGGAGATCCGCATCGCGCCGAGCTCGGCGACGATCCCGGTCCCGACCTTCGCCGAGAGCATGTAGCCGAAGGCGTAGGGAAGGATCTCGCGCAGGTCGCACCAGGCGGAGAAGACGCCGGCGTAGGCCGGGGCGCCGTTGGCGCGCAGCAGGTAGG